>JADMIO010603846.1_pt1 | contig 103930 bp, 121 predicted proteins | sample 8958161 | NCBI WGS metagenome assembly JADMIO01 (sample SAMN16585339, study PRJNA669376) | soil metagenome | isolation source: Crop rotation soil | place: USA: Cullars Rotation, Alabama | collected 2011
CGCGACAACTTGTCCACGTGGAATTCTAAGCTTAGGATCCCAATGTGCTGGAAAGCTGGAAAGAGGGCAAGGTAAAAGCCGAAGAAACCAAAAGCCGGCCACAATCGCGGCAACAGCCGCTCGATCGCCAGCACGCCGCGCGTCAGCGCAACGCGCCGCTCCAGCGGATTAGCGGGAAAGCCAGTCTGGAATGCGGTCCTTGGCGATGAGGTCGGCATACGTCTCTCTGGGCCTTACGATGCCCCATTGCTCGCCTGATACCAAGACTTCCGGCACCCGCGGCCGGGCATTGTAATCGCCCGCCATCACCGCGCCATAGGCGCCGGCCGACAGGATCGCCACAAGATCGCCGCTTTTGAGTTCCGGCAGCGGCCGGCTGGAGGCGAAAAGATCGCTGGTCTCGCACACCGGCCCCACCACGTCGTAACGCGGGCGCGGGGAACCGACTTTGGGTTCCGCCACACCCACGATCTCGTGGTGGGCTTCATACATGGCCGGGCGGATCAGGTCGTTCATGCCGGCATCGATGATCAGGAAATCCTTGGCCTCGCCCTTCTTCACATAGATGACGCGGGACACCAGCACCCCGGCATTGGCGGCGATCAGGCGGCCCGGTTCGAAGGACAGGGTGCAGCCCAGGTCCTTGGTGACGCGCGCCACCATGGCGCCATAAGCGCTGGGGTCCGGTGGCGGCATGTTGCTGTTTTCATACGGCACGCCCAGCCCGCCGCCCAGGTCGAGGCGGCGAATGTCATGTCCGTCTTCGCGCAGTATGCCGACGAATTCCCGCACCCGGATGAAGGCGGTCTCGAACGGTTCCAGTTCAGTGATCTGGCTGCCGATATGCACATCGACGCCGACGACCTCGATACCGGTCATCTTCGCGGCATGCGCATAGGCGTCGCGCGCGCGGCTGATGGGAATGCCGAACTTGGTTTCCGCAGTGCCGGTGGTGATCTTGGCATGGGTTTTGGCGTCGACATCGGGATTGACGCGCAGGGTGACAGGCGCGCGCATGTTCAAAGATCGCGCGACTTCGTCCAGCGCAGCCAGTTCCGGCTCGCTCTCGACATTGAATTGATAGATGCCGGCCTCGAGGGCGCTGCGCATTTCGTCCTTGGTCTTGCCGACGCCGGAGAACACGATTTTGCCCGGCGGCACGCCCGCTGCCAGCGCCTTGGCCAGTTCGCCGCCCGACACCACGTCGGCACCCGCGCCGATCCGGGTGAGTGTCTTCAGCACCGCAAGATTGTCATTGGCCTTGATGGCATAAGCGACCAGCGAGCCGGGCGGCACGGCGCCCGCAAACACCTTGAAGTGCCGCTCCAGAGTGGCGGTGGAATAGCAATAGAAAGGCGTGCCGACCTTTTCAGCCAGCAGGTCCAGCCGCACGTCTTCCGCGTGCAGCATGCCGTCCTTGTATTGAAAGTGATTCACTAATGACCCAGTGGGTAAGGCGGCTGAGAGGGATTCTTTTCGTCACGCTGGCTGGACTGGCCGTTGGGCTTGACCAACTCGTTCTTCACGCCGCAGCCCGCCAGCACGGCCGCCAGCGCGGCCAGGATGATGAGTTTCCTCATTTCAACACGCCTCGCCAATGGTTGAGCTGTTCCTTCACCCGCGCCGGCGCGGTGCCACCCAGGCTCATGCGCGAATTCACGGATGCGTCCAAGGACAGCACCTTGAACACTTCCTGTGTGATCGCGGGTTCGACCGCCTGCATGTCGGCCAGCGAAAGCTGATCCAGGGTCACGCCTTTGTCCTCGGCCAGCTTCACGATGCTGCCGGAAATGTGATGCGCCTCGCGGAACGGCTTTTTCAGCACCCGCACCACCCAGTCCGCCAGATCCGTGGCGGTGGGAAAGCCCGCCACGCAGGCGGCACGCATCTTGTCGGGCTGGGCCGTCAGGTCGGCCATCATCGCCGCCGTCGCCGCCAGGCAAAGCTCCAGCGTGTCGGCGGCGTCGAATACCCGTTCCTTGTCTTCCTGCAGGTCGGTGCCATAGGTCAGCACCAAGCCCTTGACCACGGTGGCCAGGGCCACGAAATCGCCCAGCACCCGGCCGGTCTTGCCGCGCACCAGTTCGGCGGCGTCGGGATTGCGCTTCTGCGGCATGATGGAGGAGCCGGTGGTGAAAGCGTCCGACAATTTCACAAAGCCAAAAGCCGGCGTAGACCACTGCACCAGTTCACCCGCCAACCGCGACAGATGAACGGCGGCGATGGTAGAGGCGGCCAGATATTCCAGCGCAAAGTCGCGCGCCGAGATGGCGTCCATGGAATTGCGCATCGGCCTTGTGAAGCCCAGCATCTTGGCGGTGGCGTCGCGGTCCACCGGGAAAGACGTGCCCGCCAGGGCTGCGGCGCCCAGCGGCGATTCATTCATCCGCTTCTTGGCGTCTTCAAAGCGGCCGCGATCGCGCCCGAACATCTCGACATAGGCGAGCAAGTGATGGCCGAAGGTGACAGGCTGGGCCACCTGCATGTGGGTGAAGCCGGGCATGATGGTGTCGGCATGGTGTTCGGCCTGTCCCAGCAGCGCCAGTTGCAAGGCTTTCAATCCCGCATCGGCGCGCTCACAGGCGGCGCGCACCCACAGCCGGAAATCGGTCACCACCTGGTCGTTGCGCGAGCGCGCGGTGTGCAGCCGTCCGGCCACCGGGCCAATCAGTTCGGCCAGCCGCGACTCGATATTGAGATGAATGTCTTCCAGCTCGCGTTTGAAGACGAAGGTGCCAGCGCTGATTTCTTTCTCAACCGCGGTCAGCCCGTCCAGGATGGCCAGGCCGTCTTCCTTGGAAATGATGCCTTCGCTGGCCAGCATGCGGCAATGGGCGCGCGACCCCGCCAGATCTTCGGCCGCGAGGCGCTTGTCGAAATCGATTGAGGGGGTAATCTCCCTCATGATGTCGGCGGGTCCGGACTGGAAACGTCCGCCCCACATTTTGTTCGTGCTCATCTTTTCTTCCGAAGGCCCATGACCAAGAAAATCATCATCAGTCTGGCTGTGATCGTCGCGCTGGCAATGGGCATCCTATATGGGAAAGGCCTGCTTTCTGTCCATCAGGGGATCCAGCCGCCGCCGTCTTTGGCCGTGCTGGCGCTGGAAAAAGCCCCCAAAGCCGCCCCGGCAGTGACGTTTACCGACGGGACGGGCGGCCGCCATGCGCTGGATGCATTCAAGGGCCGCTATGTGCTGCTCAACCTGTGGGCCACCTGGTGCGCGCCTTGCGTCAGCGAATTGCCGTCGCTAGCCAAGCTCCAGGCCCATGCCCCGGGCCTGCGGGTGCTGGCGATCAATGCCGACACCACCAAGGTGGATGCCGGGGCTTTCCTCAAAAGCCATGGCGCCGGCACCTTGCCGGTCTATATCGATTCCGAACGCATGCTGATGCGCAGCTTTGTGGTGCCGGGACTTCCCACCACGGTGCTGATCGACCCTGACGGCAAGGTGGTGGCGCGTGCCGAAGGCCCGGCCGAATGGGCCAGCCCCGAGGCTGTCGCTTACTTCAAGAGAATTACCGGCAGCTAGAACCGCGGGGAGCGGATCTACCGCGTCGGAACGGGATGCTCGCCGCGATAGTCGTAGAAGCCGCGGCCCGTCTTGCGGCCCAGCCAGCCGGCTTCGACATACTTCACCAGCAGCGGGCAGGGGCGATACTTCGAGTCCGCCAGGCCCTCATACAGCACCTGCATGACGCTCAGGCAGGTATCCAGGCCGATGAAGTCGGCCAGCTGCAGCGGCCCCATGGGATGATTGGCGCCCAGCCGCATGGCGGTGTCGATGGCGTCCACGTTGCCCACGCCTTCATACAGCGTGTAGACCGCCTCATTGATCATCGGCAGCAGGATGCGGTTGACGATGAAGGCGGGGAAGTCTTCGGCGTAAGCGGCGGTCTTGCCGACGCGCTTGACGATCTCCAGCGCCGACTGGAAGGTCGAGTCATTGGTAGCGATGCCGCGGATCACTTCCACCAGCTGCATCACCGGCACCGGGTTCATGAAATGCAGGCCGATGAAATGCTCCGGCCGGTCGGTGGAAGCGGCCAGGCGCGTCACCGAGATGGACGAGGTGTTGGTGGCGATCATCGCATTGGGCGAGATGCGCTTGCACAGGTCCTGGAAGATTTTCTTCTTGATGGCTTCATCTTCGGTCGCCGCCTCGATCACCAGGTCGCGATCCTTGAGGTCGTCCAGGGTTTCGGTGACGCGGATGCGCTTCAGCGCGGGCGCGATCTCCTCTTCCTTGATCAGGCCCTTGCCGGCCTGGCGCTGCATGTTCTTCTGCACGCGCTCGATGGCCTTGGACAGGGCATCCTTGTTGATGTCGTCCAGCACCACGTCATAGCCGGCCAGCGCCAGCACATGGGCGATGCCCGTGCCCATCTGGCCCGCACCCACGACTCCGATTTTCTCAACTGCCATTTGGATTGCCTTTACTTGTAGCCGCGTTTGGACAGTTCTTCGTCCAGCTCGGGGAGAATTTTGAACAAATCGCCGACCAGGCCGTAATCGGCCACCTGGAAGATCGGCGCGTCTTCATCCTTGTTGATGGCGACGATCACCTTGGAATCCTTCATGCCCGCCAGATGCTGGATGGCGCCGGAAATCCCTACTGCCATATAGAGATCGGGGGCCACGGCCTTGCCGGTCTGGCCTACCTGATAGTCATTGGGCACATAGCCCGCGTCCACCGCGGCGCGGCTTGCGCCCACCGCCGCATGCAGCTTGTCGGCGATGGAATCCAGCAGTTTGAAGTTTTCCGCCGAACCCAATCCGCGCCCGCCGGAAATCACGATCTTGGCGCTGGTCAGTTCGGGACGTTCGGACTTGGACAGCGCCTCGCCTGCGAAGGTCGCGGTGCCGGGATCGGAAGCGGCTGCGATCTTCTCGACGGTGGCGTTGCCGCCTTCCGCCGCCGCCTTGAAGGCGGTCGTGCGCACGGTGATGATCTTGGGCCCTGCGGGCGCCTGCAAGGTCTCGATGGCATTGCCGGCATAGATCGGCCGCTCGAAGGTGTCGGGCGAAATCACTTTCAGGATTTCGGAAATCTGGCCCACATCCAGTTTGGCGGCGACGCGCGGCAGGATGTTTTTTCCCGTCGTGGTGGCCGGCGCCAGGATGGCGTCGTATTTGTCGGCCAGGGTCAGCAGCAAGGCTTCCATCGGCTCGGCCAGTTGGCGCGCATAAGGCGCGGCATCCGCCAGCAGCACTTTCTCGACACCGGCGATCTTGGCGGCGGCCTCCGCCACGGCGGCGCAATTCTCGCCCGCCACCAGCACATGCACCGGCGAAGAGACTTGCGCCGCCGCCGTCACCGTCTTGTGGGTGGCGTCTTTCAGGGATGCGTTATCGTGTTCGGCAATCACCAGCGAAGCCATCAGATGACCCCATCGGCTTTGAGCTTGTCCAGAAGCTCCGGCACGCCGCCCACCTTCACGCCGCCGCCGCGCTTGGGCGGCTCGGAAATCTTCAGCACCTTGAAGCGCGGGGTGATGTCCACGCCCAGATCAGCCGCAGACTTTTCCTCGATCGGCTTCTTCTTGGCCTTCATGATATTGGGCAGCGAGGCATAGCGCGGCTCGTTGAGGCGCAGGTCGGTGGTCATCACCGCCGGCAATTTCACTTCCACCGTCTGCAGGCCGCCATCGATCTCGCGGGTGATCTTGGCGCTACCGTCAGCCAGCTCCAACGAATGGGCGAAGGTGCCCTGCGGCCAGCCCAGCAACGCGGCCAGCATCTGGCCCACCTGGTTGGCGTCATCGTCAATCGCCTGCTTGCCGGTAATGACAAAACCCGGCTGTTCGGCATCGACGATGGCCTTCAGAATCTTGGCGACCGCCAGCGGCTCAACCATCTGGTCGGTCTTGACCAGGATACCCCGGTCGCCGCCCATCGCCAGCGCGGTGCGAATGGTCTCGGAGGCTTGTTGCGGCCCGATGGAGACGATCACCACTTCGCTGGCCTTGCCCTTTTCTTTCAGGCGCACGGCTTCTTCCACCGCGATCTCGTCAAAGGGGTTCATGGACATTTTGACATTGGCCAAGTCCACGCCGCTCTGGTCCGCTTTGACGCGAACCTTGACGTTGTAATCGATCACCCGCTTGACGGGCACCAAGACCTTCATGGTGTTTCTTTGATCCCAATGGACGGCGCTTTCGCGGCGGCTGCGCCGGCCCCCCGTCCTGCTCTTGTGCGGTGCAAAAAGTATGGCCGCAGGGCGAGGCCTGTCAACGAAACCGGGTGGGAAACAGGCCACCATTGCTGCATTGCAGCAACAGTGGTTAATCCCGGCGGCTAAACTGCGTCATCCCGCCGCAGTTTGCTCCTACTTCAGGCTCACCAGATAGGCCGTGACGTCCGCCTGCTGCTTTTTGCTGCTGATGCCGGCAAAGGCCATTTTGGTGCCAGGCACCATCTTGGCGGGGCCGGCTGTCCATTTGGTCAGGTTGGCTTCGGTCCAAACGATGCCGGACTTCTGCAGGGGCGCCGAATAGGCGAAGCCGGGACGGGTGGCCGCCTTGCGGCCCACAACGCCGAACAGGTTGGGGCCTAGGGCGTCGCCACCGCCCTTGTCGGCCGTGTGGCAGACGGCGCAGCGCTTGAACACGGCCTCGCCGGCCTTGGCGTCGCCGGCGGCATTGGCCAGGGTGGTGGATGCGGCCAGCAGCGCCAGCGCGGCAAAAGTCTTGGCAAACATGGAAAAAGCCCTTTGTTGATGCCCCTTATGAGCCCTTCCAATACCTAAGTTTGTATACAATGCCAGCGGAATTATGGCCGCAGGTTCATGAACCGGTTCAGGCGTTGACCAGTTCCACCTGCACCACATCGGTACGCGCCACCTCGAAGGTCGCGGCACAGATACCGAGATAGAATTCCCAGTTGCGCAGGAATTGCTGGTCATGGCCCAGGGCCTTGATCTGGGGTTCGGCGGCCTGCATCCGCACCAGCCATTCGCGCAGGGTGCGGGCATAATCCTTGCCGAAGCCGAAGGCGCCGGCGAATTTGAGACCCGCCTTTTCCGCTTCTTCGCGGAAGCGCCCCAGCGACGGCAGCATGCCGCCCGGGAACACATAGTGGCGGACAAAGTCGCTGCGGGTGCGATAGCCGGCGAAGAATTCGTCCTTGATGGTGATGGTCTGGATGATGGCGCGGCCGCCGCGCTTCAGCCGTTCGGCCACGGTTGAAAAATAGGCCGGCCAGTAATGCTCGCCCACCGCCTCGAACATCTCGATGGAGACGATATTGTCAAAGCTGCCTGTGCTGCGGCGATAATCTTCCAGCTTGATGTCGGCGGCGCCGCCCAAACGCTGCGTGGCGAATTTGTGCTGGGCCGGCGAGATGGTCAGGCCGGTGACATGATGGCTGTCGGCGGCGGCGCGCTCGGCAAAGCCGCCCCAGCCGCAGCCGATCTCCAGCACATCGGCTTTTTTCGCGGTGAACTTGGACAGGATGCGCTCATATTTATTCTGCTGGGCGCGGTAGAGCTCGTCGGTGCCGTTATACAGCGCCGAGGAATAGGTCATGCTGCGGTCGAGCCACAGCGAATAGAAGTCGTTGCCGACGTCGTAATGATCCTTGATGTTGCGCGCCGATCCGGAAATCGAATTCCTCCGCACCAGCGCATTGTGGATCACAAAGCCGATGCGATTGAAGACATTGCCGTCCGAGAAATCGGAGAAATGATCCAGGTTGAGCAGGAACAGGCTGACCAGCCGCTCGACGCTGTCGGTGTCCCAGCTGCCGGCGATATATTCCTCGCCCAGACCGATATCGCCGCGCGCCATGATCCGGCGCAACACGTCCCATTCATGGATGTGAAAGCGCGCCGACGGCCCCGGATTTGCGCCCTGGTGGACGCTGACCTCGCCATTGGGGGCGATGAAGGTCAGGGTGCCGTATTCCAGCGCATTCATCGCCTTGCGCCAGCTTTTCTCGATATAGGCGGCAGGTATCAAGGACATTGTCGCTTCCCGGGCTCCCTGCCGAGATTAAACGGCCGCAACGCTCAAAACAATTCGGCCGGCACGGGATCCTGCGCCGGAAAGCCCGGCAGCATCATGGGCGGCCGCGCCTTTTGCTGCGGCGCGTCGGGGGCGGCGGCAGCGCCCGTCGTCCACGGAATTTCGGCGCCCAGGCCGCGCGCCACTGCGACAGCGCTGGAAAGCCCGTCTTCGTGGAAGCCATGGCCGAGATGGGCGCCGGCGAACCAGGTGCCGCGGCGGCCTTGCAGGGCGGCGATGCGGGTCTGGGCGGCGAGGGCGGATTGGTCGAACACCGGATGGTCGAACTCGGCCCGGTCGAACGCCAGTTGGGCGGGAATTTCCCGCTTGGGATTGAGGCTGACGAACAGCGGATATTGCTGGTCGATGCCCTGCAGCAGGTTCATCCAGTAGGTCACGGTGATGTTGGGATGGAGGATGTCTCCATCTGAGACATAATTCCAGCTGGCCCAGCAGCGGCGGCGGCGCGGCATGATGCTTTCGTCGCGATGCAGGACGGCGATGTTCTTCTGGTAGCGGAAGCAGGACAGCGCCGATTGCTCGTCGCGGTCGGCGTCCTTGAGCAGCGCCAAACTTTCGTCGCCATGAGAGGCCATCACAACCTGATCGTAGGTCTCGCTGCCGCCCTGGGCGTCCTTGATCTGAACCTTGCCATCCTGGCGTGTGACCGCCACCGCCGCGCAACTGGTGCGGATGCGGTGGGCAAAAGGCGCGGTCAGGCGACGGACATATTCCTGGCTGCCGCCGGTCACAGTTTTCCATTGCGGCTGGCCGGTGAAGGACATCAGGTGATGATTGGCGAAGAACCGCACCAGGGTGCGGGCCGGGAAGTTCATCATCTCGCAGGGCGGGCAGCTCCAGATCGCCCCCGACATGGGCAGCAGGTAAAAGCGCCGGAACCAGTCGCCCAGGCCCAGCTTGGCGATCAGCCCCTCGACGCTGAGTTCGGGATGGCGCTCGACCGTGTCCTGCGCTTTGGCGTTGAATTTGAAAACGTCGCGCACCAACAGGCCGAAGCGGGGCCGCAGCAGGTTGCGGCGCTGGCCGATCACCGAGTCCAGGTCCTTGAGGCCCCATTCCAGCCAGCCGTCCCGGATGGAGGTGGCGAAAGTCATGTCGCTGTCATGGGTGGGCACGCCCAGATGGGCGAACAGGCCCGACAGGTTGGGATAGTTGGGGCGGTTGAAGACGATGAAGCCGGTATCGACGGGAATCGCCTTGCCGTCATAGTCCACCGTCACGGTGCGGCTGTGCCCGCCGATCCGGCCGGCTTTTTCATAGACGGTGATGTCATGGGCCGGGTTCAGCAAAAAGGCGCTGCTAAGCCCCGAAATTCCCGTCCCGACAATCGCTACCCTGGCCATTGGATCAGTTACGCCCCCTTGCGATCCGCGGATCACCGGAGCCTAAATGATCCGGGCGGGATGTGCGCGCGTAAAAAAACCGCAGGGAAGGGGTGCCTGATGGCCTATCTGATTGCCTACGTCGTGTGCGTTGTGGTGATGGGCGGGCTTGACTTTCTGTGGCTGACCAACACCCACGGCCTTTACCAGAAGGATCTCGGGGCGCTTCTGGCGGACAATCCCAACATGGTCGTGGCGGTGATTTTCTATCTCACCTACATGGTGGGCGTGCAGGTGTTTGCCGTGCGGCCCGCGCTGGAATCAGGCGACTGGAAAACTGCCGCTTTGTTCGGCGCGCTGTTCGGCTTCTTCACCTACGCCACCTATGACCTCACCAACATGGCGACCATGAAAGTGTGGACCTTGCGCGTGACCCTTTACGACATTGCCTGGGGCACCATCCTGACCGGCATCACTGCCAGCGCCGGCGCCTTCGCCGCGCTGAAGTTCGCACGGTAGCACTGCTTTAACCCTGCTGTTAAATGCGGCCGCTCGGCCGCAGCATTCCGCTTGCCGGTTCCCGGCAAAACAGCGCGGAACCCGAAGGGTTTTAGGGGAACCGGGAACAGGGTGCGGAGTTGCTTCCAGATAATGTTGGAAGGAATTTCAAATGCTCGGAACAATTCTGATTGTGGTGCTGTTGCTGCTCCTTCTGGGCGCCTGGCCGTCCTGGCCGCACAGCCGTAGCTGGGGCTACTACCCTTCCGGAACCCTGGGCCTGGTGCTGGTCATTGTGCTGGTGCTGGCCTTGCTGGGGCGCATCTGAAACAGGCACCGCCATGACCAAGAAGAAACTGTTCGACGACATTCTGCAAAATCCGGCGCGGATCTATCGCAGTCCCGGCGATGTGTTGCGCGACCGCCGGTTCGGCGACCCCGAACGGCTGCAGATCCTGCTGGCCTGGCGCGCGGCCGGCACATCGGGGCAGGACGAAATCGCGGTGATGATTTCAGAGCTGGAAAACCGGCTGCATATCAGCGGCCACGCCGCGGAATAACAGGAGACAGACAATGGCCCATATGGAAAACGGCAAGACGGTTCTCAACGCGCAGGAAGCGCGCCAGGGCAAGGAGCTCGGCGTGATGCGCTATGTGCTGCACATTTCGCTGGCGCTGTCGGTGATCGCCGGCATCGTGATCTACACCATCTTCTTCCACGGCTAAGCGGAATATCAGCCCGACAAGTGCATCAGGGCGCGGCGCAGTTCAACTGGGCCGAAAGGCTTACGCAGCACCATGTGATCCTCGAATTTTTTCGGGATGGCTTGCGGCCCATAGGCGGTGGCGAAGACGAAGGGAATCTCCCGTTCCCGCAATTCCTCGGCGAAGGAAAATACCGTCTTGCCGTTGAGATGCACGTCCAGCACCGCGATGTCGAAACTCTCGCTGTCCAGAAGGCGCATGGCGTCTTCCAGGCGCGGCACTACGGCGGCGACCTCATAGGCCAGCTCGCTGACCATGTCCTCGATCAGCATGGCCACGGTCATCTCGTCCTCGACCACCAGCACCCGGGGCGCCATCATCCGCAAATGGGTGTGATCGGCCGGCAGGCCCGGAATCGGGCCGCGTTGCGGTGCGGGAATGGCAGGATCGCCCATAGCTGCCCAACGCCTGGTTCGGCCCAAAGTTGCACAGGAAGTGAGGGTGTCAGCGGTTGGGTTGGCTAACCCTTGGTTGACGGGCGCGCTAACCCCTTGACGTTAAACGTTGGCGCCGTCACCAAGGGAACGGTCTTTTTTCGAGCCCCACCTTGGCCACTGCCCAGCTCAGCGTTGTCGTACCGACCTTCAAGGAACGGGGAAATGTCGCCGAGCTGGTGCGCCGGCTGGAGGCCGCCCTGGCCGGCATCGCCTGGGAAGCCATTTTCGTGGACGACAATTCCCCCGACGGCACCGCCGCGGCGGTAAAGGAGATTGCCGCCCAGGACCCCCGGGTGCGCTGTCTGCGCCGGGTGGGGCGCCGGGGACTGGCGGGGGCCTGCATCGAGGGCATCCTGTCCAGCGCCGCGCCCTATGTCGCGGTGATCGATGCCGACCTGCAGCATGACGAAAAGGTGTTGCCCGCCATGCTGGCCAAGCTCCAGAGCGGCGAGGCCGACCTGGTGGCGGCCACCCGCTATGTCGCAGGCGGATCGGCCGCCAGCTTTTCGGAAGGCCGCGGCACCATCTCGCGGCTGGCGACCCGGATGACCCACAAGATGGTGGGCACGCCTTTGTCCGATCCCATGTCGGGCTTTTTCATGCTGCGCCGCGACCGCTTTGACGAAATCGCGCCGCGCCTGTCGCCGGCGGGATTCAAGATCCTGCTGGATATCGCCGCAACCGCGGGCCCGAGCCTGCGCATCGCCGAACAGGCCTACAGCTTCGGCGAACGCCAGGCCGGCGAAAGCAAGTTCAATGTCCAGATCGGTGTGGAATTTCTGGGCCTCTTGCTGGCCAAGATGACCGGCGACCTCGTGGATCCGCGCTTCATCTTCTTTGCCCTTGTCGGCAGCATCGGGCTTGTCATCCACCTGGCGGTGCTGTTCGGGGGGCTTTTGCTGCATGAGAATTTCCCCGCCGCTCAGGTCATCGCCACCCTCGTCGCCATGACCAGCAATTTCCTGCTCAACAATGAGTTGACCTATCGCGACCGGCGATTGAAGGGGTGGGGGATGCTGCGCGGCTTTGTGCTGTTCTGCCTGGTCTGTTCGGTGGGCGTCCTGGCCAATGTCGATCTGGCGCGCTGGCTTTACGGCGAACGTTCGACCTGGTGGGTGGCCGGCGCAGTGGGCGCCGTGATGAGCGTGTTGTGGAATTACGCCATGTCCACCTTGTTTGTCTGGCGCGCACGGTGATTCCGGCCAGAGTCAGTCTCGCGCTTGTCGCGCTGCTGCTTGTGCTGCGCGGCGTGATGGCGGCGGTGCTGCCGCTGTCGGCGGACGAAGCCTATTACTGGCTATGGTCGCTGCATCCGGCTTTCGGCTACTTCGATCATCCGCCCATGATCGCCTGGCTGATCCGGGCTGGGACCTTGGTGCTGGGCGACACACCAATTGGTGTGCGCCTTGCCGGCGTGGTGCTGTCGCTGCCCGCCACCTGGTTTGTCTGGCGCGCGGCGGCATTGATCCTGAAGGATGAAGATCGCGCCGGCTTGGCGGCGCTGTTCTTCAATCTCACCATCATGGTGTCGGCGGAACTTCTGGCCGCGACGCCCGACATGCCCTCCACCGTGACCGCCTGCGCTTTTGTCTATGGCCTGGCGCAGGTGCAGGCGACCAACAACGGCAAATGGTGGCTGGCGGTGGGTGCGGCGGCCGGATTGGGCCTCTTATCTAAATTCTCGGTGTTGTTTCTGGGCGCGGGCGCCTTCGGCTGGCTGGTGCTGGACCGGGCGGCGCGCAAATGGCTTCTGTCACCTTGGCCGTACCTCGGCGCCGCGTTGGCGCTGGCGATCGCCGCGCCGTTCCTGCTGTGGCAGTCACAGCATCACTGGGAGACCTTCGCCTTCCAATTTGGCCGTGTCGGCGGCGGTCATTTCACCCTGCGCTTCCTGGGCGAGTTCCTGGCGGCGCAGTTCGGCATGGCCTCGCCGCTGATCTTTGTGCTGATGGGAATTGGGCTTTGGCGCGCGACGCGACTCGGAAGCGTTCGCGAGAACGGGAGCGACCAAGAAAACAAGGACAGCAATCAGCTGGTGCTGGCGCTGCTGGCGTGGACGGCGCTGGGCTATTTCCTGGAACATTCCCTGCACGACCGGGTGCAGGGCAATTGGCCCTGTTTCATCTATCCGGCGCTGGCGATCCTGGCGGCGAGCGCCGCCGGTGGCGCCGGCGCGCTGCGCAAACTTTCCCTGATCGCGGCGCCCTCGGCCGCGCTGATGCTGGCGGCGCTCTATGTCCATGCGGCCTTCCCGCAGATCCTGCATCTGCGCAAGGACCCGGTGGCGCGCATCCTGGGCCGCGACTTCGCACCTATTGCCACCGTCACCAATGCCCTGGTGGGCGCGCATCTGGCCGAGGCGGTTCTCACCACCGATTACGAGACCACCGCCTGGCTGCGCTTCACCCAGCCTGGCCTGAAGGTGATCCAGGTCAACGAGCCCCAGCGCTATCCCGATGCGCCTGCGCCTTCCGCTGACCTGCTGAAGCGCCGGCTGCTCTATCTGGCGGAACTGCGCCGCGACCAGCATCACCTGGTGCAACAGTCTTTCCGCTATCTCGGCTTTCCCACCCAGGCCCAGACCCCGTCGGGCCTCTACATGCTCTATCCGGTGGGCAACCCCAAAAGTTCCATGCCGATTGGGAAGATGCCCTAGAAAAGAAAAAGCCCCGCAGAGCGGGGCTTTAGAGAAGAGAGCGGACACCCGAAGCGGGCTGTCGAAGGGGCTGGGGGCGTTCCGGATCGGACGTCCGCTCGTCTCAGATAATGGGCGGACAAAAAAAGCGTTCCGGCCCATCCAAAAAAATTTACGTCTTGTCCATTACCGCCACTTTGGCGCCATGCGGTGGGGCGGCCACTTCCGCGGCATGCCGGTCGGAAGACCCGAACAGCAAGGCAAGCAGCAGCGCCCCGGCGATCAGGGCTTCCAGCGGATGTTCAATCAGGAAGGCGGGAATACGCATGTCGCAATCTCCCTTCGATAGTCAGACCGTCGGTGGCCTGCCTCTGAGTGCGCCGGAAAAAGCGCTGACAATCAGGAGGATCAGGAACACCACCAGCAGTAACTTGGCGACCATCGCCGCCAGGCCTGCCAGCCCGAAAAAGCCCATATATCCGGCAACCAGTGCGAGGATCAGAAAAGTAAGCGCCCAACCGAGCATGCTTGTGCTCCCAGAAGTCTAGGTCACAAAACGGTTGTCATCCCGCGCGGGTTCCACTTGTCCACAGGGTGGACGGCCGGGGATGCGCTTATTTGGAGGATTTGTTGCGGTTGAGAAACATATTGGCCGCCGCGGCCAGCCCGGCGCCGACAATGGCAACCCAGGGCATTTCCTTGGCGGCCGCGGCCAGCAGCACCTTGGTGAGCTCGTTTTGCGGCGGCGGAGGTGGACGCTTTTTTGGGCGTGACAGGCTGATGACCAACGCCCAGAACAGAGGCGGCAGCAGCAGCACCGCGCCCGCCACGGCATAGGCGCCGGCAACGCCCAGCGCCGCGACCAACGCATGCGCCAGCGCCAGGCCGAGCAGGCCGACGCCGAAAAACGCGCCCGCGATGGCAACAACGGCCCAAATCGCCTTGGCGGTCAGTCGCGCGAACATGATGTCAGTCCCCTTTGCCGGCTGGTTATACGACAGCGGGTCTTAACAGGGAAATTACTAACGCCGCAGGAAAACAGCGCCCAAAAAGGCGCCGATGCCGCCGGCGATCAGCAGCGACTGGATGGGCTGGGCGCGCACATGGCTCCGCAGTTCCTCGGCATTCTCGTCCGCCCAGTCCTCGGCTTCTTCCTTGTATTCCAGGGCCGTCACCTTGGCTTCGCGGGCCGCTTCCTCGGCCAGGGCCACGGCGCGGTCGGCGATTTCCTCGGCCGAGCGCATCGCCAGCGCCGCCCGTTCCGAGGCGATCTCGGTGACATCGCCATACAGGCCCTTCATGTCGCCCTGCAGCGCCGCGATGTCGGCGCGCAACGCCGCAAGCCGCGCTTCGATATTGCCGTTGGTCTGCTTTTTCTTGGCGGCCATGATGCAATCTCCAATGACTGAAAAAAATTACGCGGCTTCGCGCGCGACCGGATGGAAGAACAGCGCCTGCCCCACCGTGGCCTGCACCGTCTCGGGCAGGAATGGCTTGGCAATCAGATAGGTCGGCTCGGGACGTTCGCCGGTGAGAAGTTTTTCCGGATAGGCGGTGATGAAAATCACCGGAATGTCGAACGAGGCCAGGATCTCGCTGACGGCATCGATGCCGCTGCCGCCTTCGCCCAGGTTGATGTCCGCCAGCACCAAGCCGGGACGTTCCGACTTGGCCTTGGCCACGGCGTCGTCCTTGGTGGCGGCCACGGCCACCACCTTGTGGCCCAACTCGGTGACCAGGTTTTCCAGGTCCAGGGCGATGATGGGCTCGTCCTCGATAATCAGGACGCGGCTGGCCAACTGGGTGTCGATGGTCTTTTGGGCGCCCAGGATGGCGGCTTCGACCTCTTCGGGGCTTTCGTCCACGATGAAGGCGGCTTCCTCCAGGCTGAAGGCTTCCACAGCGGTCAGAAGCAGGGCCGCCCGCTTGGTGGCGGACAGCGACTTGAGGCGGCCTTCGGGGCTGAGGCCGGCGGCCGGCGTCTCATCGTCAAAATGCTCGGCGCCCGACTGCCAGATGGCATGGAAGATCCGGTAGAGGCCGACCCGCGGCGGCACCCCTTCGATAAGGCTTTGATCCCCCGCAAGAATTGCCGTCAAAGCGGCCCGGACATGGGCGTCCCCGCTGGACTGGGACCCGGTCAGGGCGCGCGCATAACGGCGCAGGTAGGGAAGATGCGGCGCAAGGGTCTGCGACATACTCATGAAAAGGCTCCTTCGGCCCAAGAGAAAAGCTCAGAGGAGGAACTTACGCCAGTCAAAAAAGTTCCATAGCTTGTCGGAACCATCACCAAATCCGTTCGTTTGGAACCATGGGAAGGGAACTGACATGGGGCTGAGAAGGCGGAATAAGGCGCTTTTCCGGGTTTTCCGGAAACGCGCATCACCAGGAAACGGCGTGGTCAAAGATGACGCAGCAATGGGATATGGACGTGGCTGAAGAAAAGCCCTCCGAAAAGGCCCGGGCAATCCGGGCAAGACAGCGCGCCATCGGCCGCGAATTGCGCCGCATGTACGACGATGTCGCACAGGAACAGGTGCCGGACGATTTCATGGATTTGCTTCGTCAAATCGACGAAGCTGAGGACAAGGGGGGGAAGAAAGTCTCGTGATGCCCACCTCCGCCCCGTCTGCCTTCTCCCAGAAGCCGGAAAATCCCGACTTCAAGTCCGAACTGCTTGGCCTGGTGCCGTTCCTGCGCGCCTTTGCGCGTTCGCTGACCGGCAATCAGGAAGCCGCCGACGATTTGGCGCAGGAAACGCTGGTCAAGGCTTGGCAAAGCCGCTCCAGCTTCATTCCTGGCACCAATCTCAAGGCGTGGCTGTTCACCATCCTGCGCAACCAGTTCTATTCGGATCGCCGTCGTGCCTGGCGCCAGGCGCCCTGGGACCAGGATGCCGCCGAACGCATTCCGGGCGGTGGCGAGGACCAGGTGCATTCGGCCGAATTGTCCGACACGGTACGGGCCCTCAAGCACCTGTCCGACGAACAGCGCGAAGCCCTGATTTTGGTGGGCGCTGGCGGCTTTTCGTATGAAGACGCGGCCGCGATCTGCAAATGCGCTGTCGGCACGGTGAAAAGCCGGGTTGCCCGTGCGCGCAAGACCTTGATAGAGATTCTGGACGGCAGCGACACCCTGAATGACGTTTCCCGTCCTGCCGGGGGGGATGCCGCTCGTGAGATCATGGCGCAGCTTGATGAGCTCAGCCCTGGGCGCTCCGAGCAGTTCGGCGGAAAAAAGCGCCCAAAATAATGCCATGAACATGACGGGCCGAGAGGCTGGCTGGACCCTGCGCCGCCGGCTTCAGGCAATCATTACCCTGGCGCTGGTGCCTGTGGTGCTGGTGTCCATCTTCCAGGGCGTGGCGCGCGCGCGCCTGGACATCGCCAATGTCCATGAACGGCTGCTGCAATCGGCCCGCACCGTGGCGGCCGGCGACCAGAATCTGATGGCCGCCGCCGAACAGGTACTGCGCGCCGTGGGCAGCCTGTCCGAAGTGCGCGGCATGAATGGCAATTGCGACGGCGTGCTGGCCGACACCCTGATCGGGGTGCGCTATTTCTCCAATCTCTCGCGCATCGACGCTTCAGGCCGCGTGGTCTGTTCGGCCATGGCCCTGGCCCATGGCCTGAAAGTGAACCAGTTCGGTGTGTTCGCGGATGCGCAGAAGACCGACAGCATGGCGGTTTCAAACGAATTGATCAGCCGCGTCACCGGCCAGCCTGTGATCGGCGGCATGCTGGCGCTGCACAAGTCGGACGGCAGCTTCGACGGCACGGTGGCGATCTCGCTGGATGTGCATTGGATCGATTACATGATGCGGTCGGCCGCCCTGCCCAAGGGGGCGGTGGTGGCGGTGTTCGACCGCGCCGGCAAGGTGATCGCCACCAACAACAAGGATGTCGGCGCCGCCATCGCCAAGGCGGCGCTGTCCTCCGGCGCCGATCCCAATGACGTGTCCAGCGCGGTGGATTCCAAGGGCGACCTGTGGCGCTATGGCAGTGCGGTCTTGATGGGCAATTCCATCTTCGTGGCTTTTGCCATGGGGGAAAGCCGCCTCTTCGGTCCCACCTACCTGCATGTCGGGCTGGATTTCGCGCTGCCCATCCTGATGATCGGCTTTGCCTGGTTCGCCATCTGGCTGGCCACCGATCGCCAGGTCACCCAGTGGATCAGCTATCTCAGACGCATCGCCCATGCCTATCGCAGCGGCCATTACGCCATCCGTCCCGACCTGGTGGAAGCGCCGGTGGAGTTCAAGCTTCTGGGCGATGCCCTGGCCGACATGGCCGAGGGCATCCAGGACCGCGACCGGCGCTTGCGTGAATCGGTGGACATGAAGACCACCCTGATCAAGGAAATCCATCACCGGGTGAAGAACAATCTGCAGATTGTGATGAGCCTGCTCTCCATCCAGGCCAATCAGGTGAAAGACCCGGCGGCGCGCGATGCGCTACTGCAGGCCCAGACCCGGATCAATGCGCTGGCGCTGGTGCACCGCATCCTCAACGAGCTGGAGGACCAGAGCACCCTGGACATCCACGATCTGCTCGACCAGCTCTGCCACCAGATCGCCGGCGGCATGAGCAACGAAAATGTGCGGGTGGAAGTGGACGTGCCCAGCCGGGTGGTGTCGGGCAGTGTGGCGGTGGCGTTGGCGCTGTTCACGGTGGAAGTCCTGACCAACATCTTCAAGCATGCCTTTCCCAACGAGCGGCAGGGCGTCATCCGGGTCAGCCTGGTGCCGGTGGAGGGTGGCAAGCTGAAGCTGGCGATCGCCGATGACGGCCGCGGCTTTGCCATGGACGTCACCGCCAAGAGCGTGGGCAGCCGGCTGATCAAGACCTTCGGCCTGCAACTGGGCGGGGTTTCCAGCGTCCATTCCGAGCCGGGGCAGGGGACGGTGGTGGATCTGGTCTTCCCCGACCCCGATCTGAAGCCCGCAGAGCCAGCCCCATAGGCGAATTCGCCGCACTGTCATGCGTTTCGGGCTGTTTTCGTTAAGCCCTGAATGGTTATGTTCCGGCTCGCATATCAGTGAGCAGGACCATGGCGGACAGTTTTGATGCAATCGTGATCGGTGGCGGACCGGGCGGCTACAATGCCGCCATCCGCCTGGGCCAGTTGGGCCTGACCAGCGCTTGCATCGACAAGCGCGGCAGCTTCGGCGGCACTTGCCTGAATGTCGGCTGCATTCCCTCCAAGGCGCTGCTGCATGCGTCGGAGCGCTTCCACGAAGCCCAACATGATTTTGCCAAGCTGGGCATCAAGGCCAAGGTGGAATTGGACCTGCCCGCCATGATGGCCCAGAAGTCCAAGGTGGTCGGCGAGCTGACCAAGGGCGTGGAGTTTCTTCTTAAAAAGGCCAAGAGCGAAGCCATTGTCGGCGAGGCGAAGATCACCGCGCCCGGCAAGGTTACTGTCAAGCTGGCCGACGGCAAGACCCGCGAGCTCACTTGCAAACACATCATCATCGCCACCGGCTCGGACGTGGCGCCGCTGCCCGGCGTGACGGTGGATGAAAAGCAGATTGTGTCCTCGACGGGCGCCATCGCCCTGACCTCGGTGCCCAAGAAGCTCTTGGTTGTCGGCGCCGGTGTGATCGGCCTGGAGTTGGGTTCGGTGTGGGCGCGCCTGGGCTCCGAAGTGACGGTGGTGGAATTCCTCGACCGCGTCACCCCCGGCATTGATCTCGAAGTCTCCAAGGCGTTCCAGCGGGTGCTGACCAAGCAGGGCTTTACCTTCCATCTTTCTACCAAGGTCACCGGCGTGGAGAAGAAGGGCGGCGCGTTAAAGGTCAGCGTCGAACCGGCCGCCGGCGGCGACAAGCAGATATTGGACGCCGATGTGATGCTGGTCGCCATCGGCCGCATTCCCTATACCGCCAATCTGGGTCTCGCCGAAGTCGGCGTGGCGATGGACAAGCGCGGCCGCGTCGTCACCGACAATCATTATCGCACCAATGTGCCGGGCATCTATGCCATCGGCGATTGCCGCGAAGGCGCCATGCTGGCGCACAAGGCCGAGGATGAAGCGGTGGCCTGCGCCGAGCTGATCGCCGGCAAGGCGGGGCATGTGAATTACGACGCCATTCCGTCGGTGGTCTATACCTTCCCGGAAGTCGCCACCGTCGGAAAGACCGAGGAAGAGCTGAAGGCCGCCGGTGTGCAGTACAAAGTCGGCAAGTTTCCCTTCACCGCCAATGCCCGCGCCAAGACCATCATGGCCACCGACGGCCTGGTGAAGATCCTGGCCGATGCCAAGACCGACAAGGTGCTGGGCTGTGCCATCATCGGTCCGGAAGCTGGCAACCTGATCGCCGAAGTGGTGCTGGCGATGGAGTTCGGCGCCTCATCCGAAGACATTGCGCGCACCTGCCATTCGCATCCCACTTTGACCGAGGCCGTGCGCCAGGCGGCGATGGGAGTCGAAGGCTGGACCATGCAGATGTAGCGTTCGCGCTACCCGATTAAAGCGCGCTGGCGATCCAGCCGATGGCGCCGATCAGCACGAAGAACCCCACCCATGTCATGCAGAACATGAAGGCGCAGCGATTCTGTTCCTTGTGGGATGACTCAATCGGATGATGCACCATAGCCATGGGCGGCTCCCGTAGTCGTTACCCCAAGGCTAGCCCTGTTTCACACCTCCGGGAACGGACAATCGTCGCCGCAACGCAGCAATCCTTAGCGTTTCGGCAGCCTGACATGCTCGGGCCGCACGCCCATGCCGATGAAGCGGGCCGGGAATTGGCGCAGCCACGGCCAATTGTTCAGCAGCCTGACAAAGGCCGGCGGCTTGGGTGTCGTCATCGCCGCCAGGGTCGGGGCCAGCATGAAATTCTGCGCCGCCACCTGGAAGGCCTGGATCACCCGCGTCGGGAACAGCCGCCGCTTCTGCACGCGCCGCAGGTCGCGCAAGGTCGGCACGCCCCGCCGCAGCACGGGCGACAGGATGTTGGCCGTCGCCACCGCATCCTGGATGGCCAGGTTGATGCCCACCCCGCCGATGGGCGACATGGCATGGGCGGCATCGCCGATGCAGAGCAGGCCGGGCCGCGCCCACTTCTCCATCCGGTCCACCGTCACGGTCAAAAGTTTGACCTGGTCGAAGTCCTTGATGGCCTCGTCGATGCGGCCGGCGGCAAAGCCGGCAATCTGTTTCAGCCGGTTGCGGAACCGGATCAGGCCATCGGCCTTGATGGCTTCGAAGCCGCCCTTGGGGATCAGATAGGCGCATTGCCAGTAATCGGTGCGATAGATCATCACGAACAATTGGCCGCCCTTTACCTTGCCGATCAGGTCGGCGGGATCGCCCGGCAATACCGGCAGGCTCAGCCACAGCACATCGAACGGCGCACCCAGATCGTCGACTTTCAGGCCGGATTTGTCGCGCAGGGTGGAATGGCGGCCATCGGCGGCGATGGTCAGTCCCGCCTTGATCTGCATGTTTCCGCCGGGACCGGTCGCCAGCACGCCGCAAATGCGGCCCGCTTGCGCGATCAGGTCCTTGGCCTCGGTCTGCATCAACAAGTGAAAGTTGGGCAGCTTTTTGCCCTGGGCCGCCAGGAAATCCAGGAAGTCCCATTGCGGCATCAGGGCGATGAACTTGGCCGCGGTGGGCAGGCGCGAGAAATCGCCGATGGTGAAATGCTCGTCGCCGATCTCGATATTGCCGGTGCGAATGCGGGTATGCGGCAACTTGAGGAACTCTTCCAGCAGCCCCAGCTCATGCATCACCTGCAAGGTCGAGGGATGCACCGTGTCGCCGCGGAAATCGCGCAGGAAGTCCTTGTGCTTTTCCAGCACCGTCACATCCACCCCCGCCCGGGCCAAGAGATAGCCGCACATCATCCCGGCCGGGCCGCCGCCGGCGATCACGCATGTGGTGGAAAGCGTTTCCAAGCGGTCCCCCTTGCCCTTGTTGGCCTTTGGTCTAATCTCACGGCCATGCGCGCCAATCGTATCCGCGAATTATGGGCGTCGGGCAAGCCGGCCCTGAATTGCTGGATCACCCTGCCGGGGACCTTGGCGGCGGAGATGCTGGCGCACCAGGGCTGGGACAGCCTGACCGTGGATTTGCAGCATGGCGCCAGCGATTTCGCCAGCATGTGCGCCATGTTCGCCGCCATCTCCACCACCGACACCGTGCCCCTGATGCGGGTGGCGTGGAACGCGCCGGGCGATGTGATGAAGGCGCTGGATGCCGGCGCCTATGGCGTGATCTGCCCCAATATCGAAACGGTGGCGGAGTGCGAGGCCTTTGTCGGCGCCTGTCATTATCCGCCGGACGGCTATCGCAGCTTCGGCCCCAAGCGCGGGCTGCTGTATGGCGGCAAGGATTATGTCCATCACGCCAACAAGACGATTCTGACGATTATTCAGATCGAGACTTTGAAGGGCTTGCAGAATGTCGATGCCATTGCCGCCGTGAAGGGGCTGGACATGCTCTATGTCGGCCCGTCCGACCTGGGCTTGGCGCTGGGGCGCGAGGCGCGGCAGAACCAGACCGATCCGGTGGTGATGGAGGCGGTCGACAAGATCCTGGCGGCCGCCAAGAAGGCCGGGCTGAAGGCGGGCATGCATTGCACCAGCGCCGAATATGCCGCCGAGATGATCGAGAAGGGCTTTGATTTCCTCACCGTCATCTCGGACGAGAATCTGCTGGCGCGCGGCGCCGCCGAGCGCGCCAAGCTGCCTTGAACTTCGCCGCAGCTGGCCTATATTTGCGGTGCAACAATTTTTGAGAAGGAGGTGATCCATTGTCTCATTGTCTCAGCCTGCGGACGACTAGACCTGCGAACTGGATCCTTCTTGTGAAGGGCAGCGCCGCGTAACAGGCGTCTTCAGCACGACAATGTCGGGCCGTCACCCTTGCGGGTGGCGGCCCTTCTTGTTTTTGTAGCCGCATGAATGGCGCAGAGAGTCTCGTCCATACCCTGGCCGATAGTGGCGTCGAGATCTGCTTCGGCAATCCCGGCACCTCGGAAATGCATTTCGTGGCGGCGCTGGACCGCGAGCCCCGGATGCGCGGCGTGCTCTGCCTGTTCGAAGGCGTGGTGGCGGGCGCCGCCGACGGCTATGCCCGCATGACCGGTAAGCCGGCCGCGACCTTGCTGCATCTGGGGCCGGGTTTCGCCAATGCGATTTCCTTTCTGCACAATGCCCGCAAGGCCGGGCAACCGGTGGTCAATATCGTGGGCGACCACGCCACCAGCCATTCGCAATATGCCCAGGCGCCGCTGAGTTCCGACATCATGACCATCTGCGGCGGCGTGTCGGACTGGCTGCATCAGAGCAGGACGCCGGGCGAGGTGGCGGATGACGGCGCGGCTTGCGTGCAGGCGGCGCGAAGCACGCCGGGACAGATCGCGACCCTGGTGCTGCCCGCCGATTGCGCCTGGAGCCAAGCGGTGGCGCCGGCCAGGCCGTTGCCGCTGACACGGCCAAAGGCGGTGGACAGCGCCGTGATCGATCACATCGCGACCGCGTTGAAGAATGGCAAGCGGACGGCGCTGTTGATGCGCGGCCGCTGCCTGGAGCGCACCGGAGTGGAGGCGGCCGGCCGCATCGCCGCCGCGACGGGTGCGCGGCTGTTTCATGACTATTTCACCCCGCGCCTGACCCGCGGGCATGGGCTGCCGGAAGTAGAGCGCGTGCCCTATTTCGCGGAGGACATTGTCGAATTCCTCAAGGGCCTGGAACAGATCGTGCTGGTAGGAGCGCCGGCGCCGGTGACCTTCTTCGCCTATCCGGACAAGCCGAGCTGGGTGACGCCGGAAGGTTGCGACCTGCTGACCCTGGCCGAGGCGCAGGACGACAGCGTCGGCGCGCTGACGGCGCTCGCCGACGCACTGGGGGCGCGCGCGCCCGGGCGGCTGGTACAGCGCGTTATGCCGGACATGCCGCTGCACGGCGCGCTGGATGCCTTTTCCATGGGCGCGATCATGGCGCGGCTGATGCCGGACAACGCCATCCTGTCGGATGATTCCCTCACCGCCGGCGGTGGCCTGCACGCCTCGCTGAAACACGGACCCACGCAGGACTGGATCCTGCTGACCGGCGGCGCCATCGGCGATGCCCCGCCCATGGCGGTGGGGGCGGCGCTGGCCTGTCCGGAGCGCAAGGTGATCGCGGTCACCGGCGACGGCGCGGCGATGTACTCCCTGCCGGCGCTGTGGACCATGGCGCGCGAGAGACTGGACGTGACGGTCATCGTCTGCGCCAACCGCACCTACAACATCCTCAACATCGAGCTGGGCCGGGTCGGCGCCCTCAATCCCGGCCCCAAGACATTGGCGATGCTGGACCTGCACGATCCGGTGCTGGATTTCGTCAAGATCGCCCAGGGCCATGGCGTGGAAGCGTCACGCGCCCAAACCACCACCGAATTCGCCGCCCAGTTCGCGGATGCGATGCAGACCAAGGGGCCGCGCCTGATCGAGGCAGTGCTCGGTGCCTGAAACCGCACCGAAGCTTGAAATCGCTTACTACCACGCCAGTGTTGGCGATTTCCTGCATGCGGATCCGGAAGCCGTTTATGGCCGCCTAGGAATACACCATGCGCATACACAGGAGCTTGGCCAACGATCCGCGTGGCTGGCGCAAATCCGAATTCTGCAACAAGGCCTTCAATCTGTCCCCAATGCCTGGATTGCGTTCGAATTCGCCATCCCGCGCATGGGCAAGCGTGCCGATGTTATCATTGTACTCGATGGAATTATTTTCGTCGTAGAATTCAAGATAGATGCGGGCGCGTTCACGGCGGCCGCTATTGAACAGGCGACCGATTATGCTTCGGACCTGAAGAATTTCCACACTGCCAGTCATGATAGAATAATAATTCCCGTGGTGATCGCCACCGACGCGCCGCCGAGGCCCGTGCAGCTTAGCCTCTACCCAGACGACGTCGCTGAACCAATTTTATCGAACGGCACCGATCTCGATAGGTTTCTTCTCTCCGTTGTTCGGCGTTTTGGCCGCCAGGCGCCGCTTTCGGGGGCGGCGTGGATGGCAAGCGGATATAAGCCGACGCCGACCATCATTGAGGCGGCTCAGGCGCTCTATCGCTTGCATCGCGTCGAAGAAATTACGCGCCATGATGCTGGGGCAACAAACCTGGCCGTCACCAATCGTCGCCTGTCCGAGATAATCGAGGACGCAAAAACTCATCGGCGGAAGGTGATTTGCTTTGTGACGGGGGTACCAGGCGCCGGCAAAACGCTCGCGGGCCTTAATCTTGCGACTCAACGTGCGCAAATGCACCAAGACGAGCACGCTGTTTTTCTATCCGGGAATGGCCCATTGGTTGCCGTGTTGCGTGAAGCGTTGGCGCGCGATGAAAAGGCGCGGGGCAATGAATCGCGCCGCGCAATCACTATGGGCGACGCGCGGCGCAAAGTGAGTTCATTTATTCAGAATATCCATCATTTTCGGGACGACAATCTTCGCAATGACAATCCCCCGTCCGAACATGTGGTGGTATTTGATGAGGCCCAGCGGGCCTGGAACTTGGACAAAATCAGCAGATTTATGAAAGAGAAGCACGATCTTCGTGACTTCGACAAATCCGAGCCAGACTTTCTGATCAGCGTCATGAACCGCCATACAGATTGGTGTGCGATTATTTGTCTGATCGGTGGTGGCCAGGAAATCAATGACGGGGAAGCGGGGCTTACCGAATGGTTTGACGCGTTATCGTCTCACTATCACGACTGGAAAGTCTTCGCCTCCAATCAATTGACTCACTCTGATTATCATTGGGGCCGCGATTTGGTGGCGGCGATATCTGGGCTGGATTATCGGCTTGAGGACGATCTTCATCTTGCTGTCGCAGTGCGCTCATTTCGCGCAGAAAAGCTCTCGCACTTTGTGAATGCGCTCATTGCGAATGATGCGCCTGGTGCCCGGGGAATATTCGAACTTATCCGCGAGAGCTACCCGATCCGATTGACGCGAAATTTGGCCTCTGCTCGATCTTGGTTGCGCGAGAAGGGGCGGGGTTCCGCGCGCTTCGGGCTTGTCGCCTCGTCTCGGGCTTCACGTTTGAAGCCCGAGGGCATCAATGTTCACGAGAAGATTGATGCGCCTTATTGGTTCTTGAATTCCAGAGAGGATGTTCGGTCTTCTTTTTATCTAGAGGACCCAGCGACGGAGTTCGATATTCAAGGGTTAGAACTGGATTGGATCGGAGTTTGTTGGGATGCAGACTTTCGCCGTGTTGACGGGCGTTGGTCTCATCACGATTTTCAAGGAACAAAGTGGAAAAATATCAAGGATCCCGCGCGGAAGGTTTATCTCGCCAATACCTATCGGGTGCTGCTCACGCGGGCGCGTCAGGGCATGGTCATTTATGTTCCTTTGGGAGACCCGTCGGATCCGACCCGATCTCCCAATTACTACGACGAGATTGCAGGCTATTTGGAAGCGTGCGGTATCCCGAGGCTTGAGGAATCTGCACAAGAGGTTTTGCGCAAAGTCGATCTGGCCTAAGCTTCCCCCAAAATACCGGGGAGGGCCGCATGACCATCATCAACCGCCGCGCGCTGTTGGGGCTTCGGGGGCCGCGTTGGCGACGCCGGCGCTGGCAGCCTGGCCGGAGGCTGGGCATGGCATGCCGGTGGAAAGCGCCGATACGCCGCACATCTGCCTGGGTCCGATTGCGGATGCGGAGATCAATCCGGCGGGCATCCGCCGCTATACCCAGCTCGGCCTCACCCATATCATCCTGAATGGCGGCGGCCATCCCTGGAACGCCGATACCTTGAAGGCCAAGGTCAAGACCCTGGCCGACAATGGCCTCAAGGCCGGTGATATCGGCTTGCCCTGGTCAGGGCCGGCGGGCGCCGGCATGCGCGACATCATTTACGCCCGGGCCGGCCGCGATCAGGCGATCGAGAACGTCAAGACCTCCATCCGCGCCGCATCGGCCGCCGGCATTCCCATTGTCGAATATAATTTCTATGTCCACCGCGCCAACGAAGCCTATTACGACCATCCCGATCCCAGGCGCGGCGATGCCGGGGTGGAGTCGGTGGATTATGCGCGCATGCAGGGCGTCAAGCCGCTGGAAGACGAGATAGTCCAGGAAGAGGAAGTCACCTGGGCCAATCTCAAATATTTCCTCGATGCGGTGGTGCCGGTGGCGGAGGCGTCCAGCGTGCGCCTGGCGCTGCATCCCAACGATCCGCCCGTGCCCATCAGCGCCGGCTCGCCCCAGATCATGTCCACCCTGGCGGGCTGGAAACGGATGGCCGATATACGCAAGTCACCCGCCAACTGCATCATCTTCGATTGCGGCGTGACCCGCGAGCTGGGCGAAAACCCGGTGGCGGTGGCGCGCTATTTCGGCCAGCGCGACCAGATCGGCCATGTCCATTACCGCAATGTGCGCCTCAAGGTGCCGCGCCAGGAGTACACCGAAGTCTATCCCGACAATGGCGACAACAACATGCTGGCGGTGATGAAGGCTCTGGTGGCCGCCAAATACAAATACATGATCTTCCCGGAGCATGCGCGCGGGCTGGATGTGGACCGCGACTTCAAGACCAATGCGGCGGCGGCCTGGGCCTATCACACCGCCTATGCGCGGGCGATGCTGCAGGTCGCGCTGATGGAGCGCTGAGCTAGGCGATTCTTGTCTTGCGGCGGCGGCGCAGGGCGGCGGCGCCGGCCAGGCCCGCACCGAACAGCGACAAGGTCAGGGGTTCGGGCACGGCCTTCACGAACATCTGGCCCTGGGTCTGGCAGGCGCTGGTATAGGTCAGGCTGGCGGGGTTCTGGCCGCAGTTCGGCGACACCAGCTGGCCATAGGTATAGCCGGCCGTCAGCATGTCGGAATAAAAGCTCGAGGCTTGGCCGATCAGCGTGTTCACACTGGTCTGGAACGCCAGGTCGGTGTCCAGCAGGGCCGGGTTCTGCAGCGACCAGATCGCGAACTGGATTTGCGCGCCCATTGCGGCGGTCAGGGCGTTGGTCAGCGACAGGGTCGTGCCCTTGTACACAAGGCCCGCGATCTGGTGATCCAGCGTGGCCTGCTGCGTCGGCGTCAGCAGGGGATTGACCAGATAGGCGTCGGCGCCCTGGGAATCGGTTTTGTAATACTGGTTGCTGCTGCCGATATAGACGTCGTTGGCGAAGTCATCGCACCAGACGATCACCGGCAGGCCCAGGATCGTGAAGGTGATGGGCCCCGCATAATAGATGCTGCCGAGATTGGAGTTGGTACCCTGGCCCTGCGCCCAGTTCACGCCCACATTCGTCACGCTGACCGGCGTATAGGGAATTGCCATGGCCGGGGCGGCGCACAAGGTGGCGCCCATGATGGTTAAGGCTGCGAGGACATGCTTTGCGGTGCTCATGCCCCTGTCGTGAAGCAACGGGGTTTAAAATCAACATGTTTTGGGAAGGACGGTTAATACGATGTTGGCCGCGGGGCTTCCTGCCGCGCCGGCCCTCTAGTCCGCTGTCGCGCGGGCCGGCTTGGCACATTCTTATTCACGCGAGTTCGCGTGAAATAAGAATGTGGCCCCGGCCCCGTCCGCCCGCAGCTCCGAAGGAGCGAGGACGGACAATCTAAAGACTCAGACCGGGGCCGCCATGAGCGAAGCGAATGGTGGCCCCGGTCTGAGTCGAACAGACACGTCCCTTTCGGAACAACGGATTTTAAGTCCGGTGCGTCTACCAGTTCCGCCACGGGGCCAATATGGGAAGGTCTATCGTAATCGCTGCGGAGAGGCGATTGCGGCGCGCGCGCATGGCAAGACAGAAGACAGCGGCGCCTTGATCATCATGCGGCAAGCCTAGGACGGGACCAGGCGCCCTTCAATCCGTCTGTCATGGCTATCCCTGTCAGGCGCTACGCTTCATCCGTTCGATGACTTGCTCCGCCTCGTCCACGATCAGGGTGTAGTCGCCATTGAGCAGGGTCATGGCGTCCAGCGCCTCCTCCCTGGTCTCTGGAAGTGATCTGTTCGAGGCCAGATCGAGCATCTTCTGGTCCCCTCGAAATACCTGGATCCGATAGGCCATGGGAAAAGCCTACCGGCCGTACAAAAGCCCCGCAATGCGGAATGACTCAATTTTGACAGTGCCTAAACGATAGGCACCGGTACGGTTCAACGGCGTTGCCGATCACGTCGGCCTTGCGCTTCTGGCCTTGGGGTCCTTTAGGCATGGTGCGGATGTCCAAACAGGTAGTAGAGGGCGACCAGGCACACGGCTAAACCGATCCAGAAGGCAAGTTGGCGGGCGCGACTGCTCACGCAGCAACCCTAAGCCCGGCCCGGGAACCCGGCAATCTCAGGATTCCGGAAACTGCATCAGTGCCCCAATACGCACAGATAATGGCGCAAGCCATTGATAATATTAGACAAGGAATTGGATACTAAACCTGTGGTTGCATAGGTTTGACATGGGGAAGTCGCTGCATATAGTGCGCGCCTTTCCGGCACCCTGCCGGCACCAAACTCGAAAAGCAGGACTGATGAGCAAGCGCCAAAATTCCAAGTACAAGCTCGACCGCCGCATGGGCGAGAATATCTGGGGCCGCCCCAAGAGCCCGGTCAACAAGCGCTCCTATGGCCCGGGCCAGCACGGCCAGCGCCGCGCCAAGAAGCTCAGCGACTATGGCACCCAGCTGCAGGCCAAGCAGAAGCTGAAGGGCTATTACGGCAACATCACCGAGCGCCAGTTCCGCAAATACTACCAGGACGCCGCCCGTCGCCCCGGCGACACCGGCGAGAACATGATCGGCCTGCTCGAGACCCGTCTCGACACCGTGGTCTATCGCGCCAAGTTCGTGCCGACCCCGTTCGCCGCCCGCCAGCTGGTCAGCCACGGCCATGTGAAGGTCAATGGCCGCCGCGTCACCATCGCCTCGTATCATGTGACCGAAAAGGACGCGATCGAACTGTCGCCCAAGGCCCGCGAAATGGCGCTGGTGCTGGAAGCTTCCAAGAGCGCCGAGCGCGACACGCCGGACTTCCTGGAAGTCAGCGAAGGCAAGTCGGTCAAGCTGCTGCGCACCCCCAAGCTGGCGGACGTTCCGTACGCCGTGCAGATGGAACCGCACCTGATCGTCGAATTCTACTCGCGTTAATTCGACCGAACGAACAAGAAAAAGCCCGCCAGAGATGGCGGGCTTTTTTATTGGGCAATGTGCTAAGCGTCAGGCGCTTTCCAGCGCGATGCCATGCTGTTCCAGGAAGGGCACCAGCTCTTCCTGCTCGAACATTTCCTTGATGATGTCGCAGCCGCCGACAAACTCGCCCTTCACATAGAGCTGGGGAATGGTCGGCCAGTTGGAATAGGCCTTGATGCCTTCACGGATTTCCTGGTCTTCCAGCACATTCACGGCTTTGAACTTGACCCCGATGTGGGAGAGGATCTGCACCGTCACGGCCGAAAAGCCGCATTGCGGAAAGCCGGGGGTGCCCTTCATGAACAGCAGCACATCGTTGCTCTTCACTTCATCGGCAATGCGGGCCTGGACATCGGACATCGGGGAACTTCCTTCGCTATTCAGCTATGATCTAAGCATGGGGGCGATAAGGGTCAAGGCGGCCCGGAAAGCCCCGATTTGGCTGGATTTATGAACCCTGCGCTGCCGTCTGCCCTGACCGAAGCTTTGACCGCGCTGCTTGATGGCGTGCCGCGCAAAGAGCTTGTGGCCGCTGCCGGCCAGATGTCAGCCGGCTACCGGTCGGGCGCGACCAGCCAGGCCATTGTCACCCCGGCCCAGGCGGCGGCCTATGCCGTGGCGCGCATGCCGGCCACCTATGCGGCTTGCGCGGCGGTGTTCGCGAGGCTCGCCGAGGTGATGCCGGATTTCGCGCCGGCCAGCCTCCTGGATGTGGGCGCCGGCACCGGCGCCGCAAGCTGGGCGGCGGCAATGCAATGGTCGGATATCGAAACCGTCACCATGCTGGATCACAATCCGGCGCTGCGCGCACTGGCGCGCAAGCTGGCCGATGGCGGACCCCTGGCGGCGGCGGAGATTCTTTCCGGCGACCTGGGCGCAGGCAAGCCGCAAGCCGATCTGGTGGTGGCCAGTTATGTGCTGGCGGAGTTGCCGGAAGCTTCGGCGGCGCTCACCGCGCGGCATTTGTGGGATTCGGGCGCGCGGGTGCTGGCCCTGATCGAACCGGGCACGCCGGACGGTTTTGCCCGCATCCGCGCTGCCCGCGCGGCGCTGACCGCGGATGGCGCACATGTCGCGGCGCCCTGCACCCACGATAACGCCTGCCCGATGACCAGTGATGACTGGTGCCATTTCTCCCAGCGCTTGCCGCGCAGCCGCGATCACATGCTGCTGAAGGGCGCCAACGTGCCCTTCGAAGACGAGCGCTATTCCTATGTCGTGGCCATGCGCCAGAAGGTCAGCAGCGGTGCCCGCATTCTGGCGCCGCCGCTGGAAAGCAAGCCGGGCTTGACCTTCAAACTGTGCGATGAAACCGGCTTACGGGCGCAGTTCGTCCCGTCACGCGACAAGGAAGAATACCGCCGGGTGCGCAAGCGGCAATGGGGCGACTTGTTCTAAGGGCGATGCTCGTAACGCGCGACCTGGTTGCCGGCCGGCTGGTCGAGTCTGGGCGCCGGCTTTTGCCGCAAGGTGCGATCAAAGAAGCCCGTGGCATAGGTCGCGATGGTCGCTTGATAGCTCGTACTGAGTTCGGTGAAGGCAAAATGCCCGGCGCCTTTCAGCAGCACCAGATATTTGGGCGCTCCGGTCATGGCATAGCTTTGCGTCACCGTCTCGGCGCTGATCAGCATGTCGCTGGTGCCGTTCATGTACATCACGGGAATCGAAATCTTGCCCAGCGTGTTCTTGTCGATAAAAGGCGTTGAATAGGGCGCCAGCGCCAGCGCCGCCCTGAAGCGGGTGTCGCGCCATTCCGGCCAGGCGCCGCCCAGCCCCAGCACGGCATAGCCGCCCAGCGAATGGCCCATCAGGCCGATGCGCGCCGGATCGATGGCGCTTTTGTAGGGCTCATGGCTGAGGGCAAAATCCAGCAGCGCCTTGATGTCCTGGGCGCGGCTGATTTCGGTGTTGGCGTCCCAGTCGGCGTCCTGGCTGAACGGCTTGTCGGGACCTTGTCCGGTCATCATCTTCCACATGCCGGCCACCATGCCGGTGGTGTGGTGTTCACAACCCTTGTCCTTGTGGTTGGGCGCCAGCACGGCATAGCCGGCATCGGCCAGCGCCTGGGTCAGGGTGCGCGACTGCTGGGCGCAGCCGCCAAAGCCATGGCTGAACAGGATCAGCGGCACGTCATGAGGACGGCGGGCAAAGTCCTTGGGCAGCCATTCGCTGTAGGTCAGGCCGTTGTCGGCGGTCAGGTTCTTCTGCGCGGGTCCGAAAAAGGATGGCGCGGCCGAAGCGGGTGCGGCGGTGAGAAGAGCCAGGGCGGCGATGAGAAGAAGACGCATGGGTCCTAAACGCCGCTGGAGGAAGTTGGCTCAGTCCTTGGCGATAGTGGTGAGCTGCAAGGCATGCAACACCCCGCCCATATTGCCCTTAAGGGCGGCATAAACCATCTGGTGCTGGGCGACGCGTGTCTTGCCCTTGAAGGCGGAGGATTTGACCACCGCGGCCCAGTGATTGTCATCGCCGGCCAGGTCCTTCATCTCGATGTCCGCGTCGGGAAACGCGTCCTTGATGAACTTCTCGATTTCCGTGCCCTTCATGCCCATCGTGTCACCTCTCAGTTCGTGACCGGGATTTCTTCGCCCGCCATGAAGCCCGGGAACCAGCTTTCAAAGCCGTCTTTCAGCGCGGCGATGGACACCGTGTCCTTGCTGTCCAAGGTTATGTTGTCACCGCCGGTCTTGCCCAGCTCGGCCACGGTGATGAAGGCGGTGCGGGCTTCGGCCACGATCTTCTCGGCCTCGGCGAAGGGTGCGGCAATGACATAGCGCGCCTGGTCTTCGCCGAACCAGAAGGGAATGGCGTCCGGTAGACCCGCCAAGCCGACCGAAGCACCGATGCCGCGCGGCATCGCCATTTCGGCAATCGCCACCAGCAACCCACCGTCGGAAACGTCATGCACCGTGTCCACCCGGCCGGCTTCGATCAGCCCCCGCACAAAGTCGCCGTGCTTCTTTTCGAGCGCGAGATCGACCTTGGGGCTGGCGCCTTCTTCCTTACCTTCGATTTCGCGCAGGTAAATGGACTGGCCCAGATGCCCTTTGGTCTCGCCGATCAGGATCACCACATCGCCGGCGCGCTTGAAGGCGACGGTCGCCATCTTGGTGACGTCCTTCATCAGCCCGACCGCGCCGATGGCGGGGGTGGGCAGGATGCCTTCGCCATTGGTCTCGTTGTAGAGCGAGCAATTGCCGCCGATGACGGGGAAATCCAGCGCCCGGCAGGCGGCGCCAATGCCATCAATGCCGGCCACGATTTCCCACATGATCTCGGGCTTCTGCGGATTGCCGTAATTGAGATTGTCGGTGACGGCCAGCGGCACCGCGCCCACCGCGGTCAGGTTGCGCCAGGCTTCGGCGACGGCCTGCTTGCCGCCTTCGAAGGGATCGGGCCTGCAATAGCGCGGCGTCACATCGGTGGTGATGGCCAGCGCCTTGTTCGTGCCATGGATGCGCACCACGGCGGCGTCGCCGCCGGGCACCTGCACCGTGTCGGCCATCACGGTATGGTCATACTGTTCCCACACCCAGCGGCGTGAGGCCATGTCAGGCGAGGCAAGGATGGTCTTCAGCGACGCCAGCACAGGCTTGGACTTGTCGTAGGACGGCTCGCCGGTCTGCGCTTTGCGCTCGGTATAGGGGCGCTCATAGATCGGCGCCGCATCCGACAAGGCGGTGATGGGCATGTCGGCTTCGACCTTGCCCTTGTGCTTGACCACCAGCCGGCTGGTGTCGGTGGTGATGCCGATGACGGCGAAGTCCAGTTCCCACTTCTTGAAGATCGCTTCGGCCTGGGCCTCGCGGCCGGGCTTCAACACCGCCAGCATGCGCTCCTGGCTTTCCGACAGCATCATCTCATAGGCGGTCATGTTGGTTTCGCGCTGGGGCACCTTGTCGAGGTCGAGCTCGATGCCGCTGCCGCCCTTGTCACCCATTTCGGCAGACGACGAAGTGAGGCCGGCCGCGCCCATGTCCTGGATGGCGATGATGGCGTCGGTCGCCATCAGTTCCAGGCAGGCTTCCAGCAAGAGCTTCTCGGTGAAGGGATCGCCGACCTGCACCGTGGGGCGCTTTTCCTCGCTGGCGTCATCGAACTCGGCCGAGGCCATGGTGGCACCATGGATGCCATCGCGGCCGGTCTTGGAGCCGACATAGACGACCGGATTGCCGGCGCCCTTGGCGGCGGAAAGGAAAATCTTGTCGGTACGCGCCAGGCCCACGCACATGGCATTGACCAGGATGTTGCCATTGTAGCTGGGATGGAAATTGACTTCCCCGCCCACAGTGGGCACGCCCATGCAGTTGCCATAACCGCCGATGCCCGACACCACGCCCGACACCAGGTGCCGGGTCTTGGGATGCGACGGCTCGCCGAAGCGCAGCGCGTTCATCATGGCGATGGGGCGGGCGCCCATGGTGAAGACATCGCGCATGATGCCGCCCACGCCGGTCGCCGCGCCCTGGTAGGGCTCGATGAAAGACGGATGGTTGTGGCTTTCCATCTTGAAGATGGCGGCGTCGCCGTCGCCGATATCGATCACGCCGGCATTCTCGCCGGGACCCTGGATTACCCAGGGCGCCTTGGTCGGCAATTTTTTCAGATGGGCGCGGGTGGATTTGTAGGAGCAATGCTCGGACCACATCACGCTGAAGATGCCCAATTCCACGAAGGAAGGCTCACGGCCCATCAGGTCCAGGATCTTCTGGTATTCGGATTCGGACAGGCCATGTTCTTTGACCATGGCAGGCGTGATCTTGGTCATGCTCGTCTCAAGAAAGGGCTTCGATCAGGCTTTGGAAAAGCCCGCGGCCGTCGGTGCCGCCCAACACGTCATCCACCACCCGCTCGGGATGGGGCATCAGGCCCAGCACATTGCGTTTTTCGCTGAGGATGCCGGCAATGTCGCGCGCCGAACCATTGGGGTTCTCGCCCTTGGCATAGCGGAAGGCGACGCGGTTCTCGCCTTCCAGGCGATCCAGCGTCTCTTCATCGGCGAAATAGCTGCCTTCGCCATGCGCCACCGGGAAGGTGACGCGCTGGCCGTTCTCATATTTGCGGGTAAAGCCGGACTGGGTTTCCTGGACTTCCAGGCCCACCGGCTTGCAGACGAATTTCAGCGCCGCATTGCGCATCAATGCGCCCGGCAGCATGTGGCTTTCGGTCAGCACCTGAAAGCCGTTGCACACCCCCAGCACCATGCCGCCCTTGTCGGCATGCGCCTTGACGGAGCGCATCACCGCCGACTGGCTGGCCATGGCGCCGCAGCGCAGATAGTCGCCGTAGGAAAAACCGCCCGGCAGCACCACCAGATCGACATCCGGCAATTCGCTGTCCTGGTGCCAGACCATCGCGGGCGTCTTGCCCGTCATCTGCTCCAGCGCCACCTTGGCGTCGCGATCGCAGTTGGAAGCGGGGAAAACGATTACCGCAGACTTCATGGCTTCAGTTCGATCTCGTATTTTTCGATCACGGTGTTGGCGAGCAGCTTTTCGCACATCGCCTTGAGCTCATCCTTGGCCTTGGCCTGATCGCTGCCCGACAGTTCCAGGTCGATCACCTTGCCCTGGCGCACTTCGCCGACAGAGTCGAAGCCCAGGCCGTTCAGGGCATGGCCGATCGCCTTGCCCTGCGGGTCCAGGACGCCATTCTTGAGAGTAATAAAAACGCGGGCTTTCACGGCAGGACTCACTGTACGAGGACGGGACCTTTGTTCTCGCCTTGCACCGATTCGGGCATGATTCCCAAGCGCTTTGCGACTTCGCTGTAAGCTTCGATCACGCCGCCCATGTCGCGGCGGAAACGGTCCTTGTCCATCTTCTCATTGGTGGTGACGTCCCACAGCCGGCAATTGTCCGGGCTGATCTCGTCGGCCAGCACGATGCGCATATAGTCATTTTCCCACAGCCGGCCGAACTCCAGCTTGAAGTCCACCAGCTTGATGCCGGCACCCAGGAAAAGACCCGACAGGAAATCATTCACCCGGATGGTCAGGTTGACCATGTCGTCCAGGTCCTGGGGGCTGGCCCAGCCAAAGGCGGTGATGTGCTCTTCGCTCACCCACGGGTCATTCAGCCCGTCATTCTTGTAGTAATATTCGATGATGGAGCGGGGCAGAGCGGTGCCTTCCTCGATCCCCAGCCGCTTGGACATGGAGCCGGCGGCGACATTGCGCACCACCACTTCCAGGGGGATGATCTCGACTTCCTTGATCAGCTGCTCGCGCATGTTCAGCCGGCGCACGAAATGGGTCGGCACCCCGATCCCGGCCAGCTGGGTCATCAGATATTCGCTGATGCGGTTGTTGAGGACGCCCTTGCCCTCGATGGTATCCTTCTTGGCGCCATTGCCGGCGGTGGCGTCGTCCTTGAAATACTGGATGACGGTGCCAGGCTCGGTGCCTTCGTACAGGATCTTGGCTTTGCCTTCGTAGATGACGCGGCGGCGCTTCATGGCAGTGTCCTCAAAAGTAGGGCGGCTCCGCCCGCGGCCCTGTGGGATTGAAACTTACCGGATTGGGCCAAGCTGCGGCAATGTTTTGACGCCGCATACCCACATCCTGCGAAAAACATGTCGCAATCTTGCTATGATGTTGGGGCAGTATTGGAAATATCAAGCGATTACAGGGAGTTGAGAATGGCGACCGGGATGGATGACCGCGGCAAGGCTTTTGAGTCCAAATGGGCTCATGACGCGGAACTGCGCTTCAAGGTGGAAGCCCGGCGCAACCGCCTGCTGGGCGCCTGGGCGGCCGAGAAAAAGGGCCTGTCTGGCGAGGCCGCCGAAGACTTCATCGGGGGCGTGATCGCCGCTGATTTCCAGGAAGCCGGCGACGAGGACGTCTTCCGCAAGCTCAGGTCGGAGCTGGATGCATCGTTGTCCGATGCGGCGATTCGCGAGAAAATGCGCGAATGCCTCAACGCGGCGGTGGCCGAGGTGACGAAGCCCTAGCCGAACACCCGTTCGAAGATCGTATCCACCTGCTTCAGGTGATAGCCCAGGTCGAACATGGCTTCGAGCTGGGCCGCCGGCAGCGCCTTGGCGACGTCGGGATCGGCTTTCAGCAAATCCAGTAGATTGCCTTCGCCATTCCAGGCGCGCATGGCGTTCTTCTGGACCAACCGATAGCTGTCCTCGCGCGCCAGGCCGGCCTGGGTCAGGGCCAGCAGCACCCGCTGGCTGTGCACCAGCCCATGGGTGGCATCCAGGTTCTTCTGCATCCGTTCGGGATAGACCAGGAGCTTCTCGACCACGCCGGTCATGCGCGCCAGCGCGAAATCCAGGGTGATGGTGGCGTCGGGGCCGATGTAACGCTCGACTGACGAGTGCGAGATGTCCCGCTCGTGCCAGAGCGCCACATTCTCCATGGCGGGCAGCGCATAGCTGCGCACCATGCGAGCCAGGCCCGTGACGTTTTCGGTCAGCACCGGATTGCGTTTGTGCGGCATGGCCGACGAGCCTTTCTGGCCGGGCGAGAAATATTCCTCGGCTTCCAGGACTTCGGTGCGCTGCAAATGGCGGATTTCCACCGCCAGCCGTTCCAGCGAAGACGCCACCACACCCAGCGCGGCGAAATAGGCGGCATGACGATCGCGCGGGATCACCTGGGTGGAGACCGGCTCGACGCTGAGGCCCATCGCCTTGGCGACATGCTCTTCGACCTTCGGATCGATATTGGCGAAGGTACCGACGGCGCCGGAGATGGCGCAGGTGGCGATCTCGGCGCGCGCCGTAACCAGCCGTGCGCGGGCGCGGGTGAATTCGGCATAATAGGTCGCCAGCTTGACGCCGAAGGTGGTGGGCTCGGCATGGATGCCATGGCTGCGCCCGATGGTGGGCGTCATCTTGTATTCCAGGGCGCGTTTCTTCAGTGCCGCCAGCAAGGCATCGGTGTCGGCGATCAACAGGTCGGCGGCCCGCGCCAGCTGCACATTCAGGCAGGTATCCAGCACGTCGGAGCTGGTCATGCCCTGGTGCACAAAGCGCGCTTCGGGGCCGACGATCTCGGAGAGGTGGGTCAGGAAGGCGATGACGTCATGCTTGACCTCGCGCTCGATCTCGTCGATCCGCGCCACGTCGAACTTGGCGTCCTTGCCTTTTTCCCAAATCTTGGCGGCGGCTTCCTTCGGCACCACGCCCAATTCCGCCAGCTTGTCCGTGGCATGCGCCTCGATCTCGAACCAGATGCGGAATTTGGTTTCGGGCGACCAGATCGAAACCATCTGTTCGCGGGCATAGCGGGGGATCATGGAGCGTCCAGCTTGGAAATACGGTTGCTTCTAACGCGGATGGCGAGCGCGTGAAAGGGCTGATTTATATAGTAGTTACAGTGGCTTGGAGACGACAAGAGCGCGGGTCAGGTCAGCTTTCCGAAGGTGAGGCTGGCCCCTGCGGTGATGATCGCGCTTTGAGAACAGCCGATCCCAGGACAAACCAGGTGCGCATCTCGCCGCGGTTCTTGATCTGCATGGCGCCGCGATCTTCGACACGGTAGCGGCCGCCCAGGACTTTGCGGACATCGTCCGAAACCTGAAGCATGCCGGGCTTGCCGTGGCTCTCCATGCGGGAGGCGACGTTCACCGTATCGCCCCAAAGATCATAGAACAGCTTTTGCGCGCCGATCACGCCTGCCACGACAGAGCCGGTATGGACGCCGACCCGGAAGCTGATATCGACGCCTGTTTCCGTCTTGATCCGCGGCAGGCTGGCGACAATGTCCAGGCCTGCCAGCACGGCCCGGTCAACATGATCGACCTGCGGCACCGGCAGGCCCGCGGCGGCCATATAGGCGTCGCCCATGGTTTTGATCTTCTCCAGGCCATGCCGGGCCATGATCTTGTCGAAGTTGCGGAAGATCAGGTCGAGGACGGAGACAACTTCGTGCGGGTTGCGCTGCCGCGCCCAGGATGTGAAGCCGGAGATGTCGGCGAACAACACGCTGGCTTCATGACTGTCGGCGATCAATTCGCCGCTTTTCATGCGCTCGGCGATCGCCTCGGGAAGCATGTTCTTGAGCAGGCGTTCCGAACGTTCGCGCTCGAAGGCCAGTTCGGCGGTGCGGTCCTGCACCTGGCGATCCAGATCGTGCAGCAGTTCCTCGCGGGTCAGCCGGGCCAGCGCGTTCTGCATGCGCTGGATTGCTTCGGCGGAGGGCACGCGGGGAAGCTCGGTGCGGTAATGCGAATCCGTCAGGCTTCGCGGCTCCAGCACCAGCGCCGGCGGATGCAACTCCAACACGGCGCGGAGTTCGACGGGGCAATGGCCTCGCAGCCGCTGCGACAGGACGGCGGTGATCTGCCCAACCGCGGCGGGACGCACGCCGCCAATGACCAGGGCGGCGCGAATTTTCTCGCGGACAAAAGGCAGCGCTTCCTCGGTGGTGACACGCAGGGTGGCGAGGTTCATGCCGGAACCGCGCCGCTTCGCCATCGCAGCAGCAAAACCGCCGCGTCGTCATGGGTCACGCCATGGGCGCGAACCAGCGCCGCGGCGGCCTCGCTTGCCTCGCCGCGGGGGATGGCGTCCGGGCGCCGCACGCCATCAGTGTGCATCAACAGCCAGGCGTCAGGCGCCAGGGTGGCCTGGGCGATGGGCGGCCGACGCCCATGATGGCCGACGACACCCACGCGTCCCAATATCGGGTGCAGATCAATATAGGCCGCGACATTGCCGACACCGGCGAAGGTCACACTCTCTCCCACGATCCTCGCGATCGAGACCGCCGCACCGGGCGTGCCGCTGAGCGCCGCATCGAGTTCGGTAAAAATGGTGCCCAGATCTTCGTCGGCATTTGTGGCGATCACGCTGCGCGCCGCGAGCGCCACGGCGTGGGAGGCCAGGCCATGGCCGGTGGCGTCGATCAGCACGGCCAGGGCGCCATCCGCCCGCGGGAGGACGAAGCCCAGGTCTCCGCCCCTGGGCGAGCCAGGATAGGAGCGGACATGCACCGCATGTTCCAGGGCCGGGGTCATGCCCATTTGACGATCCGGATGCGCGTGGCGCCGGGCCGCGAGGTGATTTCGAAAATGTCCACCAAGCGGCGCGTGCCGGGCAGGCCCAAGCCCAGGGTTCCGCCGGTCGAGGCGTGGTCCTGCATCGCAAAATCAAGGTCGGGGATGCCGGGCCCACGGTCTTCAACAATCACCTCGATGCCGGGGCGGCTGCGCTCCCGCACCTCGCGCATGGTCACCACGCCCGAGCCGGCATATTTGACAACGTTGGTGACCAGCTCGCTCGCCGCGGTCGCGATGGCGGCGGCCGAGGCCTCGCGCAGGCCGGCTGCCGCAGCCAGCCGCCGGACCGCCAGGACGACAATCGAAGTGTCGGCCAAGGTCAGAATCTTGTGGCGCTGTTCAACCCCGGGCATCAATGGCCGCCAAAGCGTGTTCCACGGACAGCGCCGGGCAGACCCAGGAATCGTCCACGCCCAGCGTAACCAACCCCGCGGCGACACCCGGCCGCAACCCCGCCAGCAGAACCGAGGCGCCCATCAAGGTCAACGCGTCCGACATTCGCCGGATCGTCTCGAAGTCATGGGCGTCCAGCACCTCGACCCCGGACATGTCGAGCACGACCGCGTTCGCACCGCGCTGATGCAGGCGCGCCAGCACCGCGGCTTGCATCTCCGCCAGGAAGCGTTCGTGCACCGGGTCCTGCACCGGCACGATCAGCCGGCCATTCACTTCCTGGACGACGACGCGGATTTCACTTGTGCTCATGCTTCTGTTCCACGCCGGCATGCTGGAAGGCGAGACGCAGCGCGTCCCGCAGATTGCCGGTGGTCCGCATCTCGCCCACTTCGATGCCCAGTTCGACAATGGTCTGGGCGACGGCCGGCGACAGGCCGGACACAATGGTATAGGCGCCCATCAGCCGGGCCGCCTTGGTCATGCGGATCAGGTGGTTGGCGACCGCCGTATCCATCACCGCGACTCCCGAGATGTCGAGGATGAACACGACCGCGCGCTCCTCCGCGATGCGTTCCAACATGCGCTGCATGATGTCCTGCGCCCGGCGGCTATCGACGATGCCCACCACGGGCAACATCAAAATGCCATCCCACAGCGCGGTGATCGGCGTGCTCATGTCGGTCAGCGCGCGGCTCTGGCGGGCGATGATTTCCGACGTGCGCCGGGAGTAAACGTCAACGACGAACGCGCCCTCCATCTTGATGACGCGCCGCAGCGAGGCGATGGTCGGCGCCAGCTCCGGCTCGGGAAGGCCGCCATCATAGATGTCCTCGGTCAGGAGTTCGAAGCCCCTGAACAGGGTCGCCAGGTAATGGCGCGGTTCAATCTGAAGTTGTGCGTGCACCTCGCCGATCTTCAGCCGGCTCTCGACATAGGCGTCGTCCCAGGCCGCCTTCAGAATTTCCAACCAGCCGCGCCGCGCCGCCGCCTGGGCCCTGGCCAAGGCCTGCTCATCCGGGAAATGATGCTGGAAGTCGGCGGCAAGGGCGTAGCGCATATAGTCATAAAGTTTTTCGATGAACTCATCGATCTTGGGCGCCACGATGACGGAAAATTTCCGAACGCGTTCGAGGTCTGCTTCGGTGACGCCGTATAGGCGGTAAAATTCGGCAACATCCATTCAGGCGCCTCCAAATATTGGCGACCGACGATTTCGACCGAATTGGCGATTTCGCCATGTCTCGCGGAAAATTCGCGCGGCGGGAACTCTAGGGCGCTTGCAACCTGGCTCCTAGTGGACTGAATCCTATAGCAGTCCCAAGGACTTGAAGCTGGAATGGCCGCCCCGGCCGATCACCAGATGGTCATGCACGGCCAGCCCCAAAGCCTTGGCGGCGGCGGCCACTTCGCGGGTCATGGCGATGTCGGCCCTGGAGGGCGTGGGATCGCCGCTAGGATGATTGTGCACCAGGATGACGGAAGACGCCGACAGCTCCAGAGCGCGCTTGACGATCTCGCGCGGATAGACCGGCGTGTGATCCACTGTGCCGCGGTTCTGCACTTCGTCGGCGATCAAAACATTCTTGCGATCCAGGAACAGGATGCGGAATTCCTCGTTGGTCACTCGCGCCATGGCGGCGGTGCAATAATCCAGCAGCGCCGTCCAGGAGGACAGGACGGGGCGGTTGATGACCTGGGTTTTGGCCGAACGATGCGCCGCGGCTTCTACAACCTTCAGTAGTTGCACCACGCTCTCGCCCACGCCTTTGACTTCCATCAGCCGCGCCGGCGGAGCTGCGATCACTTCGGCAAAGCTGCCGAACCGTCCCAGCAGGGCTTTGGCCAAGGGCTTGGTGTCGCGCCGCGGCACCGCGGCGAACAGGGTCATTTCCAGCAGTTCGTAATCGGGCATGGCATCGGCGCCGCCCTTGAGGAAGCGCGCGCGCAGCCGCTGGCGATGGCCGGCCGTTCCGTTGTCGGTTGAATCCCCCACGCCGTCCCCGTCAGAGATAAGGCGGTTTATCCAGTCCCTTGGGCGACAAAGTGAAGATCTCCACGCCCGTCTCCGTCACGCCGCAGGAATGTTCGAATTGCGCCGACAGCGAACGGTCGCGCGTCACCGCAGTCCAGCCATCGGCCAGCACCTTCACGCCAAAGCCGCCCAGATTGATCATGGGCTCGATGGTGAAGAACATGCCCGGCTTCAAGGTGATGCCGTGGCCCGGCTTGCCGTAATGCACAATGTTGGGCAAGGCATGGAACACCTTGCCCAGGCCATGGCCGCAAAAGTCGCGCACCACGGCGCACTTCTCCTGGCCTTCGGCATAAGACTGGATGGCATGGCCGATGTCGCCGGTGGTGGCGCCGGGCTTCACCGCTGCGATGCCGCGCATCATGGAGTCGTAGGTGATCTCGACCAGCCGCTCGGCTTTGCGCTTGACCTCGCCCACCGGATACATGCGCGAGGTATCGCCATGCCAGCCGTCCAGGATGACGGTGACGTCGATGTTCACGATGTCGCCATCGCGCAGCGGCTTGTCGTTGGGAATGCCGTGACAGACGACATGATTGATGGAAGTGCAGACGGTGTGGCGATAGCCGCGATAGCCCAGGCAGGCCGGGATGGCGCCATGGGCGATGATGTAATCATAGGCCACCTTGTCCAGGGCGGCTGTGGTGACGCCGGGCTGGACCATGGGCACCAGCAGGTCCAGCACTTCGGCCGCCAGCCGGCCGGCCCGGCGCATGCCCTCGAAATCCGACGCCTGGTGCAGGGTGACGGCAAAATGGGCCTTGCGGGCGGCCTCAAAAATCTCGGACTGGGGTAGGATGGTCATATGGGCCAATATAATGGTCTGCCTGGGAAAACCAAACAGGAACCTATGACCAAAAGTGCTGCGATTTTGGTAATCGGCGACGAAATCCTGTCGGGGCGCACCCAGGATACCAATACGGGCCACATTGCCCGCTTCCTGACGGCGCTGGGCATCGACCTGAAAGAGGCGCGGGTGGTGGGCGACGAAGAAAGCGAGATCGTCGCCGCCCTGAATGCCCTGCGGGGGACCTACGACTTTGTCTTCACCACCGGCGGCATCGGTCCCACCCATGACGACATCACCGCCGATGCGGTGGCGCGCGCGTTCGGCGTGGACATCGGCTATCACCCGGAAGCATATGCCTTGCTGGAAGCGCGCTATCCGCCCGGCGAATTCAACGACATGCGCAAGCGCATGGCCCGCATTCCCCATGGCGCCGGCCTGGTGGCCAACAGCGTCTCCGGCGCGCCGGGTTTCCATATCGGCAATGTCTATGTGATGGCCGGGGTGCCGATGGTGATGCGCGCCATGCTGGAGGCCATCGCCCCGGACCTGCCGCGCGGCCCCTCTGTGCAAAGCGTGACGGTGGAAGCGGCCATTCCCGAAGGCGTCATCGCGCCGGGCCTGGCCCAGGTGCAGAAGGCGCACGGCAATGTTTCCATCGGTTCCTATCCCTTCTATCGCGAAGGCGCCGACAAGCCCTTTGGCGCGCAGTTGGTGGTGCGCGGCCGCGATGGTGCGGCAGTAGAACGCGCCGCCCTGGCACTGGAAGCGTTGATCCACGGCCTTGGTGCTGCACCGCAGCGCATAAATCCGGCTGACAGCGGGCAAGGGAAGTGACAGGCTTTCCTCAAACACAAGCTGGGGAAAGCAATGGACATCAAGAACATCAAGAAGCGTGATTTTCTGCGGGGCTTCGGCATGGTCAGTGCCGGCGCCGTCGCCGCCACGACCGGCGCGTTGGCGCAAGGGCGCGGCGCGGCACCGAACGAGGGCGGCTATCCGCCAGGCGTTCCCCATGCCACCGGCCGCAGCATGCTGGACAGCCCGCATTATATCGGCACCGCCAGCAAGGGTTATGGCTTCAAGGCGAACTGGGCCCGCACCCTGCCGATGGTCCCGTCCGTCGATCCCAACTACAAGCCGCGCCGCATCAACAAGGCGATCGAGCTGTGGGAAGACAATCAGGTCGTCGCTTATGCCGAGTTCGGCGCCTCCGGCGCACCGGACACCTATGAAGAAGGCAAGCGCATGGCCAAGACCTGGTGCGATGCCATCAATTACGAAATGGAGAATGACAGCTTCAGCTTCGATGGCCTGCGCAACTTCATGCAAGGCTTGGTCGATGGCGGACCGACGCCGTCCGGTCACCGCACCCCGATGGTGTTCGTCACCCTGCCGGCCTGGGGTTTTGACGGTCCCTCCATGCGCGCCAATGTCTGGCAGATCGCCCAGGCGCTGGCGGCCGGCGCGCATGGCGCGCTGATCTGCGAAATGGAATCGCCGGAAGCCGCCGAGATCGCCATCGCGGGCGGGCGCTACAAATGGACCTGGCCCGGCGTGCCCGAACTTCCCATCGAAGGCGTGCGGGGCGCGGGCAGCCAGTCTTTCGCTTCGCATATCTGGGGCGTCAGCAATGCCGAATATCTGCGTCTTGCCGATGTCTGGCCGCACAATCCCAAGGGCGAGATCAGCATGGGCTTCAAGCTGGAGAATCGCCGCTCCGCCATGGCGGCGGAACAGTTGATGGCGGTGCGGGGGCTGGCCTTTGCCGAACCCGGTCCGTCCGACAATGGCTGGTCCCACCTGGGCTGGGATGCGATCCGCGGCGATCTCACGCCGGCGCAGCGCGCCGCGCTGCCGGCCTCCAAGCGCCTCGAAGAAGACCTGGAACGTATCCGTCTCGCCGCCAAGGCGAACAAGGTGCAGTGGCTGGGCAACGGCCCTCCCGGCGCGACGCCGCAGCAGGAAATCGACCAGGGCCGCCGCATGGGACCATCGACCGAAGAAAGGTCTCAGGCGGATCGGCTCTATACCAAGCGGAAGATGCCCTACTGAAGCTTCAAGGCTTTCGCCGCGGTGGTGAAAGCGGTCTGGGCGTCTTTGTTATCTGGAAAGGCCTTGCGGGCATCAGCCAATGCCTGCAGGGCCTTTTCCTTTTCGCCCAGCACGGTATAGGCGCGCATCAACCGCACCCAGCCCAGCGCATCATTGGGATCGGCCTTCAGCCGCGCCGCCAGCATATCCACCATGGCGCGCGGATTGGGCGCGCCTCCCGGGCCTTGCGAGGTCAGGATCGCGATACGGTCCACCAGCATCTGGTGCAGCGGCGCGGTGGTCGGCGTGTCGGCGAGCAGGCTCTGCCATAGCGCGATGGCGCCGGCACGGTCGTTATGGCCGGCCTTGTAGAGACCCAGGTAAAACCGCGCCGGCGCATTGTGCGGATCGACCGCCAGCGCGGCGGCGAAGGCATCGGCCGCTTCCTGCGGCACCTGGCCGGTGTTGGTGCCCAGCACCAGCGCCTCGCCATACGACGCATCAAGCTGCGCATCGCCCTTGCCGGTCAGTGTGATGACTTTGGCCAGCGCCTTGGCGGCGTTGCGCGGATCGTTGGCGGTCATGTAGGCCTGACCCAGGTAGCGCCAGGCGCGCGCGTCTTCGGGATGCTGGTGCACGCGCTTGATCAGGAAGGGAATCAGGCCGTTGATCTCGCGGGTGTCGAGGCCATTGGCCTCGCGTTGCGCCATATGCGGCTTTCCCAGCAGAAAATAGACACCACCGCCGATGGCGAGCATCGCGATCGCGATGCCGCTGAGCAGCAGCCAGCGGCGCTTCAGGTCTTTCGTCCGCAGCAAGGGCACCACCGCGAAGGCGATAGCGAGCGCGGCAATCAGGACAAGACCGATGACGGGCAAAAAGGAATAAAGCGCGCTCACGACTGGCCTCTATACTTGTTGCGCACCAGCGCGACGATCATGCCGCGAATGGTGCGGGCCTGCTGGTCGGTCAGGCCGGAGCGCAATATCATGGCGCGGATGTTGCGCACCATGGCGCCCCGCTTCTCGGCCGGGAAGAAGAATGCGGCGGCATCCAGTTCCTTTTCCAGGTGCTCGAACAGCTCCACCAATTCCTTGCGGCTGGCGGGCACCGCAATGCGCTCCCGGATGCGCACGGCCGGCGTGGTGTCGGCCGACTTCAGCCATTCATAGCCCATCAGCAAGACGGCCTGGCCGAGATTGAGGGATGAAGCCTTGAGCTCGGTGTCCTTGGTCCGCGGCAGCGGCGCGGTGGGAATGGTGATCAGCGCATCGCACAGCGAAATCTCGTCATTGTCCAGGCCGGCCCGCTCGCCGCCGAACAGGATGGCGGTCTTCACGCCTGCGTCCGACGCCTGGCGCAACCGCTGCGCCGCGGCCTGCGCCGTCAGCACTTCGCGTGTCACATCCCGGCCCCGCGCCGTGGTTGCCAGCACCAGCTGGCAATCGGCCAGCGCGGCCTTGGCATCGCCATAGATCTGGGTCTTCTCCAGGATGTCGCCCGCGCCGCTGGCCAGCATCTGGGCCCGGTCATTGGGCCATTCCATCTTGGGAGCGATCAGGCGCAGGTCCGTCAGCCCGAAATTCTTCATCGCCCGGGCCGCGGACCCGACATTTTCGCCCATCTGGGTGTGGGACAGGATGACGGCAGGTGGGATCATTTGGCGCTTTGACGGGTGCGGTTTTTCGGGGCTAACTGCGCCCCGCTATATCCCCTCCCGCATCAAAATTCGAGGAAATTACCGATGGAAAAGATCAAGGTTGCCAATCCGGTCGTGGAACTGGACGGCGACGAGATGACCCGCATCATCTGGGACCTGATCAAGAAGAAGCTGGTCCTGCCCTATCTGGACATCGACCTGCACTATTACGACCTTTCCATGGAAAATCGCGACAAGACCGACGACAAGGTCACGGTCGATGCCGCCGAGGCGATCAAGAAATACGGCGTGGGCGTGAAGTGCGCCACCATCACCCCGGACGAACAGCGGGTGGAGGAATTCAAGCTCAAGAAGATGTGGAAGTCGCCCAACGGCACCATCCGCAACATCCTGGGCGGGGTGATCTTCCGCGAGCCGATCATCTGCAAGAATGTGCCGCGCCTGGTGCCCGGCTGGACCCAGCCCATCGTGGTGGGCCGCCATGCCTTCGGCGACCAGTACAAGGCCACCGACTTCGTGTTCCCCGGCAAAGGCACGCTCTCCATCAAGTTCGTCGGCGAAGACGGCAAGGTGATCGAGCATGAAGTGTTCAAGGCGCCGGGCGGCGGCGTCGCCATGGCGATGTACAATCTGGACGAGTCGATCCGCGAATTCGCCCGCGCCTCGATGAATTACGGGTTGAACCGCAAATATCCGGTCTATCTGTCCACCAAGAACACCATCCTCAAGGCCTATGACGGCCGCTTCAAGGACCTGTTCCAGGAAATCTACGACGCCGAGTTCAAGTCCAAGTTCGAGGCTGCCGGCATCACCTATGAACACCGCCTGATCGACGACATGGTGGCATCCGCGCTCAAGTGGAGCGGCGGCTATGTCTGGGCGTGCAAGAATTACGACGGCGACGTGCAGTCCGACACGGTGGCGCAAGGCTTTGGGTCGCTCGGCCTGATGACCAGCGTGCTGTTCACCCCCGACGGCAAGACGGTGGAAGCCGAAGCCGCCCATGGCACGGTGACCCGCCATTACCGCGAGCATCAGAAGGGCAAGTCCACCTCGACCAACTCCATCGCCTCCATCTTCGCCTGGACGCGCGGCCTGACCCATCGCGCCAAGCTGGATGGCAATGACAAGCTGGCCAAGTTCTCGGCCACCATGGAGAAGGTCTGCGTCGATACCGTCGAACAGGGCTTCATGACCAAGGATCTGGCGCTGCTGGTCGGTCCCGACCAGAAGTGGCTGACCACGGAAGGCTTCTTGGACAAGGTTGACGAGAATTTGAAGAAGGCCATGGCGTAGCCGCCAAGGTCCCTTTTGATCTGCAAGGGCCGTGTTTGCGTATCGGAACGATGCGCAGCGCGGCCCTTGTCTTTTTGATGCTTTCCACGCTTTCGGCGACGGCGGCGCCCGTCTGCCTGCAGCGCACCCAGACCGCCGCTTTCCAGCCCCGGCTGGGCAACCGCGCGGTGATTGTCAGCGATCGTACCAAGCAGAAATTCCTGGTCAGCTTTGCCGGCCGCTGCCGCGCCCTGGACGACACCAGTCGGCTGGGTTTCCAGACCATGGAACAGTCGCGCCTGGCTTGCGTGGTAAAAGGCGACAGCCTGGTGTCGCTGCGCGATACCGATCTCGGCGGCCCGGGGCGCAGCTGCAATGTCCAGAAGGTCGAAGCTTATACACCCGACATGGAAAAGGCCGATGCCGTTGCGCACGCGATGGACCAGGTAGCCCGGTAACTACTCGGCTGCCGCCCTTTGCGATTTCTTCTGCGCATACATCGCCTGGTCGGCGCGCGCCATGGCGGTGTCGGGATTGTCGCCCGGCTGCAGCTCAAAGGCGCCATAGGCGAAGGTGACCGGAATGGTGTTGCCGTTCCAGCTTGTCGGCGAATTTTCCAGCGCCTCCGCCAGGAGGTCGGCCTTCTTGAGCGCCTGTTCCTGGTTGGCGTGGCTGAGCAGCACGCCGAACTCGTCGCCGCCCAGCCGTCCCACGCAATCGCTGTCGCGCACATGCGCCTGCAGCACATCGGCAAAATGCGCCAGCACGGCATCGCCGGCGGCATGGCCATGGGTGTCGTTGGTGCGCTTGAGGTGATTGAGGTCGAAATAGATCAGCGAGGCCGGGGTGTTGTAGCGGCCGGTGAAGGCGATATAGCGCGTCAGTTCGCGGACAAAGGCGCGGCGGTTCAGCAGCGGCAGCATGCCGTCCTGGTCGGCGGCTTTTTCCATCTCGTCCAGCCGGGTGCGGGTCTGGCTCAGTTCGCGTCGCAGGCTGTCCACTTCGCTCATCAGCCCCATGATGGCGTCGCGCACCTTGGGGGTGAATTCGGCATCGGGAATGCCCAGCACACTGGCCGCGGGCATAAGCGAGTCCGGGCCTGCGAGGCTGCCAGTGGCTTCGACCCGGCGCGCATAAGCGGCCTGGGCCACCGAGCGTGCCGGGCGGGTGGGGCTGTTGCGTTCGACTTTCATCGCGAATTCGCCTTCTGGCCGGGCCAAGCTACCGCCCGCGGCTTTAAGAATGCGTTTATCCTTCTCTATGAATGGTTAACGAGTCTTAAAACGGCTCTTTCCTTGGGCTTTTTGCTGCCTATACTGCGCCGCTTCGCTGGAGCACCCCTATGGCAACCCGAAGCAAGGCTAGGCCGTCCGTCGGCATCATCATGGGCAGCCAGTCCGACTGGGCGACCATGCAGGCGGCCAGCCATATCCTGGACGCGCTGAACGTCAGCCATGAGACAGGGATCGTCTCCGCCCATCGCACCCCCGACCGCATGGCGGCCTATGCCAAGGACGCCGAAGCGCGGGGGATCAAGGTCATCATTGCCGGCGCCGGCGGCGCGGCGCATCTGCCGGGCATGGTCGCCAGCATGACCACCTTGCCGGTCTTGGGCGTGCCGGTGGAAAGCCGGGCGCTGAAAGGCCTGGATTCGCTTTTGTCGATCGCCCAGATGCCGGGCGGCGTGCCGGTGGCGACCTTCGCCATCGGTGAAGCCGGGGCCAAGAATGCCGCGCTCCATGCCGCCGCCATCATCGGCCTGTCGGATCTGGGTGTGAAGAAGCGGCTGGATGCCTGGCGCGACAAGCAGACCCGGTCGGTCGCCAAGAAACCGAAATGAAGAAGTTGCAACATCCCGTCCCGCCGGGCGGCACCATTGGTATAGTCGGCGGCGGCCAGCTCGGCCGCATGCTGGCGCTGGCGGCGGCGCGGCTGGGATTGCAGACCTGCATCTACAATGACGCGCCCGATGCGCCGGCCTTCCAGGTCACGGAACAGGCGATGGACGCGCCGTACGACGACCTGGACATGCTGGCCAGCTTTGCCGAGGTCTGCGATGCGGTGACATTTGAATTTGAGAATCTTCCCGCCCATGCCATCGCTCATCTGGCGGAGCGTGTGCCGGTGAATCCTGGCGCCCATGCCCTGGCCATGACCCAGGACCGGCTGACGGAAAAAACCTTTGTCGAAAAGCTGGGCCTGAAGACCGCGCCCTTCTTCGATGTCACCAGCGCCGACCAGGCGCGCGCGGCATTCGCCAAGCTGAACGGACGCGGCATCTTGAAAACCCGCCGCTTTGGCTATGACGGCAAGGGGCAGGCGAAAGTTGCCTCCGCCGATGAGACGGTGAAGGCGTTTGAAAGCTTCAAGGGCGCGCCGTCCATCCTGGAAGGCTTTGTCGATTTTTCCTATGAAGTGTCGGTAGTGGCGGCGCGTGGCGGCGATGGCGCTTTTGCCGCTTACGACCCGCCGCACAATGAACATGAGAATCACATTCTTCGCCGCTCCACCGTGCCGTCGCAATTAAGCGCGGCCCAGGTCGCGGAGGCCAAGGCGATGGCCAAGACCATCGCCGATGCGCTGGACTATGTCGGCGTCATGGCGGTGGAATTGTTCGTGGGCAAGGACGGCGCCTTGCTGGTCAATGAGATCGCGCCGCGCGTGCATAACAGCGGCCACTGGACCATCGAGGCCTGTGCCTGTTCGCAGTTCGAACAGCATATCCGCGCCGTGGCGGGCTGGCCGTTGGGCGATCCCGCCCGCCACGCCGATGCGGTGATGGAAAACATCATCGGCGCCGAAGCCGATGCCTGGCAGGCGCTTGCCAAGACCGGCGCTTTGCATCTCTATGGAAAACAAGAAGCCCGTCCGGGGCGCAAGATGGGGCATGTCACCCGTCTGAAGGGGAGGTCGTCATGAAAAGCCTGGTGATTGCGTTGGCTCTGTTGGCGGCCGGCCCGGCGCTGGCCCAAACCCCCGCGGCCCCTGTGCAAACCGCGCCCGCCGCCAAATATTCCGTGCAGGCCAGCAAGCTGGGCGAACTGGTCGCCAACCCCGCCACCAAGGTGATTTTCCTCAAATACTTCCCCGAAGTGGTCAATCACCCGCAATTCAATGAGGGGGTGGACTTGACCCTGCCGGAGGTTGTGCAGTATCTGCCCGACGTCGTGACGCCGGAAAAGATGGCCGCGATGGATGCCGAACTGAAGACCATACAATGACCTTTGTGACCAAGCGCACGACTACCAAGACCAAGCCCATTGGGGCTGGGATCGCGCGCGCTTAGACAAAGGCCACGCCGAAGACCCAAGCCCCGCTCCAGACTGGACGGGGCTTTTTTATTGCCTGAAAGGAAATGCTGTGAAGAACAAGCACGTAGCAATCGTCGGGGCCACCGGTGCAGTGGGCCGCGAATTCGTGGGCTGCATCGAACAGCGCGGTGTGCCGCTGGCCTCGCTGAAGCTGCTGGCCTCGGCGCGTTCGGCCGGCCAGAAGCAGGCTTTCCGCGGTAAGGACCTGACCATCGAGGAATTGAAGGACGACAGCTTCAACGGCGTCGACATCGCCTTGTTCTCCGCCGGCAGCGGCATTTCCAAGAAATATGCGCCCATCGCCGCCAAGGCCGGTTGCGTGGTGGTGGACAATTCGTCTGCCTTCCGCATGGAGAAGGACGTGCCGCTGGTGGTGCCGGAGATCAACGCCCGCCGCATTGCCGATCACAAGGGCATCATCGCCAATCCCAACTGCTCAGCCATCACCGCGCTGGTGCCGCTATGGCCGATCCACCAGAAGAACCGCATCAAGCGGGTCATCATCTCCACCTACCAGGCGGCGTCGGGCGCCGGCGCGGCGGCGATGCAGGAGCTGGAAGACGGCACCCGGGCCTTCCTGGACGGCAAGCCTTTCACGCCCAAGGTGATGCCGCACCCTTACGCCTTCAACGTCTTCAGCCACAACACCGCCATCGATCCGGAGACCGGCTATAACGACGAGGAGACCAAGGTGATCAAGGAAACCAAGAAGATCTTCGAGGACGATCAGATCCGCGTCGGCGTCACCTGCATCCGCGTGCCGGTGCTGCGCGCCCACAGCGAGTCCATCACCTTTGAATGCGAGAACCCCATCACCGAGGACGAGGTGCGCGCCATCCTCTCCAAGGCGCCGGGGGTGAAGATCGTGGATGACCGGGTGAAGAACTATTTCCCCATGCCGCTCGATGCCTCCGGCCAGGGCGATATCCTGGTGGGCCGCATCCGCAAGGATGTCAGTGATCCCACGGGCCATTCCATCGCCATGTTCGTGGCCGGCGATCAGCTCTTGAAGGGCGCGGCCTTGAACGCGGTGCAGATCGCGGAGTTGCTCTAAATCCCCACCATGGCCGGCCTTGAGCCGGCCATCCAGGGCTGCAAAGTGCGGTGCCTGTGACTCTGGATGGGCGGGTCAAGCCCGCCCATAGTGAGTTAGGGTTTGGACTTCGGCTTGCCCCAGTCGCCAAAGGCCGGGAAGTTCGACAGCGCTTCCTTGGCTTTGGCCTTGAATTTCTCGAACTGCATCACGTTTTCGATGCGGGCGGCGAGGAATTCGTCGGTGGCTTTCTCGTCTTCGCCAGTGTCGTTGAACCAGCGCATGGCGGTGGAACCATAGACGCCGGCCAGGATGCCGCGCTTGGTGTAGAAGTTGAAATCGGTGGAGGTGTCGCCGGCGGCGCGCCACATGGCATCCACCGTGCGATAGAGCAGCTTAGCGCCCAGGGCGGCGTTCATGGGCAGCGACAGCAGGGCCGCGGCGCGCCGGGCCGCTTCCTTGTGCGGCCGCAAGACCGCCAGGCGCGCCTTCACCGCGGTAGCGATGCGTTCGCGGATCTTCATCGCTTTCAAATCCGTTGCCGCGAGCCTCGCTTCCATCTGGGTATCCGCCCAGGTGGAATAAAATTCGATCAGGCTGACGGGGCCGTTCTCGAACAAGCGAGCCACATCCTTCACGCCGGCTTCCATCGCAGCCTTCTGCAACACGCTGTCCGTGAAACCGTCGAAAGCGGCATGGGGCAGGGCGGCGGCCAGCACCGCTTCGCGGGCAGCCTGGTCGTTCATGCGCTCCGTCTTCGGCGCCTCCGCCTTGGGCGTCTCTGTTTTCGGGGCGGCTTTCTTGCGGGGCTTCTTGGGTTCGTCGCTCATCGCATCAGCCTGCCTGTTGGAAGTGACGGATTTCCGATTCAAAGATCAGCCGCGACAGGTCGCCCATCCGCGACGTATAGAGCCGCCCGTCCAGGTGGTCGCATTCATGCTGCACCACCCGGGCATGGAAGCCGCGCGCCACCCGCTCGATCATCTGCCCATCCAGGCCGAAGCCGCGATAGCGGATATGGGCCGGCCGTTCGACCCAGCCCCGCAGGCCGGGCACCGACAGGCAGCCCTCCCAGCCGCCCTCGGGAGCGGGGTCAAGGATGGCAATTTCGGGGTTGATCAGCACGGTCAGGGGGGCGGTGTGGTCATAGCGCTCGTCCTCGGCCAGGCTGGGGTCCGCCCGCTCGCCGGGGGCCTGGAACACCACCACCCGCAGGGGCACATGAACCTGGGGGGCGGCCAGCCCGGCCCCATTGGCGTCCATCATGGTTTCGACCATGTCATTGACCAGACGGTGAATTTCCGGATTTTTGGGGTCGGAAACGGCCCTGGCCGGGGTGGCCAGGATGGGATGGCCCATGCGGGCGATTTTCAGGATAGCCATGATGGGGAAATATGGCCCTGTGGAGGGACCCGGCCAAGGTCTGAACCGTTAATTTCCGCGGGTAGACAGGCAAAATCCCGTCTGCTATCACCCGCGCCTCTTAAATTCCCGACCCGGAGCCAAGGCTTTGCAGATCATCGTCCGCGACAACAATATCGACCAGGCGCTCAAGGCGCTGAAGAAGAAGATGCAGCGTGAAGGCATCTTCCGGGAGATGAAGCTGCGCGGCGCCTATGAGAAGCCCAGCGAAAAGCGCGCCCGCGAGCGCGCCGAAGCCGTGCGCCGCTATCGCAAGCTGCAGCGCAAGCGCATGCAGCGCGAAGGCCTGTTGCCCCGCTAATTCCGGTTACTTGGTTTTGGAAGAGGCCGCCTTCTGGGCGGCCTTTTTCTTTTGATACTTCTGGTTGGCGACATAAGCCGCCGCCGCGCCCACGGCCGCAGCCCCCAGCATCAACAGCACCCCGCCGGCGCCGATCGTCAGGGTCTTTTCGGCCAGATCGGTCGCCACGATGGCGACTTCATCCACCGCCTGTTCGGCCTGGGCGCGTTTCTTCTTCCAGAACTTCATGTGCAGCCGTCACAGACCGCCACTTCGACGGTGACATGGGAGAGATCGGGATACTGGCGGCGCAGGGTGGCCTTGACGGTCTCGGCGCTGATCGCGTCGGGCGAGATCAGGGACACGATCAAGCCCCGATGGCCCGGCCCCAGCCGCCACAGATGCAGGTCTGGAATGCGCGCCTTGAGCTCGCTTTCCAGAAACTGCGGATTTCATCGGATTGTTTGGGATCGGCATCGGCATCCAGCAGCACCATGGCGCTGTCACGGATCAGGCCATAGGACCAGGACGCGATGACAAAGGCGCCCACCAAGCCGCTGATGGGATCGAGCATGCCCAGGCCAAAGTAATAGCCGGCCGCCAGCGCCACGATCGCCAGCACCGAGGTGGCGGCGTCGGCCAGCACGTGCACGTAAGCCGCGCGCATATTGTTGTCATGGCCGTGGCTGTGGCCGGCATGATCATGGCCGTGATGGGAATGGTTGTCTTTCAGGATCAGGGCGCTGATCAGGTTCACGGCGAGGCCGATGCAGGCGATCAGCAGCGCATCGCCATATTGCACACCGACCGGCGTGATGATGCGCTGGACCGATTCCACCGCCACCGCCAGTGCGGTGACGCCCAGCAAGATGGCGCTGGAAAATGCCGCCAGGTCGCCGAACTTGCCCGAGCCGAAGGTGAAGCGTCCGCTGCCCGAATGCCGCCGCGCCAGCCAATAGGCGCCGGCCGCCAGGCCCAGCGCGCCGACATGGGTCGCCATATGGGCGCCGTCGGCGAGCAGCGCCATGGAGTGATAGGCAAGGCCGCAAACAATCTCCACCACCATGAAGATGGCGGTGACGATGGCGGCCCATTTGGCGCGGGTCTCGGCGCTGGAATGGCCGCTGCCCAAAAAGACGTGATCGCGCGTCCAGATGCCGTGACCATGGGCGTCGTCTTGAGGAGTGTGATCATGGCCATGGGCGTGACCATGCGAATGTCCATGCCCATGAGAATGCAGGGTGTGGTCGTGCGCCATGACCCGCAGTTTAGCGCTTTAAAGGTTTAAAATCGCTAGGCGATTGCGCCCAGGATAGCGGGCGCCAGGCCCACCAGGGTGAGCGCGCCAAACAGGAAAAGACGGGGATTTCTTGCCAGAGTGATCATGTTGGCTTGTACGTAAGGACTGCCCGCCCGGATGCAACCCTGCCAAAAAGTCGCGGGACACCGCTAATCGGGCGGGCGGCAGGTGAAGTTGGCGGCTTCCAACATGTTACCGCGGCCTGTGTAGCGCGCTTCCAGCGGATAGCGGCAGATCGGGCGCGTGGCGGTGACTTTTTTGTCATCACTCACATGCGCGCCGATGAAGGCGGACGGGGCCTCGTTCCGGGTCACCCAGGCTTCCAGCGCCCGCACCATGTCATGATTGGCGTCGTTCTGGAGCGGCGCCCCCGTGGCGCCGCCGATATGGGAAAAGCCTTCGCCGCCGCTGCAATGGCCCATGCCGGCCAGGGGGAAGAAACGGAAGAACTCGTCGGCCTTGGCTTGGCCGTAACGGGCGACGATCAGGTGATAGAACTCCACATCCATCATCGGGGTGATGGTGGAATCCGCCCAGCCCTGGAAGAAGATGAACTTGCCGCCGCGGGCGCGATAGGCGTCCAGGTTCGGCGTCTGGTCATAGACTTCGCCCAGGCTCTTGCCCGCGACTTTGGTCGCCAGGGCCCGCTCGGTATCGCGATCGAAGTCGAAGTTCACATTCTTGAAGTCGGGATCCTGGAACACTGCCTGGCGCCAGAAATCCCAGCTCGAGCCGCCGGGGGTGGCGCCGCCGCTCTGGTTGTACCAGCCCAGTTCGCTGCCGCGCACCTGGCCGGGCATCAATTGGGTGCCATCGGATTTTTTGGCGCCGACATAGATGTGACGCGCCGCCGCCACCTGAATCGGGGTCAGGCATTCGCTCTTTTGTGTTTCGCTGCATTGGAATTGCACCGGATCGGTGGTGCAGCGGCGGGGATCGGCGATCAAGCCATCTTCCAAACCGTCAAGCTTGTCGCAGGCCTTGATCATGCCCCGATGCAGGATGACGACGCTGTCGCGCGTCAACGCGCTGGGGTCCTTTAGCGCCGGCTGGGCGTTCCAGGTATGGCCCAGCATCAGCGCCGTCCATTTGTAGGGCGCAGCGCCGCCCAGCATGCCGTCATAGTCGGCGGGAAAGCGCGTTGCTTCCATGATGGCGTGATGGCTACCGGCCGAGCAGGAGATGAAATAATTCTTCGCCGCCGGCTTGCCGTAATAAGCGGCGATGGTTTTCTTGGCGGCGATGGTGGAGAGGTGCAGCGCCCGCCACGCCCAGTCCACCATCTTTTCCGGATGCTTGTAGGCCCAGCTCAGGCCATAGCCGCCATTCTGCCCATCCAGATGGCCATTGTCCGTGGACATGGTGGCATAGCCGGTGAGGAGTGCATCGCGCATCGGGTTTGGCGAGATGGCGCCGGCGCTGCCGCCCGAGCCTTCGCCGCGGAAATTGCCGTTCCAGGCGCTGGCCGGCGGCAACCACACTTCAAAGCCGATATGGGAATCGCTGGTGGGCGTGGCGACGCCGATTGCCCGGCAAAAGGGAGCGGTGACTTTGGTGCTGCCCACCGTGCCGCCATCCGCCAGAAACTCGGCGCTCTCGATTTTGGTGTTGGGGGAAATGGTGCGGCCTGCCAGCGCGGCGCAGCTTGCGGCATCGCCTTGCGGTTTGGCGTGAACATGGGTGGCGATTGCCGGCAACAGGGCGCCCACGGACACCAGGAGGGCAAGATTCCGCATGGCGTTTCCCCTTGTTATTTTGGGGAACTGTCCAACGGGGCGCGGCAAGCGTCAAGCCGAGCGGCAAGCCGGCTTTCACCTGTTGACGGTTCAGGTCGGCGGCGGGGAGTGCAGGTAACTTTGCACCAGAGAGCCGGCGATAAGCCGCCAGCCATCCACCAGCACAAAGAAGATCAGCTTGAAGGGCAGGGAGATGATCACCGGCGGCAGCATCATCATGCCCATGCTCATCAGGATCGAGGCCACCGCCATGTCGATGATCAGGAAGGGCACGAAGATCAAAAAGCCGATCTCGAAGGCGCGCTTCAATTCGCTCAGCATGAAGGCCGGCGCCAGGGTGGTCACCGCGACCTGGGCGGGATCGTTGGTGGTCTTCTGCTTGGCCATGTCGGAGAACAGCTTGAGGTCGGCGCCGCGCACATGCGCCAGCATGAACTTCTTCATCGGCACCAGGGCCTGGGTGAAGCCCTGCTCGGTGGTGACGGTGTTGTTCATCATGGGCTGGATGCCCTGGTGATAGGCATCCGTCAGGGTCGGGGTCATCACGAACAAGGTGAGAAACATGGCCAGCGACACGATCACGCTGTTGGGCGGCGCCTGTTGCAGGCCCAGCGCCGTGCGCAGAAGGGACAGCACCACCACAATGCGCACAAAGCTGGTCATCATGATGATGATGCTGGGCGCGATGGAAAGGACCGTGATCAGGGCCACGATCTGCAGCATGCGGTCGGTGAACAGGCCGCTGCCGTTCAAGTCGATGGAAAGACCGCCATTGGCGGCGGCAGCCGCCGCGGCCGGTGCATTGGCGGCAGCCAGCTTCAACGGTGCGGCCAGGGCGGCATGCGGCGCGGCAAGCGCCAGCAGGATCAAAAAGGGAAGAAGACGCTTCAGCCAGGTCACGACGCGTTCACCGGCTTGGCGGTGATGCCGCTTTCGATCACAGACGCGCCATCGGGCGTGGACAACACAAGATGTTCGACATTGTCGCGGCGCACGATGAACAGGCGCTGGCGCGGTCCAACCATAAGTGTCTCGACCACGGCGAGGCGCTTGTCGCTGACGGCCTTGGTGACGCCGGGCACGCCGAAGCGCCGCGCCAGAAGGCCGGCGCCGCCGACCATGGCTAGCACCAGCAGAAGAGCGCCGAAGTAACGGAGGAGATCTACGAATTCCATGAGCGGAGTTAATAGCGATCAACCTTAATCGCGGGTTAAGGCGCGGCACTTCCTGCCCGGCAAAAAGTGCGCGGTGTTAAGTGGTGCTTAAGCATAACGGGCGCACCCTGACGGTGAATTGAAGGCTAACAAAAGGTTACCGCGATGAACCTGCCCGATGTGCCACTGCTGTCCATGCTGCGCGAGCGCATGACCTGGCTCAACCAGCGCCAGGACCTGTTGTCCCAGAATGTCGCCAATGCTGACACGCCCGGCTATGTCGCCAAGGATCTCAAGGCGCTGGATTTTGACAAGGCGCTGCGCCAGGCCGGCTCGGGCGCCGGGATGCTGACCACCAATACGCGTCACATCGCGCTCTCGGGCGGTCGCGCCGGCAAGTTCGAAGAACATGACACGCCGGACCAGGCATCGCTGCCCAACGGCAATGCCGTGTCGCTGGAAATGGAAATGATCAAGGTGGCGGACACCCAGGCCCAGTTCCAGGCCGCGGCCAATCTGTATGCCAAGGCCATGACGCTGATGAAAACAGCGATCGGACATTAAAGGAGAACGATGATGGACTTTTCCAAATCCATGGCTGTCGCCGCTTCCGGCATGCGCGCGCAAGGCGAGCGCATGCGGGTCATCGCGGAGAATATCGCCAACGCCAATTCGACTTCGCCCGTGAAAGGCGGCGATCCCTATCGCCGCAAGATCGCCACCGTCACCGCCAGCTTCGACCGCGAACTGGATGCCACCCTGGTGGAATCCGCCAAGCCCCTGCCCGACAAGAGCGAGTTCAAGAGCCAGTATGATCCGGGCAATCCCAATGCTGACAAACAGGGTTATGTGAAGCTGCCCAATGTCGACAGCCTGGTGGAAATCATGGACATGCGCGAAGCGCAGCGCTCCTACGAGGCCGACCTTTCGGTGATGGAATCGACCAAGCAGATGCTGGCCAAAACCGTCGATCTTCTCAACAAATAGGAAGATAGATCATGACCATTCCCGCAGCCGCCGCAGCCGCCTATCGCGCCGCCGCCCAGATCGCAACGCCGGGCGCGGCCTCTGCCATCACCCCGGCCAATGTGCCGGGCGGCAATTTCTCGGACTTTCTGTCCGGTGCGATCAAGGATTCCATTGGCACCATCCGCCAGGGCGAGCAGGCCGCCACCCAGCAAGTGCAGGGCAAGGCCAACCTGGTGGACGTGGTCCAGTCGGTGAACGCCGCCGAAATCACCTTGGATACGGTGGTGGCCGTGCGCGACAAGGTCGTGGCCGCCTACCAGTCCATCATGAACATGCCCATCTAGTAGAGAGAGATATGGATCCCGCCACCACCATCGACTTTGCCCGCACCGCCATCCTGGTGCTGCTGGAAATCATCGCCCCCGCCATGATCACCGCCTTGGTGGTCGGTCTTGGCATCGGCCTGTTGCAGGCCGTGACCCAGATCCAGGAACAGACCCTGGTCTTTGTACCCAAGATCGTCGCCACCTTCGTGGTGCTGCTGATATGCCTGCCGTTTGCGGGCGCGGCCATGAACGGGTTGATGGTCAATATCGCGGGCCGCATCGCAGCCTACTGATGACTTTATTGGAAAAACGGGCCTACCGCTCTCGCTGCTTGAGGCCCGTTTTTCGTAACTTGTTGGACCATCGAGCCTAGATGACCATCCATCTTCCCGCGCTTTCCGGCATGGTCCTGACATACCTTCTGGTATTCAGCCGGGTCGGTGCGATGGTGATGCTGTTGCCGGCCATCGGGGAAATGGGCGTGCCGGCGCGCGTCCGCCTGGTGCTGGCGCTGGCCATCGCCTTTGCCCTGACGCCGCAAGTCCAGGCCAACTACCCGGCAGTTGCACCGCAATCGACGATTGCGCTGGTCATCCTGATCGCCCAGGAAGTCACGGCCGGCGTGCTGGTGGGCGCCATGGCGCGCATCATCATGAGCGCGCTGCAGATCGCCGGTTACCTGATCGCCACCCAGACGGGCCTGGCCTATGCCCAGACGCTCGATCCCACCCAGAACACCCAAGGCGCCGTGGTCGGCAATTTCATGATGCTCTTGGGCACCACCCTGATCTTCATCACCAACCTGCATCACCTGGCGATTGGCGCCATTGCCGGCAGCTATCGCATGTTGCCGCCGGGCGGTCATCTGCCGACCGGCGACATGGCGCAGCTGGTGATCCAGTTGACCTCTTCGTCTTTCGCGCTGGGCTTCCAGCTTGCCGCGCCGTTCCTGGTGTTCGGCTTTGCCGTTTATGCGGGCTTAGGGGTTCTGGCGCGGCTGATGCCGCAACTGCAGATCTTCTTTGTCGCGGTGCCGCTCAACATCATGTGCGGCTTTCTAATCATGCTGGCGCTGATCGGCTCGCTGATGACCGTGTTCATGAACTATTACACCAGCTCCATGGCGATGTTTTTGTAAATGGCTGACGATACCGACAAGTCACAGCAGACCGAAGAACCGACAGCCAAGCGGCTGGAGCAGGCGCGCGAATCGGGCGACGTCGTCAAGTCCACCGAGATCAACACTTTCATTCTCCTGGGCGGCGGCACCTTGGCCATCGCCATGTTCGGCAAGCACACCGCGCTGGGCCTGGCGCATGCGCTGAGGTTGTTCCTGGAGCAGCCCGACACGATGAGCGTGGATGGCGCCGGCCTTGCCGCCATCTTTCGCGCCCTGCTGCCGCAAGTGGCGCTGGTGCTGGGGCCCTTCTTCGCCCTGATGATCGTGGCCAGTGTTGCGGGACATCTGCTGCAAAGCCGCCCCAGCCTCTCCTTCGACAAGATCATTCCGGATTTCTCCAAAGTCTCGCCCATGGCCGGCTTCAAGCGCATGTTCGGCGTCGAAGGCTGGATGAACTTGGTGAAGGGCCTGGCCAAGATCGCCATTGTCGGTGTCGCCATCTGGACCCAGCTGTGGCCCGAACGCGGCGGGCTGGAAGCCATGCTGAGCCAGACGGCCGGCATGGTGATCAGCGACATGATGCGCCTGTTGTTCAAGGTGCTGATGGCCTCGCTGTCGGCGCTGGCGGCGATCGCGGGGGCGGATTATTTCTGGCAGCGCATGCAGTTTCTGTCGCGCAATCGCATGTCCAAGCAGGAGGTCAAGGAAGAGTATCGCCAGAATGAAGGCGATCCCACCATCAAGGCCAAGATCCGCCAGCTTCGCCATGAGCGTGCGCGCAAACGCATGATGGCCGCAGTGCCCACCGCGACGGTGGTGATCATGAACCCCACCCACTTTGCCGTGGCGCTACGCTATGAAAGCGGCAAGACCGCAGCCCCGGTCTGCGTCGCCAAGGGCGTCGACGCGCTGGCGCTTCGCATCCGCGCCGTGGCCGAGGAGAATGACGTGCCGGTGGTTGAAAATCCGCCGCTGGCGCGCGCGCTGCATGCTGCCATCGAGATCGACGATCCGGTGCCGCCCGAACACTTCAAGGCGGTGGCCCAAGTGATCGGCTATGTGATGCGCCTGCAGGGCAAGCTCCCCGCCCGCGCCGGCTGATTCGACACTGTTAACTTTCTGTCCCCAAACGTCCGAACAGCGTTCAGAAAGCCCCTAAATTAATTAATGAAAACAGGCATTTGGTAGCCGGAAACCTTTGGTTAACCAAATCTTGTATTCTGGCGTTAATGAACGCTTCCAGATCCCTTTCTGCGGGTCCGATCGGGGTGCCTACAGGCGCCTGGCGCTGGGCTGCCTTGGGCTTTGTGCTCCTGGCCCTGGCCGCTGCCGGGCTGGCCATCGCGGCGCCGCAGGTTGCGGGATTGGCCGGATACGCCCTCCTGATCGGCATCGCCCTGGTGGCAGTTCTCTTCCTGTTTGCGGTGTGGCCGCGCACCGGCCGCGCCACCCAGGATGCGCTGCGTGTCGCCGAAGCCGCCGGCAAGGCCAACATCGCCTGGGCCATCACCGGCGAAGATGGCGCGGTGCTGGACTGCAATCCCGTCTATCGCCGCATGGCCGGTGTGGGCGAACAGGAATCACCGCCGCCGCCCGAACTGGCGCTGTCGGGCGAACCCAGCGCGGCTGTTCTCTATCGTCTGTCGCGTGACGCCGCCGAAGGCCGCGCCCGCGAGGAAACCTTCGTGGTGGTGCCTGGTCTTGAGATCGTCGCCGCCGTGCGCCCCTTGCCCGACCGCCAGGCCGCCTGGTGGTTCACGCCCAGATTGGCGGCCAGCTCTTCGCCCCAGCCGGTGCTGAGCCGCGCCGCCGCCGCAGCGCCCGCGCCGGCCATCGCCGCGCCGGCGCCCGCCGCCATCGCGCCCATCCAGAATATCGGCGACCTGTTCCGCGACGCGCCCATGGGCGTGGCCTTTGCCGATGCCAAGGGCGCGATCAGTGACGCCAATGCCGCGCTGGCCAAGTTCTTCGGCGCCTCCGGCGCGCTGGTGGGCAAGGATTTCGGTTCGCTGGTCGAACAGAGCGACCGCGCCCAGGTGATGGCGCTGATCGCATTGACGGCCGCCGGTGAAACGGGCCTGAAGGCCGTGGAATTGCGCGGCGCCAAGTCCGCCAATGGCGAAGAGCGCATGGCCGAGCTGTTCGCCAGTCCCATGCCGGACGGTAAAGCCATTCTCTATCTGGTGGACGTCTCCGAGCAGAAGGCGCTGGAGACCAAGTTCGCCCAGTCGCAAAAGATGCAGGCGGTGGGCCAGCTCGCCGGCGGCGTGGCGCATGACTTCAACAATCTGCTCACCGTCATCATCGGCAATTGCGAATTCCTGTTGATGCGCCACCAGGCTGGCGATCCGTCCTTTAAAGAGATCAACGAAGTTCACCAGAACGCGCTGCGTGCTGCCGCGCTTGTCAGTCAGTTGCTGGCCTTCAGCCGCAAACAGACCATGCAGCCCAAGGTGCTGGCGCTGGGCGATGTGGTGGGCGAACTCGCCCAGATGCTGCGCCGGCTGGTGGGCGAAGGCATCACCTTGAATGTCGAGCGCGAGCCCGACCTGTGGGCGGTGCATGCCGACGAGGCGCAGCTGGGCAACGCCATCATCAACCTGGTGGTCAATGCCCGCGACGCCATGCCGTCGGGCGGCACAGTCACCATCCGCACTTCCAACCAGGCCGTGAATGCCAAGGCGCTGGGCACCGCGATGATGCCGGCCGGCGACTATGTCCGCATCGAGGTGACCGATACCGGCACCGGCATGTCCAAGGAAATCCAGAGCAAGATTTTCGATCCCTTCTTCACCACCAAGCCTGTGGGCCAGGGCACGGGGCTTGGCCTTGCCACCGTCTATGGCATCGTCAAGCAGTCGGGCGGCTTCATCGATGTGGACAGCGAGTTGGGCCGCGGCACCAGCTTCAACATCTATCTGCCGCGCCGCATGGTTGAAGCGTCCGATGTCGCGCCGGTGGAAATGGCGCCCGCCGCGGCGCGCGACGTCACCGGCCAGGACACGATCCTGCTGGTGGAGGACGAGGAAGCGGTGCGCGCCTTCGCGGCGCGCGCCCTGCGCATGCGCGGCTACAATGTGCTGGAGGCCGGCGGCGGCGAGGAAGCCCTGGAAATCGTCCGGAGCGACAACGTCAAGATCGATCTGATCATTACCGACGTCGTCATGCCCAACATGGACGGGCCCACCATGGTGCGTCATGTCAAGCAGTTGAAGCCCGACCTGGCGGTCATCTTCATGTCCGGCTATGCCGAAGAAGCCTTCCGCCGCAACGACCAGAATTCCGAGGATATCCACTTCCTGCCCAAGCCGTTCGGCCTCAAGCAGCTGGCCGCCAAGGTCAAGGAAGTGCTGGCGGGCCAGCCCGCCGGCGGCTGAGGCAAAATAAGCCGGCTGGCGGCTGAGGCTTGCAAAGCCCGGTTTCACGGCTATGGTCCGCGCGCCATGAAAAAACCCCTGATCCTGATCGCCTGCCTATTCCTGGCCGGCTGCACCGATGCCGATTGGAACCATGCGCTGAATTATGGCGGCGTGGGCGAGGCGGACAGCGATGCCGACGCGCCCGCGCCGCACGCCGTCGTCGCCGCGCCGCAGACCGTCGCGCCGGCGCCGCGGCCTGTCGCCGCTGCCCCCGCCAGCGATGACTTCTGCAAGTCGGTCGCGACCCAGGATGCCACCAGCAACGGCTTTGATCCGGCGACACAACAGCGTGTGCTGCGGCAGAGCTATGCGCAGTGCCTGACCATCTATTCACGTTAGCGCGGTCTTTTTGCCCCGTGAGTTCGTCGCACCGTCGCTCGTGTACGTCTTGTACACGTCGCTAGTCGCTCCTGCTCACGTGACAAAAATCCTCGCGCTAATTTAGGGTGCCACGCTGAAGCGGTATTCCGTCACTTCATTATATTGCTGATCCCGCTGCAACAGCGTGCTGGGAAAGCTGGGGATGTTGGGCGCGTTGGGAAAGCCTTGCGCCTCCAGCGCCACGCCACTGTGGATCTGGTAGCCCTTGGCCAAAGCTCCCGGCGGCGGCGAATAGTTGCCGCTATAGACCTGCACGCCCGGCTGCGTCGTCCATTCCTCCATTACCCGCCCGGATTTGGGATCGTGCAATCGCGCCGCCAGCCGCAAGGTGCCGGGCGCGCCCTTGATGGCGTAATTCACGTCAAAGCCCTTGGCGCGCTGAAGGGTGGGATCTGGATCATTGATATGCGTGCCGATGGGCGTGGGCTTTCGGAAATCAAACGCCGTGCCTGCCACCGGCTGCAGCACACCGGTGGGGACATTCTTCTCGTCTACCGCGGTGATGGCATCGGCGTTCACCGTCAACAGCTGGTCCAGCACCAGCCCTGACAGGTCGCCCGCCATGTTGAAATACGCATGGTTGGTGAGGCTGACCACCGTGTCCTTGTCGCTGACGGCGCGATAGGTGATGCGCAGGACATTATTTTTCGTCAGCGTGTAGGTCACCGTCACCCGCAAGGTGCCGGGAAAGCCCATGCTGCCCGCCCGGTCGATCAGCGACAGGATCAGTTGCGGTTCATCGCCGTCATTGGTGCGCGCGTCCCATACCCGCTCGTCATAGGGCTTGTTGCCGGGTTCCTTGAGCTTATAGGGATCGCGTTCGATGTGATAATTGATGCCGCCGATCATGAAGCTGTTGTCCTTGAGGCGGTTGGCGAAGCGGCCGATCAGGGCGCCATAGCGGCCCTTGTAATCCTCGGCGGTGTAATCGTTCAGGCTGTCAAAGCCTTGCACCACATTGGCCTTGGTCCCGTCCTTGCCCGGCACCCGGATGGCGGTGATTACACCGCCGTAATTTGTGATCTTGGCCTCCATGCCCCTGGCATTGGTCAGGGTGAAAAGGTCCACACCCTTGCCACCCACCCCGCCCCAGGCCTGGACGGTGATGGCGGCTTGTGTTGGCAGGGTCAACGCCAGCAAGGTGGCGGCGGCGCAGATGATTTTCATGGGATTCTCCTCAAGGGCCGGAGCCTACAAAGCGTCTTGCGGCAGCGCCATATTGCGGGCGCGAAGTGCGGCGCTGCGGTGTTTGACCGCCTCGGCGATGTGCTGTCATATCACGCCAAAACCGGCGGCAGGATGCGGTCCGGAAGGGGAGGGGTTTTTCATGAAACGCTTGATGCTCACGGCCGCGTTTGTCGCGGCTGCCGGTCTTGGTGCGGTTGCCGCCTTTGGCCAGGCCAATGAAGACGATGTCGCCGCCCGCCAGGCGAAATATCCCCTGGCCGCCAAGGCCGGCGAGGACAGCCATGCCATCGACAAGGCGCCGGCCGGCGCCCTCAACCAGGGCAAGTTCGACGACAAGACCTGGAAATTCGGCAAGGCCTGGGAGCCGCCGCCGGGCTCCAAGCTGTGGAATCCGGTGAAGATCAAGATGATGAAGGGCGAAAAAGTCACGGGCGGTACCTTGTTCACCGCCACTGACCCGGAAATCTACTGCGCCTTCGCCAATGCCGGCTATGACTTCATCTGGGTCGAGCATCAGCACAATGCCCGCGACTGGAAGACCACCGAGCGCATGTGGGCCAACTGCCCCACCGCCAAGGCAGTGCCGGGCGTGCGCGTCGCCTATACCGACGAGCGCGAGGAACAGCATGCGCTGGATGCCGGCGCCATGGTGCTGGTGGTGCCGACGGTGCGCTCCTATGAGGAAGCCTTGCGGGCGCGTGACTGGGCCTATTTCCCCCCGCTGGGACGGCGTTCCAACGGCGGCGGCCAGGCCTTTGCCATGTACAACAATGTGCCGGGCGGCTATCGCGCCACCTTCAACGACAATCTGGTGCTGGTGCTGATGATCGAGACCCTGGCGGGCCTCAAGGATGCCGACCGTATCGCCAAGATTCCCGGCGTCACCGCGCTTTTCGCGGCTTCCGGCGACCTCGGCAATCACTCCGGCTACAAGCAGAACGATCCGGACTATGAACGCGAGATCAACATCGTCCACGACGCCGCCATCAAGGCGGGGGTACGGCTGTGCGGGCCTTATGCCTGGGTCGATCGTCCGGACTTCACCTGCTTCCAGGCCGGCGGCGAAACGGGCGCCATCGCCCGCGGCGTGAAGGACGAGCTGGGCAAGCTGTGGAACACCCAGCCGGTGCCGGAAGTCGGTCCCTGGTCGGGCAAGAAGTAGCTTTCAGATCCTAGAATGAAAAAAGGCGCTGCTAACGCGGCGCCTTTTTTATGCCTTCACATAAACCCAGGCGGTCAGGCCTGAGGCCAGCTTGGCGGCCACGCGCTTGTAGTCGGCGACTTCATAACGGTCCGCCGCGGCGAGTTCTTCGCTGGTGATCTCGAACACCATGCCGGGCACACGGTCGTCCGCGTTGCCCGGTATCACGATGGGATGGAAGCGCTTGCCGCTTTTGGCCAGCACCTGCGCGTCGGTGATCTCCACCATCTCCTGCTTCCAGCCTACCAACGCGTCGGCCGCGCCTTTCAGCAAGCGGCCGAACGAGACCAGTTGCACTTCGTCTTGCTGCAGGGTGCCGTAGGAAAAAAGCCGTTCGCTCACTTCGCCGTGCTGAACTTGAAGCTGGTCACCTGGTAGAAAATCTGTCCCGGCTTCAGCTCGGTGGTGGGGAAGGCCGGGATGTTGGGAGCATTGGCGAAATGCTGAGTCTCCAGGCAAAAGGCGCCGCGCTTGATGTATTGCGCCCCGCCCTTGCCAATCAGCGGTTTTTCGTTGTTGGGCAGGTACAGCTGGATGCCCGGCTGGGTGGTCCACACATCCATCACCCGGCCCGATTCCGGCTCCACCACATGGGCGGCGGGGCGCAAGAGGCCCGGCTTGCCGCGCACGATGAAGTTGATGTCATAGCCCGGCGTCGCCACGATGGCGGGATCGGGGCCGTTGATGTCCTTGCCCAGGGCCTTGGGCTTGGTGAAGTCAAAGCCGGTGCCCGCCACCTTCATCACTTCGCCGGTGGCCATGTGATTGGCGTCGGTCGGCGTCACCACATCCGACAGGATCTGCACCCTGTGGTTCAGCACATCGCCTTTGCCGGCGCCCTTGAGGTTGAAATAGGAATGGTTGGTGGGGTTCAGCACCGTCGGCTTGTCGGTGGTGGCGCGGTAATCAATGCGCAGAGCGTTGTTGGCGGTGAGGGTATAGATCACCGTGAAGTTGAGGTTGCCGGGGAAACCCTGGTCGCCGTCGGGCGAGACCATCTGCAGGATCAGGCTGGGCGATTTTCCATCCAGCATGGTGGCGTTGTAAACGTGATAGCTGAACCCGACCGGCCCGCCATGGATATTGTTGGGCCCGGCATTGGCCTTGAGGTGGTAGGTCTTGCCGTCCAGGGTGAACTGGGCGCCGCCGATGCGGTTGGCGAAGCGCCCGATCACCGCGCCATAGGTGGTGCCGTGGGTATAGTCTTCGAGCTTGTCATAACCCAGCACCACGTCCGCCATCTTGCCCTTGCGGTCCGGCACATTCAGGCTGACCAGGAAGGCGCCGTAATTGGTGATGCGCGCGCTCATGCCGCGCGCGTTGGTCAGGGTGTAGATATCGACCTTCTGATGGTCGGCGGTTTCGCCCCAAGCGGCTTTTTCGATTTTCGCTTCGGCAGGTGCAGCCAAGCACAGGCAAGCGAGGGCGAGCGCAATTGTCTTCATCATGGCAATCCTAATGGTATTCGCGCGCGAATAGGCCGCCGATGGTGGCGCTGCTCAGCAGGTGGCCCTTGGCAGCGGCCAGGAAGGCATCGCGCGTCAGGCCGGGCGTCAGGTTCGGCTCCAGGTCGGTCGCCATCACCGTGATCAGATAGTGGTGCGGCCCGTCGCCCTGGGGCGGGCAGGGGCCGATGTAATTGGGATTGCTGCGGGTGCCCGCCCCGCCGGTGAAGCCGGTGCCGGCCGTGCCGTCGCCTTCCTTCAATTCGGTGGTGGTGGGCGCGATGTTGTAAGCCACCCAGTGCGACACGCCGGCGCCATACTGGCCGTCCACGTCATACATCAGGATGGCGAAGCTCTTGGTGCCGGCCGGGGCGTCATGCCAGGCCAGCTGCGGCGAGACATTCTTGCCGGGGCAGGGGCAGATGGCGGGATTGCGCGGGCTGCAGGCGCGCTTCTGGTCGTCGCCGCCGAAACGCACCGGAATGCGGGCGCCGTCCTTGATCGAGGTCGAGGTCAGGGTCATCCAGGGGGCGGCCCAGGCGGTGGAGGCCGTGATCAGGGCCGCCGAAAGCCCTAAAGCGAGTGTTTTCATGGCGTTCCCCATTTTGGCGGGGAGCCTAGCCGCCACGGAGCGGGCTTGGAAGGGGGCGCAACCCGCGGCTATGCGGCTCCCGACTTGCACTCAACATGGACAACCCGTTCGCCATCAAAGACTTCGAGCGAGGCATAATGGTCCTGCATGATGTTGCGCGCCCGCTCGACGGCGACGGTATCTTCGGGGCATTGCATGAAGGTGGAGCGGATCACGCCGCCCATCTCATCGGCGTAGCGGAATAGATAATCGCGCTTGGTCTGTTCCATATCCCATTGGTCCTTTTCGCAAGCGGCGGCCCATCCGGCCGTCGGGATACTTGTGACGCGTGGGGGATGAATGCCGCGTGAATGGTTGATGGCGCAATTGGGGCGCACCGTGGAGTCCCGTTTCGACACCAACATGAAAGGCCGCAAACATTATACGCAGGACGCGATGGGGCTGATCGCGGCAGGCCACGTCATCGCAGTCGAGTTTGCGACGATTGCCGCGGCGAACAATTACTGGCGTAAGTGAGCGTTCACCCGGGCCGTATCGGAAGAAAGAGGCGGTCTAAGCAACCTTCTTCCGGTTGCGGCGGATGAACGCCAATCCGCCGATCCCGGCGCCAAAAAGAGAGAGCGTGAAGGGTTCGGGGACTTCGGTAGCAGGCGCCAGCGAAAACACAGTGTACACATTGCTCGACTGGGATGTCGTATCAGTGCTTTGTGATGTGTTGTTGGGCGACACAAGATCGCTGCCCGAATAGAGATTGATGGCAATTCCCAGCACCACATTGGAAGACGCGTTAATCCCAAATGGTACGAACATCTGGCATCCGCTTACGTTGGTGCAACCGACCGTTCCTACGTGCGTGTCAAAAAATGTTCCCGCAATTGCAGAAAGAATCGCTTGCGCGGCGGCATTGGCATTGATTTGCGTACCGAAGGTGAAATGAGCGGCATCGCAAACCCCATAAACGGAAGCACACGTCCCATCCACAAAAGAGACGTTGTAAGTCGAACTGCCCACGACCAGCCCGTTGATGCCGGTCAGCGTAGTAGCCGTGCCTTGCAGGATCGGCGTTGCGTTTGCCGGGGTCGCCGCGATGGCGGCAACCATAAGCGCAGCAGCCAGAAATGCCCTTTTGACGAAATTCACTATCGATTCCCCCCGCGCCCGTAGTTTTCGAAAGCATTAACTGTGCCATATTTTGCACCGAACAATATCAATGGCTTAGGTCGCCCGTAACAGATCAAGCGTAACCATTGGTTACATTCCAATGTCGCTTGGGCGAAATTGCAGTCAAGACACTGTCAAAGCCTGATGACGAGTGGAACACAGAAAGAACAAGATCTGGTATTTTCCTGCTACTTCCATACGTTAGGCAGTATCTTGCTAAAGAGAACAAACCATGTACTTTTGCGGCTTCTCGTCGCCGTGGGATTCGCTTGGGGATCAGCGGGCGCCGTGAAATAACGGGAGACATCTCATGTCACAGGCGGCTTTGCGGGTGGTTAGCAAGGAACAGAATTCGGACCGGAAGCGGGCGCTGGACGCCGCGCTGAGCCAGATCGACCGTGCCTTCGGCAAGGGCTCGGTGATGAAGCTGGGCAGCCGCGATCTCGGCTTGGCGACGGATGCGGTTTCGACCGGCTCGCTCGGTCTGGACATCGCCCTTGGCATTGGCGGGCTGCCCCGCGGCCGCGTCATCGAAGTCTATGGCCCGGAATCGTCGGGCAAGACCACCCTGGCGCTGCATGTGGTGGCCGAGATCCAGAAGAAGGGCGGCACCGCGGCTTACGTCGATGCCGAACATGCGCTGGACCCGGTCTATGCCAAGAAGCTGGGCGTGGACATTGACGAGATGCTGATCTCCCAGCCCGACACCGGCGAACAGGCGCTGGAAATCACCGACACTTTGGTGCGCTCCGGCGGCGTCGATATCGTGGTGATCGACTCGGTGGCGGCCCTGACGCCCAAGGCGGAACTGGAAGGCGAGATGGGCGATTCTTTGCCCGGCCTGCAGGCGCGCCTGATGAGCCAGGCGCTGCGTAAGCTCACGGGCAGCATTTCCAAGTCCAACACCATCGTGCTGTTCATCAACCAGATCCGCATGAAAATCGGCATCATGTTCGGCAATCCGGAAACCACCACCGGCGGCAATGCGCTGAAATTCTATGCCTCGGTACGCCTGGATATCCGCCGCATCGGCGCCATCAAGGATCGCGACGAAGTGATCGGCAACCAGACCCGCGTGAAGGTGGTCAAGAACAAGGTCGCCCCGCCCTTCAAGCAGGTCGAGTTCGACATCATGTATGGCGTGGGCATTTCCAAAGTCGGCGAGCTGGTCGATCTGGGGGTCAAGGCCGGCATCGTGGAGAAATCGGGCTCCTGGTACTCCTATGACGGCAGCCGTATCGGCCAGGGCCGGGAATCGGCCAAGACCTTCCTGACCGAAAACAGCGACATCGCCGACAAGATCGAAAATGCCATCCGCGCCAATGCCGGCCAGATCGGCCAGAACCTGGTTCTGGACGCCTCGGAAAAGGCGGAGGCGGAAGAAGAATAGGCCGCAAGGTCTGAACCTAAGCTGATAAGCCCCTAGCCATGGGGGCCTTCAGCTCCTCGGCAGAAGGCGCCCCGTGTGAATGCGGGGCGCCTTCTGTTTTTCCATGGGCGGGCTTGACCCGCCCATCTAGGGTAACAAGCACTATGCTCGCGGCCCTGGATGGCCGGCTCGGAGGCCGGCCATGGTGATTGAGGGGGAATCTCGCACCGTTTCTGCGTCCCTGCCGCGCAAAAACCCAAGGGTGACAAGGTTTTTTGGAGCCGTTACAAACTAACCCCATGAAAAGCCTTTCCGACGTCCGCACCGGTTTTCTCGATTTCTTTGCCGAACGGGGCCACACCGTGGTTCCGTCCTCGCCCCTGGTGCCGCGCAACGACCCCACCCTGCTGTTCACCAATGCGGGCATGGTCCAGTTCAAGAACCTGTTCACCGGCGCCGAAAAGCGCCCCTACAGCCGCGCCACCACGGTGCAGAAATGCGTGCGCGCCGGCGGCAAGCACAACGATCTCGACAATGTCGGCTACACCGCCCGGCATCACACCTTCTTCGAGATGCTGGGGAATTTCTCCTTCGGCGATTACTTCAAGGAAGAGGCCATCAAGTTCGCCTGGGACTTCACCTCCAAGGTGGTGGGGCTCCCCAAGGACAAGCTCTTGGTCACGGTCTATCCCACCGACGACCAGGCGCGGCAGTTGTGGAAGAAGATCGCCGGTTTCAGCGACGACCGCATCATCGGCCATGAGAGCAATCTCTGGGCCATGGGTCCGACGGGTCCTTGCGGCTATTGCTCGGAAATTTTCTACGATCAGGGCCCGTCCGTGGCGGGCGGCCCGCCGGGATCGCCCGAGGAAGATGGCGACCGTTTCCTGGAATTCTGGAACCTGGTCTTCATGCAGTTCGAGCAGGTGGACGAAAACACCCGCCTCGACCTGCCCAAGCCCTCCATCGATACCGGCATGGGGCTGGAGCGCATCGCCGCCATCCTGCAGGGCGTCACTAACAATTACGACGTGGACCTGTTCCGCCACCTGATCGCGGCGTCTGAATCGGCCAGCGGCGTGGCCAGCGAGGGGGAGGCCACCTTCAGCCACCGCATCATTTCCGATCACCTGCGCGCCACCTCCTTCCTGATCGCCGACGGTGTGCTGCCGTCCAATGAAGGCCGCGGCTATGTGCTGCGCCGGATTATGCGTCGCGGCATGCGCCACGCGCATCTGTTGGGCACCAAGGATCCCCTGATGCACCGGCTGGTGCCGGCGCTGGTGGCCGAGATGGGCTCGGCTTATCCGGAGCTTCAGCGCAACGAACCCCTGATCGCCGAAACCCTGAAGCTGGAGGAAATCCGCTTCCGCGAAACCCTGGCGCGGGGTCTGAAATTGCTCGACGAAGCCAGCACCGGCCTGAACAAGGGCGACCAGCTCAAGGGCGATGTCGCCTTCAAGCTTTACGACACTTACGGTTTCCCGCTGGACCTCACCGAGGAATCCCTGCGCGCCCGCGGCGTCACGGTGGACACCGACGGCTTTACGGCGGCGATGCAGAAGCAGAAACAGGAAGCGCGCGCCTCCTGGACCGGCAATGCGGACGCCGCCAGCGAAGCCAAATGGTTTGCGGTTCTGGACGAAGTCGGCCGCACCGAATTCCTGGGCTATGACACCGAGGAGGCCGAAGGCGTGGTGCTGGCCATCTTCAAGGATGGCGGCCGGGTGATGGGCGCCGCCGCCGGCGAAGCGGTGGACATCGTCACCAACCAGACGCCCTTTTATGGCGAATCTGGCGGCCAGGCCGGCGATGTCGGCCATATCCAATCCGCCAAGGCCAAGGGCCAGGTGACCGACACCCAGAAGAAGCTGGGCGCGCTGCATGTCCATAGCGTGCGTATCACCGAAGGCAGCATTGCGCCCGGCGATGCAGTGGACCTGAAAGTGGATACCGAACGGCGCCGCGCCACCCGCGCCAATCACAGCGCCACACATCTGCTGCATGCCGCGCTCAAGCGCGTGTTGGGCAATCATGTCAGCCAGAAGGGCTCGCTGGTGAATGCCGAGCGGCTGCGCTTTGACTTCTCACATCCCAAGCCGGTGTCGCCCGAAGAACTGGAGCGCATCGAGGCCCAGGTGAATGCGGTGATCCGCCAGAATTCCGACACCTCCACCCGCCTCTTGCCCACCGACCAGGCCATCGCCGCCGGCGCCGAGGCGCTGTTCGGCGAAAAGTACGGCGATGAAGTGCGCGTGCTCACCATGGGCGCCGATCTGGAAGGCGCAAAGGCTTTCTCGGTCGAACTGTGCGGCGGCACCCATGTCCATCGCCTGGGCGACATCGGCCTCTTCACCATCCTGGGTGAAAGCGCCGTGGCCGCCGGCGTGCGCCGCATCGAGGCGCTGACATCCGAACACGCTCGCCGCTATCTGTCGGGCCAGGCCGAGATCGCCCGCGAGGCGGCCTTTGCCATCAAGACGCCGATCGGCGAACTGTCGGCCCGCGTGGCGCAATTGTCGGAAGAACGCCGCAAGCTGGAACGCGAATTGGCGGAAGCCAAGAAGCAACTCGCTTTGGCTGGCCCCGCCAAGAGCGGCGATGACGGCCAGGAAAGCATTGCCGGCCTGAAAGCCGTGTTGCGGCTGGTGGAAGGCGTGGCGCCCAAGGATCTCAAGAGCCTGGCCGACGGCGCCAAGGGCCAGGTCGGCAGCGGCGTGGTGGCCTTTGTCACCGCGGCTGAGGGCAAGGTCTCGATCGTCGCCGGCGTCACCGAAGACCTGACATCGCGCATCAGCGCGGTGGACCTGGTGCGGGTGGCGGCGGAAGCCCTGGGCGGCAAGGGCGGCGGCGGCCGCCCCGACATGGCGCAAGCCGGCGGCCCGGACAATGGCAATCCGGCGGCGGCGCTGGATGCCATTCGCAAGAAACTTGGCGAATTGGCCCCGGCCTAACAGGAGATCGCGATGACAGTTTCGATGTTTGCCGTGATGATGGTCCTGACCGTGTTGTGCGCCCGCATGGCGCAGCAGATGGCCGCCTATCAGAACCGCTCTATCCGTTTCTGGCTTTGGCTTGGCGCCATGACAGGTCCGGTGGCACCGCTGCTACTGGCCGCCCTGCCCAAAAAGCTCAGGCAATAGGCGCGTCGGCACCGCAAGACGCTGGGCGCGCTTGTCCGGCCTGATCGCAACGGATCGCATCCTTTCATCGCACGTTTTCATCGCCAATTGCCGATGGAGAATGTGCGATGCTGGATCATACAGGTATTGTGGTCTCGGACCTTGCCAAGGCGCGCCGCTTTTACGACGCGGTCGCCACAGCTCTGAATCTTGAGACCAAAGAGATGCATCCGCAGTTCTTTGTCCTGGGCAAAGGCAAAGAGGAGCCGATCCCCTATCTTTGGATTGGCACCCTGCGGCCGACCTATTGGGCGGAAGGCTCGCGCCCCGGCCTCAACCAGATGCACATCGCTTTTTCCGCCGGCAGCAAGGAGATGGTGGATGCCTTTCACAAGGCGGCACTGGAGGCGGGCGGACGGGACAATGGCAAACCGGGGCCACGCGAGGGTGCTGAAAATTACTATGGCGCTTTTGTGCTGGACCCGGACGGCAACAATATCGAAGCCTGTTATCGCGAAAAGCCGTAAGCGATCAGGCGATAATATCCGGCAACAACCCGTTGTTGATTTCGGTGATCTCGTCTTTCAACTGAAGCTTGCGCTTTTTCAGCCGCGCCAGCGCCATCAGGTCGGCGCTGCCGGCCTGGGCCATGGCTTCAATCGCGGCGTCCAGGTCGCGATGCTCCTGGGTCAGCTGGGCCAGCTTGGCGCGGGCGGCGACTTCATCGGGACCGACAACCCCGGTCATGACTGTTTCTTCCTGCGGCCTTTGGCCAATTCTTCGCCCCAGCGTTTGACGTCGGGCCAGTCATAGCCGAACAAATCCAAACAACGTCCTACCATCTGGTCCACCAGGTCGGACAAAGTCTTGGGCTCGGCATAAAAGGCCGGCACCGGCGGCAGAATAATAGCGCCCATCTCGGCCAGCGCCGTCATGGTGCGCAGGTGGCCAAGGTGCAACGGCGTCTCGCGCACCATCAGCACCAGCGGGCGGCGTTCCTTCAGCATCACATCGGCGGCGCGGGTGAGAAGGCTGGTGGTCACGCCGGTGGCGATTTCGCTCATCGTCCGTACACTGCACGGCGCCACGATCATGCCCTTGGTCTTGAAGCTGCCGCTGGCGATGGGAGCGGCGATGTCGCCGATCGCGTAGCTGTAATCCGCCTTGGCGGCGACCTGTTTGGGGGACAATTTTGTTTCGTAGCCGATGGTCATTTCCGCGGGCTTGGTCATAACCAGGTGCGATTCTATCCCCAACTCCCGGGCGGCTTCCAGCAGGCGGATGCCATAGGCAACGCCCGACGCCCCCGACAGGCCGATAACCAGCCGTTCTGCTTTGTCTTTTGGGTTCCCGTGCCGCGTCATGGGCCACCCGTTAGCACTTCTTAAGGCAAGCACAAAGAGTTTCGGTTCCCTGCCCTTTTGGGGATGACAGGACCCGGGTTTGGTGCTTCACTTTTGGGGCCAGGCGCGTGCGTCTTTCCAAATTGGAAGTGGGCGCGCGCCAGCCGACCGAAATCCAACGGAGAGGTGCATGCATGGCGCTACAAGGACACATTAATCATCTGTCCAACCAGCACAAAAAAATCCAGGACATTATCGAGAACGAAATGTCCAACCCCGACTGGGACGAGATCCGGGTCGTGGCGCTGAAAAAGCAAAAACTACGAATCAAGGACGAGCTCGAGCGGCTGAGAAACGCCGTCAACTGAGCCCCACATCGCCCGCCGGGCCGCGCTGAAGTAAAGCGCGGCGGCGGGTCCTTACAAATTTTTCGCCATTTCGCGCAGCAGGAATTTCTGGATCTTGCCCGTTGAAGTCTTGGGCAGTTCCGAGAACACGATGGTGCGCGGCAGCTTGAATTTCGCCAGCCGCGTGCGCGCGAACTCGCTGATTTCCGCTTCGCTGGCTTTTGCGCCGGGGCGCAGTTCCACGAACGCGCAAGGATGCTCGCCCCATTTGACGTCGGGCCGCGCAACCACCGCCACGAACAGCACCGCGGGATGCTTGGCGATGGCGTCTTCCACCTCGATGGAGGAGATATTCTCGCCGCCGGAAATGATGATGTCCTTGCTGCGATCCTTGAGCTGGATATAGCCGTCCGGATACATCACGCCCAGGTCGCCGGAATGGAACCAGCCGCCCTTCAAAGCGTCTTTGGTGGCCTTGGGATTTTTGAGATAGCCGCGCATCACGATATTGCCGCGGAACATCACCTCGCCGATGGTCTTGCCGTCGGCCGCCACGGGTTTCATGGTTTTGGGATTCAGCACCGCCAGCTCTTCCAGCGGGGCATAGCGCACGCCCTGGCGCGCCTTCTTGGCGGCGCGGCCGGCACTGTCCAGCGTGTTCCATTCCTCATGCCATTCATTGACCACGGCGGGGCCATAGACTTCGGTCAGGCCATAGACATGCACCACCTCAAAGCCGGCTTCCGCCATCGCTGCCAGGGTGGATTCGGGCGGCGGCGCGGCGGCGGCCATGAAACGCACTTTTTGTGGAAAGCTTTTGCGTTCGGTCTCCGGGGCATTGACCAGGGTGCTCATTACAATCGGCGCGCCGCACAAATGGGTGACGCCGTGCGCGGCCAGCGCCTCAAAGATCGCGCCCGCCCGCACCCAGCGCAGGCAGACATGGGTGCCGGCCACCGCCGACAGCGACCAGGGCATGCACCAGCCGTTGCAATGAAACATCGGCAGGGTCCAGAGCAGGACAGGATGCTCGACCATGGTGCCGGCCAGGGCATTGCCGTAGCACATCAAGGCGGCGCCGCGATGATGATAGACCACGCCCTTGGGGTTCCCGGTGGTGCCGGAAGTATAGTTCAGCGCAATGGCGTCCCATTCGTCGTCCGGCATGCGCCAGGCGAAGTTGGGGTCGCCCGTTTTCAGGAATTTCTCGTAATCTATCTTGCCCAGGCGCGCGCCGCTTTGCGGAAATTCCTTATCGTCATAGTCGATCACCAGCGGCTTTTTCTTCAGCAGCTTCAGCGCCGCCGCGACGGTGGCGGAAAATTCGCGGTCGGTGATCAGGATTTTGGCGCCGCCATGCTCCAGCATGAAGGCCAGGGCGGTCGCATCCAGTCGCGTGTTCAGCGCGTTCAGCACCGCGCTCAGCATGGGGATGCCGTAATGGGCTTCCAGCATGGGCGGGGTGTTGGCCAGCATCACCGCCACCGTGTCGCCTTTGCGGATGCCCTGTTTCGACAAGGCCGAAGCCAGGCGCCGGCTGCGCGCATAAAAGGTGGCGTAGTCGGTGCGCTGTTGGCCGTGGATGATGGCGGTATGTTTGGGGAAGGTCTTGGCGGCGCGTTCCAGGAAGGCCAGCGGCGTTAGCGGCTGGAAATTGGCGGGTGACCGGTCCAGCCCCGTTTCAAAAGGCTTTGTGACGGTTTTGCGTTTGGGCTTCTTGCTGGCCATGGGAGCCGCACGCTAGAGAAAGTGCCCCCATGCGGCAAGGTTGGATGAACCGGGCGGTAATGTTAGACAGCGTCCCGGAGCACATCATGACCATCATCGACCAGCCTGAAAAAAAGCCGCGCGGATTGCGCGCCGTCTATGCCTGGATGCTGGCCAATGCCTCCGGCCGCCACGCCTGGGCGATGGTGGCGCTGTTCGCCTTTGCCGAGGCCAGCTTCTTTCCCATTCCCGCCGACGTAATGGTGCTGCCCATGATGCTGGCGGACAGGAAACGCGCCTTCCGGCTGGGCGCGTGGGTGGCCTTCTGGTCGGTGGCGGGCGGCATGCTGGGCTATTGCCTGGGCGCGCTGTTCTGGGAAACCGCGGGCCAATGGCTGATCCACGCCCTTCATATTCCGCTGGCGAAAGTGGAATATTACCGCGCCCAATACAGCCAGCATGCCTATTACATCATGGCCCAGGGCGCGACGCCCATTCCCTACAAGCTGGTGACCATCGCCAGCGGCCTGGCAGGGGTGAGCTTTCCGCTGTTCATGCTCTATTCGGCCGTCACCCGCAGCGTCCGCTACATCGTGATCGAGGCGACCTTGGTGTATTTCTTCGGTGAACGCGCGCAGGCGCTGCTCGAGAAATATCTCGAGGTCGCCTTGATCGCTTTCCTCGCAGTCGTAGTGCTCGGAATCGCCGCAGCCGTTTATTTCTAGTCTTGTTCGAGTTCGCTTGAGAGGCCGGCATCATCCGGCGCGGGCGCGCCTTCCGACGGCGCTTCCTCGCGCGCCGGCAATTCCACCAAGGGTTCGCCGGTGCCGGTGGTTTCGGCAATGCTCTTCAGCGAGGCGCCCTTGCGCGCAGCGCGCTTCTCGGCGCGTTCGCGCTTGGCGTTTACCCGGCTCACCGCCAAATCCAGTTCCAACTGCGAGCACAGGCCCAGGGTCACCGGATCCACCGCCTTGATGTTGGCCGCGTTCCAGTGCGAACGCTCGCGGATCTTGGCGATGGTCGCCTTGGTGGTGCCGATCAGCTTGATGATGTCGCTGTCGGAAAATTCCGGATGGTTGCGGATGATCCAATAGACCGCATCGGGCTTGTCCTGGCGCTTGGACACCGGCGTGTAACGCGGGGCGCGCTTCTGGCGCACATTGGGCATCTTGTGCTTGGGCGCCGCCATCTTCAGGCGCTTCTTGGGATCTTTTTCCGCGTCCGCGATCTGCTCGCGGGTGAGCTGGCCGGTGGCCACCGGGTCCTGGCCCTTGATGCCCTTGGCGACGTCTTCGTCGGCGATGCCCTTCACTTCCAGCGGATGCAGGCCGCAGAAGTCGGCGATCTGTTCGAACGACAGGCCGGTATTGTCCACCAGCCAGACGGCGGTGGCCTTGGGCATCAGGGGTTTGTTCTCGACGGCCATGATAATTTTCTCCCGTTGAGCGGGAGCCCTATCCAGGCCCGCCGCCCCTCGTCAGGTTAATCCTTTCGAGGAATGCGGTCTTTTAGCGAGGTCGCCCCCTGGCTGCAAAGACTTTCAGCCCATCCGGAGCAAGATTTTGCCGATATGGCCGGTTTTGGCCATGAATTCATGGGCCTGCTGGGCCTCAGCGACGGGGAAAACCTGCGCGATCACCGGTTTGATCCGGGTTCCAACCAGGGGCCAGACCTCGGCCAGCAAGGTATCGCGGATGGCGCGTTTCTGCGCTGGCGTCCGGCCGCGCAAGGTGGTGGCGGCCAGGGTCAGCCGCTTGGTCAGCACGGAGGCGAAATTCACCTCCGCCGTGGCGCCCTTCTGGTAGGCGATGTTGACGATGCGACCCCAGGTGGCGGCGGCCTCGATATTGCGCTGGATATAATCGCCGCCGACCATGTCCAGGATCACGTCCACGCCTTTGCCATCCGTTTCGCCCTTGATGACGGCTACGAAATCCTCGCGGGTGTAATTGATGGCGCGTGCGGCGCCCAAGCCCAGCGCCGCCTGGCATTTGGCATCGCTGCCGGCGGTGGTGAACAGCTTGTGCCCGCGTGCGGCGAAAATCTGGATGCCAAGGCTGCCGATGCCGCTGGTTCCGCCATGGATCAGCAGGGTTTCGCCCGGTGCCAGCCGTCCGGTGTCGATGATGTTGGTCCAGGCGGTGAAGGCCGCTTCCGGCAGGCCTGCTGCTTCCACAAGATCGACCGTATCCGGCACCGGCAGCAGCGAGCCTTCATCGGCCAGCGCATATTCGCTATAGCCGCCGCCCGGCAGCAGAGCGCAGACCTTCTCACCGGTCTTCCAGCCGGTCACACCTTCGCCCAGTTCCGTGATGATGCCCGACACTTCCATGCCCAGGATGGGAGAGGCGCCCGGCGGCGGCGGATAAGCCCCTCGGGCCTGCAGCAAATCGGCATTGTTCAGCCCGGCCGCGGCGACGGCTATTAACACTTGGCCGGGGCCGGGCACCGGGCGTGGTTCCTGACCCAATGCCAGCCGGTACTGCCGGCCCGGATTTTCAATATGAACAACGTTCATCACTTGCGCCGTTTTCTTGCGGGGCACAGACTAAACGCCAAACCAAGGTTGGCGCCATGGACCTGGACGAGCCGCGCAAGAAACTTCCCGACATCGTGCTGGGCGAGGATATTTCCACCCTGTCGGCGCATGAACTGGAAAAGCGCATTGCCCGGCTGGAAGTGGAAATTGCCCGCTGTGCCGAGGCGATAACGCACCGCAATGCCACCAAAAGCGCGGCGGAAAGCTTCTTCAAAAAGTGAATGCGTTAATTTGCACAGCAGAAATAAGCATAAGGGCCATATCCGGGACGTTTACCAACCAATTGGCTTTGCTGGGGCGGTGCAGCTTGCTAGCGTCCCTGTGACAATCTCAAGAATGGGCCCAGCAATAGGGCCGCCGGGGACGAAATGCCGATGATGGATACCGAGACCGCGTCGTTTACCGACGGGGCGATGTTCGACAAGACCTTCGATGAAGGCATGGCGCTGGTGGAGGAAACCGCGCGCTATCTCGACGGCAAGGGCCGCGAGGAAGCCCGCGTCCTGCCGCGCAAGGCGGCGATGCTCTATGCCGGCGAAAGCATGCGCGTCACCACCCGTCTGATGCAGGCGGCAAGCTGGCTTTTGGTGCAGCGCGCGGTGCGCGATGGCGACATGGAGCGCGACGACGCGTTGAACGAGCGGTATCGCCTAGGCAGCCGCGAGATCTGCCTGGGTTCCTGTGCCGAGGATATCGCGCCCTTGCCGGCGGAATTGAAGGACCTGCTGTCGCGCAGCGACAGCCTTTATCGCCGCATCGCCCGGCTGGACGATGTCCTGTTCGGCGCCGGCGAAGCCGCGCCGGCAGGCGCACGCGGCCAGATGGATGCGCTCGCCCAGGCTTTCGGCAGCAACTAGAGAACTGGTTGGGAGACGTGGACTCGAACCACGATTGGCGCAGTCAAAGTGCGCTGTCCTGCCGTTAGACGATCTCCCAGGAAAATCTCAGACGGCACAAACAAAAACGCCGCCGGAAGCCGGCGGCGTTTTGGTATTCGGTGAAAAGAGCTTTAGCCCTTCACGAAGCCGGCGAACTTCTTGTTGAAGCGGGTGAGGCGCCCGCCGCGGTCCATCAGCTGTTGCTGGCCGCCGGTCCAGGCCGGGTGGGTGCTGGGGTCGATGTCCAGGGTGACCTTCTGGCCCGCGGTGCCATAGGTGGTGCGCGTCTTGTAGGTGGTGCCGTCGTTCAGCTGAATTTCGACAAAGTGATAGTCGGGGTGGATGCCCTTTTTCATGACGCGAACCTTCTCATCGGCGAGCCCATTTCTGACGGGCCTCGGGAGGCGGGCTTATACGGGAGGGCAAAAGGCCCCGCAAGCGTCCCGGGCCTGCCCCGGCGGCAATAGTTCCTTTGGCGCTGGGCGGGGGGCCCTATATACAGCCCGGGGTTAACAAAAGGCGGCCCGCTTGGCCCGGAACGACAGCGATTTTGCCAAGGAAACCGCCCGGGTGGCGGCGGGACGGCCCAAGGCCAAGTCCCTGGGGCCCCTGAAGGCCCTGCTGCCCTTCCTGCGCCCCTATAGGGGCCGCATCCTGGTGGCTGTCATCGCCCTGCTGACCTCGTCCACCGCCACCCTGATCCTGCCCCAGTTCGCCCGGGGGCTGATCGACGCCCGCGGCCTGTCCGAGGTCCAGGCCCATGCCCTGACCGGCTTTTATGCCGCCTTCATTATCGCGGCCGCCGTGCTGGGCGTGGCCGCGGCCACCCGCTTTTATGCCGTGAGCTGGCTGGGCGAGCGGGTGGTGGCCGATATCCGCAAGGCCGTGTTCAACAATGTGCTGGGCCTGTCGTCCCAATTCTTCGAAGTCACCCGCACCGGCGAAGTCCTGTCACGCATGACGGCTGACACCACCCTGATCCAGACGGTGGTGGGCAGTTCCGCCTCCATGGCGCTGCGCAACCTGGTGACCCTGATCGGCGGGCTGGCGCTGATGTTCTTCACCAGCGTCAAGCTGACCTTGCTGGTGGTGGGGGCGGTGGTGGTGGTGATGCTGCCGCTGCTGTTGTTCGGCCGCTGGGTGCGCAAGCTCTCCCGCGCCAGCCAGGATTCCATCGCCGACACCGCCGCGCGCGGCGCCGAGACCTTGAACGCCGTGCCCACGGTCCAGGCCTTCACCCAGGAAAATTACGAACGCCGTGCCTTTGGCGATGCGGTGGAGCGCGCTTTCGCCTTTGCCAAAAGCCGCACCCTGGCGCGCGCCATTCTCACCGCCATTGCCATCTTCACCGCCTTTGCCGGATTGGCGACGGTCGGGCTGATCGGATTGCATGACTTCATTGGCGGCCGTATTTCGGCGGGTCAGTTGGTGGCCTTCATCTTCTATGGCGTTCTCACTGGCGGCGGTGTCGGCGCCCTGTCGGAAGTGTGGGGCGATCTGCAGCGCGCCGCCGGCGCGTCGGAACGGCTGATGGAATTGCTGCATGAAGTGCCGGCGATCCGCCCGCCCGCCCGTCCGCTGCAATTGCCCGCCAAGCCCAGCGGCGCGGTGCGCTTCGAAGATGTCACCTTCCGCTATCCCACCCGTCCCGATTTCAAGGCGCTCAACGGTTTTTCGCTGGACGTGGCGGGCGGCGAGGCGGTGGCGCTGGTGGGGCCCAGCGGCGCCGGCAAGTCCACGGTGTTCCAGTTGATGCTGCGTTTCTTCGACGCCCAATCCGGCGGCATCCGCTTCGACGGTGTCGATATCACCCAGCTCGATCCGGTGGCCTTGCGCCAGAAGATCGCGGTGGTATCGCAGGAGCCGGTGATCTTCTCCGGCAGCATCGCCGCCAATATCCGCTATGGCCGCGAAGATGCCACGGACGCGCAAGTGCGCGCCGCCGCCGATGCCGCCGCCGCGACCGAGTTCATCGAAAAGTTGCCCCAAGGCTTTGACACCTTGGTGGGCGAACGCGGCGTCACCTTGTCGGGCGGCCAGCGCCAGCGCCTGGCGATTGCGCGCGCTATCCTGCGCGACGCCCCGCTCTTGCTGCTGGACGAAGCCACCAGCGCGCTGGATGCGGAGAATGAACGGTTGGTGCAGACCGCGCTGGGCAATTTGATGGTGGGCCGCACCACCTTGGTGATCGCGCACCGTTTCTCCACCATCCAGCGCCTGAAGCGCATTGTGGTGATGGATGAGGGCAGGGTGGTGGCGCAAGGCAATCACGCCGAACTGATGGCCGGCGGCGGCCTCTATGCCCGGCTGGCCTCGCTGCAATTTGCGGATACCGCGCCATGAGGCTCGGTCGTCCCCGGCGCATCGGCCGTGCCGTGGCCATGCTGGCGATCGTGGCGCTGGTCAGCGCCACCGCGCGCGCGGTGTGGTCCAATGGCGTGTTTTCCACCGTGCCGACGGGCTTCCTGCGAAGCTGCAAAGTCGCCGGCACCATTCCCGGCGTGCAGGACATCGAAGCCGCTAACGGCATGGCTTTTGTCTCGGTGGCCAATGCGCGGGGACCCAATGCGGCGGACGGCATCTATGCCTTGCCGCTGGCAGGCGGGGCGTTGCGCAAGCTTGCGGGCGCGCCGAAGGATTTTCATCCGCGCGGTATCGGTCTTTATCGCACGCCGGACGACAAGGGCCTGTTCCTGATGGCGGTGAACAAGCGTTCCACCGGGCGTTTCAGCATCGACAGTTTTGAAGTCACCGATCCAGCCGGCACGCCGGCGCTGGTGGCGCAAGGCACCATCGAAGGCGGCATGCTGATCAATCCGCAAGACGTGGCCCCGGCCAGCCCGGTCAGCTTCTATGTCGCCAACGGCACTGCGGGCAAAAACCCGCTGCTGCATATCCCCCAGACCTATGGCGTCATCCCCGGCGGCAATGTGCTGTTCTTCAACGGCATGATGTTCAAGGAGGCAGCCGATGGTCTTTATGGCACCCGCAGCCTGATCCTGACCGGCGGCGGCACCCATCTGGTGGTGGGCGGCTTGCTCAGCCGCTCGCTGACCAGTTTTTCGAGAGAACCCTTTACCGGCGAGTTGACCGAGACGGGCACGTTGCTCTTGCCGGCGGGGCCGGAAAAACTCAGCCTGGATGCGCAAGGCGAGTTGTGGGTCGCGGGCCACGCCAATCTGGCGGACTGGCGCGCCTTCAACGCCGATCCGGCGAAGCGCGCGCCATCGCAGCTGTTCCGTGTCAGCCTGCTCAACGGCGTGCCACAGGACAAGGAACAGATCTATGGCAATGACGGAAGCGAACTGGCCGGCGCCAGCGTGGGTATTTCCGCCGGCAAGAAACTGCTGATCGGATCAAGCCTGGACGGCAAGCTGCTGGACTGCACGCAATAAACAAAAAAGGCGCCCGAAGGCGCCTTTTTCAATTCCATCCCAAATCGCTTAAGCGACTTGCACAATTTCCTCGCCATTAGGATCCCGCAGCACATAGCCGCGGCCCCAGACGGTTTCGATGTAATTGGCGCCTTCGGTGGCGGCGGCCAGCTTCTTGCGCAGCTTGCAGATGAAGACGTCGATGATCTTCAACTCCGGCTCGTCCATGCCGCCATAAAGGTGATTGAGGAACATTTCCTTGGTCAGGGTGGTGCCCTTGCGGAGCGAGAGCAGCTCCAGCATCTGGTATTCCTTGCCCGTCAGATGGACGCGGGCGCCGTCCACTTCCACGGTCTTGGCGTCCAGGTTGACGGTGAGCTTGCCGGTGGTGATGACCGACTGGCTGTGGCCCTTGGAACGGCGCACGACCGCCTGGATGCGGGCGACCAGCTCGTCCTTGTGAAAGGGCTTGGTCATGTAATCGTCGGCGCCGAAGCCCAAAGCCTTGACCTTGGCTTCGACAATAGCGTTGCCGGACAGGATCAGCACCGGCGTCTGCACCTTGGCGACGCGCAGGGCTTTCAAGACTTCGAACCCGCTCATATCGGGAAGCTGCAGGTCCAGCACGATGATGTCGTAATCATAGAGCTTGCCCAGATCGATCCCTTCTTCGCCGAGATCGGTGGTGTAGACGTTAAGGCCTTCGCTGCGGAGCATCAGTTCGATGCTGCGCGCCATGGCGCTGTCGTCTTCGATCAGGAGTACGCGCATTCGAGGCCCCTCTCTTAACGTTCCTTCGCACTCCACACGGTGTGGAAGCGGTTAACCAGTTTCCGGAAGGTAAGCGCAAATAGTTAACAGCAGCTTTAACACTTGCGCCCGGCTTCAGCCCTTCCTCATCCCGGATTAAGGGGCCGGAAAGGACGTTGGACCCGCTAAGGCCCTTGATTCGATTTGTTAAGTTTACCGCCATTTAAATTCTTGCCCGCAATATGGGGCGGCAAGAGGGCAGAAAGCCCTTCAAAAAATATCGCCCCGGGGCCGTAAAAGCCCCCAGAATGGGACTTTTATGCGCGCTTTGCTCAAGGAAATTGAGGCCATTCCCACCCTGACCCGCTTCGGCCGGGTCGCCCGCATCGAAGGGCTGGCGGTGGAAGTGACCGGGGCGCAAGGGGCGGTCAGTCTGGGCGGCCAATGCCGCATAACCATCGGAAAAGACAAGATAATTCCCTGTGAAGTGGTCGGCTTTCGCGACGGCAGGGCCCTGGTCATGCCCCTGGGCCCGCTGGACGGAATCACCTTGGGCGCCCGCGCCGACTTCGAGGACCGCCCCGCTTCGATTTATCCTTCCACGGCCTGGCTGGGCCGGGTGATCGACGGCTTTGGCCAGCCGATGGATGGCAAGGGCCCGCTGCCGCTGGGCATGACGCCCTATGCGCTGAAGGCCGCGCCGCCGCCGGCCACGCGCCGCGGCCGCGTCGGCAAGAAACTGGATCTGGGCATTCGCGCCCTCAATGCTTTCGCCACCTGCTGTGCCGGCCAGCGCATGGGCATTTTCTCCGGCTCCGGCGTGGGCAAATCCACGCTTCTGTCCATGCTGGCGCGCAACTCCGATGCCGATGCCATCGTGATCGGATTGATCGGCGAGCGCGGCCGCGAAGTGAAGGAATTCATCGAGGACGATCTGGGCGCGGAAGGCCTGGCGCGTTCGGTGGTGGTTGCCGCGACATCCGATGAAGCGCCGTTGGTGCGCCGCCAGGCGGCCTATGTCGCCATGACGGTGGCCGAGCAATTGCGCGACGCCGGGCTGAACGTGCTGCTCTTGATGGATTCGGTCACCCGCTTCGCCATGGCCCAGCGCGAGATCGGCCTGTCGGCGGGCGAACCCCCGGCCTCCAAGGGCTATACCCCAACCGTATTCGCCGAGCTGCCCAAGCTGCTGGAGCGCGCCGGGCCCGGCATGGACGGACAAGGCTCCATCACCGGCCTGTTCACCGTGCTGGTGGAAGGCGACGACCATAATGAACCGGTGGCCGATGCGGTGCGCGGCATCCTGGACGGCCATATCGTTTTGGAACGTGCCATTGCGGAACGGGGCCGCTTTCCGGCGATCAACATCCTTAAGAGCGTCAGCCGCGCCATGCCCGGATGCAACACGGACGAGGAACAAAAGCTGGTTTTGCGGGCCCGCCAGCCCCTGACCATTTACGAAGATATGGCAGAACTGATCCGGCTGGGCGCCTATCGCTCTGGCACGAATCCTGAAGTGGACAATGCTGTGAGGCTCTACCCGCAGCTCGAGGCCTTCCTGGGCCAGTCCAAAACCGAGCAGGCGTCGTTGAGCGAAAGCTATGACGCGCTGTCCGTCATCATGGACATCGCTGAAGGGAGTGGGCGATGAACCGGACCGATACACTGCTGCGCCTCAAGCGCTTCCGCGTCGATGAAATGAAACGCCGCATTGCTGCGATCGACGCCATGAAGGCCGATCTGGAGCGCAAGCTGGCCGACCTGGATGACAATGTGGCGCGTGAAAAACAGCGCGCCGGTGATTCCGATATCGGCCGCCTGGCCTTCCCGTCTTTCCTGCGCTCCATCGAAGCGCGCCGCGAAAACCTGCGCCACACGCTCAAGGAAATCGAGCGCGAGCACGTGGCGGCGCAAACCGACATGGAACATGCGTTTCAGGATCTCAAGTCGCTGGAAGTGGCCACCGAACAGCAGGCCAAGCGCCTTGCGGAGATGCAAACCCGGCGCGCCCAGGCTCGCCTGGACGAAATGGCGCTGGTGCGCCACCTGAGAAAACACGCCCTACGGGCCTGATCGTCAGATCAGGACCATCAAGAAGGCGGCGGCGAAAATCGCCACGCCCACGCCACGCATGATCAGCGTGCTCCAGGGCAACAGCGGTTCGACCCGGTCTTCCCATTCCATGCTCCGAAGCTTCAGCGACTGCTGACGCTCAAAACGCAGATAGTTATGCCCGACTTCGGCATAGACGGATGGTGCAAAACCTTTTCCGCGCGGGGCGGACATTCCAATAGCTGACATATCAATAGACCCTCTAATTCAGGTCCCTCCGGGGCCAATAACCCGCTGCGCTTTTGGTCGTTCCCTTTTTCAATGCGGCAGCGTCGCCGGCTGTGGCCCAAAAGACGCGAAAGCAGCGGTTTTCCGCCAAATGTGGGGCGGTTCCCTCCGGTTGAACACAAAAGCGGCTGGCTTATGATTCCCGGAAGTGAGTCGCGCCGGCGGCTTTGGGGGACATCACGGCCATGTCATTTTCAGAAACAATCTCGCCCTTCTTCGGGCGTTGCGCCTTTGTCTGGTTCTACATTTCGGCGGCGGGCGACATTTTAAGCAACTTCCACGGCATCGCCGCGGAACTGGGCGCCAAGCATGTGCCGATCCCGCCCCTGGTGCTGGTGGTGGCGCTGGTCTTCATCTTCATGGGCTGCATCTCGCTGCTGTTCGGCTGGCACACCCGGTATGGCGCGGTGATGCTGTTCGGCATGACCATCGTGGCCGCCTTCGCTCTGCATGATTATTGGCACCAACCCGACGCGGCGGCGCGTGTCGCCCAGTTCAGTATCTTTATCCGCGATTTCGCGATCAGTGGCGGGCTGTTGCTGATGGTGGGGATGGGACCGGGGTCTTTCGCCATAGACAACCGCGTCAAAGGCGGCGGCGGTAAGAAGCGCTAATGCGCTGAGACGTCCATCATCTGGGCGGCCAGGGCACCGGGCTCGAGCATTTCCAGCGCGTCTTCGGGCCGGGGGCTGTAGGCGACATGGGCGAGGCTGGCGCCCGACATGCAGGCGGCGAGGGCCGCGCCCAGACGGCGGGTGCGGTCCATGTGGGTAACGATCACCCGGCGGAAGCGAAAGGCCGAGACGATATCGCTGACGTCTTCGGCGTCATTCAGCGCCGACACCACGCCGATCGTCTCCACGCCTTCGATGTCACCCAGGGCGGAAAAGGCCGACGCGGCGCGAGCGTTCAAGGGATTGAAGCCATCGGCTTCCATCACGGTCAGAAGATCGGGCGGATTGGTGCCGGTGCGGAACAGGGCGAGGCCGCCATCGGCCCGGCTGCAGGTGGTGCGGCGGCCGACCAGGGCGGCGGCATGGAGAATCTTGGCGGCCACCGCGCTCTTGCCGGCGCCGCCGGGTCCCACCAGCAAGATGCCACGGGCTTTTTCATAATCGATCGGGGCGGGCACCATGCGCTGGGCCAGCGCGCTGGCCAGCGCGGCATCAGCGGCGACGTCGGGAAAATGGGCGGCTTCGCGCACCAGTGCCTGGGCCAGGGTTTCGGGCAGGCGGTGGCGCTTCATCGCCGTGCCCAACGCATTGCGCAAATCCGCGCGCGGGAAGGCAACCAGATTGGTGGCCGTCGCCGCCATGATTACACCTGACCCAAGGTGCGCAGACGCACCGAGGCGTGAATTTCGTTCTGGCTCATCACCACCGTCTGGGGACGGAAACGCTCGATGATGGAGCGCACAAAGGGACGGATCTGCGGCGAGGTCAGAAGCACGGGCACTTCGTTCTTGGTGCTGGCTTCGTCAAAGGCTTCGCGCACCTGCTGGATGAACTGCTGCAATTGCGACGGCGCCATGGCGAGCTGGCGTTCCTCGCCCTGGCCGACGATGGATTCGGCAAAGGCCTGTTCCCAGTTGGGCGACAGCGCCACCAGCGGCAGGTAGCCGCCGGGCGAAAGATTGGCGTGGCAAAGCTGGCGAGCCAGGCGCGCCCGCACATGCTCGGTGATGTAGAGCGCGTTCTTGGTGTGGCCGACGGCTTCGGCGACGCCTTCCAGCACGGCCGGCAGGTCGCGGATGGAGACGCGCTCGCCCAGCAGGGTCTGCAGCACGCGCTGCACCCCGGTGACGGAAATCTGCGACGGGATGATTTCGTCCACCAGCTTCTTGTTCTCCGGCGGCAAATCGTCCAGCAGCTTCTTGGTCTCCGCATAGGAGAGCAGCTCGGACATATGGCTCTTGAGCACTTCGGTCAGGTGGGTGGTCAGCACCGTGCCGGGATCGACCACGGTAAATCCGCGGAACGACGCTTCTTCCTTCAGACTGCCGCTGACCCAGGTGGCGGGCAGGCCGAAGGCCGGCTCGGTGGTGTGGGTGCCGGGCAAATCGATGGGCAGGCCCTTGGGATCCATGATCAGGAAGGAGCCGGGGAAGAGTTCACCCTTGCCGGAATCGAATTCCTTGATGCGGATGCGGTACTCGTTGGCGCCCAGCTGCATGTTGTCGAGAATGCGCACGGCGGGCATGACAAAGCCCATCTCCTGCGCCAGTTGACGGCGCAACGCCTTGATCTGGTCGGTGATGCGGTGGCCCTGCACATCGTTGATCAGCGGCAGCAAGCCATAACCCAGCTCGATACGCAGCAGGTCCAGCGCCAGGGCGGTGGAGATCGGTTCTTCCTTGGGCGGGCCTTCGGCGGTGGCGACGTCGGCAGCGGCCTGGGCGTTGCGCGCATCCTTGCGCTTATAGGCGTAATAGGCGAGCGAGCCGGTGCCGGCGGCCAGGCCCCCGAACGCCAGGGTCGGCATGCCCGGCAACACCGCGACAATGCCCATCACGGCGGCGGCCATGCCCAGCGCTTGGGGATAGAAGGAGAGCTGGTTGATCAGCGCCTTGTCAGTGGCGCCTTCGACACCGGCCTTGGAGACCATCAGGCCCGCGGCGGTGGAGACGATCAGGGCGGGCATCTGCGACACCAGGCCGTCACCCACCGTCAGCAAGGTGAAGGTGTGGGTGGCGTCCATGAAGCTCATGCCCTTCTGGGCCACGCCGATGATGATGCCGCCGATGATGTTGATGCCGACGATCAACAGGCCGGCAATGGCGTCGCCGCGCACGAATTTGCTGGCGCCGTCCATGGCGCCGAAGAAGTTGGATTCCGCCTCGATGGTCTTGCGGCGGAGCTTGGCTTCTTTCTCATCGATCAGGCCGGCCGACAGGTCGGCGTCGATCGCCATCTGCTTGCCGGGCATGGCGTCCAGGCTGAAGCGGGCCGCGACTTCGGCGATGCGGCCCGAACCCTTGGTGATGACGATGAAGTTCACGATCACCAGGATGGCGAAGACGATCAGGCCGATGACGAAATTGCCCTGCATGATCAGCTTGCCGAAGGCCTGGATGACATAGCCGGAGGCGGCGGTGCCTTCATTGCCATGGCCCAGGATCAGGCGGGTGGAGGCGAGATTGAGCGCCAGCCGCATCATGGTGGTGAGCAAGAGGATGGTGGGGAAAGAGCTGAATTCCAGCGGTTTCCGGATGAACACCGCCGTCATCAGAATCAGGATGGAGAAGCTCAGCGAAAAGGCGAGGCTCACGTCCAAGAGCCAGGTGGGCAACGGCAGGATCAGCACCACCAGGATGGCCATGATGCCGATGGCCAGGCCCAGGTCCGACTTCTTGATGAAGCCGAAGATTTTCGCGGGCGAGAACTCAAAGCCCGAGGTCGTGGTGCCGATATCGCTCATTCTAAGCTTTCATATCTAAAAGGCCGGCGAATTCTTCGCTGACCGCTTACGCAGGTTCAGCCCGCCATTTTCTGTTCGTAGGGGCGCTGTTCGCCATGGCCGGGGATGCTGAGGCCGGAGTCCGAATATTCGCGCAGCTTGTTGCGCAAGGTGCGGATCGAGATGCCCAGGATGTTGGCGGCATGGGTGCGGTTGCCCAGGCAATGGTCCAAGGTGTCCAGGATCAGGTCGCGTTCGACATCGCTGACGGTGCGGCCGACAAGCCCGCGGGTGACGGCGGTGGCCGAGACCACGGCGCTCTGCACCGACGTATTTTGCGGGCTGACATTCTGGGCGGCACCAACCGCGCTGCCGTCCGGCAGGCGGATGGCTTCCGGCGAGATGTCCGGACCATTGGCCAGCAGCACGGCGCGATGGATGGTGTTTTCCAGCTCGCGGACATTGCCTTTCCAGTAATGCCCCAGGAGCAGGCGCTCGGTCTGGGAGGAGATGACGCGATAGGGCACGCCATTGGCCTCGGCATATTTGCGGGCGAAGTGGTGCGACAGAGCGCGGATGTCCTTGGGGCGTTCGCGCAAGGCGGGAATGCGCAGGTTCACCACGTTGAGGCGATACAACAAGTCTTCGCGGAAGGTGCCGTGCTTGACGGCTTCCGCCAGGTCGCGGTTGGAGGTTGCGATGATGCGGATATCCACCTTGACCGGCTTGGTGCCGCCAACGCGGTCGATCTCGCGTTCCTGGATCGCGCGCAGCAGCTTGGCCTGCAGGCGGGCATCCATTTCACTGATTTCGTCCAGCAGCAGGGTGCCGCCATTGGCTTCCTCGAACTTGCCGATGCGGCGGGCGATGGCGCCGGTGAAGGCGCCCTTCTCATGGCCGAACAATTCGGATTCCAGCAGGTTTTCCGGAATGGCGGCGCAGTTCACCGAGATGAAGGGCTTGTCGGCGCGCTGCGACTTCCTGTGGACATAACGCGCCAGCACTTCCTTACCCGTGCCGCTTTCGCCGGTGACCAGGATGGAGGCTTCGCTGCCGGCGATCTGGTCGGCCAGGCTCAGCACCGCTGTCATGGCTTCGTCTTCATGCACCAGCTGGTGGGATTCGTCGGCCACCGCCGCCAGAACCGCCGCGATCAGTTCGGCATCGGCGGGCAGGGGCAGATATTCCTTGGCGCCGGCGCGGATCGCATCCACCGCGCGGCGGGTGTCGGTGCCGATGCCGCAGGCCACCACGGGGGTGCAGATGCGTTCGGAGCTGAGGCCGCGCACCAGGCTGGCAATGTCCAGGCTTACATCGCAAAACACCAGGTCGGCGCCCACGCCACCGCGAAGCGAGGCCAGCGCCTGCTCGATGTCCGCGGCATGGGTGACTTTCGCCCCCTTGTCCATGGCGATTTTGGTGGCCAGGCCGATCTGGCCCTGAAGTCCGCCGACGATGAGAAGACGCATGGCAGTAATCCTTTAAAAATGGGCCTTAGGAGCCGGAGCCGGCCTTGATGATTTCCGTCATGGTGATGCCGAGGCGATCCTCGACCAGCACCACTTCGCCGCGCGCAACCAGGCGGTCATTGACATAGATGTCGATGGCTTCACCGACCTTGCGGTCCAGCTCCACCACGGTGCCCTTGCCCAGCTTCAGGAGCTGGCTGACTTCCATCGAGCTCTTGCCCAAGACGGCGCTGACCGTGACCGGCACATCGAACACCGCTTCCAGGTCGGCGGCGGAATGCTTGGGCGTGGTTTCGGCCGGCGCATCGGTGTTGAGCAGCGCGGCGGCGGTGCCGGGGGCAGGGTCGCGGCTCAGGTCGGGCAGATCGACATTGTCGGTCGCCATGGGAATTATCCTTTCAAGTCGGTGGGCACGGTGGAAGAGAAGCGGTGGGCGATCAGGGCGGTGAGGGCGTCTTCGATGGTCTTTTCGCTTCGCTCGGCGCCACCGCCGCGCCATTCGATGCGGCAGTCGGCGCCGGTCATGGCCGGGTCACCGGCCATGGCGACGCGCCCTTCATAGCCTTCTTCATGGGCGATATTGGCCAGGCGTGGCTCCAGAACCTCGGCCACGGCGGGGGCGGCGCGCAGGGTGATGCGCGGCTCGCCGATGGCCTGGTGCATGGCCTGGCGCAGGGCAATTTCCACATCGCCGGCGGGCAGGGCGGCCAGCGCGGCGGGCGCGATCTTCTTGGCCATCGCCAGGGCCAGGCGCGCGGCTTCATCGCGCAGGGCCTCGACCTCGGCATGGCTGGTCTCCAGAGCGGCGCGCACCGAAATGGTGAGAGCGGCGATGGTGCGCTCAAGCGCCTCGGCGGCGCGGGCCTGGGAATTGTTTTCGCCTTCGCTGCGGGCGGCGGCCGTGAGCGCGTCCAGTTCTTCGTTGGTGAGGGTCTGCTTCTGGCGCGCATGGGCGGCCGGCGTCGGGCGGCTTTCGCCGTTCGTGAACTCGGTATCGAAGGTGAATTTCGGGGCGCTGGCCATCAATACACCAGCTCGTCTTCGGCGCTGCCGCCGGCAATCATGATTTCGCCCTTGTTGGCCAGGTCCTTGGCGACATTGACCATGCGCATCTGGGCTTCGTCCACGTCCTTGAGGCGCACCGGACCCATGGCTTCCATGTCGTCGCGCAGGATCTTGCCGGCGCGTTCGCTCATGTTGGAGAAGAACACGTCGCGCAGGCCGTCGGTGGCGCCCTTCAGCGCCAGGCCCAGCTTGTCCTTTTCGACATTGCGCAGCAGGGTCTGGATCGAACCCGGATCCAGCTTGGAGAGGTCCTCGAAGGTGAACATCAGCGCCTTGATGCGCTCGGCGCTGTCGCGCGAACGTTCTTCCAGGGCGGTTATGAAGCGGCTTTCGGTCTGGCGGTCGAAATTGTTGAAGATTTCTGCCATCTGCTCATGGGCGTCGCGCTTGGCGGTGCGTGCCAGGTTGGACATGAATTCCACGCGCAGGGTCTGCTCGACCTTGTCCAGTATGTCCTTCTGCACGCTTTCCATGCGCAGCATGCGCTGCACCACTTCCAGGGCGAATTCCTCGGGCAGGGCACCCAGCACGCGCGCGGCATGTTCCGACTTGATCTTGGACAGCACGACGCAGACGGTCTGGGGATATTCGTTCTTCAGATAGTTGGCCAGAACGGTCTCGTTCACATTGGCCAGCTTGTCCCACATGGTGCGGCCGGCGGGGCCGCGGATTTCCTCCATGATGTTGCCGACCTTGTCGCCCGGCAGCATGCGCGCCAGCAGGCGCTCGGTGGATTCGTAGCTGCCCATGATCGAGCCGGTGCCCGACATCTGGCCGACAAAATCCACCAGCAGTTTTTCGATCACGGCGGAAGATACCGAACCGAGATTGGACATCACCTGGGAGATTTCCTTGATCTCCTCCTCGTCCATCATCTTCCAGATCGCTTCGGAATTTTCCTCGCCAAGGGAGAGCATAATGACGGCAGCGCGCTCGGCCCCGGAGAGGGAGCGGATGTCGTCCTTGACCTGGGGCTTGCTGGCTTTGGACATGGTTTAGACCGGTTGGTGCAGCCAGGTGCGAATGATCGCCAGCGCTTCTTCGGGATGCGCGGAGACCACTTCACCGACTTTCTTGACGGAGTTGTCGCGCACCTGATTGTCGATGCGGCTGATATCGATGGACGAGGGCGCCGGCAGGGCGGGCGCGCCATCGGGTTGCGGCGGCGCGTTCGGATCGGCGCCGGGTGCGGGCAGGGCGCCGGCAACGGGGGAGGCATTGGCGATCTGGGTCGGGCTGGCGGAGGCGGTCTGCGCCGCAAACACCCGGTTTATAAGGGGTTTTGCGACGAACAGGCCGATCAGCAGGGCGGTTAGGCAGAGGATCGCCGCCTCGATGATTTTGAACCAGTAGGAGGCGTCCAGGCCCAGCAGCGGCTTGGGCGCTTCGGTGCCAGCCGCCTGTTCGATGCGGGCGAACTGCATGTTGGTGACCTGCACCAGGTCGCCGCGGTTTGCGTCAAAGCCCATGGCCGACTTCACCAGGGCGGTGATCTTGGCCATTTCCTCCGCGCTGCGCGGCTTGTAGGCGGCGGCCGTGTCGCCGCTGCCATCGACCACCACCGCGACCGACAGCTTCTTGACGTCGCCGCCATCGACTGTGGAGGTCGTGACCTTCTTGGAAATTTCGTAGTTGGTGGTTTCCTCGGTGCGACCCGACGTGTCCTTGGAGGCATCGCCGCCGGGGCCGCCGGTGGCCGCGCCGCCCGGCAGGGCATTGGCGACCGACACCGCCGCGCCGCCGCCGCCACCGCTGGTGTTGCTGGCATTCTGCTCCACCGTCTGGGTCGAGCGCACCACCTTGGATTCCGGATCGTAGGATTCGCTGGTGGTCTGGGTGTGGTTGTAGTTGATGTCGGCCGCGACCTGGACCTGGACATGGCCGGCGCCGACGATCGAGGTGACGATGGCTTCGACCCGCTGGCGCAGGCTGTTCTCGTAATTGGTGGTGTCTTCGTCCTGGCCCTTGGCCAGCGCGTTGGGGCCGGACTTGTCGTCACCGCCGGCCAGCAGGTTGCCGCGATCGTCCACGATGGCGACCCGGTCCGCCGAAAGACCCGACACGGCGGCGGCCACAAGATGCTGAATGGCCTGAACCTGGCCGCGGTCCATGCGGCCGGCGGTCTTCAGCACCACCGAGGCGGAGGGCTGCTGCTCGTTGCGCGCGAAAATCTGCTGCTCGGGCACCACCAGATGCACGCGGGCGGCCTGGATGCCCTCGATGGTCTGCATCGAGCGCGACAGCTCGCCTTCCAAGGCGCGCTGGTGATTGATGTTCTGCACAAAGGCGGTGGTGCCGAAGGCGTCCGACTTGTCGAAGATCTCATAGCCCACGCCTGCGGCCGGCAGATTGTCCTGGGCCAGCGCCATGCGCAGCTTGGTGACCTGGTCGGCCGGCACCAGGATGGTGCCGCCGTCCTTGACGTCATACTTGACGGCCATGCCGTCCAGCTTGCCGGTGACGGCGGCGGCGTCGCGCGACTCCAGGCCCGAGAAGAGAATGGTCTTGGGCGGCTCGGTGATGGCGCCCGCGATATAAAGGAAGAAGGCGGTGAGGACAGCGGCCACGCCGGCCATCACGCCGAACCGGGCCGCACCAACCGTTTTCAGAAACTCGGGCAAGATGTCCTCCTCGAAGAGCGGTGCGGAAACTGTTCCGTCCGTTCTGCTAGGCAAACATTGCCGCCTGTACGGTAAAATTAAGCTTAAGGGAAAACGCCGCGCGGGATTGTCGCACGCTTATTTTGCTTAACCTGCCGTTTACGATTTCCCTAAACCAGCCGTTACGCGCGCGGGATAACGCTCACGCTTTGGCGCAACGTCAATTGCGATACTGCTGCACGCGTGTCGCGCGCAGGCCCGCCAGACCGAAACGGTCGATGGCATGCTGCCAGGCGAGGAATTCCTCGACCGTCAGCGTATAGCGCTTGCAGGCATCGTCCAGGCTCAGGAGACCGCCGCGTACGGCGGCTACGACTTCGGCCTTGCGGCGGATCACCCAACGGCGCGTCGAAGGCGGCGGCAGATCGGCGAGCGTCAGCGGCGACCCATCGGGCCCGATGACATAACTCACGCGTCCTTTGCGCTCTTCCATTTGAAAACTCCTGACACTATCCACGCTCAAACTACCCGCGCCCCCCTTTAGAAAGGGCCAAGAGACGTGGTAAACGAACCCATAAAAACATTGCTCAACTGTTCTGCAATGAGACAGGAAAGGCCCATTCCATGGGCCTTTCCTGCTCACCTTAGGTGGTCGGCAACTGCTCCAACTGCTGCAACATCTGGTCGGCCGTGGTGATGATGCGCGCTGATGCGGAGTACGCTCTCTGGGTGGTGATCAGGTTGGTGAACTCCGTTGCCAGGTCCACAGTCGAAGCCTCCAACGTCTGGGAAGCGATGCCCCCCGCGGCTCCGGTGAAGGCAATATTGATGTTGGCTGCGCCCGACGCCTTGGTTGCAACATAGGCATTGCCGGTTATCTGGCCCAAGCCGTCCTCGTTGGTGAAGGTGGCGACGGGTATCTTGTAAACGTCCTGCAACAGGCCGTTGGAGAATTGCGCCGTCAGCGTGCCGTCCTTGCTCACAGACACGCCGACCACGTTGCCGAAGGGCGAGCCGTTGGGCGAAGTGCCGTTCAAGGTCGAGGCGGTGTCGAACTGGGCGAGGCCGGAGGTGCCGCCGACGGAGCCGAGATTGACCGTGACCGACTGAGCGGCCAGACCGGTGGACGCGGCCCAGGGGATCGTCAGGTTGAAGTTGCCGGAGGCCGGCGCCGCTCCGTTGACGTTTTTCAGCGTGCCGTCGGAATTGAAGGTGACGGTGCCGGTGGCGATCGGGTTGGCGCTGGACAGGTTCGTGCTCGGACCCGCATAGCCCGCTTCATAGGCCCAGGCGTTGGCGGCTGTCTTGACGAAAGAAAAGGTGATCGGCTGGCTGCCACCCTGGCTGTCATAGATGTTGATGGTGCGCTGGAACTCCGGCGTTACCGCGCCTGAAGTCATCTGGCCGGTGGTGTAGGTGCCAACCGCGGTGGAACTGGCCTGCAGATTGGCCTGAATGCCCAGATTGTCGGTGGCCTGCGCTTTACCGGCCAGGCTCGAGACATTGACCAAGTTCAGCGCACTGGTGTTGGTGGGAACATTGCCCGACGAATCCAGCTTGTAGCCCAGCAGATAAAGGCCTGCCGCGTTCTTCAGAAAACCGTTCTGGTCGGGGGTGAAGCTGCCGGCGCGGGTATATTCCTGGGTCGCGGACGCGTTGGGGGTCGCGGCCACCACGAAGAAGCCGCTGCCGGAGATGGACAGGTCCGTCGCCGAGGATGTCGGGGTCGGCAAGCCCTGGGTGGTGACATCCTGGCTGATCAAGGCATTGACGCCGCCAGCGGAGTCGCTCAGGCCGCCGCCGGCCAGGAAAGTCTCGAAGTTGACCGTCTGGATCTTGTAACCGACGGTGTTGACGTTGGCGATGTTGGACGAGATGGCCGACAGCGCCCTGCTGTTGGCACCCAGGCCGGCGACGCCGATATTCAAAGCTCCATACAAACTCATTTTACGTTTCCTTCAGAGGCGGATGAGAGGCATTCTCCCCTAGTCCGCCTGAGGTTTGGCGCCGTTTCTCGGCAGCCCGGTTGGTTCAAAAGAGGGTTCAAAACTCCAGAGTCAGTTTGCGACCGCAGCAACATCGCTGAGATCCACTTCCATGGTTCCGATGACGAGCTTGGGTGTAGGCCCTGTCATGTCGATCTGGCTGACCACGCCGGCGCTGGCGACCGCGCTGGCGACGGCGCCGCCCGCGGGCCCGGCCGCGGTGACGTTCAGCGTGTAAGCGCCGTCGGCAAGCTGGTTGCCGTTATTGTCCTTGCCGTTCCAGGCGAAGCTGTGGTTGCCCGCGGTCAGCTCGCCGGTGCCGGTATAGACGGTCTTGCCGTTGGCGTCGGTGATGGACAGCTGGTTGGTCGCCGCAGCGGTCGGCAGGTTGTAGGTCCAACTGGCCGCGCCGCCGGTGAGCGCGGCATTGCCATTGATGATCGAAACCTTCTTGCCCAGATAACCGGTGGTGACGGCGGCGGCATTGCTGGTGCCCTGGCTGATAAGGGTCTTGAGGTTGGAGTTGGTGTCGATCTGTTGTTCGACCTGGCTGTACATCACCAACTGCTGGGTGAACTGGTTGGAATCCATCGGGCTGGTGGGATCCTGGTTCTTCAGCTGCGAAGTGAGCAGGGTGAGGAAGGTCGAGAAATTGCCCGACAGCTGCTTCATCGCATCCGGCTTGGTCGCAGGTGCGGCGGCAGAGGTGGTGGGCGAGACGGTTGTCATGGCGTGTTCCTTTAAACCCTGATGTCCAGCCGGCCGTCGGCAACGCTGCGATAGGCGGCGCTGGTGACGGTGCTGTCGATGCTGGTGCTGGCGGAAAGACTGAAGTTGCGGCTGGCACCGCGATTGCCGCCGTTATGGGCATGGCCATCCTGGCCGCCCTGGTGGCGCAGCGAGAAATTCAGGCCGTCCTGCGATACGTCCAGCCCGGCGTCGCGCAAGGCGCGGGTCAAGGCGGGTGCATCCTTCTGCAGAAGATCGAGCGTCTGGGGCTGGTCGGCGGAAAGATGGGCGCTGGCCTTGCCGGTGGCATCGATGGACAGGCGCACTTCGACACGGCCCAGTTCCGGCGGGTCGAGACGGATATCGAACTGCCGGGCGCCGCCTAGCGACTTGGCGGCAATTTCCACCGCCAGCGCGGGGACATTGGGCATGGGCTGTGCCGTCACCTGCACATGCTGGGTGACCTGCTGGGTGAGGGACGGGCCTTGCGCCGGCTGTTGCTGGGTCTGCGGCGCTGTCAGCGGAGTGACGGCCTGATGGTTGGCATCGGCGCTCGCCTGACGGGACACGGCGATGTCCTGTGCCGCGGCAGCCTTGTCGTTCAAGGCGGCATTGGCCGCATCGGCCTTGATATCGGCCGTGTTGGCGGCCGTTTGGGTGTCCGCGGTGGTGCTCGCCTTGGCGGGTTTGGCACCCTCGGGCTTGTTATCAGCGGCCTTGCTGCTGTCGGGTTTGACAGGCTTAGCCGCCGGTTTGGCAGCCAAGGCCTTGTCCGCAAGCGCCTCTCCTGATGCGGCCTGGATGTCCTGCGCCGCTTGTTCGTCCGGTGTGGCTGGCGCAGCGGACGCGGCAGGTATGGCTGGCGCAGCGGACGCGGCAGGTGTGGCAGGCGCAGCAGGTGTGGCAGACGCAGCAGACGCCACTGGTGTAGCAGGCGCAGTGGACGCGGCAGGTGTGGCAGGCGCAGCAGACACGACTGGTGTGGCAGGCGCGGCAGACGCGTCAGGTGCGGCAGGCGCAGCAGACGCGACAGGTGTGGCAGGCGCATCAGACGCAGCAGGTATGGCAGGCGCAGCAGGTGTGGCAGGCGCAGCAGGGCCAGCAGATGGCGCCGGGTTGTTCTGCGGTGCTTGCGGGGCGGTGTTGGGGGTTTCAGCCGTTGCGGCAATTTCTTCCGCATCGCCGTCAGCGTCGTTGGCGGGTGTGGACGGGACCGCCTGCGGGACTTGCAGGTTCACCGGCTGGGGCTGGGGTGGCGCGACCTGATCCAGGGTGGCAGCCATGTCCGCAGTCTGGACGGCAACAGCGTCCTTGTCTGTCTTGACGGTCTTGTCGTCCGCCTTCTCATCCGTCTTGTCCGACGTGTCGGCTTTCCGGACCGGCTTGGCCTGGGCCTGGTTTGTGTCGCTGGTGTCCTGCTTGTCGTTCTTCTGGACGGCGCGGCTGTCGTCCGCCGGCTTGTCTTCAGAAGACGTATCCTTGTGCGAACTCTTGGCCGCCTCTTTGGGGGCGGCCTCCTGCACCAGCAGCGCGAAGGGCGATGCGTCATCGGCTTTGTTGGCATCGGGCTTGTTCTGCGCCGCATGAAGATGGGCAGAAGAAATCCGGGATGTCGCTGACGCTCGCACGAATGGCAATCCGATGATGATCCGCCAGAACCCATCGCAAGGCCCGGGCCAGATGCAGGCGCGCGATTTTGTTGGACTTTTCGCCGCCGGTGCCCGTCGTGTGAGCACAAAAAGACGGGCAGGACCTGCCGGTGCGGCAACATCTGCCGCCCGGCGCAACGCCCCTGAACAGTGTGAAAACCCCGCAAAACCGGGCAAAAACCATGTCTTCCAAGTGGCACGGGGCTTGCGACTGTTTGTTCGGAACAAAGCATTCGGACCATCGCCCGTGAGCCTGAACGGAATCGCCCACACCGCCCTCAGTGCGCTCCAGACCAACAGCGCGGCGCTCGGCGTGGTGTCGAACAACGTCGCCAACCTGAATACGCAAGGCTATGCCCGCCGCATCATCAACCAGCAGACCCTGACCGCCGGCGGCCAGTTGATGGGCGTGGATATTGCCAGCATCCAGCGCGTCACCAATCAGTTCCTGGCCCAGGAGCAATTGTCGGCGGGCGGGGCGGCCTCGCAATACGACACCATGGCCGGCCTCTTCTCCCAGTTGAACGGCCTGTTGGGCGGTCCCGGCGACAACCAGTCGCTCGCCACCGGCCTGACCAACCTGGCATCGGCCTTCGCCACCGCCTCGCAGGCGCCCACCTCCAGCGCCAGCCGTACCGGGGTGATGAACGCCCTGAACGGCCTGGCCTCGACCTTCTCCAATGTGTCCAACACGATTTCTTCCCTGCAGACCCAGATCGACCAGCAGACCGTCAATTCGATTTCCTCGACCAACACGCTGATCAAGCAGATCTTTGACCTGAACAGCCAGATCAAGACCGCCAACGCCGGCGGCGGTGGCGACCAGGCCAGCGGGCTGCTCGACCAGCGCGACGTGGCGCTGAACAGCCTGGCCCAGGTAATGGGGATCAAGACCAGCCCCAATGCTGACGGCAGCGTGAACATCTCCACCACGGATGGCTTCAACTTGGTGTCCAATACCTATGCCAAGCTGGCTTATTCCGGCGGCGCCCAGAATGGCGCCTATGGCAACATCACCATCCAGGACATCAATCCGGCCAGTAACAGCCCGATCGGCAATCCCCTTGCGCTGGACCCGCATCTGTCGGGCGGATCCCTGAAGGGCCTGATCGACATGCGCGACCAGGTGCTGGGCGGCCTCAACCAGACGCTTGGCAATCTGGCGCAGCAGACCGCGCTGGCGTTCAACGCCCAGGCCAACGCCAATGCTGCCTATCCGCCGCCCACTTCTCTCACGGGTCGCGACACCGGGCTGCTCTCCACGGACGCACTGAGCTTCACCGGCAAGACCACCCTGGCCGTCACCGATACCAGCGGCAAGCTGGTGTCGCGCATTGACGTGGATTTCACCGCCGGCACCCTGTCGGTGAATGGCGGCGCCTCCGCTTCGCTGGGCACGCCCGCCACCATCGGCAGCTTCACCACGGCGCTGAACACCGCGCTGGGCGCCAATGGCTCGGCCAGCTTTGCCAATGGCCAGCTTTCGATTGCCGCCACCGGCGGCAACGGCATCCTGGTGCAGAACGACGCCACCACGCCCTCCCTGCGCGGTACCACCGGCTTTGCGCAATTCTTCGGCCTGAACGATGTGTTCCAGGCCCAGGTCTCCTCCATCACCGCCACCGGCCTGACATCCGGCGACGCCAGCGGCATCGCCGCGGGCGGCGTGATCGCCTTGTCGCTCAAGGGTCCGGACGGCGACATCGTCAAGAATGTCAGCATCACCACCACGGCCGGCCAGACCGTCGGCAATATCGTGACGGCGTTGAACACCGCGCTGAGCGGGGCCGCGACCTTCACCCTGAACAGCGACGGCTCGATCTCCACCGCCACCAGCGCGCTCTATCCCGGCTATTCGGTGAATGTGACGGGCGACAGCACCCAGCGCGGCACCACGGGCGTCAGCTTCAGCCAGATCTTCGGCCTGGGCGCCAATGCCCAGTCGCTGCAGGCCGCCAACTTCAGCCTGACCTCGGCGCTCACCAACAATCCCGCGCGCCTCGGTTTTGCCAGCCCGGCGATCACCCCGGCGTCCGTGGCGGGCGACACCATCGTGTCGGCCGGCGACAATGCCGGCGCCATCGCGCTGCAGAATGTCATCACCAAGAGCCAGAGCTTCCATGCCGCCGGCGGCATCGCCGCCCAGGCTTCGTCGCTGTCCGACTATGCGGCGACCTTTTACCAGAACCTGTCCACCCAATCGAATTCCATCACCGCCAACCAGACCACCCAGGATGACCGGCTGAACGAAGCCAAGAGCCGCGTCACCTCCAATTCGGGTGTGAACCTGGACGAGGAACTGACCGCGCTGTCGTCCTACCAGCAGGCCTATGCCGCCGGTGCGCGCATCCTCAGCGTGGTGGACCAGCTTTACCAAACCCTGCTGCAGCTTCCGTAAGGACGAACAGAGATGAGCATTGATCGCGTCGCCACCGCCGCCCAGAGCAGTTATTTCCTCACCCAGCTTCAGAATGCCGGCGGCGCCTTGGACAAGGTTCAGGAGCAGATCGCTTCGGGCAAAAACGCCAATACCTATGCCGGTTTCGGCGACAAGACCCAGGTGCTGACCGCCTCCATCGCCGCCAATGCGCGCAACACCGCCTATACCGGCGCCACCAAATTCGCCGTCACCCAGACCGACCTGCAGGACACCCAGCTCACCGGCCTGGCCAGCCTGACCGCCTCCCTCAAAAAGGCGGTCAGCGATGCGGTGGCCAACAATGACGCCACCGGCTTGATGACCCAGGCGCAGAGCATCTTCGACCAGGCCAGCGCCATCCTGAATTCCAAGGACGCCAATGGCGACTATATCTATAGCGGCGGCAAGACCGACGTGGCGCCGCTGGCGGTGGGTTCGCTGGCCGCGTTGCAGGCCGCGCCCTCCACCGCGGCCGCCTTCGCCAACGGCACGCTCAAGAAATCCGTGCAGGTCGCCGACGGCGTGTCGGTGACTTACGGCGTGACTGCCTCCGACGTCGCCACCGGGCTGATGCAGGCGCTGAAGGACATCGCCACCTTCGATGCCGGCGGCAGCGGCAATTTCAACGCCGCCTCCAGCTTGACCGCGACGCAGAACACCTTCCTGACCAATACCATCGCCCAAACCACGACGGTGAACATCAACCTGAACGCCGCCACCGCCGCCAACGGCTATCTTTCCAGCACAGTGGGATCCGAAGCTTGGAATTCACGTGACTTGAAGTCGCGGC
>JADMIO011609022.1_pt1 | contig 103905 bp, 94 predicted proteins | sample 8958161 | NCBI WGS metagenome assembly JADMIO01 (sample SAMN16585339, study PRJNA669376) | soil metagenome | isolation source: Crop rotation soil | place: USA: Cullars Rotation, Alabama | collected 2011
CGCGACAACTTGTCCACGTGGAATTCTAAGCTTAGGATCCCAATGTGCTGGAAAGCCTCCCGTGCAAGTAATTCCGCGAACACTGCTTGTGGCGGCGTTCCTGGCGGGATCGCTGGTCGCAGCACGTCGGGCCACCATGCGACGCTATCCGCGACGGCAAGATAACCCTGCAGCAAATCGAAATCCGAATGCCGCGCACTTTTCCGTCCCGCAGTGAAATGCAAGAGGGTGGGCTCGCGGATGACCGACATCCCACTCGGTCCGTACCGTCCAAGCAATTGCTTGAACATCTCCCAATCGCCGGCTCGGGCGACGTCCTCGGGAAAGGCGGCTCGTCCGGGAAATGCCTCGGCACGATACACCGCGCATCCCGCGGAGATCGTATTGAACCGCGTTAGGAAGAATTCGCGTTCGTCGTTAAAGCATAGATTGGTGAGATCGGGTCCGGCGACTCCATCCCTCGAGACCCAGAGCGCGCGTGAGTAAGCCCATTGAATTGCCGGGTCGGAAAACGCCGAGCCCAATCTTTCCAGATGATCGGGAAACATGAGGTCGTCGTCGGCGGCATAGGCCACAAGGTCGCCGCGCCCTTCACGCAGCGCGATATTGCGGTTGGCGTAGCCGAAGTTGGGCGCTTTGGGCAGGTCGAACCAGCGGATGCGCGGATCGCCAAACCGCGTTACCACTGCCGCCGTGTCCGGCGCCGCGCCGTCGCCGACGACGAGAAGCTCGAAGCTTGGTTCCGTTTGGCATAGCACCGACTCGATCGCGTACCCGATCACATCGGGCCGATAGTTCGTCGGCATCAATACCGTGAAGCGCGGCCTCACCAACCCTTGGCCCTGTCGAAGCGGAATGGGATGAGCGGCGTATCGATCGGCAAGCGATATTTGTCGGGGTCGGAGTGATCATACGGCGTGGTCGGGAAGCTGATGCACCGCACGGGACGCGAAGTGAAATTATGGTCGGCGTGCCACACGAAGCAGGGTACGTTCATGATCCGTGGTCGATCGGCCGCCAGAACGACCCGGCAGACTTTGCCGTAAGTCGAAGACCCTGGGCGGGGATCGAACATCACCACTTCCATGGCACCCTCCACGACGAAATAGCGATCCTCGTGCAGCTTATGCAGACCCCAGCCCTTCACCACGCCGGGCTCGATGGTGAATGAATAGGTAAAGACGATCGGTTCGGGGTGCCAGTTCCATCGCTGGTCATAGAGCTCGACCACCGTGCCGCGTTCGTCGTGATGAATGACGGTGTTGTGAAAGGTAACCCCTTCGATAAGCGTCACGACGGCGTCGCCGCTTTCGGTGACCGTCTGAGCGTCCTTGACGGCCGCCTCCAGCGTTTTCTCGAGGAGATCTTTGCCCATGCTCGCTTTTTCTTAGTGCGATCCACGGTCAGGTCATAGAGCAATAATCGCAACGGGAGATGAGCGACGAGGGCGGCCGCTAAGGTTTGTGACCGCAAGTCTCTGCTTTGACCGCTGTTTTCAGGCCGGCGCGGGCCGAGACGAGGGCGCGCGGCCGGCTCAGAACGTAGCGCGCGGCAAGCAGGCCGCCAGAGGTCATCGCATACGCGGACGCCGCGCCCCACAACCCGGCGAGCGGCGTGAGCACGACCGTCAGCCCGGCCGATGCCAGCGCACCGCCCACAGCGACCGCAGTCAGGGCACGGTCGCGGTGCAGCGCAAGCAGGCTGAAGCCGTAGGCGTCGGCGAGAATGCGCAATAGCGTCGCAAGAAGGATCAGCCAGAACAGCGACAGGTAGTCCTGCACCAAGGGCTGCTTGATGTAGGGGAGCAGCAAGGGCGTGACGATTACCGCCGCGAGCGCGAGCAGGAGCGCCCAGATACCCGTCTCGATCTGCAGTCGCCGCTCCAGCGCGCGGAACTCGGTCTGATCGGGGTTCTGCGCAGAAGCGATCAAGTGCGGCAGTTGAGCCTGGAACACACCGTAGCACAGCGAATGCATCACATTGGCGATCGACCAGAACAGCGTGTAGACGCCAGTGAGTTCGAGCCCGAGGAAGAAGGACACCAGGAAGCGATCGAGGAACATGCTGACGGTCGAGCTTACGTCTTTGACGTAGAGTGTCAGGCTACCCTGCAATTCCTGCGACACGAGGCTCACGCGTGGCCGCAAATGAGCCCATCGCCGCTCCGGCAGAACCATGACGAACAGGATGATCCAGCTAACCCCGAGCATCGCGAGCCAGCCGACCAGGAGAAATTCGAGATTTCGCGTCTCCGGATAAAGCAGTCCGATCGCCATCACCGGGATCGGCCAGAATCCCATGCGCAGGAATGTCAGCCAGTATGCCAGGAACACGCGCCGCCGCGCGATCAGCAGGTCCGCAGCTTGGCCCCCAAGATTCTCCAGGAGCAGGATCGCGCCGCTGAGGAGAGCGATATTGATCGGAATGGGCTCACCCAGGAGAATGTCCGCGGCAAAGGCAAGCGGCTGCGCTACGAGGTGGATGGCGAGCGTGAGGCCGAGCCGGCTGGCAATCATCGGGAGTGCCTCGGAACTCGGCAGATCGACGATCTTGCGCACGACCCAATCGGTCATGCCAAGCCCAAGGACCGACGGCACGATGGTGGTTGCTCCTACAAGCAGACCGTAAATGCCGAGATCGGCCAAGCCGAGAAACCGCGCGGTATAGATGGCGAGCAGGAATTTCGCGATCGTGCTGCCGGCGCGCATCGTCACGATGGTCAGCTGACCGAACAGCCGCCGCCGATCGAATTGATGCATCATCGCCCGAGCCCGGTCCACGTTCACACTCTTTGCCTCTGAGACCGGCCGCGTCGGCCGGCTACTGGAGCTTTCGCTTTGCGTCAGCATAAAGCCCGGGAAGTTAACGGGCATTGCCACCGCGGCTTGCCCTCAGCGCCGCGCTCCTGGATGAGAGGCCTCATGCGCCAGCGCCAAACCCCATATCATCGCCATGATCAGAAAAAAGTGGCGCCAGTGGTCGGTGTCGATCACGACTCCCTCGAGCGCCATTCCCACGAATGAGGCGAGGAGCACGATGCCGACCCCGTCGCCGCCCCGGTCGCGGAGCACCTGACGGAAGCCAAGGCCGAGCGTAAGCAGGACCACCGCAATGTAGAGGGTTCCCCCGATCCACCCCGTGTTGAGGTACATGCTGAGATAGACCTCATGCGCGTCCTCGTGGTGATAAGCCCTGGCGAATTCGAGCGCGCCGAGACCGAGTGGGTGGCTGAGGATGAGGCCGAGAGCCTTCACATGGCCGCCAAAGCGGCCTTCGGGACCGACGTCATAGGGCTGCTCCAGGCTTGCCCGCATGCCCATGAGCTCGGCGATCGAGGGAACGCTGAGCGCTGCCGCGAGAACGGCCGCGGCGAGGAAGGCGCCGAAGGCGACGTAGACGATGAGCTTCAGCCGGTAGCGAAGCGTCGCCGCGGAGATGAAAGCCAGATAGGCGTAGGCCGCGAGAGAGACGGCAAGATTGATCCAGGCCCCGCGCGAAAAGGCGAGCAGGGATGCGAGCAGCAGGATCGGCGCCGCCACGAGGCCAAGGCTCGCACGTATCACGCCGGCGCGGAGCACGGAGTTGAACACATAAAGCAGGACCGGCACGAGAAACGCCCCGAGCACATTGGGGTCCTTGAACGTGCCCCGCACGCGGCCAAAATCCTCCGGTGCAAACAAGTCGCGTGCACCCGGCAGCAGGCCGAAATAGCCCACGAGGCCCGCGATGGCGGCAAGTAGCGCGGCGGCCAGATAGGCGGACATGATTAGCCGGATATTCTCCCGCGGGGCCTGGAGCACGAAGGCGGCCATAACCACGGAGCTCAGAGCGAGATAAAGCGTGATGCTCATATGCTTGGTAGGCACGTCGATGACGCCAGCTTGCGTGACGGCAATGTATCCGCAAGCCACGATGACCGCCCAAAGACCGAGATAGAGCCCGATGCCGCGCGTGAAGCGTGTGAGACCGACCACCGGCAAAAGGATGATGGCGCCGACCATCAGCGCATCGCAGAGCGCCGGCTCCGAAAATACGATGCCGCTGGCGGCGATCGTGATCCAAACATAGGCGCGCACGAGCCGCCTGATGCCCGCGCTGACGCGGCGGGGCTCGACCCGAAGGGGCGTGGCTTGAGTGGCAACATAAGCGGACATGCCGCTCAGTCCCTCCCGCGCCGATCGATGTCGTGCTCAGGCATGCCGCCACTCGAACGCAAACGCTTCCATCAGCCCGGGTCTCGGTATTTCTTGATCTTCACGAGAAGAGCGACGGGCACGCAGAACAGCACGCAGGTCTTGAGCACGCCCAACCAGGCGCTCAGCTGCTGCGGCTTGAAATAGTGGAGCTGGATACGGAGGCGGTCACCGAGTTGCTTCCGACGTCGCGTCAGCGAAACGCCCTGATGGCAGAGGCGGCGGTCGACCAGGACGGCGGGGATGTTCGCGATGGGGAATCGCCGAGTAATCCTTCGGAACAGCTCGTAGTCTTCCGCGACGGGATAATCTTCCGAGTAGAGGCCGACCTCCTTGAGAACATCGGTGCGGATCATGAAGGTGATATGGATGACCGAGGAATTGTAGTTGAGAGCCTTGACCACCTGCTCCGGCGCGTCGGGCGTGCGCTCGATGAAAAGCGGCTCGCCGGTCTCCTCGTCGATATGCCGCGCCCACGCGCCGACGGCGGCAATTTCCGGATGTGCGTCGAGGAAGGCGACCTCCCGCGCGATCCTGTCGGGATAGCAGATGTCGTCGGCGTCCATCCGCGCCACGAAATCGTAGGACCGCGACAAGATTGTCTTCAGTCCGGCGTTCAGCGCGCGGGCCACGCCGCCGTTCTCCTCCAGCCTGATGACGGTCACTCCGGAGAAATCGCGGAGGGTTTGCGAAACCGGCACCGCACTGCCGTCGTCGACGATATAGATGTCGCAAGGGTACGTATTTGCGACCAGGCTCTCCACGGCGTTGTTGATCTGATCGCCGGGATTGTAGGCGGGCATCAGCACGGCGACGCGCTTCACGTCCTGCTCGCCCATTGGCGGCGGCGCTAATTCGATGCTTCGCGCTAGCCAGGCGTTCATCGGCTCCCTTTCAATATGCGTTCTCGCCCTTCAGCAGGGCGAAGGGGGTCATCAGGCAGATATAGAGGTCGAAGGTCACCGACCAATTCTCGATGTAGTAGAGATCATGCTCGACGCGGCGCTGGATCTTCTCTTCGGTGTCGGTTTCGCCGCGCCAGCCTGAGATCTGCGCCCATCCGGTGACGCCGGGTTTCACGCGATGACGTGCGAAATAGCCGTCCACGACGTCCGAATAGAGCTTGTCCTCGGCCTTGGCCTTCAGTGCGTGCGGACGCGGGCCGACCAGCGACAGCTCGCCCTTCAGCACGTTGAAGAATTGCGGCAACTCGTCCAGGCTCGTCTTGCGCAAGATGCGGCCGACGCGGGTCACGCGCGGATCGTCCCGGGTGACGAGCTTGCTTGCGTCGACGTCGGCATGGCCGACATACATCGAGCGGAATTTGTAGACGTCGATCAGCTCGTTGTTGAAGCCCTGGCGCTTCTGGCGAAAGATCACCGGCCCCTTGGAATCGAGCTTGATGAGCAGCGCGATCGCCGCCATGACGGGCGCCAGCAGGATCACCGCTGCTGTGGCCGCGATCTTGTCGAACAGCCATTTCTTGACACGATCCCAATCGTTGATCGGCTTGTCGGAAACGTCGATGAACGGCACGTTGCCGATATACGAATAGGTGCGCGGCCGGAATCTGAGCGCGGTGTTATGCGCCGACATCCTGATGTCGACAGGCAGCACCCACAGCTTCTTGAGGAGTTGCAGCAGCCGCTTCTCCGCCGTGACCGGAAGCGAAACGATGAGCAGGTCGATGCGCGAGGCGCGCGCGAATTTCACCAACTCGTCGATATTGCCGAGCTTCGGATAGCCTGCGACAAAAGGCGAGACGCGACCTGGGCCGCGATCGTCGAAAATACCGGCGATGCGGATGTCGGTATCGTGTGAGGCTTCGAGCGCTTTGATCAGCGCTTCGGCTTCTTCTCCGCCGCCGACGATCACCGCGCGCCGATTGAGGCGGCCCTCCCGGATCCAGCGTCTGACCAACGCGGAGAGCGCCAGCCTTTCGCCGAACAGGGCGAGCAGGGCCAAGCCGTACCACGTGACGATCCATACCCGGGAGAAATCCGCCCCGATCTTGGCGAAGAACGCGCCCGCCATCAGCCCGGCCACGACCAAGCTCCAGCCCAGTGTGATGCGGCTGAAGCTTCTGATGAAGGCGCTGAGGGCCGGCACGTTGTAGAGATCGAACGCTTGGAACATCAGCGCGGTCGCAGCCGCCGCGATCAGCACGGCCGCCAGATAGACCAAATGCGCGCTTTGCCCTTTCTCCTCGACATAGGCGAGATAGATGGCAAAACCGAGCCCCGCGACGAGCAGGAATTCGATCGTCCGCACTGCGCCGGTGACCACCACGGGCGGAAGCAGATTGAGATTGGCGCCGCGGCGGATCTCGGCAAGAGGCGGCCGTGGACTCCGCCGCCGCTCGTTGAACCTCGCCTCCGATCCGATGCGGCTGTGTGAGCGCGGCGCGATCACGCGCGCCAAAACATCGCTGAAACTCATTTGAAGCCTGTACGCGCCTTACTCCTGGTCGCGTGGCTTTAGCATGGAGGTGCTTTCGAGGAGTGAAAGGACAGCGAGGCGAGGGGTCGCCTTTCGTCCTATAGTTAAGAGGAAGTTGTCGTGGCGGTTTTCGGCGGACTAGCTCACGCCGGCACCGAGTTCCGAGATGTAAAAGTCCACGATCGCATGCGTCATGTTCTCGACGGTGAAGTTTTCGGAAACATATCGCTGCAGCGCGATCGCCCGCTCCAGGAACGGCTTGGGGTTGGACAGGAAAGAGCGCAACTGACCCGCGAGCGCCTCAGCATCTCCAGGCGGGATAAGCGGCATGCCGATATCGTCGACGATCTCCGGAATGCCGCCCACATTGGTGGTGATCAGCGGCATGCGGGCGGCGCCCGCTTCGAGCACGATATAGGGAAAAGATTCGGCGCGCGAAGGTATCACCACGCACCTGGCCCGGGCGAATGCGCTCCGCGCCGATTGCGGTCCCGCGAACGCCACGCGCCCATTCAGTCCCAACCGTCGCGCGAGCCGCTTCAGGCTGGCTTCGTCGGGACCGCTTCCCACGATGATCGCGCGGCCGGGAAAGATCGCCTGGTGCGCCGCCAGCGCTTCGAGCAGCACGTCGATGCCCTTCGCCCGGCGGAACTCGCCCACGAAAACGAAATCGGCGGCATCGTCTGACAGCATCGGCTCGTAGAACTCGTGCGGATAAAGCCCATTCGGCACGATGCGCCCTGGACAGCGAGGCTCGCCGACGAGATCGACATAGCGGTTGGCCGCATAAGCGCTCTCGAAGAGCAGTCCGTCGGTCAAGGGAAGGAGCCTCCGCTCCGCGGAAATGTAGAACCGGCTCATCAACCGCGAGGCGGAATAGAGCAGGCTGCCGCCATGCGGCGTATAGGCGGACTTCACCTTCAGACCTTTGCGCTGCAAGCGGCGTGCGGCGAGGCGCGCATAGGCGCCGCCCTTGGCGCCATGGCCGTGCAGCACGTCGGCGCCAACCTTGGCAGCCAGTTGGGTGATCTTTCGGCTCGCGCGCCAGTCGCCTAACCCGATATGCCGCGACATGGGGATGCGAGTCAGTCCCAGTACGCAGTTGTCGGCGAGCCGGCTGAGCGTTACAGGATCGCCCGGCAACCGCGAATCGAACACGATGCCGACCTCCGCGCCCAGCTGCGCTTGGCCCAGCGCAAGATCGTGTACGTGGCGGAAAAGACCCCCGGAAGGTGCGCGCAAGCAATGCAGAATGCGTAGCGTCGAGCTCACTGGACCCCGTTTTGGCGATTTCGGCGAAGAGCGCTTAGCTTTAGAAGAAGCGCTCGAAAACGTAAATAGTGTCGCCCGGCTGCACGGGGTAATCGGTGGGCACCATCACCGTGCTGTTCACGCCGCCGAATTTTCGTGTGAGCCGCACCATGCGCTTCTTCGCCCTCTCGGTATAACCCTCGGCGAGCGCGACCGCGGCTTCGACCGTCATCGCATTGACGTAGGGATATCCGCCTGGCCTGCGCACCTCACCCAGGATGAAGAACGGCCGGTAGCTCTCGACTTCGACGCTGACCTTAGGATCCTTGATGTATTTGCGGCGAAGTTCGCCCGCGATGTCGGCCGACAGCTGGAAGGTGGTCAGCCCGCGTGCTCTGATCTGTCCGACGAGAGGCATCGAAATGGACCCGCTGGAATCGACGCCATAGACCCGCGATAGATTATCCTGCCCGAACACCGTGACGCGCAGCCGGTCTCCGCTGTCGATGCGGTAGATGTTGTAGGGATTGGCCGGGACCCCGGGAGCGCCGGCAACGGCGGGAGTGATGGGGAGGGGGCCGGGCGGCGGCAGTGGGGCGGGCGTTGCCAGCGCAAAGCCGGGCGTCGTTAACCCGGGGATTGCGCTCCTGTTGCAGCCGCAAAGCGCCGCCGCGACCACGGCGAGTGCGAAAATCCCGAAACGCGCGGCCGCAACTGTCCTCGTCCCTACCATGCTCCCGTTTGTAAGGCCGGCTTGGTTAATGAATGCTGAGCGACCGTATCCAAGTGAGCCGCCGCTTAAGCATTTGGTTACAAGCTCCGGCTCTAATGCGGAGATCGTGTCCTAGGAGTTCTGACCGTTGACTAGGTTGCAAACCGATCCCGCGGCCGCGGACGACATCGATCTCCGGACGCTGGGCCGTGCGCTGTGGCGCGCCAAGGGTTGGATCCTCGGGCTTGCCGTCGGGGCAGGGGTCATCACGTTCATCGCGCTTTCGATGCTGCGTCCGCTTTTCACCTCCGAGGCGCGCATCCTTGTGCAGAACGAAGATTCGGCGTTCACCCGGCCTGCTTCGGAAGCTGGCCGCGATCTCCAGCCGCGCACGCTCGACGAGCAGGCGATCCAGAGCCAGGTGCAGGTCCTGAGCTCGCGCGATCTTGCCGTCGAGGTCATCGACAAGCTCGACCTCACCGACAATCCGGAATTTGCCAAGGATGCGGGGTCCAACATCTTCGTGCGTTTGCTCAATCGCTTCGGCCTGTTCAAGGGGACGGCGAAGTCGCAGGAGGAGAAGGCGGCGAACGCTTTCGCCGAACACCTCTCGGTGTTCCAGCTGACGAAGTCGAGCGTGATTGGCGTCGATTACAGCTCCGGCGACGCACCGCTTGCCGCCAAGATCGCCAACGAGCTCGCCGACGCGTACATCAAGTGGCAGCGCGAGGCAGCGCTCGAGCAGACCAAGGACGCTACCGCTTGGCTGAGCGCGCAAATCGACGCGTTGCGCAAGAAGGTGGCCGATGCCGAAGGCGCTGCCGAGCGCTTCCGGGCGAGCCAGGGCCTGTTCTCCGGCAGCAATAATGTCAACCTCAATGCCCAGCAGCTCTCCGAGCTGAACAGTCAGTTGATTCTCGCCAAGGCCCAGAAATCCGAGGCCGAGGCTCGCGCACGTCAGATCAAGAAGATGCTCGCCGACAATGGTGATATCGACGCGACGCCCGAAGTCCTGAAATCGGAATTGATCGGTCGCTTGATCGACCAGCGCGTGCAGGTGCAGCGTCAGCTTGCCGAGCTCTCCGCGACGCTCATGCCGGCGCATCCGCGCATCAAGCAGCTCAATTCGGAGCTTGCCGATGTCAGGGCGCAGGTCCGCGCCGAAGCGACCAACGTCCTCAAGAGCCTCGAGAACGAGTCCGAAGTTGCCAGCGCGCGTGAGACCTCGCTGCGCGCCAGTCTGAATGACGCGAAGACCCAGGCCTCCGGCGTGAGCGAGGCCGAGATCAAGCTCAGGGCGCTCGAGCGCGAGGCTAAGGCCGAGCGGGATCTCCTCGAATCCTATCTCGCCCGCTATCGCGACGCGAGCGCACGACACGACATGGGGGCGGTGCCGGCGCAAGCCGCGATCGTGAGCCGCGCTCATGCATCGCTGCGGCCATCATTCCCGAAGCGTGGCCCGCTCAGCCTGCTGGCGGCAGTGGCGACGGCGCTGCTGGCGCTGGCTTACGTGCTCGCGCGCGAGTTGATCGGCGCGCCGGCCCCCGTTCGTCAGCCTGTGTCCCCCGCCGTGCTAAGCTCGCACGACCGGCGCCGCCGTTCGACAGATGCGCCAAAGCCCGGACCGCCGCTCGTGCCCGCCGCAACCGAACCGATGAAAGCCGAACGTTCCATGCCGATTTCCACCTCGAATGCCGAAAGCGAAGCGACGCCGGCCGACACGCTCCGCATGCCGCAAGCGGAGCCTCAGGTTGACGCACTCGCCGAGAAGTCGGTTGCCGTCGCCACGGGCAGCGCCGTTGCCTCGAGCCGGCCATCCTCTCTCTCGATGCATGGTGCCAAAGCGAAAGATGCCAAGCCTGGGAACGCAAGACAGTCGTCTCGGCCGCACGCCATGGCCGACACAGCGATAGCGCCGCAATCTGCGGCAGGCTTTCTCGAACGCCTGCGCCGCGGGCTTTCGCCGGCCGCGAACGAGACCCAGACGGTTGAGCCCCAGACAACCGAAGGGTGGCGCGGCCGCATGCGAGCAAACGCCAATCAGGGCGAGGAAAACGCCGCGAGGATGGATCCCTCGCCGCTACCGAGTGGCAGCACTGGGCTCAGAACCAATGACCTTCGCCACTATCTCAATCAGAGGCTTGCCGCCTCAGCAGCAGAGGCGGCCAACGACCCCGGCGAGAAAGATAAGAGCGTGGCGCCAAAAAAATCGCCCGACAGGGTTGGGCCAGTACTCAAATCGCTCGATGCCGTGCTGAACCAGATCCTTGCGTCCGGCAAGGGGGCGGCGCCACGCGCCTTGATGGTAGCGGGCGCATCCGCCAAGACTGACGCGACCTTGGAGGCGATCTCGATCGCGCGGGGGCTCGTCGCCAGGCGCGAACAGGTTGTGCTTGTCGACCTCACGCGCGGACCGGCCGCCGTGTCCGGCCCTCTCAAGCTACCGCGCGCACCGGGCTTGACCGATATCGCCGCGGAGCGCGTTGGCTTTGAGGATGTGGTGCGGATCGACTCCGAGTCGTCCTTGCAGGTCATTCCCGCCGGCAACCCGAAACTGACCGTCAAGGGAGACGAAAACGAGCGCTTCGCGCAGCTCTTCGAAGCGCTTATGCAAACCTATGATTGCGTCGTCCTGCATGCCGATGGCGAGGCGATGCGTAACTTCACCCCGGCGCTCAAATTCGAATTGCCCTTGGTGGTGGCGGTCCTGCCGGCCCCCGCCAGCGCGAGCAAGCCAGACTTATCGGATTTCGCCGTGCTCGGATGCCCTGTCCTTGTCTACGAGCCGAGCGGAAAAGAGCCACGCAAGCGACTGTTCGGACGGGTCGCCGCGATCTAAGCCCTCTGCCTCGCGCTCTTTGGCCTGCCGAGCAGTCGCATGCGGAGTTTCTGCGCCAGCGGCCAAACGCGCCGGCTCGATTTGATGGCTCGCTTTGCGCGATAGAGGGCGGCAAACGGCACTGTCAACAGCAGGCCGTGCGGCCTCAAGGCGATGAGAGTATCGAACAGCGGCACGGTTCGATCGGACCATTGCTCCTTATGCGCTCCCCAACCGGCGCCGAAATGGACGCTACGCAAGCCTTCGGCACAAGCCTGTTCGATCTGATGCTTGAGGAGAAGGGCGCCGGGAGAGTATCGCTGTGTCTCGCCTTGAGCGAGTGAGGCCAGTAGCAGGATCATCCGCCGATGGCAGACCGTGCCGCTGAAAGTCGCGAGCACCTTGCCATTCAATGCGATAGAGCCGATGCGAAGCCGCGCGGGATTGTCGCTCTCGAGCAGGGCGATCTCGCGGTAGAAGGCGCGCGCATGCGTGTCGAAGATATTCGTGACGCCCATCGCACGAAATTGCTCGGCCTTCTGCGCGAAGAATGTCTCGAGTACTGCGAGCTTCTCGACGGGCGTTTCAGCCCAGCAATAGGCGAGCGAACCCAGCTTGGCGAGCTTGGCCTCTTTGCGGGCGAGGATGCTGCGCGAGCGCTTGCTGAATCTCTTTTCGTAAAGGTCGGCGAAATCGCCAAGGGTCGCCTCATAGCCGCTGTTGGGTGCACGCTGATGCGGAAGCCGAGCGAAGGGATTGGCAAAGCCGTCCCAACTGAAGGGCTGGGACGTGAGAATTGCCGCTGCCGCGCCAGTCTCGCATCCGACGGCCTGAAGCAGCGAGAAAAGATCCTCAGCGGTGAATTGGGGACCTTCGGGCGCGAATAAGCCCATATTGTAGTTGGCGTGCTCATGCCCCAGCCAATGCAGGACCTTTAAACCGCCGACCGTCGTCATCTCGAACGGCCAGAGGAAAAGAACCTCGCCGTCCGGCGCCGATCCGCGCACGAGGACCGTCTCGCGGCCCTCTGGGCCCAGCACGTGACGCACCCAGGCTTGCGCCCAGTCGAAGGTCTGTGCGCTGGTGCAGGGCGAGCGGGCCTGAAGCTTTCGCCACGCAGCCTCGAGGCTTTGCAGGTCGTCCGTGACCGCGACCGCCACGGTGCCGGCGCTCGTCGGCACGAGGAGCGGGCCTTCGCGCTCTATCCTCCTGCGCGCCATTTCGGCGTGGGTGCGAAAAAGGGCGGTCGAACTCATACGCGGATACCGTCTATCGGCCTACCCGGAAAGGTTCAGATCCGGTGCCGCTGGCAATCGTTTCGCAACGAAGGGGCGGCACAATCGGCTTTCCCGCCCAAAGAGTGGCAGAGCGGGGTTAATGACTGATGGTCATGCGAAGACAGGAGACCATTCGTGGCGAGCATGAAAACGGCGATGATGAAGGCGGCGATGTCCGGTCTCTATCACACCCGCGCGCATCGCCTGCTCGCGCCGTACACGCAAGGCCGGGGCGTGATCTTTACGCTGCACAATGTGCGCCCCGCGCCGCCTGGCCCCAAGGCTTTCGCCCCCAATCGCTTCCTCGAGGTGACGCCCGGCTTTCTCGAAGGCGTTCTCGATCAGGTGCAGGAAGCGGGCCTCGACGTCGTCTCCATGGACGAGGCGGTCGAGAGATTGCAGGGCGGCGACGACCGGCGCTTCGCCTGCTTCACCTTCGATGACGGCTACCGCGACAATCTCGAATATGCCTATCCCCTGTTCAAGCGCCGCTCCCTGCCGCTCACGCTCTATGTGCCTACCGACTATCCCGACGGCAATGGAGAGCTTTGGTGGCTGGCGCTCGAGGAAATCATTGCCCGCGCCTCCGAAATCGAGCTCGTTCGTGACGACGCGTTGTGGCAGCTCGATACCGCATCAATCCCCGACAAGATCCGCGCCTTCGATACGATTTATTGGTGGCTGCGCGGAATAGACGAAGCGACGCAGCGCCGCGTGGTGCGGGTGCTCGCCGAGCGCCACGACGTCGACATGGCTGCCGACTGTGTGCGGCTGGTGATGCCATGGGACGACATCAGGACCATGGCGACCGATCCCCTTGTTACGATCGGCGCACATACCAAGGGACATTTCGCCGTCGCCAAGCTCTCCGAGGAGCGCGCGATGGACGAGATGGTGGGAAGCGCCGACCGCATCGAGAGCGAACTCGGGCAACGGCCCGCCCATTTTGCCTTTCCCTACGGCGATCCGGGATCGGCCGCCCTCCGCGACTTCGGTCTCGCCCGCGTTGCGGGCTTCAAGACCGCGGTGACGACGCGCAAGGGGATGCTATTCCCCGACCATCGGCGCCATTTGACGGCGCTTCCGCGCGTCTCGCTGAGCGGCGACTATCAGTCGCTCACCTATACCGCGCTCTACCTCTCAGGCGCGCCTTTCGCGCTCTGGAACGGCTTCCTGCAGGTCGACGCGGCCTAGCCTCAGTCGGGTCTTTGCATCCAGCGGATGAGAAGTCCCGCCGGAATGACCCAGGCGAGACCGGCGGTGAGGAAGAACGCGACCTGCACCCATTGCGGCGCGAGCGCGAAGCGGCCGGAGCCCAACACCGCCGCCGCCGTCGCGTAGACGGCGAGGGTCAGCAGGAACACGATTGTGCCGATCAGCTTGCGGGTGCTTGCTTGCATCGTTCTGAGATACTCAAAGCTAAGCGTCCATGGCTACAGAACACCACCCTCGTCATGCCGGTGCAAGCCAGGTCCAGAGTCCCTTCTTACCGCGTATTGCCCCAGATCAGCTATCGCCGGCAGGTGGGATTGATTGTCATCGTTCAAGTGTCTCAATTCGCTGCGGCGACGGGGCACGGTGCTGGAGATTGTGTCTTGCTGCTCGGCCCGGTATTCAGAATTCATGACCTCCACCTTGGCCCAAACCGCAGCCGTGCGACAGCAAATCGCCTCATTCCAAGGAAGGCGCGCCCGGGCCGTGCGCATCTGGCTCGGCATACTCGCCGCCCTGATCATCGCCATGATCCTGGTCGGCGGGGCCACGCGCCTCACCGATTCGGGTCTTTCCATCACCGAATGGCAACCGATTATGGGCGCCATCCCGCCTCTGAGCGAGGCCGACTGGCAATCCGCGTTCGAAGCCTATCGGAAGATCCCCGAATATACCGAGCTCAAGCGCGGCATGAGCCTCGAAGAGTTCAAGACCATCTATTGGTGGGAATGGTCGCATCGCTTTCTCGGCCGCCTGATCGGCGCCGTCTTCTTCCTGCCGTTCGTCGTGTTCTGGATCGCGGGCTATGTCCCGCGACACTTGCTGCCGCGCCTCATCGGTCTTTTCGTCCTGGGCGGACTACAGGGGGTCGTGGGCTGGTACCTGGTCAAAAGCGGCCTTGTCGATCGCACCGACGTGAGTCAATACCGCCTCGCCGCGCATTTCGGTGTCGCGCTTCTGATCCTCGGCTACACCCTGTGGCTCCTCTTCAGTCTCGGCAAGACGACAGAGACGCGGCGAGGGGGCTCGCCGGCTGCAGCCTGGGTCGCAGGCGGCGTCTTCGGACTGATCTTTCTGCAGCTGCTGGCGGGCGCGCTGGTCGCCGGTCTCGATGCGGGCCAGGGGTTCAACACCTGGCCGCTGATCAACGGCGCGCTTGTCCCATCGGGCCTAGGCGAAGCCTCGCCGTGGTATCTCAATCCGTTCGAGAATCCGCTGACCGTGCAGTTCGATCACCGCATGCTCGGCTACGCCGTCGTGCTGGCAACGATCGGTCAGCTGATCTGGCTGGCGACGCGTGCTGCGCCGCCCGCGCTGTTGGGAAGCGCCTTGACGCTGGCGCTGCTGGCCGTGCTGCAAGCGACGCTCGGCGTCTGGACCTTGCTACTGGCCGTGCCGATCCCACTCGGCCTTGCGCACCAGGCAGGCGCCGTGGCGGTGTTTGCCGCCGGCCTTTATCACCTTTTCCTCGCGCGTCATGACACGCAAAGCGCGATGTGGCGTCAAACGGCGGCCAGTGCCTGATCGAGATCGGCGATGATGTCGTCGACATCCTCGAGCCCGATCGAAAGCCGCACCACCTCGGGCCCCGCGCCGGCGCGCACGCGCTGCCTGTCGGTGAGCTGGCGATGCGTGGTCGAAGCCGGGTGGATGATCAGGCTCCGCGTGTCGCCGATATTGGCGAGATGGCTGAACAACTTGACGTTGCTGACCAGCGCGATGCCGGCCTCATAGCCGCCCTTCAAGCCGAAGGTGAAGACCGCGCCGGCGCCTCGCCGGCAATAACGCTTGGCAAGCGCATTGAATTCATTGCCCGGTAGGCCCGCGTAATTGACCCAGGCGATCTTGTCGTTGGCTGCAAGCCAAGTCGCGACCGCCAGCGTGTTGTCGCAATGACGCTGCATGCGCAAGGGCAGCGTCTCGATGCCAGTGAGGATAAGAAAGGCGTTGAACGGCGAGATCGCCGGACCGAGATCGCGCAAGCCCAGCACGCGCGCCGCGATGGCGAAAGCGAAATTGCCGAACGTCTCGGCGAGCGTGATGCCGTGATAGGACGCCGAGGGGGATGACAGCGTCGGATAGCGGCCGCTCTTGAGCCAATCGAACGTGCCGCAATCGACGATCGCCCCGCCGATCGAGTTGCCATGCCCGCCGAGGAACTTGGTCAGTGAATGCACAATGATGTCGGCGCCGTGCTCGATTGGACGGATGAGATAGGGCGTAGCCAGCGTATTGTCGACGATGAAGGGAACGCCGGCCTCCTTGGCGATGGCGGAGATAGCGGTGAGGTCCGTGATGATGCCGCCGGGATTGGCGATCGACTCGACAAAGATCGCTTTGGTCTTGGGTGTCAGGGCCGCGCGGAACGATTGCGGGTCGGTGGTATCGGCCCAGCGCACCTGCCAGTCGCATTTCTTGAAGGAATGGGTGAACTGGTTGATCGAGCCGCCGTAGAGCTGCCGTGCGGCCACGAACTCATCGCCCGGCTCCAGCAGAGTGTGGAACACGAGCGCCTGCGCCGCGTGACCTGAGGCGACGGCAAGTCCTGCCGTGCCACCTTCGAGCGCCGCGACGCGCCCCTCCAGCACCGCTTGGGTTGGATTGGTAATGCGGGTGTAGATGTTGCCAAACGTCTCCAGATTGAACAGCGCTGCGGCGTGCTCGATGTCGTCGAAGACGAACGACGTGGTCTGATAAATGGGTGTCGCTCGCGCGCCGGTCGCAGGATCCGGTTGCGCACCGGCATGAATGGCAAGCGTGTTGAAGCCGGGCTTACGGTCGGCGCTCATGTGCAAACTCCTGTCGCGGAAAATCTGCCGCTAGTCGCTATTGTTGATGGTGATGATCTCATAGCGCGAGGGGACGCCTGCGCCGGGATCGCCGAAATCGTCGAGCCAAATATTGCGGCTGCCTTCCCCTACCATGAGACCTTGATAGTTCTTGAGATAATTCACCGGATCTTGCGCGAGGATCGTGGCCTTGAGCGCGGGACCTAAGATCGTGTCGTAGTGCTGCACGAACCACTCCTTCGAGCGGATTATCCGGTTTGTCTGGCCATAATAGCGCACCGGCAAATGCAGATGCTCCGCGAACCATTGCCGATCGTCCGCGCGCACGGCCGCCTGCATCTCGAGAATGATCTTGGTCTCTGGAACATGCGCATCCTCGCTCCACGCGACGGCGCTAAGCAAAAGCAAGCCAAGGACCGCGAGCGCAGCGCGGCGCATTCAGTCGCCCGCCGCCCTGAGGACGCGATGCTGCACGCCTTTCGGACCCAGTAGAGGCCGCCGACTCGAAACTCTGCGCGAATTGACTCCCGCCCAGCTGAGCTCGCCGGAGAGTCTGCCATATTCGATCTTCGGGCAGCGATTCATCACAACTTGCAGACCGGCCGCCTCGGCAAGCTTTGCCGCCGCATCGTCGCGTACGCCGAGCTGCATCCAAACGACATGGGCGCCGACCTTGATCGCATCCTCAGTCACGGCGAAGGCAGCGTCGGAGGAACGGAAAATGTCGACGATGTCGATGGGCTCTTCGATGTCGGCCAGCCTGGCGTAGACCTTCTCTCCAAAGATCTCTTTGCCTTCCTGTCCGGGATTGACCGGGATAACCCTGAAGCCCTTCTGCTTGAGATATTTCATGGCGAAATAGCTCGGGCGCGACGTATTCGCGCTCGCCCCCACCATGGCGATGGTCCGATATCGCGCGAGGATGGCGCGGATATACGCGTCGCTGTAAGCGTCGTGATTCATCGGAAGCAAAATAGGAAAGGGTGCGCGTTGCGCAAGAGGTTAGCGTGGCCAGCGGGGCGTGCGCTTGTCAATGAAGGCACCGATACCTTCCTCGGCCTCGGCGTCAAGCATATTTTCGACCATGACCTCTGAGGCATAGGCGTAAGCCTCGTCGAGTGGCATCTCGAGCTGCCGGTAGAACGCCTCCTTGCCGATCTTAAGCGTGCGCTTCGGCTTATTTGCGATCTCGCGCCCAAGCGCCACCGCTTCGTTCACCACGCGATCGGGTTCGACGACTCGATTGACGAGACCGAGCGACTTCGCGTCTTCCGCGCCGATCAGCTCGCCAAGCAGCAGCATCTCCATGGCGGCTTTGCGGGAGACGTTGCGGGAAAGCGCCACCATCGGCGTCGAGCAGAAGAGCCCGATATTCACGCCCGGCGTGGCGAAGCGCGCATCCTGGCTTGCCACGGCAAGGTCGCAACTCGCCACGAGTTGGGAGCCGGCGGCCGTCGCGATGCCGTTCACCGCGGCAATCACCGGCTTCGGCGAGCGAACGATGGCGAGCATCATGTCCGAGCATGCGCCAAGCGTCTTGGCGAAGAAGGCACGCCCGCGATCGGAATCGTTGCGATGCGCGGTCAGCTCCTTGAGGTCGTGGCCCGCGCAGAACGCCGTGCCGGCGCCGGTGACGACGATGGCGCGAACCTCCTCGGCCCCGGCGAGCTCACGCATCGCGCGCGTGAGCGCCCCGATCATCTCCTCGGACAGTGAATTGCGCGCGTCGGGCCGATTCAGCGTCAGAACAACCACCGCACCCTGGACGTCGCGAAGCAACATATTCGTGTCCTGCTGTTGCCGTTTCGGCGTCTCTACCATGCTCGTGCCTTACCACCGAAACGCTGGAGCTTGTAGCGGTGATGAGAGTTTCCCTCGGCTTCTCGGAGTCGTCCGCGACGACGGAGCCGCACCTGCTCCACTGGTACCATGATACCACATGAGTAACCATCTCATCCCATTATGGATTTCCATCTCGCTTGACGGCCGATCAGGGAGCCGTTAGAAGCCCCGATCCATTCGAGCAAAGATGCGAGTCATGAAGACCTTTTCTGCCACCCCGAAGGACATCGAGAAGTCCTGGATTTTGATCGACGCCAACGGCCTCGTCGTAGGCAGATTGGCCGTGCTGATCGCCAATCGTCTGCGCGGCAAGCACAAGCCGACCTTCACGCCGCATATGGATTGCGGCGACAACATCATCGTCATCAATGCCGGCAACGTCGTGCTGACGGGCAACAAGCGCGCCGACAAGGTCTATCATTGGCATACCGGCTATCCCGGAGGCATCAAGGACCGCACCGCCGCAAAGATCCTCGACGGCAAGCATCCCGAGCGGGTGCTGGAGAAGGCGGTCGAGCGGATGGTGCCGCGCGGTCCGCTGGGACGCCAACAGATGAAGAATTTGCGGATCTATGCCGGTGCCGAGCATCCGCACGAGGCGCAAAACCCCGTGAAGCTCGATGTCGCGGCCCTCAATTCGAAGAATGCAAGGAGCGCCTGACGCCATGAGCGAGACCATGACCCTTGAAGATCTGGCTCCGCTGAAGGCCGAAACGCCCGCGCCGGCGCCCCGCGTCTACGAGAAGAAGGTCGACGCGCAAGGCCGCGCCTATGCCACCGGCAAGCGCAAGGATGCTGTCGCCCGCGTTTGGGTGAAGCGCGGCGGCGGCAAGATCACGATCAACGGCAGGGACCAGACGGTCTATTTTGCAAGGCCGGTGCTGCAAATGATTCTGAACCAGCCGCTCGTCGCCGCCAAGCGGGAAGGACAGTTCGATGTTGTCTGCACCGTCAGCGGCGGCGGCCTTTCCGGCCAGGCCGGCGCGGTGCGCCACGGCATCTCGATCGCGCTCACGCGCTACGAGCCTGAACTGCGCTCGGTGCTGAAGAAGGGCGGCTTCCTGACCCGCGACGCCCGCACGGTCGAGCGAAAGAAGTACGGCAGGGCGAAAGCGCGAAAGAGCTTCCAGTTCTCGAAGCGCTAGAACATTATCCTCCTCACTTGACTCGTCATGCCCCGGCTTGATCGGGGCATCCAGGACAACGGACGCCGCATAAGCGGTCCTGGATTGTCGGGTCAAACCCGGCAGTGACGAAGAATGTATGGCCGCCATGGTCAGCAAAGACAAAACAATCAGAGCCGCCGTGCTCGGCGCCTCCGGCTATACCGGCGCCGACCTGATCAGGCTCGCCGCGCGGCATCCTGCCATAAGAATCACGGCCCTTATTGCCAAGGGCCACGCAGGGCAGAGACTGGCGCAGGTCTTCCCGCATCTGGCGAGCCTCGACCTGCCAAAGCTCGCCACGTCCGACGAGGTTGATTGGGACCAGGTGGACGTCGCGTTTTGCGGGCTGCCGCACGGGACGGCGCATAGCGAGGTCGCCAAGCTGCCGGACCGTGTCAAAATCATCGACATGTCGGCAGACTTTCGCTTGCGCGATGCGAAAACCTACGCCGAGTGGTATGGGGGCGAGCATAGCGCGCCGCATCTGATCAAGCAGGCCGTCTACGGTCTCACGGAACACTATCGCGACAAGATCAAGACGGCGCGGCTCGTTGCCTGTCCGGGCTGTTACCCGACCGCTGTTCTGCTGGCGCTCTTGCCGCTGGCAAAATCGAAGCTGATCGAATTGGCGGACCTCATCATCGATGCCAAGTCCGGCGTCTCTGGCGCGGGCCGCACGCTGAAGCAGAACGTCCTCTTCTCGGAAGCAGGCGAGGGGATGTCGCCCTATGGCATCGGCAACCACCGGCACGTGCCCGAGATCGAACAGGAGCTTGCGCTCGTGAGCGGCACGCCGGTGACCATCAATTTCACGCCGCATCTTGTGCCCATGTCGCGCGGCGAGCTCTGCACCTGCTATGTGCGCCTTGCCGGCAAGGCTAGCGTGGACGCCCTGAGCAAGGCGCTGACGGAAGCCTATGCTCCGAGTCCCTTTGTGCGGATTGTCGAAGGCATCATCCCCGCGACGCAGCACGTGCGCGGCTCGAATTTCTGCCATATCGGCGTCTTCGCCGACCGCATCGAAGGGCGCGCCATCGTCGTCTCGGCGATCGACAATCTGGTGAAAGGCTCCGCCGGCCAGGCCGTGCAGAACTTTAATTTAATGCACGGCTTCGACGAGACCATCGGTCTCGAACAGCTCCCGCTCTTCCCGTGACTTAGTCGCGCGCCTTCACGTAAGACCCGGGTGCGTCCTCGATTGCCCAGAGCGGGCCGTTGGACGGATTGCGAGCGGGGATTTTCGGTCCCGAATATTGCGCAAGCCAGCCCGCCCAGTCGGGCCACCACGAGCCGGCAGCCTCCTTCGCCGTCGTCGTCCATTCCGCGAGAGAGCCCGGCCTGCCGCCGGCCCAATATTGATATTTCTTCTTGCCCGGCGGATTGACCACGCCGGCGATATGGCCCGAGCCGGCCATGACATGGCGAACCGGGCCACCGAACAGCTTGCTGCCATGATAGACCGAGGCCGCCGGCGCAATATGGTCTTCCTTGGTGAACAGCTCGTAGACCGGGATCTTCACCTTCGAAAGATCGAGCCTCACCCCGCCGAGCTGCATCTCGCCCTTGCTGAGGCGATTCAGATGATAAAACTCGCGCAGATAGAAGGCGTGATTGGCGGCGGGAAGCCGCGTCGAGTCGGCATTCCAAAACAAAAGGTCGAACGGGAAGGGCCTCTTGCCGAGCAGGTAGTTGTTGACGACGTAAGGCCAGATCAGGTCGCGCGGGCGAAGCATGTTGAACACCGCCGCCATGCGCGAGCCGTCGAGATAGCCATGCTCCGCCATCATCTCCTCGAGCGCCTTGAGTTGCGAATCGTCGATGAAGACGAGCAGGTCGCCGGCCTCGCTGAAATCGACCTGCGCGGCGAGGAAGCTCGCCGACGCGACGCGCTTGTCGCCTTTGGCCGCCATATAGGCGAGCGTGGAGGCGAGCAGCGTGCCGCCGACGCAATAGCCGAGCGCGTTGATCTCGGGACTTCCCGTCTGGTGGATCACGGCGTCGACCGCGGCGAGAATGCCCTCTTTCATGTAGTCCTCGAAGGTCTTCTGCGACAGCGCCGCGTCGGGATTGACCCAGGAGACGAGGAACACGGTGAAGCCCTGGTCGACCGCCCATTTGACGAAGGACTTCTCCGGCACGAGATCGAGGATGTAGTACTTGTTGATCCAGGGCGGCACGACGAGCAGAGGCCGTTCATAGACCTCGTCGGTGCTCGGTGCGTATTGGATGAGCTGGATCAGCTCGTTTTGGAAGACGACCTTCCCCGGCGTCACCGCGAGATTTCGCCCGACCTCGAAGGCCGACAGATCGGTCTGGCTGATGCGCAGCAGATCCTTCGACTGCTCGAGGTCCGTCACGAAATGCGTCATGCCCTGCACGAGATTCTCGGCATTGGTCGCCAGCGTCGTCCGCAGCACTTCAGGATTGGTCAGCGGAAAATTCGAGGGCGAAAAGGCCGCGAGCATCTGGTTCAAATAAAACAGCGCCTTCTTGCGCGTCTTCTCATCGACTCCCTCGGTGTTGCGCGTAATGTCTTCGGCCCAGCGCGAGGTGATGAGGTAAGCCTGCTTCCAGAAATCGAAGAACTGCCCGTTGGACCAGTCGGGATCCTTGAAGCGATTGTCGCCAGGCTCGGGCACGACCACGGGCTCGACGTCTTCGCCGAGCATACGGCGGAAGGAGCGGCCCCAGAGATCGGCGTAGCTCCTGAAAAGCTCCCCCTGCGCCGCGACGAACTTGCCGGGCTCTGCAACCCAATGGCGCGCGACCTCGCCGAGCGATTTCGCGGCTTCGCCCACCTCGGAGGCTATACTATAAGGACCTTGGCCATTGTTGCCGGAGCGTTCGGCAAGCGTCGAGAACGCCTTCGTCCCTTGGTCGAACAGACGCACCATGTTTCGGGCTAAGGCTTCGAACTGTTCGGCGTGAACCGGCTCCGGGGAACGTGGGACGGGGTTTTCGTCAATCTTCTCCTGCATCCTATGTCCTTGTTTTAACCCCCAGACCACCTTGCTCGAGCCGCTCTTTGCGGGGAGTGTGTCCCCCGCCGGCTTTAAAGTAAGGCGTCATTGTGCTATGCAATATAAGGGCACGATCGACAATCGTCACGGAAAACCAACGAGAACTGCGTTCCGATCCCGTGCCGCACAGGCTGCTTGGACCAATGCTGCGCCTTCTTGCCATTCTGTCGCCGCTCGCGCTGGTCGCCTGCGCCGGAACGGTGACGTCCGATCAGGTTACTTCCTCGACCACCCTGCGGCGCGGTTATGACAAGACGTTGACCAAGACCGAGCAGCAGGCCGTGATCAGCGACCTCGAGGGAGCCAAAGCCAAACAGAAGGGCGAAGACGCGCAGGAAAGCGCTGGAACCGCGGGCGCGAACGCCCAGCAGACCAACTAAACGGCGGAATCTATAGCGCGAGCAGCTTGCCCCGCAGGCTGTTTCTATGGTTCAAGTGGGGCTCCTTTTAGGGGCCTGAACGGGGTAGGGACCCCTCGCGTCCGTGAACACCGATTTCCACAGAATCAAGCGGCTTCCGCCTTACGTCTTCGAGCAGGTGAACAAGCTCAAGGCGGAGGCACGCGCCCGCGGCGACGACATCATCGATTTCGGCATGGGCAACCCCGACATGCCCACGCCTCCGCATATCATTGCCAAGCTCGTGGAGACGGTGCGCGATCCCCGCACCAACCGCTATTCCGCCTCTAAGGGAATCCACGGCCTGCGCAAAGCGCAAGCCGCCTATTATGCGCGGCGATTCGGGGTGAAGCTCGATCCCGACACGCAAGTCGTGGCGACGCTTGGCTCCAAGGAAGGCTTCGCCAATGTCGCCCAGGCCATCACCGCGCCGGGCGACGTGATCCTGGTGCCTAACCCGACCTATCCCATTCACGAGTTCGGCTTCATCATGTCCGGCGGGGTCATCAGGCATCTGCCGGCGCGCACCGATTCCCAATTCATGGCATCGATCGACAAGGCGGTGCGCCATTCGGTGCCGAAACCCTCGGCGCTCGTGCTCAACTATCCCGCAAATCCGACCGCCGTGGTCGCCGATCTCGACTTCTATCGGGAGATCGTCGCCTTCGCCAAGAAGCATGACCTTATCGTCCTCTCCGATCTCGCTTATGCCGAGATCTATTTCGAGGGCGAGCCTCCTCCGTCCATTCTCCAGGTTCCCGGCGGCATGGACATCGCGGTCGAGTTCACGACGCTGTCCAAGACCTATGCCATGCCCGGATGGCGGGTCGGCTTCGCCGTCGGCAACGATCGGCTGATCCATGCCCTGAGCCGCGTCAAATCTTATCTTGATTATGGCGCTTACACGCCGATCCAGGTCGCCGCCGCCGCCGCATTGAACGGGCCGCAGGACTGCATTAACGAGATCCGCGCCATTTATAAACGCCGGCGCGATTGCCTCGTCGATGCGATCACGCGTGCCGGCTGGCCGATCCCCACGCCGCCAGCAACGATGTTCGCCTGGGCGCCAATTCCGGAGATGTTCGCGCATCTCGGCAGCCTCGAATTCTCCAAGCTGCTGCTGGAGAAGGCCGGCGTCGCCGTTTCGCCCGGAGTCGGCTTCGGCGAGTATGGCGAGGGTTATGTGCGCATCGCGCTTGTCGAGAACGAGCAGCGCATTCGCCAGGCTGCGCGCAATATCCGGCGTTTCTTGTCCGACTCCGCCACGACGCTGCACAACGTCATTCCCATTGCCTCCAAGGCGAATCGGTCGTTCTGATCCCCCATGGCTGATGGATTGAAGGTTGGACTGGCCGGGGTCGGCACGGTCGGCGGCGGGCTCCTACAGCTCATCGCCGCTCACGGCGGTTCGGTTGCCGCGCGCGCCGGAAGGCCGATCGAGATCGTGGCTGTGTCGACCCTCGAGCATCGCCGCAACAAGGATGTCGACATCTCTGCCTTCCGCCGGGTTGAGGATCCGGTGGCGCTCGCCAAGGACGCCGGCATCGACGTCTTCGTGGAGTTGATGGGCGGGGAGGGCGGTATAGCCAAAGACTCCGTCGAGGCGGCGCTCCGCGCCGGCAAGCACGTCGTGACCGCCAACAAGGCGCTGCTCGCACATCACGGGGCGAGCCTTGCCGCGCTCGCCGAGAAGAACGGCGTGGCGCTCAACTTCGAGGCCGCCGTGGCCGGCGGCATCCCCATCGTCAAGGTCATCCGCGAGAGCCTCCAGGGCAACGACATCTCCCGCGTCTACGGTATCCTCAATGGCACCTGCAATTACATCCTGACGCGCATGGAGCAGGAAGGCCGGAGCTTCGCCGACATCCTGAAGGAGGCTCAGGCGCAAGGTTATGCCGAAGCCGACCCCACTTTCGACATCGGCGGCTTCGATACGGCGCATAAGCTCGCGCTCCTCACCAGCCTCGCCTTCGGCACGCGCACCGATTTCGACTCCGTCTATATCGAGGGAATCGAGTCGATTACGCCCGCCGATATCGAGGCGGCGGGCGATCTCGGCTATCGCATCAAGCTGCTGGGTGTTGCGCTCCGCACCGACAGCGGCATCGAGCAGCGCGTGCATCCGACCATGGTGCCGAAGCATACGGTGATCGCCGAGGTCGACGGTGTGCTGAACTGTGTCGCCGTCAATGGCGACTTCGTGGGCGATGTCGTGCTGACGGGGCGCGGGGCAGGCGGTGCCGCGACGGCGTCGGCGGTGATCAGCGATCTCATCGACATCGCCCGCGGCCACATCCTGGCGCCCTTCGGTACCAGCGCCAAGAATTTGAAGCCCTACAAGAAGGCGCAGATGCGTGCGCATGAGGGCGGCTACTACATCCGCCTGTCGGTCTACGACCGCACCGGCGAGTTTGCCGCCATCGCCAGCCGCATGGCCGACCAGGGCATCTCCATCGAGAGCATCGTCCAGCGCCGTCCGGCGGCCGAATTGCCGGGCTTCGACCGGCCGCACAAGGGCTCGCCGGCGCATGTCGTGATGATCACGCATCAGACCACGGAGGCCGCGATCCGGAAGGCGCTGGCGGCAATCGAGCGCGACGGCCATGTCGACCAAAAGCCGCAGATGATCCGCATCGAAAAACTGTGATAGTGAAGTGGTAGCCCTGAAGGCGACGGCCAGATCGCGAGAGGGCAGGGAGGAATGGACGTGTCGAAGGCTCAGGCCAGGACCGAGCTCGACCGCGCTCTGGCGCTCGACATCGTCCGCGTTACCGAAGCCACCGCCGTGGCAGCGGCGCTATGGCGAGGCCGCGGCAATGAGGCGGCCTGCGACGAGGCCGCCGCGACCGCCATGTATCGCGAGCTGGCGCGCCTCCCGGTCGAAGGCGTGGTCGTGGTCGGCGAAGGGGAGGAGAATGAGACGCCGCTCCTCTATATCGGCGAGACGGTCGGTGCCGGCGGCGGACCGAAGATTGATCTCGCCGTGGACCCCGTCGAAGGCTCGACCCTCTGCGCCAAGGCGCTGCCCAACGCCCTCGCGGTGCTTGCCATTGCCGAGCGCGGCAGCCTGCTCAAGGTGCCCACGATTTATATGGACAAGATCGCCATCGGCCCCGGCTTCCCGGAAGGCCTGGTCGATCTCGACGCCGCTCCGGCCGAGAACTTGAAAGCTCTGGCGCAAGCCAAGAACGTGCCGGTGAATGAAATCACCGTCTGCATCCTCGATCGGCCGCGTCACGCCAAGCTGATCGAGGACGTGCGCGAAACCGGAGCGGCGCTCCGCCTCATCAGCGACGGCGATATCGCCGGCGTGATCCATGTGACGGAACCGCTGGAGACCGGCATCGACATATATATGGGCACCGGCGGGGCGCCTGAAGGCGTGCTCGCCGCCGCAGCTCTCGCCTGCATCGGTGGACAGATGCAAGGCAGGCTCGTCGCCGCCAACGAGCAACATCGCGCCCGTGCCCGAGCCGCCGGCGTTGTCGATATAAATCGCAAATATCACGTGCGGGACATGATCACCGGCGATCTTTCCTTCGCCGCTACCGGGATCACCGACGGCTCGCTCCTGGAGGGCGTGCGCTTCACCAAGGAAGCGATCTTCACCCACACCTTGGTCATGCGGGCTTCGACGCGCACGGTCCGGTGGATGAAAACCGAGCATCCCGACCTCAGCAAGTTCGACTGACGAAAGACGGGAGCCGAATCACCGTACACTCCATCAACGATTTACCGAGAACGAGTGGACGGCGTGGCGTGACGGCAGCCCTAAAGCGTAAACCAGTCTATAGCGAAAGCACGCCGGCGCTTCTCGGCGTCGAGCATTCCGCACGCGGGTTTCGCTGGATTGAGCGACTTGACCCGGGCCGCGGCCTTGCCGCCACGGCGATCGCCCAAGCGCATGGTCTGCCCGAGTTGCTCGGCCGCGTGCTTGCCGCGCGCGGCGCCGAAATCCAGACGGCCTCTCGCTATCTCGATCCCGCGCTGAAGACGCTGCTGCCGGACCCTTCCCGGTTGCAGGACATGGAGAAGGCGGCAGCGCGCTTTGCTTCGGCCGTCAAGACCAAGGAATCGATTGCCGTCTTCGGCGACTACGACGTCGACGGTGCGGCCTCTGTGGCCCTCATCGAGCGCTTCTTGCGCGCGCACGGGCAAGCTGCGGCAGTTTACATTCCCGATCGTCTCACGGAAGGCTACGGACCGTCGGAGGCCGCCTTGGCGGGGCTTGCTAACGACGGCGCGCGTCTCATCCTGACCGTCGATTGCGGAACGACATCCGCGGGCCCCATCGCCGCCGCTAATGCGGAAGGCGCGGAAATCATCGTCATCGATCATCATCAGGCCGACGAGGCGCTGCCGGCGGCCTTCGCCGTGATCAATCCCAACCGGCAAGACGATCTGTCGGGGCAGGGTTATCTTGCTGCCGCCGGCGTCGTGTTCCTGTTTCTGGTCGCCGCGACGCGCGCGTTGCGCCGCGAGGGGTTCTACCGCGACCGGCCGGAGCCGGATCTTCTCGGCCTGCTCGATCTCGTGGCGCTCGCCACAATTTGCGACGTCGTGCCGCTCAGGGATGCCAATCGCGCCTTCGTCGCGAAAGGCCTCCGAGTCTTACGCCTGCGACACAATCAGGGACTGCGCGCGCTTGCCGACGCGGCGCGCATCGACGAGGCGCCGAGCTGCTACACGCTCGGCTTCGTTCTCGGGCCGCGCATCAATGCCGGCGGCAGGATCGGCGCTTCGAGCCTCGGGGCGAAACTGCTGGCCTGCGACGACGAGATCGAAGCTCGCGCCATTGCCGCGCGGCTCGAATCTCTCAACGCCGAGCGGAGAGCGATCGAAGAGAGAATGCTGGAAGAGGCATTCGCGTCTGCTGAAGCGGCTCTGGTTGAGGACGGGGAGAGGCCTTTCCTCTTTCTGGCCGACGAAGCCTGGCACAAGGGGCTCCTCGGACTGATCGCGGGCCGTGTCGCCGAGCGGTTCCGACTCCCGACTTTCATCGCCGCGCTCGATCCCGACGGACACGCCATAGGCTCCGCCCGCTCGATTGCCTCCGTCGATCTCGGCGTCGTCGTGCGCGAGGCTGTGCAGCAGGGGCTGCTCGTCAAGGGCGGCGGCCATGCGATGGCGGCGGGCTTCAGGCTCGAGCGGCGCAAGCACGAGGCATTGCAAGCCTTTCTCCTCGCGCGCCTCGAACAGCCGGTAGCCGTGGCGGCCACGGTCCGGCACCTCGCCATCGACGGCGCGCTGTCCGCCGGAGGGGCGACCATCGAGCTCATGCAGCTGCTCGATCGCGCAGGCCCCTACGGTACGGGACACCCCGAGCCCCGCTTCGTCTTGCCGGCGCATCGCCTGACGCGCGTACGCGCGATCAAGGACGCGCATGTCCGCTGCACGCTGCAGGCGCCGGACGGATCGCGCATCGAAGCCTGCGCCTTCCGCGTTGCCGACACGCCGCTCGGGAAGCTCCTATTGCAGGGCGAGGGACTGCCGCTTCACGTCACGGGCCATGTGCGCCGCACGAGCTGGCAGGGGCGGGAACGCGTGGAGCTCTTGATCGAGGATGCGTGCGACCCGCGCGCGGTGCGCCTCTAGCCCGCGTTCTTGCGGGCGGCGCGAAACCTTTCTATATGACGAGGCTTCGAACGCGCCCCCTTCGTCTAATGGTGAGGACGTCAGGTTTTCAACCTGAAAACAGGGGTTCGATCCCCCTAGGGGGCGCCACATCTCACCATTTTCCGCTGTTCGGCATCGAGGCCCAGGGCTCCTGCTTGGGCTTCGCCTTGCCCTTCTGTAGGAACTCGATGGAGATATTGTCGGGCGAGCGGATGAAGGCCATGTAGCCGTCGCGCGGCGGCCGATTGATGGTCACGCCATTCTGCATCAGCCTCTCGCAGGTCGCGTAGATATCGTCGACCTCGTAAGCGAGGTGCCCGAAATTCCGCCCCTCGCCGTAAACCTCCGGGTCCCAGTTATACGTGAGCTCGACCTGGGCATCTTCGTCGCCCGGCGCGGCGAGATAAACCAGCGTGAATCGCCCCTGCTGGCTTTCCATGCGCCGGACCTCCTTCAGCCCGAGCTTGTTGCAATAGAAGTCGAGCGATTGATCGAGATCCGAAACGCGCACCATCGTGTGCAGATATTTCATCGCATCGACTCCTTGCTCATCCGCCGCTTTCGGAGGGCCAATTAGCCCGACGGATCGATGTGTGGCAAGCACACCACGCTCACGTCATTTTTTGCCGAAAGAACGTGCCGATTGCGTGGCGAATGTTGCATCGGGTCCACAGCCCCATCGCCAGCCGCAGCTCAAGTGAATTTTCTCTCGGCGCCAGAATTATTTGCCTGATCGTGTCGATAGATTCTTTCGATTCGTTCCGCGCGTCGCGCAGTTTCGCGCACGCGCCTTATATTTGTATCTCGATCAGTTGTTTGCGTGAGCACGTGCACATCGTGTGCGAACTTTGCCGGCGCAATGTGGAGAAGGCGGAAACGCTGGGAAAATTCCCGTGGCCTCACTAGACCGCGATGCTATGTTCGCCAACGAGTGTATTCCAGCCGATTCGATGTGGGGCGTGGGTCGGCTGCGTCAGAAGTTAAGCGGGGGAATGCGGCATGGGGGCGAAAGAACCGCCACTGGTAGAGGGCCTTACCCAACGCGGCGAGGAAGTCACAGTTGATGTCTTCGAAGTGTCAGGATCGATTAAGTGGTTCGATGCGTCAAAGGGCTATGGGTTTATCGTTCCGGACGAAGATCTCCCCGACGTTCTCCTGCATGTGACGTGTCTGCGCCGCGACGGGTTTCAGACGGCCTACGAGGGAGCGCGCGTGGTCTGCGAGGTGTTGCGCCGGCCGAAAGGTCTGCAAGCTTTTCGCATCCGCGCGATGGACGATTCGACGGCGGTTCACCCGTCGCAATTGCCGCAGCGGACGCATGTCATCGTCATTCCGGAGAGCGATTGGGAGCGGGCCACGGTGAAGTGGTTCAACCGTCTGCGGGGTTTCGGCTTCCTGACGCGCGGCGGACAGACGCTCGACATCTTCGTGCATATGGAGACGCTCAGGCGCTGTGGTTTCACGGAGCTGCGCCCGGGCCAATCGGTGCTCGTGCGCTTCGGCCGGGGACCGAAAGGGCTGATGGCGGCGGAGCTCAAGCCCGACGGGGCGCAAGGACCGTCCTCCCACTGACATTCGGCGCAGTCCGCCGCTTCGCCCGCCTGGCGACGGGCTGTGTCTTGGCATTGTTGCTGCTTGCCGATGCTGGCGCGTTTGCCGCCGGCGCGCAAACCCTCGTGCTCAAGACCGCCAGCGGCGATCACGACTTCACGATCGAGGTCGCCACCACCGATCAGGAGCGCGCGCTCGGTCTCATGTTCCGGCGCTCGCTTCCCGAGAATGCCGGCATGCTCTTTCTTTACGACCCGCCTCAGGAAGCCGCCATGTGGATGAAGAATACGCTCATCCCGCTCGACATGGTCTTCATCGCGGCGGACGGCACCGTGCACCGCATCGAAAGCAACGCCGAGCCTTTCTCCACCACCGTGATACCTTCCGAGGGCGACGTCGTCGGCGTGCTCGAGTTGAAGGGCGGCGAAGCAGCCCGCATCGGGCTCAAGCGGGGTGACAAGGTCGTTTATCCGGGCCTTGCCCAAGGTAAAGACCGCTAAACCGGCAAGTTCATTAGCGTTTTCCTCAAGGCTAAAGACTAGCCTCAGGCACGCTTGCGAATTATGTATCTGGCAGCAAAAGGACCGGGGCATAGCGCAGTCTGGTAGCGCACCTGCTTTGGGAGCAGGGGGTCGCAAGTTCGAATCTTGCTGCCCCGACCATCTTTTTGCGGAGAAGGTAGGACGAGGACTCATGACGGCCCGCATCTACAAGCCCGCGAAAAACGCGATGCAACAGGGCATGGCGCCGCGCGATTGGCTGCTTGAATATGAGCCGGAGCTCCCGCTCGTCATCGAGCCTCTGATGGGATGGACCGGCTCCGCCGACACCAAGTCGCAGGTGCGGCTCCGCTTCGCCAGCAAGGAAGAGGCGGTGGCCTTCGCGACGCGGCACGGCATCGCTTTCCGCCTGGAGGAGCCGCAGAGGCCGGTTCTGAGACCGAAATCCTACGCTGAGAATTTCAAATTCGGCCGCCCCGACCGCTGGACGCACTGACGGTCATTGTTTCGCGCTATACTCGAAGCCGATCCCTAAGGTCCCGTAGCTCAAGGGATAGAGCATCTGCCTTCTAAGCAGAGGGTTGAAGGTTCGAATCCTTCCGGGACCGCCAATCTCCTTGGCCCGTTTCGGCCTCCCCTTATATGCTGCGAGGGAATGTCATGCGCTTTGCCGTTGGCCTCCTGCTCATACTCATCTTCTCCGATCAAGCCGACGCCGCCCCTAAGCTTGTCTGGGAGGCGAAGGGGATGGAGCAACCTGAATCGGCCGTCCTCGATCCCGCCACGGGATCGGTCTTTGTGAGCAACATCGTCGGCGCGGTCATGCAGAAGGACGGCAACGGATACATTGCCAAGCTGAAGTCCGACGGCACGATCGGCACCAAGCAATGGGTGAAGGGTTTGAATGCGCCGACGGGAATGGCGTTGCACGATCGCACGCTTTACGTGGCGGATGTCGATCAGCTGCTCGAGATCAATGTCGCTTCGGGCGAGATCCTCAAACGCTACGATGCCAAAGGCGCCATCTTCCTCAACGACGTTGTGGTCGACGATGCGGGCACGGTCTACGTCTCCGATACGCCGATGAATACGATCTGGCGCCTCAAGGACGGCAGCTTTGAGCCGTGGCTCGCGAACGACGCACTGAACGGACCGAACGGTCTCCTCGTACAAGGCAAGAAGCTGATCGTGGCGTCGTTCGGCAAGCTCCCCGACGAAGGGCAAAAGCAGGAGCTCGGAGGCCTGCTTGCCGTCGATCTCGAAGACCAGTCAGTCAGCAAGCTCGGCAATGCCCAGCCCTTCGGCAATCTCGATGGGCTTCAGGCGCTTCAGCCGAATGCCTATCTCGTTACGGACTGGTTTGCCGGCGGCCTTTATCGTGTGGACGCGAAGGGGAAGAGCGAGCGCCTGCTCAAACTCGGGAAAGGCAGTGCCGATTTCATCTATCTTCCCGACACGAAGCTCGCGATCATTCCCATCATGTTGAACAATTCGGTGGTCGCTTACACGCTGGATTAGCCTCCTCATACGCGCTTCCTTCAACGCCAAGCGCTTTCACTCTTCTGCTCGTAGTCGCTGAAGGCCTTCATCAAACCTCCAAGCACTTCCGCCGAGGTCTCGAACATCGCCTTGAATTGAGGCTCATCGACCTTCTCGATGTCCTCACGGAGATGCTGCCTTTCGCATCTTCTGGACGTGATAGCGGGGGTCGCGGTCGGTCTCGGCCATGTCGAATTCCTTTTGGCTTGATCCGGCTCGAGCCGCGATCGCGGCAAGGCCACGCGCCGGAAACGCGCAAGTTCGGCGGCAGGTTCAAGCCTAGGCGATGCTCCGCACTACGCCGCCGTCGACGCGAATTGCCGCGCCCGTCGTCGCCGAGGCGGCCTCGCTGCAAAGATAGACGACGGGATCGGCCACTTCCTCCGGCGTCGCCCATCGTTTGATGAGCGAAGTGGGGCGCAGCGTCTTGATCAGCTCGACTTCCATCTCCTTCACGCTGATGCCGCGCTCCTTGGCAAGGGTCTCGAGAAATCCGGCGACGCCCTCAGTTAGCGTCGGTCCGGGCAGCACCGCGTTCACCGTGATGCCGGTCCCGGCAACCGTCTCCGCAATGCCGCGCGAGACGGCGAGCTGCGCCGTCTTGGTCATGCCGTATTGCACCATTTCCGGGGGGATGTTCAGTCCGGACTCCGACGAGATGAAAACGATGCGGCCCCAATTCTTCTTCAGCATAGGCGGCAGAAGCGCTCGCGACAGCCGCACGCCGCTCATGACGTTCACCTCGAAATGGCGAAGCCAGTCGCTGTCGGGAATTTCGAGGAAGGGCATCGGCTCGAAAATTCCCGCGTTGTTGATAAGAATGTCGACCGTCCCGAGCTCTGCGACGAGACGTTCAATGTCGCGAGCGCTGCCGACATCGCCGGCGATCCCCGTTACCGATCCTTTCGTCGCCGCGGCGATCCGCTCCACCGCCTCTTGAACCTTGGCTTCGCCGCGTCCGTTGACGACGACGGCGGCGCCTTCCCGCGCCAGGCCTTGGGCAATGGCGAAGCCTATGCCTTGCGTTGAGCCGGTGACGAAGGCGCGCTTGCCTTTCAGCTTGAAATCCATGGCCGCGATCCTTTTCGCGCGTGAGTGTCAGCTCCGGCCGGCGAGCCGTGCAAAGCCCGCTTCCAGGTCGGCCTTGAGATCGCCGACATCCTCCAACCCGACATGCAGCCGAAGCGCCGGACCTTCGGCGTGCCAGGTCGTTGCCGTGCGATAGGCGCTCGGGTCGAAGGGCAGGATCAAGCTCTCGAAGCCGCCCCAGGAATAGCCCATGCCGAACAGCGTGAGGCCGTCTAGCATGGCCGCGAGGCTCTCCTGCGCGACTGGCTTCAGCACTATGGAGAACAGTCCGGAGGCGCCGGTGAAATCGCGGGACCAGAGCGCATGCCCGGGATCGGAGTCGAGCGCCGGGTGAATCACGCGTGCGACCTCAGGCCGTTCCGCGAGCCAGCGCGCGAGCGCGAGTCCCGAACTCTGATGCCGCTCGAGCCGCACCCCGAGGGTGCGCAATCCGCGCAAGCCAAGATATACGTCCTCGGGACCGGGACAGAGTCCGAGATCCTCATGGGCCTTCTCGACAGCCCGAGCGGCTTGCGCGTTGGCGGTGATGGCGCCGAGCATCGCATCGGCATGACCGACAATATATTTGGTGGCGGCCTGTACCGACACGTCCACACCGTGGGCAAACGGCTTGAAGTAGAGCGGCGTCGCCCAAGTATTGTCGAGCACGACCACGGCACCCGCCGCATGCGCGGCGTTGGCGATTGCCGGGACGTCCTGCACCTCGAAGGTCTGCGAGCCCGGGGATTCGGTGAAGACCACCCGCGTGTTCTTGTTGATGAGCTTCTTGATGCCCGCGCCGATCAGCGGATCGTAATAGACGGTGCTGACGCCGAGCCGCTTCAGCACATGATCGCAGAAGCGCCGCGTCGGGCGATAGACGCTGTCAGAGACCAGGATCTCGTCGCCCGCGCCGACGAACGCCATGAGGGTCGTGGCGATGGCCGAAAGACCTGACGGAGTAAGCAGCGTGCGGTGGCCGCCTTCGAGCTCGGCGATCGCGCCTTCGAGCGCCTTGACCGTCGGTGTGCCGAGACGGCCATAGGTGAAGTCCTGGTCGTTGGCCTCCAGGCAGGCCAATGTCGGAAAGAGCACTGTCGAGCCGCGATAAATCGGCGTGTTGACGAAGCCGTGCTGTCGTGTGGGCTCGCGCCCGGCATGAGCGAGCCGGGTCGCGTCACTCTTCGTCCTGCGCCGTTTGCTCATCAGGCAAAAACCATGCGGTACGAGACGGTTGGCGTCACCGGAATAATTAGCCCGTCTCGATTGGGAGGCTTTGATCCGCGCCCCATTCCGACCAGGAGCCGTCATAGACGGCGCTCTTGCGATGCCCGATCTGCGCAAGCCCCAGCGCGAGCACGCTCGCGGTAATGCCGGAGCCGCAACTGGTGACGACGGGCTTGGAAAGATCGACTCCCGCTTCGCCGAACATCTTCTCGATCTCGGCCGGCGATTTCAGAGTGCCGTCCTTGTTGAGCAGCTTGCCGAAGGGCAGATTATGCGCGCCGGGAATATGCCCCGAGCGAAGTCCCGGCCGCGGCTCAGGCGCCTTGCCGGCGAAGCGATCCGCGGCGCGTGCGTCGACGAGCTCGGCCGAGCGCTCCTTCACCACGGCCTTGATGTCGGAGACGTCCCGCACGAGGTCGGCGTTGCGTCTTGCCGTGAAGTGCCGCGCCGTCCGACTTCGCGGCGGGCCGCTCTCGAGCGGACGGCCCTCGCGCTTCCATTTCGGCAAACCGCCGTTCAGCACGCTCACGTCATCGACGCCCATTACACGAAAGGTCCACCAGACCCGAGCGGCGCTGAAGAGCCCGAGTGAATCGTAGACGACGATGCGCGAGCCGTCGCCGATGCCCATGCTGCGCATGCGGGAGGAGAACTTTTCCGGCGGCGGCAGCATGTGCGGCAGCTCGCTCTTGCTGTCGGCGATCTCGTCGACGTCGAAGAACAGAGCGCCGGGAATATGCTCGGCGAGGTATTCGGCATGCGCGTCGCGGCCGTCGCTCGGCATGTGCCAGGAGGCGTCGATGATCACGAGGTCGGGCGCCTCGAGCTCGCGGGCAAGCTCCTCGGTCTCGGTCAGCCATGTCTTCGTCTGCAACAAAGCGAAATCTCCCATCGAGCTTAGACGAACACGCGAGGAGCCATCGCCTGCCCTTGATCGAGCCATTGGGGGACGGGCAAGCCCTTCTCACGCAGGAATTTGGGGTTGAACAGGCGGCTTTGGTAGCGGGTGCCGTAATCGCAAAGCACCGTGACAATGGTATGGCCTGGGCCGAGATCGCGGGCAAGGCGGATGGCGCCGGCCACATTAATGCCGCTCGACCCTCCAAGGCACAGGCCCTCCTCGCTCAACAGGTCGAAAAGGATCGGCAGGGCCTCGGCGTCCGGGATCTGGTAGGCCTCGTCGACCCTGGCACCCTCGAGATTGGCCGTGATGCGGCCCTGGCCGATGCCCTCGGTAATGGAACTGCCCTCCGCCTTCAGCACGCCGTGCTTGTAGAAATTATAGAGTGAGGCGCCCATGGGATCGGCGAGCCCGATCACCACGTCGGGATCGTGCTCCTTGAGGCCCATGGAGACGCCGGCCAGCGTGCCGCCGGTCCCGACCGCGCAGATGAACCCGTCGACTTTGCCGTGAAGATCCTCCCAGATCTCCTGCGCCGTCGTCTCGATATGCCCGTCGCGATTGGCGACATTGTCGAACTGGTTGGCCCAGATCGCGCCTTTCGGCTCGGTGCGAGCAAGTTCCTCGGTGAGCCTTCCGGAATATTTCACGTAATTGTTGGGATCTTTGTACGGCACGGCGGGGACCTCGATGAGCTTGGCGCCGGCGAGCCTGAGCATTGCCTTCTTCTCCTCCGACTGCGTCTCGGGGATGACGATGACGGTCTTCAGCCCCAACGCATTACCCACCAGCGCGAGCCCGATGCCGGTATTGCCGGCGGTGCCCTCGACAACCGTGCCGCCGGGCTGGAGCCGCCCCGAATTGAGCGCATCGCGGATGATGAAGAGAGCAGCCCGGTCCTTCACCGACTGGCCCGGATTCATGAACTCCGCCTTGCCGAGAATGGTGCAGCCCGTTTCCTCCGACGCGCGCTTGAGCTTGATCAGCGGCGTGTTGCCGATCGCCTCGATGATGCCGTTGCGGTAGGGCACTTTGGGCCTTCAGGTCGTCTTGACTCGTCGCGCAACCTAATGAGGCCGAGGAATGCCTGCAAGTCGCGGATATTTCAAGGAAGGGACCCCGCGAGCAAATCGGTTCGCGCGCCCCCTCGAGGCTAGCAGCGGCCGATTCCGAATGTTATAGACCCGCGAGGTCCGAAGCGCGGGGAACGGTCGACCCTCAAAGCGGGCGTGGTGAAACTGGTAGACACGCCAGATTTAGGTTCTGGTGGCTTCGGCCGTGGGGGTTCAACTCCCTCCGCCCGCACCATTCGACGCCCGAGGAGGCGTTGATGGCTCTCGATGACGATGCGCCGGACCGGCGCGCGAACGAATGGATGATGCCGGATGAACGTGACGGAAACGACTGCCGAGGGTTTGCGCCGCCAGCTGAAGGTGGTGATCGGGGCGGAAGAGCTGGAGCGGCGCCTGTCCGCGCGTCTCGACGAGCTGAAGGGCAAAGCCCGGATCAAGGGCTTCCGGCCAGGCCACGTGCCGAAGGACCATTTGCGTAAAGTCTATGGCCGCTCGGTGATGGCCGAGGTGGTGCAGCAAGCGGTTGCCGAGACGAGCCGCGAGGCCCTGTCGCAGCGCGAGGAACGTCCGGCCTTCCAGCCGACCGTCGGCCTGCCGGAGGACGAGGCCGAGATCGACAAGATCTTCTCCGGCGCGAGCGATCTCGCCTACACGCTCTCTTTCGAGGTCCTCCCCAAGGTCGAGCTGATGGATTTCGGCAAGCTCAAATTGGAAAGGCTGGTCGCCAACGTGTCGGACGAGGACGTCGAAAAGTCTCTCGACCGGATTCGAGCAGCCAATCTGCGCTACAAGGCGAAAGAGTCAGCCGCAGAGAGCGGCGACCGTCTCATCATCGATTTCATCGGCTCGATCGACGAAACGCCCTTCGAGGGCGGTTCGACCGAGGACGCGCCGGTCATTCTCGGCAGCGGCAATTTCATCCCGGGCTTCGAGGAAGGCCTCACCGGCGCTCGCGCCGGCGAGGAGCGAACGATCGAAGCCACCTTTCCGGAGGCCTATCCTCAAGCAAATCTCGCCGGCAAGACCGCAAGCTTTGCCGTGAAGGTCAAAGAGGTGGGAGCGCCGGAGACACCCGCCGTCGACGAGGAGTTCGCCAAAAGTCTGGGTGTCGAGTCGGTCGATAAGCTGCGTGAGACGGTGAGGCAGCGCCTTGAGCAGGATCGTGCCGGCGCCTCGCGGATGAAGCTGAAACGCGCTTTGCTCGATTCTCTCAACGAGGGGCATGATTTCGATCTTCCCCCGACGCTGGTCGACAACGAATTTCAGGCGATATGGCAACAAGTCACCACTGATTTGGCGCAGTCCAAGCGCAGCTTTGAGGACGAAGGGACGACCGAGGAGAAAGCGCGCCTGGAGTATCGCGATATCGCCGCGCGGCGCGTGAGGCTCGGATTGATCCTCTCGGAGGTTGGCACCGGCAATCAGATCACGATCAGCGACGAAGAAGTAAGTCGCGCGCTGCTCGAGCGTGTGCGTCAGTTTCCGGGGCAGGAGCGCAAGGTCTACGACTATTACCGGAACAATCCGCAGCTTCTTGCCGAGCTTCGCGCGCCGATTTTCGAGGACAAGGCCGTCGATTATATCCTCGAACTCGCCAAAGTGACCGAAAAGAGCGTGAGCCCCGAAGAGCTCTATGCCGATCCCGAAGGCAATCACCACCATCACCACGACCACGACCACGACCACGGCCACGATCACGATCATCATCGCGGGCATGACCATGACCATGACCATGACCATGGTCCCAAGAAGCGCGCCAAGAAGAAGAAGGACTAGGCCGTTAGCCGGATCGGGGGAGCGTCAAGCCCCTTCCGTTTGGGTGCCCCACGCCATATGTAGTAGGACCAGGCGAACGAGAGTCGCGAGCCTTCTGGCTCCCCACCCCTTAGGACAGCGATGAGAGATCCGGCTGACATCTATCTGAACACGCTCGTGCCCATGGTTGTCGAACAGACCAACCGCGGGGAGCGGGCCTACGACATTTATTCCCGGCTCCTGAAAGAGCGAATCATCTTCGTCACGGGCCCGATCGAGGACCACGTCGCTTCGGTCATCACGGCGCAGCTGCTGTTCTTGGAGGCGGAAAACCCCAAGAAAGAGATCTCCATGTATATCAACTCCCCGGGCGGCGTCGTGACCTCCGGCATGGCGATCTACGATACGATGCAGTTCGTCAGGCCAGCGGTTGCTACGCTGTGCATCGGTCAGGCCGCCTCGATGGGCTCTCTTCTGCTCGCCGCCGGCGAGAAGGGCATGCGCTACGCTTTGCCTAATGCGCGCATACTTCTGCATCAGCCCTCCGGCGGCTTCCAAGGTCAGGCCTCCGACATCGAGCGGCATGCCGAGGACATCATTAAGATGAAGCGCCGCCTCAACGACATCTACGTGCGCCACACGGGCCAGGATTACGGCACCATCGAAAAGACGCTCGATCGCGACTATTTCCTCTCCGCCGAGGATGCGCGTGCTTTCGGCATCGTCGACGAGGTGATCACCAAGCGCCATCCGCTGGAAGAAAAAGTCGAAAAGCTTGCCACGGTGTCCTAAGCGCAGGTCCCGCTAGGCCGATCGGAAGCCTCAGCCAGTTCGCGTTAGGGCTAACCGAAGAATTCCGCCCAACGGCCGTACACCCCAAGCCTCGGCACGCTGTCTGCATTTGGCAGCGAATCAGGGCAGGTTGTGTCCCGCGAGTGGAAAACCGGGATTAATCAATCCTTGATCAGTGCCGCCATAGCATGCTGAGATTGACCTTCCGCAGCTTTCGCCAGAGGAGGGGGCTCACACTTGCGAGGCGGCAAGACGAAGCAATGGCGCTAGGACAGACTTCACCGAGCGCCGCAAAAACGGTTGAGAATTGGATGATCGAATGAGCAAGGTGAGCGGAGCCGACTCGAAAAACACCCTCTACTGCTCTTTCTGCGGCAAGAGTCAGCACGAGGTGCGCAAGCTCATTGCCGGGCCGACGGTTTTCATCTGCGATGAATGCGTCGAGCTGTGCATGGACATCATTCGCGAGGAGAACAAGAGCTCGCTGGTGAAGTCCCGCGACGGCGTGCCCACGCCGATGGAGATCTGCGCCGTCCTCGACGACTACGTCATCGGGCAGGACTATGCCAAGCGCGTGCTCTCGGTGGCCGTTCACAACCACTACAAGCGGCTCAATCACTCGACCAAGAATTCCGACGTCGAGCTCGCCAAGTCCAACATTCTTCTGATCGGGCCAACCGGCTGCGGCAAGACCCTCCTTGCCCAGACTCTTGCCCGCATTCTCGACGTGCCCTTCACCATGGCCGACGCCACGACGCTGACCGAGGCCGGCTATGTGGGCGAGGACGTGGAGAACATCATTCTCAAGCTGCTTCAGGCGGCCGACTATAATGTCGAGCGGGCGCAGCGCGGCATCGTCTATATCGACGAAGTCGACAAGATCAGCCGTAAATCCGACAACCCCTCCATCACCCGCGATGTGTCGGGCGAGGGCGTACAGCAGGCCCTTTTGAAGATCATGGAAGGAACCGTGGCTTCGGTGCCACCGCAAGGAGGCCGCAAGCACCCGCAGCAAGAGTTCCTTCAAGTCGACACAACCAACATTCTGTTCGTCTGCGGCGGCGCCTTCGCCGGCCTGGAGAAGATCATCTCGGCGCGCGGCCGGTCCACCTCGATTGGCTTCGGCGCCAAGGTCGAATCCGTCGACGATCGCCGCACCGGCGACATTTTGAAGGGTGTCGAGCCCGAGGATCTGTTGAAGTTCGGCCTCATTCCGGAGTTCATCGGTCGCGTTCCCGTGATCGCGACCCTGGACGATCTGGACGAGGAAGCGCTGATGCGCATCTTGACCGAGCCCAAAAATGCCTTGGTTCGGCAGTATCAGCGCCTTTTCGAGATGGAAGATGTGCAACTCAGCTTCGCAGAGGAGGCCTTGCGCACCATCTCCAAGAAGGCGATCGATCGGAAAACCGGCGCGCGTGGCCTCCGCTCGATCATGGAAGGCATTCTGCTCGACACGATGTTCGAGCTGCCGTCCCTACGTGGGGTCGAAGAGGTGGTAATCAGTTCCGAGGTGGTCGAAGGCAAGGCCCGTCCCTTGCGCATCTACTCCGACCGCCACGAGGAACTCGGGACGAGCGCCTGACGGGCCGGCATCATTCCTGCTTGCGGGGCTAAGCGAATCCCACTCAAATTGGTGGGAATTGCCTTTCCGCCTGGCAGAATTAGCTACTTGAAGCTGCCTTTGCTGGTCGCCACGTACGCTAGCGAACCGGCGACATACCGCGGGGCCATGTGCCCTTGTTTACCGTGATACTCAACGCCTTCGAACCGGCGCTTGGGGCAGGGGGTAAATAACAGATAGGGCGGAGCGTGTTGGCGACGCCTGAACAAGAAAGCGACAGCACTGCCATGACCGAATCAAAGCCAGCCACGATCAAAGACGGCGCGCCGGAGCTGTTCCCAGTCCTTCCGCTCCGCGACATCGTCGTCTTCCCCTACATGATCGTGCCCCTCTTCGTGGGCCGAGAGAAATCCATCGCCGCCCTCGAGGAGGTGATGCGTTCGGACAAGCAGATTCTGCTCGTCGCGCAAAAGAATGCGAGTGACGACGAACCGTCGACGGACGGCATCTACACCATGGGCACGCTCGCCTCGGTTCTCCAGCTTTTGAAGTTGCCCGACGGTACGGTGAAAGTGCTGGTCGAAGGCACCCGCCGCGCGGCCATCAAGCGCTACACCGAAAACGAGAATTATTTCGAGGCCGAGGTCGAGCGTGTCGAAGAGAGCGTCGGCTCGGAGGACGAGATCGAAGCGCTGGCGCGCTCCGTCGTGTCGCAGTTCGAGAGCTACGTGAAGCTCAACAAGAAGATTTCGCCGGAGGTGCTCGGCACCGCGAGCCAGATTGAGGACTATTCCAAGCTCGCCGACACGATTGCCTCGCATCTTGCGATCAAGATCGCCGAGAAGCAGCAGATTCTGGAGATCACCTCGGTCTCGGAGCGGCTGGAACGCGTCTTCACCCTGATGGAGAGCGAGATTTCCGTGCTTCAGGTCGAGCGCAAGATCAGGAGCCGCGTCAAGCGTCAGATGGAGAAGACGCAGCGCGAGTACTACCTGAACGAGCAGATGAAGGCGATCCAGAAGGAGCTCGGCGACAGTGAGGAAGGCCGCGACGATCTGGCCGAGATCGAGCAGAAGATCGAGAAGACCAAGCTGTCGCGCGAGGCCCGCGAGAAGGCGCTCGGTGAGCTGAAGAAGCTCCGCCAGATGAGCCCGATGTCGGCCGAGGCGACCGTCGTGCGCAACTATCTCGATTGGCTCTTGACCATCCCATGGGGTGTCAAGGGCAAGATCAAGCGCGACCTGGACGAGGCGCAAAAGACCCTCGACGAGGACCATTACGGTCTGGAGAAGGTCAAGGACCGCATCATCGAATATCTCGCGGTGCAGAACCGCACCAACCAGCTGAAAGGCCCGATCCTCTGCCTGGTCGGTCCTCCCGGCGTCGGCAAGACGTCGCTCGGCAAGTCGATGGCGCGCGCCACGGGTCGCGAGTTCGTGCGCATGAGCCTCGGCGGCGTGCGCGACGAGGCCGAGATCAGAGGTCACCGCCGCACCTATATAGGCTCGATGCCGGGCAAGGTGATCCAGTCCATGCGGAAGGCAAAGAAGATCAACCCGCTCTTCCTGCTCGACGAGGTCGACAAGATGGGTGCCGATTTCCGCGGCGATCCGGCGTCGGCCTTGCTCGAGGTGTTGGATCCCGAGCAAAACCACACTTTCAACGACCATTATCTGGAGGTGGATTACGACCTTTCCAACGTGATGTTCGTCACCACGGCCAACACGCTCAATATTCCGCCGGCCTTGATGGACCGCATGGAGATCATCCGGATTGCGGGCTACACCGAGGACGAGAAGATGGAGATCGCGCGTCGCCACCTGATCCCCGCCATGACCAAGGCGCACGGCCTCGAGGCCGAGGAATGGAGCCTTGAGCCCGATGCGCTGAAGGAGATCATCCGGCGCTATACGCGTGAGGCCGGGGTGCGCAATCTTGAGCGTGAAATTGCCAAGCTGGCGCGGAAGTCCGTGAAGGAGCTCCTCACCAGCAAGAAGAAATCGATCAAGATCACGGGCGAGAACCTCGAAGACTATCTCGGCGTGCCGAAATATCGCTATGGCGAAGCCGAGCTCGAGGACCAGGTCGGGGTCGTCACCGGCCTTGCCTGGACCGAGGTTGGCGGCGAGTTGCTGACCGTCGAAGGCGTGATGATGCCCGGCAAGGGCAAGATGACCGTCACCGGCAATCTGCGCGACGTCATGAAGGAATCGATCCAGGCCGCCAACGCCTATGTGCGCTCGCGCGCCGTCGATTTCGGCATCGAGCCGCCGCTTTTCGAGAAGCGGGACATCCACGTGCACGTGCCCGAAGGCGCGACGCCCAAGGATGGCCCTTCCGCCGGCGTGGCGATGGTGACCGCCATCGTCTCCTTGATGACGGGCATCCCCGTCAAGCGCGAAGTCGCCATGACCGGCGAGATCACGCTGAGAGGTCGCGTTCTGCCGATCGGCGGGCTGAAGGAGAAGTTGCTCGCCGCACTGCGGGCCGGGATCAAGACGGTGATCATCCCCGACGAAAATGCCAAGGATCTCACGGAGATACCCGATGAGCTGAAAAATGTCCTGGATATCCGCACGGTTTCGCGCATGGAGGAGGTGCTGAAGATCGCCTTCACCCGGCTGCCGCAGCCGATCGTGTGGGAGGAGGAGGTCGCCCAGGAGGCGCAAGTGGTGCCGGGGAAAGACGACGCTCAACCGGGCGTCACCGCGCATTAAATCGCACAAATCCGCCATTTTTCGGCGGCTGTTCAGCGCAATTTCAGGTCCGGCTCCGTTCACGGAGTCGGACCATTTTTGTTGATTTTCCGGGTTTTTTGCGCCAGTCATACACCACTTGTTTGGGAATCGGAGCGTACCCCTCAGGAGCGAACCCCTGTCAATTGGGGCCCGAGCGAAAGGATGATGACCCGTGAACAAAGCTGAACTGGTCGCCCAGGTGGCGAAGGAATCTGATCTGTCGAAGGATGCGGCCGAGAAGGCCGTCGACGCGACGTTCAAGAACATCGAGAAAGCCTTGCGCGGCGGAGATACCGTGCGCATCGTCGGCTTTGGCAATTTCCAGGTCGCGCAGCGCAAAGCCTCCACCGGCCGCAATCCGCGCACCGGCGCCGAAGTGCAAATTCCGGCCTCCCGCGTACCCAAATTCCGCGCGGGCAAGGCCCTGAAAGAGGCTTGCAACAGCTAGGCCTTGAACAGGCTAATTCTGAAGGCGGAGCTTCGTAGTCTACGGGGCTTCGCCTTATTGTGTCCGCACGAGCCCGCAGAGGAGGATCACCTCGCCGTCGGCATTGACGAAACTGATGGTTGAGGGATTGGGCCGATAAATGCCGGTCCGTCCGTCAAGGCCGCCGCCGCCAAAGTGAATCTCCTCGCCAGATACGGTGACCGCACCGCTCGCACCTCTGGCGTCCGTATAGCTTCCCTCTGCTAGGTTGAAATTGTGAAGCGGCTGGTGCGTGCTGTAGAACCAGCAATCGTATTCGCCGAGCGGGATGTCGTGCGCCCTGGCTATTTCCGGCCACAAGGCGCCTGGAATTCCAAAGACAACCAAGCGGGTCAGGGTCAAGATGATGGCGATCGCGCGGTGACGCATCGTTTCCCCGAAACTGGCAGTTATGGCCGCGACGAAGTATCTAATTGCACAGGCCAACATGCGGCCAAAAAGGGCGGTTAGCTCAGTTGGTAGAGCGCCACGTTTACACCGTGGATGTCGGCAGTTCGAGCCTGTCACCGCCCACCATCCTCCTTCGCGCCGCGCGCTTCCACTGCGGCTCACGATCCTCGTGAGAAGGCGTCAGCAGCCAAAACCAGCGGGTTTTCGTCCTGGCCGTCAGCTTGACTTGGCATCAGCGCTCGCTTAACTCACCTTGCATGAGGCCAACGCCTCGCCGCCCGCGGGGGCGTAGCTCAGTTGGTTAGAGCGTCGGCCTGTCACGCCGAAGGTCGCGGGTTCGAGCCCCGTCGCTCCCGCCATTTTTTGGCCCCCACACTCGGAAAAGAGGATCATGGGCCAGCTGCTGCAGAATTATTTGCCGCTCGTCATCTTCGTCGGCATTGCCTTCTTTATCAGCGCGGCCATTCTCGTGGCGCCTTTCCTCATAGCCGTCAACAACCCCGACCCGGAGAAGGTGTCCGCTTACGAGTGCGGCTTCGAAGTCTTCGACGATGCGCGCATGAAATTCGACGTGCGTTTCTACCTCGTCTCTCTTCTCTTCATCATTTTCGACCTCGAGGTTGCATTCCTGTTCCCGTGGGCCGTCGCCTTCAAGGAGATCGGGGCGTTCGGCTTCTGGGCGATGATGCTATTCCTCGCCATTTTGACGGTCGGGTTCATCTACGAATGGCGGAAAGGCGCGCTGGAATGGGATTGAGCCCAGCACCGCGCTTCGAGAAGGAAGGCGCCGGAAGCGGCGGCATCGTTACGCCGGGTGCAACGAGCTTTGGGGTTTTTTCCAACGAGCTCGCCGACAAGGGCTTCCTCCTGACCACGGCTGACGATCTTATCAATTGGGCCCGAACCGGCTCCCTGATGTGGATGACGTTCGGTCTTGCCTGCTGCGCGGTGGAGATGATGCAGGCGTCGATGCCCCGTTACGATCTCGAGCGCTTCGGCTTCGCTCCGCGCGCGAGCCCCCGGCAATCCGATGTCATGATCGTCGCCGGCACGCTCTGCAACAAGATGGCGCCGGCCTTGCGCAAAGTCTACGACCAGATGCCCGAGCCGCGATATGTGATCTCCATGGGGTCCTGCGCCAATGGCGGCGGCTATTATCACTATTCCTACTCGGTGGTCCGCGGCTGCGACCGTATCGTACCGGTGGATATCTATGTCCCGGGCTGCCCGCCGACCGCTGAGGCGCTCGTCTACGGGGTTCTGCTGCTGCAGAAGAAGATCAGACGGACCGGCACGATCGAGCGCTGATCCTCGCACAATCCTGGAGCCCTGATGGACGAAGGCCTTCATAAGCTCGCCGCTTACCTCGGCGACCGCTTCGGGACCAAGCTTCTCGCTTCCGAGGTCGTACTCGGCGAGCTCGCCATCGAGGTCGAGCGCGGCGAAATTGCCGAGATCATCCGGCTCCTGCGCGACGACCCGCTCTGCCGCTTCGGCTGCCTCATCGATATTTGCGGGGTCGATTACCCCGAACGCGAGGAGAGGTTCGACGTCGTCTATCATCTGCTGAGCCCTTGGCTTAACCACCGCATCCGTGTGCGCATCCGGACCGGCGCGTCAGATCCGGTGCCGAGCATCGTCTCACTTTTCCCGGCCGCCGATTGGTTCGAGCGTGAGGCCTATGACCTTTACGGCATCTTGTTCTCGGGCCATCCCGATCTCCGGCGGTTGCTCACCGACTACGGCTTCCAAGGCCATCCCTTGCGCAAGGACTTTCCGCTCACCGGCTTCGTCGAGCTTCGCTATGACGATGAGCTGAAGCGCGTGGTCTATGAACCCGTCAAGCTGATGCAGGAATACCGCAGCTTCGATTTTCTCAGTCCGTGGGAAGGCATGGACACCGCCATTCCCGGCGAACAGAAGGCCGGCGAAGCACGCGACAGGGACGGAGAGCCATGAAGCCCTCGCTCAAAGCCGGGCTGAAGCATCGCTTCGCTTATCGGGTGCCGGTGGAGAAAACCGTTCCGCATCTCTACACCGACGCGCCCCAGCTGCGGGCGATGCCTGAGGTTTTCGCCACGGGCTTCATGGTCGGACTGATGGAATGGACCTGCGTGCAGCTGCTCGAACCGCATCTCGACGCGGGCGAGGGGAGCCTCGGCGTGCATATCGACGTCGCCCATAAAGCGGCGACCCCGCCAGGCCTCATCGTCACCGTCGACGCCGAGTGTATCGAGGTGAGGGGACCGCGAGCGCGCTTCAAGGTCAGCGCACATGACGGCGTCGATGAGATCGGCGCAGGCATTCATGAACGCTTCATCGTCAGTTGGGACCGCTTCAATCGCGGCATCGCCGCCAAGGTGGCGAAGGCCAGCAACAAGGTCGACGCATGACTGCAGAGATTGAAACAAGCCCGCTAAAAGCCGAGAGCGGCCAGCCCGACCGCGACCAGCGCAAGTTCACAATCAATTTCGGACCGCAGCATCCGGCCGCTCATGGCGTGCTCCGCCTCGTCCTCGAGCTTGACGGCGAAGTCGTGGAGCGCGTCGATCCGCATATCGGCTTGCTTCATCGCGGCACCGAGAAACTCATCGAGTACAAGACCTATCTGCAGGCACTCCCTTATTTCGACCGGCTCGACTACGTGGCGCCGATGAACCAGGAGCACGCCTACTCGCTTGCCGTCGAGAAGCTAGCCGGTGTGACGGTGCCGAAGCGGTCCCAGCTGATCCGCGTGCTCTATTCAGAGATCGGCCGGCTGCTTTCTCATCTGCTCAACGTCACGACGCAAGCCATGGATGTCGGCGCGCTGACGCCGCCGCTTTGGGGCTTCGAGGAGCGTGAGAAGTTGATGGTATTTTACGAGCGAGCGAGCGGGAGCCGTATGCATGCCGCCTACATCCGGCCCGGCGGCGTGCATCAGGATCTTCCGCCCGAGCTCGTGGCAGATATTTACGCGTTCTGCGACCCATTCCTAAAAGTTTGCGACGATATCGAGGATCTTCTCACCGGCAACCGCATCTTCAAGCAGCGCAATGTCGATATCGGCGTGATCACGCAGGAGCAGGCATGGGCGCATGGATTCTCTGGCGTCATGGTGCGCGGATCCGGCGCCGCCTGGGATCTGCGCAAAAGCCAGCCTTACGAATGCTACGACGAGCTCGCGTTCGACATTCCCGTCGGCAAAAACGGCGATTGCTACGACCGCTACCTGGTTCGCATGGAGGAAATGCGCCAGTCGGTGCGGATCATGAAGCAATGCTGCGAGCGGCTTGCCACCGAGCATGGCCCGGTCACGGTTGAAAATCACAAAATGGTGCCGCCCAAACGCGCCGTGATGAAGGGCTCGATGGAGGCGCTAATTCACCACTTCAAGCTCTACACCGAGGGCTATCACGTGCCGAAGGGCGAAGTCTACGCCGCGGTGGAAGCGCCCAAAGGCGAGTTCGGGATCTATCTCGTCTCCGACGGCAGCAACCGGCCTTATCGCTGCAAGATCAGGGCGCCGAGCTTCGTCCATCTTGCCGCCATGGACTTTCTCTGCCGCGGCCATATGCTCGCCGATGTCTCGGCGGTGTTGGGCTCGATCGATATCGTTTTTGGCGAGATCGATCGGTGAATAATTGTCCCGCCTGCACCGTTAACCGATAGGAAGTATCGCGCGGGGCTTGCCCCACTCTGGCGCGAAAGAGAAGAAGCAAAATTATGAGCGTCCGCCGTCTTGCCGCCGAGCAGCCTGAGGGCTTTGCCTTTACGCCGGAGAACCGCGAATGGGCCGAGGCCCAGATCAAGAAATATCCGGAAGGCCGGCAGGCTTCGGCCGTGCTTCCGATCCTGTGGCGCGCCCAGGAGCAGATGGGAGGCTGGCTGCCCGAGCCCGCGCTCCGCACCGTCGCCAATATGTTGGGCATGGCCTATATCCGCGTCTACGAAATCGCGACCTTCTACACCATGTTCAATCTGGCGCCGGTCGGCCGCTATTACGTTCAGGTCTGCGGCACGACGCCGTGCTGGCTCCGAGGCGCCGATGCGATCAAGGACACGTGCCGCAAGCTGATCGGCGCGCCTGGCCACGTGACGAAGGACGGGCTCTTCTCCTGGACCGAGGTGGAATGCCTCGGCGCTTGCGTCAATGCACCGATGGCACAGATCAACAAGGATTATTATGAGGATTTGACGCCAGAGAGCCTGACGCAAGTTCTCGATGGCTTGAGAGCGGGAAGGCACGTCGAGCCCGGCCCGCAGAACGGCCGGCAGGCTTCGGCGCCGCTGAGCGGACCCATGACGCTGACCGATCCGGAGCTCTATCTGAGCGAGGAGCCCGAGCATGCAGGCACCGCCTCGAGCGTTTTGGCTGACGACGAAGCGAAGCGGCCGGGCGCCGCTGCCAATCAGCGCGAGCGCGCCACGCCGAAGCCGCCGCTCGGCAAGGGCCGCAAACCAAGGCTGAATTGATGCTGCAAGACAAAGACCGTATCTTCAAGAATCTGTACAGGTTGCACAGCTGGCAGCTGAAAGCCGCCCGGGCCCGTGGCGCCTGGGACGGCACCAAGGCCATGATCGAACGCGGTCACGAGGCGATCATCGAGGAGGTGAAGGCTTCCGGCCTGCGTGGCCGCGGCGGCGCGGGCTTCCCCACCGGTCTCAAATGGTCGTTCATGCCGACCAGGTCCGACGGTCGCCCGAATTATCTCGTGGTCAATGCCGACGAGTCGGAGCCCGGCACCTGCAAGGACCGGGACATCATGCGCCACGACCCGCACCTCTTGATCGAAGGTGCCTTCTTGGCGGCCTTCGCCATGCGCGCCCATGCATCCTACATCTACATTCGCGGAGAGTTCATCCGCGAGCGAGAAATCCTGCAAGCCGCCATCGACGAGGCTTATGAGGCAAGACTGATCGGCAAGAATAACGTCAATGGCTGGGACTTCGATCTCTATCTGCATCACGGCGCCGGCGCCTATATCTGCGGCGAGGAAACGGCGCTACTGGAAAGCCTCGAGGGCAAAAAGGGCCAGCCGCGTCTGAAACCTCCATTCCCCGCCAATGTGGGGCTCTACGGCGCGCCGACAACCGTCAACAATGTCGAGACCATCGCCGTCGTCCCCGATATCTTGCGCAGGGGCGCAACCTGGTTCGCCTCGCTCGGCCGGCCCAACAACTCGGGCACCAAGCTTTTTTGCCTATCGGGCCACGTGAACGAGCCCTGCAATGTCGAAGAGGAAATGGGCGTACCGCTGCGCGAGCTGATCGACCGCCATGCCGGCGGCGTACGCGGAGGCTGGGACAATCTGCTTGCCGTCATCCCCGGCGGTTCATCGGTTCCTTGCATCCCGGCCAGCGAATGCAACGACCTGCCTATGGATTTCGACAGTCTCAAGGCGCTGAGGTCCGGCCTCGGAACGGCGGCTGTCATCGTGATGGACAAATCGACGGACATCATCCGCGCCATCGCCCGTCTTTCTTATTTCTATAAGCACGAATCTTGCGGCCAATGCACACCCTGCCGCGAAGGCACGGGCTGGATGTGGCGCGTGCTGGAGCGCATGGCCAAAGGCCAAGCGGAAAAGGCCGAGATCGATATGCTCCTCGATGTCAGCTACCAGGTCGAGGGTCATACGATCTGCGCGCTCGGCGACGCCGCGGCCTGGCCGGTGCAGGGTTTGATCCGCCATTTCCGCCATGTCATCGAGGAGCGGATCGACGCGCAAGCCGCCGAGCCGATCGCACCGTCGGTGCCGGTGGCAGCGGAGTAACGCGCATGGCTTGGCTCTGGGACAATGCGGTAACCCTCGCCAATGTGGTGATGGCGGTCGCCGCTATCGCCGCCTTGATCTATGCCCATCTGCAGATCGCCGAGAACAAGCGGGCCGAACGCCGGGCCAATGCCAATGAGCTATGGCGGGAGACGTTGCGGCTCGCTTTTGACAATCCGAAGCTGTCCGACCCGACGCTGAAGCTCGCCGAATTCGACTATGACGAGCGGACCGTCGACGGAAGCATCGAGCTGTTTCAGAAATACGAGCTCTATGTCGATACGATCCTGAATGCCAGCGAGGAGATCATGGAGGTATCACCGACGCGGGAATGGGACGCGGCGGTCCGCATCCAGCTCAAACCGCATCGCGACTATTTGCTCTCGCCGTATTTTCAGAGCTCGGGTTATCTCAAGCAATACGGGCCGAGGTTCCGCGCGTTTCTGCACGATGCATTGAACGATCCTCGCCATACACCGCCGGCGCCGCCGCCAAGTGTCGCCCAGATCGATGCGGGGAGAAGGAAGGCGGGCAAGCGTGCCTAAGCTCATCATCGACGGAAACGAACACGAGGTCCCGGCAGGAATCACGCTGATCCAGGCTTGCGGGCTTGCCGGTATCGAGATTCCACGCTTCTGCTATCACGAACGGTTGTCGATAGCCGGCAATTGCCGCATGTGTCTCGTCGAGGTCGCCGGCATGCCGAAGCCCGTCGCGTCATGCGCCATGAGCGTCAACGACCTCAGGCCGTCGCGCGACGGGACGCCGCCGACCGTCATAACCAACTCCGAGACCGTGAAGAAGGCGCGGGAGGGCGTGCTCGAATTCCTGCTCATCAATCACCCGCTCGACTGCCCGATCTGCGACCAGGGCGGAGAATGCGATTTGCAGGATCAAACCATGGCCTATGGGTTCGATGCTGGCCGCTTTCAGGACAATAAGCGGGCCGTGGAGGACAAATATCTCGGCCCTTTAATCGACACCTATATGAACCGCTGCATCCACTGCACGCGCTGCGTGCGCTTCATGACGGAAGTGGCGGGCGTCGAGGAGCTGGGCGCCATCGGCCGCGGCGAAGACCTGGAAATCACCACCTATCTCGAGCGCGGCATGCGGTCGAACCTGTCGGGCAATGTTGTCGACCTCTGCCCGGTTGGGGCACTGACCTCCAAGCCTTACGCCTTCATCGCGCGCCCCTGGGAGCTCACCAAGACGCTTTCCATCGACGTCATGGATGCGCTGGGCAGCGCCATCCGGGTTGATGCGCGCGGCCGCGAAGTGATGCGTATCCTGCCGCGCGTCCACGACGCCATCAACGAGGAGTGGATTTCCGACAAGACGCGACATGTATGGGACGGCCTGCGCACGCAACGGCTCGATCGCCCTTATGTGCGGCGGAACGGCAAGCTTACGCCCGCACGCTGGGACGAGGCGTTCGGCGCGATCGCCGAGAAACTCAAAGGAATCAACGGCTCGCGCTTTGCGGCTATTGCCGGAGACCTTGCTGGCTGCGAGGAGATGTTCGCGCTGAAGCAACTCAACGATCGTCTCGGCTCGCCAAACATCGACTGCCGCCAGGACGGTGCCGAGTTCGATCCCGCACTCGGCCGCGCCGGTTATCTCTTCAACTCTACGATCGAAGGCATCGAGCGCTGCGACGCGCTGCTTCTCGTCGGCACCGACCCGCGCCGTGAAGCGCCCGTGCTCAATGCGCGCATTCTCAAGCGCGTGCGCCAATGCCAGGGCCGGCTTCCCCTGGGACTGATGGGCGAGGAGCGGGACCTCACCTACGCTTACGATTATCTCGGTGCGGGGCCCGAGACCCTCGCCAAGATCGCCGACGGTTCACATCCCTTCCTCGAGGCCCTCGATGGGACCGAGCGGCCGATGCTCATCTTGGGAGCCGGGGCATTCGCCAGGTCCGATGGCGCGGCCGTTTTGTCGCTCGCCGCCAAGGCCGCAATCGCGATGGGCGCGCTCAAACCCGCGCTGGGCTGGAACGGTTTCAGCGTGCTCCACTCAGCTGCCGCGCGAGTAGGCGGCCTTGACCTCGGTCTCGTGCCGGGGAAGGGCGGACTCGACATCGCGGCCATGCTGGAGGCCGCGTCCGGAGGCAAGCTGGACGTCGTCTATCTCCTCGGCGCCGACGAGATCGATATGGAAAGGCTGGGCTCCTCTTTCGTGATCTATCAAGGAAGCCACGGCGATCGCGGCGCCCATCGCGCCGACGTCATCCTGCCCGGCGCCGCCTATACCGAGAAGGAGGCGATCTACGTGAATACGGAAGGCCGTCCGCAGATGGCTGCGCGTGCCGTCTTCCCGCCGGGCGATGCCCGTGAGGATTGGAAGATCATCCGGGCGCTCTCCGACGTCCTGAGTATGGCCCTCCCATTCGATTCGCTGCAGCAGCTTCGCGCCAAGATGTTTGCGGCGCATCCGCATTTAGCGCTTCTCGATCAGATCGATCCCGCCGACATGACCGCCATTGAACACCTCGCGAACCGCCCCGCAAAGCCTGGAAAGGACCGCTTCGGCCGCGCGGTCGAGGATTTCTATCTCAGCAATCCGATCGCGCGCGCATCCTCCATCATGGCGGAGCTTAGCGCGCTTCATGCCGGCGCCCACAGGAAAGCGACCGGGACCGATGGTTGATTTCTGGTCGCGCTATGGCCTGCCTTTTGCGCTGATCGTGGCTCAAAGCGTGGCCCTCCTCGTCACGCTACTGATCATCGTTGCCTTCCTGCTTTACGCGGATCGAAAAATCTGGGCGGCGGTCCAGATGCGTCGTGGTCCGAATGTCGTCGGGCCTTGGGGATTGCTCCAGTCCTTTGCCGATCTCCTCAAATTCGTGTTCAAGGAACCCATCATCCCGGCCGGCGCCAACAAAGTTCTCTTCCTTATCGCGCCGCTCGTGACGGCCGGCCTCGCTCTGTCGGCCTGGGCCGTGATCCCGGTCGACAAGGGATGGCCCGTCGCCGACATCAATGTCGGAATCCTCTTCATCTTTGCGATCTCGAGCCTGCAGGTCTACGGCGTGATCATGGCAGGCTGGGCCTCGAACTCGAAATACGCCTTCCTTGCGGCGCTCCGATCGGCGGCGCAAATGGTCTCCTATGAGGTCTCGATCGGGTTCGTCATCATCACGGTGCTGCTCGTCGCGGGCACCCTCAATCTTTCCGCGATCGTCGAAGCACAGGACAGTCCATACGGGCTATTCGGATGGTATTGGCTGCCGCTCCTGCCGATGTTCGTCGTATTCTTCGTCTCCGCACTGGCCGAGACCAATCGGCCGCCCTTCGACCTGTTGGAGGCTGAGTCCGAACTCGTGGCCGGCTTCATGGTCGAATACTCCTCGACCCCCTACATGCTGTTCATGTTGGGCGAGTACGTCGCCATTGTGTTGATGTGCGGTCTCGGCACAGTGCTCTTCCTTGGCGGCTGGCTCCCGCCTTTCCCGGTGCCGCCCTTCACCTGGATACCAGGAGTGCTATGGTTCACACTCAAGGTTTGCTTCTTGTTCTTCCTCATCGCCATGGTCAAAGCCATGGTGCCGCGATACCGCTACGATCAATTGATGCGGCTCGGCTGGAAGGTCTTCTTACCGTTGTCGCTCGCTATGGTGGTGATCGTGGCGGCGATCCTTCAGCTCTGGCACGGAGCTTCATAGGAGCATGCGCGTGAAGCGTTTTGCGGGTGCCGCCAAGTCATTGTTGCTGCTCGAATTTCTGTCGGCCTTCTGGCTCGCCATGAAATATTTCGTGGCGCCCAAGGCAACCCTGAACTACCCCTTCGAGAAAGGGCCGCTCTCACCGCGTTTTCGCGGCGAGCATGCACTCCGGCGGTATCCGAATGGCGAGGAGCGCTGCATCGCCTGCAAGCTATGCGAGGCCATCTGTCCGGCCCAGGCCATTACCATCGAAGCCGGCCCGAGACGAAATGACGGTACGCGCCGTACCACGCGCTACGACATCGACATGGTGAAATGTATCTATTGCGGCTTCTGTCAGGAGGCCTGCCCGGTCGACGCCATTGTGGAGGGGCCCAATTTCGAGTTCGCCACCGAGACGCGAGAAGAGCTTTATTACGACAAGGAGCGTCTCCTGGCGAACGGCGACCGTTGGGAGCGCGAAATCGCCAAGAATCTGGCTCTCGACGCGCCTTACCGGTGAGGGGGTCTTGGGTTATCTTCCCACCCATCAAGTGTCGTGCCCGGCCTTGCGCCGGGCATCCACGTTTCGCGGCCTGGCACGGCCATGGCGCGGATGATTGGGGCTGGCTCGGACCTAACGAAATCAACATGAGCGATCGCGTCTGAATGCTGAGCGCGCTTTTCTTTTATCTCTTCGCCGTTCTCTGCGTCGGTGCAGGCTTCATGGTCATCGCCGTGAAAAACCCGGTGCACGCGGTGCTCTTCCTCATCCTCGCGTTCTTCAATGCTGCGGGACTTTTCGTGCTACTCGGTGCCGAGTTCCTGGCCATGATCTTGGTCGTGGTATATGTCGGCGCCGTGCTCGTGCTCTTCCTGTTCGTGGTGATGATGCTCGACGTCGACTTCGCCGAGCTCAAAGCAGGATTTCTTAAATACCTGCCGGTCGGTGCCACTATCGGCATTCTCCTGCTCATCGAGCTCATTTTCATCTTGGGCGCGTGGGTCACTGCGCCTGATATCGTCGCGCAAGCTCCGACACCCCCCGCTGCCGATATCAGCAATACCGAAGCGCTGGGGCTCATTCTGTACACGCGTTATGTTTATCTATTCGAAGCGGCTGGGCTCATTCTCCTCGTAGCCATGATCGGCGCAATCGTTCTCACCCTTCAGCATAAGCGGGACGTGCGGCGCCAATCCGTGCCGGCGCAAGTCGCGCGCACGCGCGAGAAATCCGTCGAGCTTGTCGAGGTCGAATCGGGCAGGGGACTGTCATGACCGTCGGCCTGTCGCACTATCTCACCGTGGCCGCGATTCTCTTCACGCTCGGGATCTTCGGCATCTTCCTCAATCGCAAGAACGTGATCGTCATTCTCATGTCGATCGAACTGATGCTGCTGGCAGTGAACATCAACCTCGTCGCCTTTTCCGCCTTCCACGGCGATCTCGTCGGGCAAATCTTCGCCATGATCGTGCTGACTGTGGCGGCGGCGGAAGCAGCGATCGGACTCGCGCTCGTCGTCGTCTATTTCCGGAACCGCGGCACCATCGACGTCGCCGAAATCGATTTGCTCAAAGGCTGACGCTCAACACGCGATGTATCAAACCATCCTCTTTCTTCCCCTCGTCGGCGCGCTGTTTGCGGGGTTGCTCGGTCGTCTGACCGGTGCGCGCCCGGCCGAGGTCATCACCACGACGCTGGTACTGATTACCGCTCTGCTATCCTGGCTTGCCTTCTACCAGGTCGCCATCCAAGGCGAGGAACAGCGGATCGAAATGTTGCGCTTCATCACCTCCGGCGATCTGAAGACCGCATGGTCGCTCCGTATCGACACGCTGACCGCCGTGATGCTTGTCGTTGTGACCACCGTCTCCGGCCTCGTGCACCTCTACTCGATCGGCTACATGGAGGAGGACACCGGGCGCCCGCGCTTCTTCGCCTATCTTTCGCTTTTCACCTTCGCCATGCTGGCCCTGGTAACGGCCGACGATTTCGTGCAGCTCTTCTTTGGTTGGGAAGGCGTGGGGCTGGCGTCTTATCTGCTGATCGGCTTCTGGTATCACAAGCCCACCGCCAATGCGGCGGCGATCAAAGCCTTCATCGTCAACCGCGTCGGCGATTTTGGCTTCGCCCTCGGTATCTTCGCCGTCTTCACCCTGTTCAACTCGGTGCAATACGATACCGTATTCGCTTCGGCGCCGGATCACGTCGGCGAGACGATGCAGTTCCTCTCCTGGCACGTGGACGCGCTGACGCTGATCTGCCTGCTTCTCTTCATGGGGGCGATGGGCAAGTCAGCGCAGTTCCTCCTGCATACCTGGCTGCCGGACGCCATGGAAGGCCCGACCCCGGTTTCAGCGCTTATTCATGCGGCCACGATGGTGACGGCCGGCGTGTTCATGGTGGCGCGGCTGTCGCCGCTGTTCGAGCTGGCACCGATCGCGCTCGGCTTCGTGACGATCGTCGGCGCCACCACGGCATTCTTCGCCGCGACGGTTGGCCTCGTTCAGACCGACATCAAGCGCGTCGTGGCCTATTCGACCTGCTCGCAGCTCGGCTACATGTTCGCGGCGGAAGGCGTAGGCGCCTACTCGGCGGGTATGTTTCACCTCTTTACCCACGCCTCCTTCAAGGCCCTGCTGTTCTTGGGGGCGGGCGCCGTGATCCACGCGCTGCATCACGAGCAGGATCTCCGCCGGATGGGCGCCTTGCGCAGAGTGCTCCCCTTCACCTGGGCGATGATGCTGATCGGCACGCTCTCCCTCACGGGCTTTCCCTTCACGGCGGGCTTCGTGTCCAAGGATGCCATCATCGAGGCGACCTATGCCGCGCAAACCTGGGTCGGCAATTATGCTTTTGTCCTCACGTTGATCGCCGCGGCGCTCACTTCGTTCTATTCCTGGCGGCTGATGTTCCTCGCCTTCGAGGGCAGGGCGCGCGAGCCGAAAAAGGTGTTGGAGCACGCGGATGAGCCGCCCTGGACCATGGGGATCCCGCTCATCATACTTGCTCTCGGCGCCCTGGTTCTCGGCGGGTTGTTCGCGCATCTCTTCATCGGTGCGGGCCAAGCCGAGTTCTGGAAGGACTCGCTCGTGACGCGCGAAGAGCATCACGCGGCGCCGCCTTGGGTCGCGCTTGCTCCCACCATCGCCATGCTACTCGGTCTCGGCGTGGCCTGGTATTTCTACCTGACCAATCCGCTGGTGCCCTTTGGCCTCGCCAAGCGCTTCCGCGGCGCTCACCAATTTCTGCTGAACGCTTGGTATTTCGACGCGCTATATGACCGCATCTTTGTCCGCCCGACGCTAAGGCTCGGGCGCTTCCTGTGGAAGACGGGCGACGGCGCGATCATTGACGGCATCGGACCGGACGGCATCTCGGCCCGCGTCATCGACATTACCAACCGCGTGGTGAAGCTCCAGTCGGGATATATCTACCACTACGCGTTCGTCATGCTGATCGGCATCGCTCTCCTCATAACCTATTTCCTGTTCGCCGGCGGAGGGCTCAAGCCTTGAGCCATAGCTGGCCGATTCTCTCGGCGATAACCTTCCTTCCGCTGCTCGGCGCCTTGCTCATCGTGGTGCTGCGCGGCAGCGACGAGAGTGCGTTCCGCAATGCGCGCTACATAGCGCTGTGGACCACGCTGATCACTTTCGTCCTGTCGCTGCTGTTGTGGCGCGACTTCGACCCGCTCACCGCGCAATTTCAGTTCGTCGAGCTCAGGCCTTGGCTCGGCCCGATCAGCTTTCATATGGGCGTGGACGGCATCTCTCTGCCCTTCGTGCTGCTTACCACCTTCCTCATGCCGCTTTGCGTACTGGCGAGCTGGCTTGCCATCACCGAGCGCGTGAAGGAGTACATGATCGCTTTTCTCGTACTCGAGACGTTGATGCTCGGCGTCTTCACGTCCCTCGACCTCGTGATGTTCTATCTCTTCTTCGAGGGCGGACTGATTCCGATGTTCCTCATCATAGGGGTGTGGGGCGGCGCGCGCCGGGTCTATGCGAGCTTCAAGTTCTTCCTCTACACGCTTGCCGGCTCGCTGCTGATGCTGCTCGCGATCATGGCGATCTATTGGGAAGCCGGCACGACCGACATACCGGTACTCCTCACCCACGGCTTCCCGCCGGAGATGCAAACTTGGCTCTGGTTCGCCTTTCTAGCCTCTTTCGCGGTGAAGCTGCCGATGTGGCCAGTGCATACCTGGCTGCCGGACGCCCACGTCGAGGCGCCGACCGCAGGCTCGGTTATCCTTGCCGGTATCCTTCTTAAAATGGGGGGCTATGGCTTCCTGCGCTTCTCGATTCCGATGTTCCCCATCGCCTCCGCCGAGTTCGCGCCGCTGATCTTCGCGCTCTCCGTCGTCGCTATCATCTACACCTCGCTGGTGGCGCTCGCGCAGGAGGATGTTAAGAAGCTGATCGCCTATTCGTCGGTCGCGCATATGGGCTTCGTCACCATTGGCGTGTTCACCCTGACGATGCAGGGCATGCAGGGCGGCATTTTCCAGATGCTCTCCCATGGCATCGTTTCGGCCGCGCTCTTCCTCTGCGTCGGCGTGATCTATGATCGCATGCATACGCGCGAGATCGCGGCCTTTGGCGGCCTTGCCGATCGCATGCCGCTTTATGCTTTTTGCTTCATGGTGTTCACGCTCGCCAACGTGGGGCTTCCCGGCACCTCCGGCTTCGTCGGCGAATTCTTGAGCCTGACCGGCGCCTTCCGCATCAACACCTGGGTCGCCTTCCTCGCCACCACCGGCGTGATCCTTTCGGCGGCCTACGCGCTATGGCTCTATCGCCGCATCATCTTCGGCAAACTGGAGAAGGCCGGCCTCAGATTCATTGCCGATCTCACTTGGCGCGAGGTTACGGTCATGACTCCGCTCGTGATCCTCACCATTCTCTTCGGCTTTTATCCGGCGCCTATTCTCGATGCCTCTGCCACCTCGGTCGATGCGCTGATCAAGAACTTCAACGCCAGCCTAGCCGCCGCCGAGCAGGCACGGCTTGCGCTCATGCCGTAGGAGCCGGGAATCGTGCTCCAATCGCTGAACCTCATCGTTGCGTTGCCCGAGCTCATTCTCGCCGGCGGCGCGATGGGGCTGCTGATGCTTGGCGTGTTCCTGCCGCGGGAACGTGGCGAGCTTATTCTCGGCTTGGCAATCGCCGTTCTGGTTTTCGCCGGCCTTGCCGTAGCCAGCGGCACGGGCACCGAAACTTTGTTCGCCGATAGCTTCATCGTCGATCCTTTCGCCCGCATGCTCAAGCTGCTGACCTTGACCGGCGCGGGAGCGGCGCTGTTGATATCGATCGAGTATTGGCGTGGGGCAGGGGGGTTGAAATTTGAATATCCCGTGCTCGTCCTGCTCGCGACGACCGGCATGATGATGATGATCTCGGCCAACGATCTCATCGCGCTCTATGTCGGACTCGAGCTTCAGAGCCTTGGCCTCTACGTAGTCGCGGCCTTCCGTCGCGACTCGTCGCGCTCGGCCGAAGCGGGGCTGAAATATTTCGTTCTCGGCGCGCTCTCCTCCGGCATGCTGCTTTACGGCGCCTCGCTGGTTTACGGCTTCACCGGCTCGACCGCGTTTGTCACCATTGCTGCTGCCGTGCAGCCTTCGGGCGCCAATCTGGGACTCATCTTCGGCCTCGTGTTCCTGATGGCAGGCTTCGCCTTCAAGATCTCGGCCGTGCCCTTCCATATGTGGACGCCGGACGTCTATGAGGGAGCGCCCACGCCGGTCACGGCTTTTTTTGCCGCTGCTCCCAAGCTGGCGGCGATGGCGCTGACGGTGCGCGTCCTCATTACGGCCTTCCCCGCGGTGACTATTCAGTGGCAGCAGATCGTTGCCTTTCTCGCCATTGCCTCGATGGGCCTCGGCTCGTTCGCGGCAATCGGCCAGACCAACATCAAACGACTCATGGCGTATAGCTCGATCGGACATATGGGTTACGCTTTGGTCGGCCTCGCCGCCGGTAGCGCCGAAGGCGTGGAGGGAGTGGTCATCTACCTCGCCATCTACCTCGCCATGACCCTCGGGACGTTTTCTTGCATCCTTGCCATGCGACGGGACGGCCGCATGATCGAGGATATCGACGCCCTATCCGGACTTTCTCGCACCCAGCCGTTGATGGCTTTCATGTTGGCGATGCTGCTCTTTTCGTTAGCCGGCATCCCGCCTCTGGCAGGTTTCTTCGCCAAGTTTTACGTCTTCCTTGCCGCCATGCATGCTGGCCTCTATGCGCTCGCCGTAATCGGCGTGCTGTTGAGCGTGGTGGGCGCCTACTACTATCTGCGTATCGTCAAGCTTATGTATTTCGATGCGCCCGCGGAGCGCTTCGAGCCGATGCAGGCGCCCCTCGCCGGCGTGCTGGGCGTGAGCGGCCTCTTTGTGCTGTTTTTTTTCGTTTACCCCGCGCCGTTGGTGGCGCTTGCCGGGATTGCAGCCAAGTCACTGTTTTGATGACATATTTTGCATCGCCATCGCCCAAGCTACCGCCCGGTTATCGTCTGCTGCGCTTGGAGACCGTCGACTCCACCAACGCCGAAGCGCGACGTCGCGCCCAGGCGGGCGAGCCCGGTCCTTTGTGGATCTGGTCGGCACGTCAGTCGCAAGGGCGGGGACGAGGCGGCCGCGAATGGATCTCCCTTCACGGAAATCTCTTCGCCAGTCTGCTGATCGGCATCGACTCTCCCATGCGCATCGTAGGCCAGCTCGCCCTCGTCGCGGGTATCATCGCCTATGACACGATTGCCAAGCTGATCGCCTACGAAGGGCGCTCCGAGCTATTATTGAAATGGCCGAACGACGTTCTATTGGCGGGTGAGAAGCTGGCCGGCATGCTGCTCGAAAACGTCGGTGGTTCCGTCGAAAAACGCTCGACAATCGTGATCGGCACTGGGATCAATCTCGCGAATTACCCCGAGGACCTGCCGCAACCCGCGGTCAGTCTTGCGGCCTACGGCATGACGGTCGCGCCCGCCGATGCGCTCGAAGTGCTCGCGGCGACCACGCATGAATGGCTGACGCGCTGGAGCGAGGGCAACTCTTTCCCCAGTATTCGCCGCGCTTGGCTCGACCGGGCTGGTCCCATCGGGCGCCCGTTGCGTGTGACGATCAATAGCGAGGAGACCGAAGGCGTCTATGGCGGCCTCGATGCCGATGGCGCGCTCAGGTTGCTGACGCCGGATGGTGGCGAGTACCGCATCTCCGCCGGCGATGTCTTCTTCTTGAGTCGGTGAGGCCTTAACTCGAACATGACGCGAAAATCCCACGGAACGGGAGCCGATTTCGTGTTCCTGCCGCTCGGCGGCGTGGGCGAGATCGGCATGAACCTATACCTCTATGGGTACGGGTACGACCGCGCGCGCGAGTGGCTCATCGTGGATATGGGCGTGACGTTCGGCAGCGAGACCGAGCCGGGGATCGATGTCATCCTTCCCGACATACGCTTCATCGAGGAGGAGCGTAAGAATATTGTCGGGCTGCTGCTGACTCACGCGCATGAAGATCATTTTGGGGCCGTGATCGATCTGTGGCCGCAACTCGCCGGCATCCCCGTCTACGCAACGCCCTTTACCGCCGAGATGCTCAAGTCGAAGCTTGCGGAGGTCGGTCTCGTCAACGGCTTCCCGCTTGAGATCCTTCCGCTCGCTCATCGCCGCACGATCGGTCCCTTCGATGTCGAGTTGATCAACATGTCGCATTCGATCCCCGAGCCCTCGGCCGTGGTGATCCGGACGCCGCTCGGGGCTGCCCTCCATACCGGCGATTGGAAACTCGACGAGAATCCGTTGACGAGCGCCCCTACCGACGAGGCCAGATTAAAGGCACTCGGCACGGACGGACTTGCAGCGCTCATCTGCGATTCGACCAACGCAGTGCGCCACGGCGTTTCTCTGTCGGAGGCGGATGTGGCGATAACGCTCGGTCAGCTCATCCGTGAAGCGCCGCAGCTGGTCGCGGTCACGACCTTCGCCTCCAACGTCGCGCGTATCGGCTCGGTGGCGAAAGCTACGCGATCGGCCGGTCGCGAGCTCGTCGTTGTCGGCCGTGCCATGTTTCGCGTGATCGAAGCGGCGCAAGCCACCGGTTATCTCGATCCCAACCTTCCCTTCCATGAGGAAACCGCTCTGGCCAGATTGCCGCGGCACAAGGTCGTGGCCCTTTGCACCGGAAGCCAAGGGGAGTCGCGCGCCGCGATGGCGCGCATCGCACAAGGCGAGCATCCAAACGTGAAGCTCGAAGAAGGGGATCAGGTGATCTTCTCCTCGCGCACGATCCCCGGAAATGAAAAGGCCGTGTCGCGCATCCAGAACGGGCTGGCCGATTTGGGCGTCGAGGTGATCACCGATCAAGACGCCAACGTCCACGTCTCGGGCCATCCCCGGCGTGGTGAATTGGAGCAGCTTTACGGCTGGGTCAAACCCAGCGTGGCTGTCCCCATGCACGGTGAAGGACGCCACTTGGAGGCTCACGCCAGGCTCGCCGAGAGTCTTGGCGTAAAGCAGGTCGTGCGCGCCCGGAACGGCGCCATGGTCAGGTTGGCGCCCGGACCTGCCGCGATTATCGACGAGGTTCCGGTAGGACGCCTTTACCGCGATGGCATGATCCTGACCCGATCCGAGGACGGCCAGGTGCGCGAGCGTCGCAAGTTGAGCTTCGCGGGTTCGGTCGTGGTGTCGCTGGTGCTGTCCGACAAGGGGGTCTTGCTCGCGGGCCCTGAGGTCGCCTTGACGGGGCTGCCCGCGATGGACAATGAAGGCACGCTTTTTGCCGAGATCGTGCGCGACGCGGTGATCGGCACCATTGAAAGCCTGCCGCGGCCGAAGCGCAAGGATCAGGCGCTCGTGTCGGAAGCGGTACGCCGCAGCGTGCGCGCGGCCATCAACCAGGCATGGGGCAAGAAACCGTTGTGCTCGGTTCTGCTGACGGTGCTGTAGCAACCGAGCACGCGAAGCGCGATTGAGGAAGCGCCTAAGTAGCGCGAAGGGTGATAGCGAATTAAAAGGAAAGAGAGGAGTTTCAATGATCGGCCGCTTGAATCACGTTGCTATTGCCGTGCCGGATCTCAAGGCCGCCGTCGCGGTCTACCGCGACACGTTGGGTGCGACGATCTCTGATGAGGTCAATCAGCCCGAGCATGGCGTGACAACGGTGTTCATCGAGCTGCCCAATACCAAGATCGAACTGCTTGGCTTGCTCGGGGAGGGATCACCCATCGCGGGCTTTCTCGAACGCAACCCGAATGGCGGCATTCATCACATATGTTACGAGGTGCCCGACATCAAAGCCGCGCGGGACCACCTCGTGGCGCGAGGGGCCCGCGTGCTGGGGCAAGGCGAGCCCAAGATCGGCGCGCATGGGAAGCCCGTCTTGTTTCTTCATCCCAAGGATTTTTGCGGTACGCTGGTCGAGCTCGAGGAGGCATAGGCGATGACAATTGCCTTCGCGCTGGCGCTCTATTTCATTATCTGGTGGATTACGCTGTTCGCCATGCTCCCGATCGGCGTGCGCACGTCCGAGGAAGCCGGAGAGAAAACGGCTTCGGGCAATGCCGAGAGCGCTCCGCACTTGCCGAACCTGCTGCCTAAGATGGTTGCCACCACGGTAGTTGCGACCATCATCTTCGCGGCGCTCTACGCGATCATCGTGCATCACGTGATTACGCTCGACGAGATTCCGTTTTTTCCCCGCTACGACCGCCTGCAGTAAGCCGGCTCACGCAAATCCCCGCTCGCAGCGCTTTAGGCAAAAAAAAGCAAGGTCGGATCGACCTTGCTTCAGTAGATCGACTCCTTGAACTCTCCAGCCCGCAAGCCTCGCCCGTCGGTTGCGACAATCGAGAATGGCGGCTTAAGAGCGGCTGCACCTATGCAAGAAGCATGGTTGGCGCGCCTGGAGTTCACTTCCTCCCAAGACTTGGACCTGGTCCAATCTCAACGCGTAACTCCCGAGATCGCTAGGTCCCGAAACGCTCCCACGTTGTGCCGGGCACACTAGCCGAGCCGTGCCAAATTGTCACCATGATTGTGGCTCGACGCCCGAAATTTATGCTTAGCGAAGCGGAGCATTGGAAAGAACGTCTCCAAAATCGGCGAATTCCGCTAAACTTCCGCAGTCTACAGAACACCGAATCTGCCGCTATATTGGGCGGGCACATGCGACTGCGTCATCGCGTTTCGGGCGGAAGATTGCATGAAACGCAATTCTCATTGGCCGTTATGAATCGCTCGCGTCAGTTCTGCAGGACCAGAGTCGCCCGCAGGCGGCATTGCTTCATCGCGCGAAAATAAGCTATTAGCCGCTGCCAGGGGCCAGCGGGGGCGGATTGGCCCCTTTACGGATAGGCATGGCTCGTTTCAGGCGGCGCGACCCGCAAGCCGCCCCCAAGTCTTGAAGAAGCTGCCCATGCGCCTCAGCCGCTATTTCCTGCCGCTCCTTCGAGACGACCCGAAGGAAGCCGAGATCGTCTCGCATCGGCTGATGCTGCGGGCGGGGCTCATTCGCCAGGCGAGCGCCGGCATTTATTCCTGGCTGCCGCTCGGTTTCCGCGTCCTGCACAAGATCGAACAGATCGTACGCGAGGAGCAGGATCGCGCCGGTGCGCTGGAACTTTTGATGCCGACCATTCAGCCTGCAGAGATCTGGCGAGAAAGTGGCCGTTACGAGGTCTATGGCAAGGAGATGTTGCGCATCTCGGATCGCCATGAGCGCGAAATGCTTTACGGGCCCACCAATGAGGAGCTCATCACGGCGATCTTTCGCGACGCGGTGAAATCCTACAAGGACCTGCCGCGCATCCTTTATCATATACAGTGGAAGTTCCGCGACGAGATCAGGCCGCGCTTCGGCGTTATGCGGGGGCGCGAATTCCTCATGAAGGATTCCTACTCGTTCGATCTGACCGTCGAAGACGCACGCAAATCCTACAACAAGATGTTCGTCGCCTATCTGCGCACCTTCGCGCGCATGGGGCTCCGGTCCGTGCCGATGGTTGCCGAGACCGGGCCGATCGGCGGAAATCTAAGCCACGAATTCATCATCCTTGCGGAGACTGGGGAGAGTGAAGTCTATTGCCACCGCGATCTCGTGGAGCTCGAGGCACCGGCTGCGGACATGGCGTACGAGGGCGATTTGTCGCCAGTCGTCGAAGCCTTCACCAGCAAATACGCAGCTACTTCCGAGAAGCACGATGCCGAGCGTTTCGAGCGCGAGGTGCCCGCCAAGGATCGGCTGACGGCACGCGGAATCGAGGTTGGTCATATCTTTTTCTTTGGCACCAAATATTCGGAGCCGATGGGCTGCAAGGTGCAAGGACCGGGCGGAGATCTCGTAACCGTACAGATGGGCTCGTATGGCATCGGCGTGTCGCGTCTGGTCGCCGCCATCATCGAAGCTTCCCACGACGACGCCGGCATTATCTGGCCGCCATCGGTCTCGCCTTTCGACGCGGGCCTGATCAATCTCAAGGTTGGCGACGCGGGCACCGACGCCGCATGCGAAAGTCTCTATGCCAAGCTGGAGGGCGCCGGGTTGAGTGTCCTTTACGACGATCGCGACGACAGGGCCGGGGCCAAATTCGCGGCCATGGACCTGATCGGCCTACCCTGGCAGATCATCGTCGGACCCAAAGGGCTCGCTTCGGGCGAGGTCGAGCTAAAAGACCGCTCCACCGGCGCACGCCATAGTCTTACCTTCGAATCCGCCTTGAATCGCCTCTTGGCATCAGCGTCCGATGCAAGAAGGGAAGCAGCATGACGGCAGAGACGAGCACCGGAGCTTTCGCGCCTTTCGAATGGATGGTGGCGCTTCGTTATCTGCGGGCTCGCCGCAAAGAAGGCTTCATCTCCGTTATCGCGGGATTCTCATTCATCGGGATCACGCTCGGCGTCGCTACACTCATCATCGTCATGGCGGTGATGAACGGCTTTCGTCAGGAGTTGTTCAACAAGATGCTCGGGTTGAATGGCCACGTCGTCGTGCACAGCCTCAATAACTTCAACGACTATGACGATGTGGCGAGCAGGATCAGGACGGTGCCGGGCGTCAAGTCGGCGCTTCCTCTGGTCGAAGGCCAAGTGATGGTTTCAACCACCGCGATGTCCAGCGGCGCGCTGGTGCGGGGACTGCGCGAGGCCGATCTCAAACAGCTCAAGGCCATCTCCAGCAATATCCGCTTCGGCACGCTCAATGGCTTCGACAAAGTTCCGGGCGTCGCCCTTGGAAGCCGTCTTGCCAACGAACTCAACGTCAAGGTCGGCGATCAGGTCTCGCTTCTTACACCACGCGGCGCTTCCACCGCGCTCGGCACCGCGCCTCGCGTGAAGCGCTATCCGGTCGCCGCGATTTTCGAGATCGGCATGTCCGAATATGACTCGAGCATCATCTTCATGCCGCTCAACGAGGCACAGCTTTATTTCAATCAGCCCAACAGCGTGACGGTGCTCGAGGTAGTGCTCGACTCTCCGGATGAGGTTGGCGCGCTTGCCCCCAAGATCGTCACCGCCGGGGGTTCCAGCATCTATGTCAGCGACTGGCGCCAACGGAATGCGACCTTCTTCACCGCTCTCCAAGTCGAGCGCAACGTCATGTTCCTGATTCTCGCGCTAATCGTCCTTGTGGCAGCGCTCAACATCATCTCCGGTTTGATCATGCTGGTGAAGGACAAGGGGCACGATATTGCCATTCTGCGCACCATGGGCGCCACGCGGGCCGCCGTCATGCGCATCTTCTTCATCACCGGAGCAAGCATCGGGATCGTCGGCACTCTTGCCGGACTCGCACTTGGGGTGCTGGTCTGCGCCAATATCGAACATCTGCGTGAATTCATCGGCTGGCTCACCGATACCGAGCTGTTCGCGCCCGAGCTTTATTATCTCTCGCAGCTCCCGGCAGAGATGGACATGGGCGAAACGACTTCTGTGGTCGTCATGGCGCTCGTCCTCTCGATCCTGGCGACGCTGTATCCGTCATGGAGAGCTTCGCGCCTCGATCCGGTCGAAGCGTTGCGTTACGAATAGGCTCGGTGGTGGACACCCCAAGACCATCGCCGGTGCTCCGCCTCGACCGGCTCGAGCGCGCCTATACCCAGGGCAATCGGCGCATCGACGTCTTGAAGGGCGCCTCCGCGAGTTTCTTTGCCGGGGAGGCCGTTGCCCTGCTGGGGCCGTCGGGCGCCGGCAAGTCGACCTTGCTCCACATTGCCGGGCTTCTCGAGCGTCCCGACAAGGGCCAGGTGCTGATCGACGGCGTCGACTGCGTCGCGTTATCTGACAGCGAGCAGACCCGCATGCGCCGCATTGACGTCGGTTTCGTCTATCAGTTCCACCATCTGCTGCCGGAGTTCTCGGCGCTCGAGAATGTCGTCCTTCCGCAGCTGATACTGGGTCGCTCGCGAAGCGAAGCCGAGGCGCGAGCCAAGGAGCTCCTGAAATCGCTAGGGCTGGAACAGCGTTGGGACCATCGCCCGGCACAATTGTCCGGCGGCGAGCAACAGCGTGTGGCGATCGCGCGCGCCGTCGCCAACGGCCCCAAGGTGCTGCTCGCGGATGAGCCCACCGGCAATCTCGACCCGCCCACCGCGGAGCGCGTTTTCGACCAGCTTCTTGCGTTGATCCGCCAGTCGAGCGTCGCGGCCGTAATTGCCACCCACAATCTAGATCTTGCGGCGCGAATGAATCGGGTGTTGCGGCTGGTAGAGGGGGCTCTCGTCGAGGAAGAAGTCACCGTCGCGGAGATTCTGACCGCGTCCTAGCCTTCTTGCGCTCGGAACAAACAAAGAACATACTCCCGCGCTCGGATAGCGGGGATATGTCGCCGCGGCGCTTCAATCAGCGCTGCGAATCCGAAATTCTGTATCGCGCGGGAAAGTCAACGGGAGCAAGATCGCACGGCATGACGGATGAATCGCGTCCCTTCGTGCATCTTCGCGTGCACTCGGCTTATTCGCTGCTCGAAGGTGCGCTCACCATCCACAAGCTTGCCGCTCTGGCGCGCGACGACGGCGCGCCGGCTCTGGCGCTCACCGACTCCAATAATCTCTTCGGCGCGCTCGAATTTTCCGAGGCGCTGGCCGAACTGGGGATCCAACCCATCGTCGGGCTTACGCTGTCGCTGAGTTTTGCCGGCAACGCCCAATCGCAAGGGTCCGGCGGGGAGACCAGCCGGCCCCGTGCGGACGGACGTATTGGCCTTCTTGCCAAGGATGCGCAGGGCTACGCCAATCTCATGTGGCTATCGACCGACGCCTATTTCGCTGGAAGCGAAACCGGCGAAGTGGTCACCAACATTGCCGACCTCGCGGCGCGGGCCGAAGGTCTGATTGCACTGACCGGCGGCCCGGAAGGACCGATTGATGCCGAGCTGGCCGACGGCAATGCCGAGCTTGCCCGCACGCGTCTCGAGGCGCTCAAGGCCATTTTCGGCGACAGGCTCTATGTCGAGCTTCAGCGTCACGGCCTGCCGCAGGAAAGGGGGGTCGAGCCGCAATTGCTGAAGCTCGCCTATGATCTCGATCTTCCCATCGTTGCGACCAATGAGCCTTATTTCGCCAGCGCGGACGATTTCGAGGCGCACGACGCTCTCATCTGTATTGCCGAGGGAAACTATGTCGCGGTCGACGACCGGAGGCGCCTGAGCCCCGAGCATTATTTCAAGACGAGCGATCAGATGCGCGCGCTGTTCGCCGATCTTCCCGAAGCGCTCGATAACACGATCGAAATCGCGCGCCGTTGCGCGTATCGGCCCTTGCAACGCCAGCCAATCCTCCCGCCCTATCTGACCGGGGGCGAGGCTTCGAGCGAGCTCGCCGAGACCGAGGCCGCCGAGCTGAGGCGCCAGTCGGAGGCCGGTCTTAGGGACCGGATCGCCCAGCACGGCGTAGCGCAAGGCTATGACGAGGCGGCTTATGCCAAGCGCCTGGCCTTCGAGCTCGATGTCATCACCGGCATGAATTACCAGGGCTATTTCCTGATCGTTGCCGACTTCATCAAATGGGCAAAGGCCGCAGGCATTCCCGTCGGGCCCGGCCGCGGCTCGGGTGCGGGCTCCCTGGTCGCCTATGCGCTCACCATCACCGACCTCGATCCCATTCGCTTCGGCCTTCTCTTCGAGCGATTCCTCAACCCCGAGCGCGTATCGATGCCGGATTTCGACATCGACTTCTGCCAGGACCGCCGCGACGAAGTGATCTCCTATGTGCGGGAGCGCTACGGCGCCCATCGCGTGGCCCACATCATCACCTTCGGCAAGCTGCAGGCCCGTGCGGTCCTCCGCGATGTGGGCCGGGTCTTGCAAATGCCCTACGGCCAGGTCGATCGGCTGTGCAAGCTCGTACCCATGAATCCCGCCAACCCAGTGACGCTGCCGCAGGCGATCGCGGCCGAGCCGAGATTGCAGGAGGCGCGCGACGCCGAGCCGATCGTGGCGAAGCTGCTCGACATCGGCCAGCGGCTAGAAGGCCTTTACCGCCACGCCTCGACCCACGCCGCCGGCGTGGTCATTGCCGATCGGCCTCTGATCGATCTCGTGCCGCTCTACCGCGATGCGCGTGCCCAACTTCCCGCCACGCAATTCAGCATGAAATGGGCGGAAGCGGCCGGTTTGGTGAAGTTTGATTTCCTTGGGTTGAAGACCCTGACCGTCATCGAAATGGCACGGAAGCTGTTGGCCCGTCGCGGCATCGAAGTCGATCCGGCCAAGCTCCCGCTGGACGACCCGGCGGCTTACGCCCTTCTCCAAAAGGGCGACACGGTCGGCGTATTCCAGCTCGAAGGTCAGGGCATGCGCGACGCGCTCAGAAAGCTGAAGCCCGACCGCTTCGAAGACATCATTGCCATCGTCGCGCTGTATCGGCCGGGTCCAATGGACAACATCGATTCCTACGTGAACCGTAAGCACGGGCGCGAAGGCATCGAGACGCTCCATGCGATGATCGAGCCGATCCTGCAGGAGACCTACGGCGTCATCATCTATCAGGAACAGGTGATGCAGATCGCGCAAGTCCTCTCGGGCTTCTCCCTCGGCGAGGCCGATCTGCTCCGCCGCGCCATGGGCAAGAAGATCAAGAAGGAGATGGCGGCGCAGAAGACGCGCTTCGTCGAGGGCGCTGTAGGGAACGGCGTCGATCGCGGCCGCGCGGAATATATTTTCGAGCTTGTGGCCAAATTCGCAGGCTACGGCTTCAATAAATCTCACGCCGCTGCCTACGCCCTGATCGCTTATCAAACCGCTTATCTCAAGGCCAATTTTTCGACCGAGTTCATCGCCGCCTCGATGACGCTGGACATGGGGAATGCCGACAAGCTGAACGGCTTCGCGCAGGAAGCGCGCAGGCTCGGCATTCGCATCGAGCCGCCGTCGGTCAACAGATCGGAAGTGGGATTCATCCCGAGCGATGGGGCGATCCGTTATTCGCTCGCCGCACTCAAGAATGTCGGCCGCCACGCCGTCGACCATATTGTCGAGGAACGTGGCGCAACCGGAGGCTTCCGCGATATTTCAGATTTCGCCCGCCGTATCAATCCGCGCCTCGTCAACAAACGCGCTTTGGAGACTCTCGTCTCGGCCGGTGCCCTCGACGAGCTCAAGGTCGATCGCGCCACCGCGTTCGCCAATATTGACCGCATGATCGCCGTCGGCAACCGCTCGTTGGAAACGGACGCCGAAGGCCAGGACGATCTATTCTCGGGCGCCAAGCACCTGCCGCCGCCTATCGAGCTCCGCCCGGCCAAGCCTTGGGTGCCGACCGACCGTCTGTCCAAGGAGTTCGAGGCGGTCGGGTTCTTCCTCACCGGCCACCCTCTCGACGATTACAAGGACGTTCTTGACGCGCTGGGCGCTGAGACCTGGGCAGAGTTCGCCGTCAAGGCACGGTCGCGCCGGGTCGTCGGCACGCTTGCGGGCACTGTGCTGCATGCTCGTGAGCGCAAAGGCAAGAGCGGGAACGCCTATGCCTTCGTGGCCTTCTCCGATCCCACGGGACAGTTCGAGGCGGTGTTGTTTTCGGAAGTGCTTGCAGCCTCCCGGCCCCTGCTCGAGCAAGGGACCGTGCTCTTGCTCGACGTCGAGGCGGAGCCGGACGGCGAAAACGTCAAGGTCAGGGTGCAGAAGCTCGCCTCCCTCGACAAGGCCGCGGAAGCCCGGCACGCCGGCATGAGGATCTATGTCGAGGATATCCGGGCGCTGGCGCCGCTTGCCGAACAAGTGGGCGCGGGCGGCGGGCAGGGGCAGTTCCGCCTCGTGCTTCGGCTCGAGGACCTCTCGAGTGAAGTCGAGTTCGTGCTGCCGCAAGGCATCGACGCGACCCCCAAGCAGCGAAGTGCGCTCAAGCTGGTCGAGGGTGTGGCCGCGATCAGCTCCCTATGAGGGCTCTGGGCTTGATTCCACGGGGTTAGGGCCTTGCCAAGCCCTCATGCCGTCCCTATAAACCGCAACATCTCACACGCGGGATGCTAAGCGTCACAAAGGCTTCCTATCCTTTGCGCTCGCTCCGGTGACCCCGGCTCAGGCCGAGGTCTTCCTGTCCCGCGGCGGCCGAACCGGAAAAAGGAGTCAGCAGTCCAATGGCACTGCCCAATATTACTATGCGCCAGCTGCTCGAGGCAGGTGTGCATTTTGGTCACCAGACCCATCGCTGGAATCCGAAGATGGCGCCGTTCATTTACGGCTCCCGCAACAATATCCATATCATCGATCTCACCCAGACAGTGCCGCTCCTGCATCAGGCGTTGCTCACTGTCTCAGACGTCGTCGCCAAAGGCGGCCGCGTCCTCTTCGTCGGCACCAAGCGTCAGGCATCGGAGGCTGTCGCCGAAGCGGCGAAATCTTGCGCGCAGTATTACGTCAATCACCGCTGGCTCGGCGGCACGTTGACCAATTGGCGCACGATCTCCAACTCGATCAAGCGGCTCAAGTCGCTCGAGGAGCTGCTTGCCGGCGAGCATCAGGGTCTCACCAAGAAAGAACTCCTGCAGCTCACGCGCGAGAAGGACAAGCTCGAGCGTTCCCTCGGCGGCATCAAGGACATGGGCGCGCTGCCCGACCTCATGTTCGTGATCGATACGAACAAGGAGTCGATTGCCATCGCCGAGGCGCGCAAGTTGCATATGCCGGTCGTGGCCGTGGTGGATTCCAATTGCGATCCCGAGGGCATCAGCCATCCCATTCCAGGCAATGACGACGCGGGCCGGGCGATCACCCTTTACTGCGATCTGATTTCCCGGGCCGCCATCGACGGCATCGAGCGCGCCCAGGGATCGGTCGGCGTCGATCTGGGCGCCGCCGAGGAGCCTGTGGACGAGCCGGGACTCGAAGGGGATGAAGAGGGCACCGAACGTCCCGCACCTCAGGCGGATCGCCGCCCACAGAAGAAACCCGCCCGAAACGCCGGTCGTGGTCCGGGGAGAAGCGGTCAGAGAACGGACGGCAAGCGACCGGCGCGCAAGCCGAAAACCGAACCCTCGAAAGAGCAACCGGTCGAGGCGCAGAAGGAATAGCGGCAAAGGCCCTCGATTGACGATCATCGAGGACCGAAGCGACAGAGGCAGAGCATGGCGACGATTACTGCAACCATGGTGAAGGACCTGCGCGAGAAGACCGGCGCGGGCATGATGGATTGCAAGGCAGCACTGAACGAGACGAAGGGCGATATGGAAGCCGCCGTCGATTGGCTGCGCGCCAAGGGGCTCGCCAAAGCTGCCAAGAAAGCGGGCCGAGTCGCCGCTGAAGGCCTGATCGGGCTCTCGACGAACGCGAAGGAGGCGGCGCTGGTCGAGGTTAACTCGGAGACAGACTTCGTTGCCCGCAACCAAAAATTCCAGGAGATGGTCGGCGACATCGGTGCCGCTGCTCTCAAAGTCAAGGGCAATGTCGATAAGCTTGCCGAAGCCAAATACGGAAGCGGCAAGGAGAGCGTCGCCGAGACGATCAAGGAGATGATCGGCTCGATCGGCGAGAACATGACGCTGCGGCGCGCGGCCTATCTGTCGGCCTCAAAGGGTGCGGTCGCGAGCTATATGCACAACACCATCGCGCCAGGACTCGGGAAGATCGGTGTGATCGTCGCATTGGAATCGGCCGGCGACGCCGAGAAGCTCAAGAACTTTGGCCGGCAGGTCGCCATGCACATCGCCGCTGCCAACCCGCAAGCCGTCGACATCGATAGACTCGATAAGGCGCTGATCGAGCGGGAGCGTGCGGTCCTCACCGAGCAGGCCAAGGACTCCGGCAAACCAGCTCCCGTGATCGAGGAGATGGTCGAGGGCCGATTACGGAAGTTCTACGAGGAGGTTGTCCTGCTCGCCCAGGCCTTCGTCCACGATCCCGAAACCACTGTGGCGAAAGCCCTAGCCGAAGCCGAGAAGGCGGGCGGCGCGCCCATCAAGATCACGGGCTTTTATCGGTTTGCCCTGGGCGAGGGCATCGACCGGCCTGAAAGCGATTTCGCGGCGGAGGTTGCGGCCGCAGCGTCTCAACCTTAGGCAGCAACGCATCCGACGATTTGCCCGCCGATGTGCTTCCTGCGCCGATACCGCCGGAGTTCGAGCTGATGGCTAAGCCTCCCGCGAACCCAAAACCCCGCTATCGGCGCGTGCTCGTGAAGTTGTCGGGCGAGGCTCTCGCCGGCGCGAAGGGTTACGGGATCGATCTCGAGGTGCTCGCGCCAATTGCCCGCGATATTGCCCAAGCGGCATCCTCGGGTGCCGAGATCTGCCTCGTGGCTGGAGGCGGAAATATCTTCCGTGGCTTGATGGCGTCAGAAGTGGGCATGGATCGCGCGCGCGCCGACTATATGGGAATGCTGGCCACCGTCATGAATGCGCTGGCACTCGAAACGGCCATTGAGCGCGAAGGGGCCGCCGCCCGGGTGCTGTCGGCCATCCCGATGCCAACCGTGTGCGAGGCCTATATCCGCGACAAGGCCCTCGACCATCTCGCCAAGGGGCGGGTCGTCATCTTCGCGGGGGGAACGGGCAACCCCTATTTTACAACGGATACTGCCGCCGCCTTGCGGGCGGCCGAAATGGGTTGCGATGCCTTGTTCAAGGCGACTCAAGTCGACGGGGTTTACGCTGCTGACCCAAAAAAAGCGCCAAGTGCCAAGCGTTACGACCGGCTCACCTATGACGATGTGTTGCGGCAGGATTTACGGGTGATGGACGGCGCCGCAATCGCGCTTGCCCGGGACAATCGGATTCCGATAATTGTGTTTTCAATCAAGAGCCAAGGCGGCTTGGCTTCGGTGCTACAAGGTAACGGCGCTTCCACCATGATCGATGGCTGAGGCGCGCGAGACCAACTTGACCAGGCCACCAATTCTAGGCCTCGGGCCACGCGGGAGCAGGGACGATGGCGGCCTTCGACCTTAAGGAAATCGAGCGGCGGATGCGCGGCGCTCTCGGCGTTCTGAAGCAGGAGTTCGGCGGCTTGCGGACGGGCCGCGCCAGTGCGAGCCTTCTCGATCCCATCATGGTAATGGCCTACGGCAACCCCATGCCGCTCAATCAACTTGCCACCGTCAACGTTCCCGAGCCTCGGTTGATTACGGTGCAGGTTTGGGACCGGAGCCAGGTCGGCGCCGTAGAGCGCGCCATCAGGGAGTCGGACCTTGGGCTCAACCCCGCGGTCGACGGCCCGCTCTTACGCCTGCCAATCCCTGAATTGAACGAAGAACGCCGTCAGGAGATAGCCAAGGTGGCGCACAAATATGCCGAGCACGCCCGCGTTGCCGTCCGCAATGTCCGCCGCGACGGCATGGAGCATTTGAAGCGCGCCGATAAAGAGCACGAGATGGGGAAGGACGAGCATCACGCACTTTCCACGAAGGTGCAGGAATTGACCGATAAGATCATCAAGGAAATCGACGAGGCCCTTGCCAGCAAGGAAGCCGAGATCATGCAGGTCTAATCGGACAAGGCCAAAGGACGACGCCTTTATCCAACCTTGGAGCAGCCGAACGTGACGCTTGCGGTAGATAAGCTTGCTTGGGCTGCGGCCGACAGACCGGCGGTAGGCCATATCGCGATCATTATGGACGGCAACGGACGCTGGGCCGCCGAGCGCGGCCTGCCGCGCGCGGAAGGTCATCGCCAAGGCGTCGAGAGCGTGCGGCGCACGGTAGAGGCGTCACTCGAACTCGGCATCGCCCATTTGACGCTGTTCAGTTTCTCATCGGAGAATTGGGCGAGGCCGAAGCAGGAGATCAACGACCTGTTCGGCCTCCTGCGTCGCTTCATCCGGCGGGATCTCGCCGATCTACACAAGAATGGAGTCAAGATCCGCGTAATCGGCAGCCGCTCGGGCATCGACGCCGATCTCCTCCGTCTGATCGACGACGCCGTGGAACTCACCAAGGACAATACCGCTCTCAATCTCACCATCGCCTTCAACTACGGCGGGCGCGATGAGATAGCGCGGGCTGCGCGCCGCCTCGCCGACGATGTTGCCAACGGCTCGCTCGCGCCTTCCGAGGTTTCGGAGCAGCGTTTTGGGTCCTATCTCGACACGGCCAATCTTCCTGATCCCGACCTCCTCATCCGCACGAGTGGAGAGCTTCGCCTCTCCAACTTCCTGCTGTGGCAGCTCGCCTATGCCGAGTTCGTGTTCGTCGACACTTACTGGCCCGATTTCTCTCGCGAACACTTGGAAGCCGCCATTACCGAATTTCAGCGCCGGAGCAGGCGCTTCGGCGGTACGTCCGCGAGATCGACGGCGTGACGGCGACCGCCATTCTTCCTCATCCAAAGCGGGAGATCGTACTGCGCGTGACCTCGGCCGTGGTGTTGGCTGTTTTGGCACTCGCCGCCACGCTGTTCAGCCCATGGAGCTTCCTCGTGCTGATTGTGGTCGGCGGCGGGATCGTCGTTTGGGAATGGGGACGGCTCACGCGTGGCAATGGCTTCGACGTCACGACCCTTGTCGCCATAGTCAGCATCGCAGCAATCGCGCTGTTCGTCGCCGTCAGACAGCCGGACTATGCACTCTTCACACTCGCCGCGACAACGGCGGCCATTGGCCTCACGACCTATGCCGCCGGCGGCGCGCTCTGGTCGGTCCCCGGGTTGGCCTATGCTGCGCTTCCTGCCGCCGCGCTGATCTGGCTTCGCAGCGAGACCGCCCTCGGCCTGACTGCGATTCTCTATCTTTTCGCCGTGGCCTGGACCACGGATACGGCCTCCTATATCGCCGGCCGCCTTATCGGCGGCCCCAAGCTCGCGCCTGCAATCTCCCCGCACAAAACTTGGGCCGGATTTGTCGTCGGCGCCTTGACGCCTGCGCTTGTCGGCGTGGCTTTCGCGGTATTCACCAAAGGCTCTCCCGTCAGCCTCGCCCTGGTAAGTGTGGCTTTAGCGCTCGCCTGCCAGATGGGAGACCTCTTCGAGAGCTGGGTTAAGCGCCGCTTCGGCGCTAAGGACATGAGCCAATTAATCCCCGGCCATGGCGGGTTGCTTGACCGGATCGATGGTCTGCTCTTCGCTGCAGTGTTCGCCGCGCTCATTTCTCTCCGCGATCCGGCCAATCCCGGGCATGGTTTGCTGATTTGGTAAAAGGGGCTTTCGCGTGCTGCCTGCCATGACGTCCCTCGCGGTCGAGATCGAGACCAGAACCGTGCGGCCGCGGCGGATCTCGGTCCTCGGAGCCACCGGATCCATCGGCGAAAGTACGCTCGATCTCATCGGCCGCGATCCGTCGTCCTACCAGGTCGTCGCGCTGACCGGAGGGCACAATGCCGCGAGGCTTGCCGAGCTCGCCATTTTGCACCGCGCCGAACTTGCCGTCGTCGCCGACCCGCAAAGCTATAAGGCCTTGAGGGCCGCTCTCGCCGGCACGAGCATCGAAGTGGGAGCAGGGGAGGAGGCTCTGCTCGAGGCCGCAAGCCGCTCCGCAGACTGGGTGATGGCCGCGATTGTTGGCGCTGCAGGACTCAAGCCGACGCTGGAAGCCGTGCGGCAGGGACGCCTCACGGCGCTCGCCAACAAGGAATGCCTCGTCTCCGCCGGCGACATCTTCATGGCCGAAGTAGCGCGCGCCAAGACGACGCTACTGCCTGTCGACTCTGAGCACTCGGCTGTCATGCAGGTAATGGCGGGCACCCGTCCCGAGCGCATCGAGCATGTTTGTCTCACGGCGTCGGGCGGGCCCTTCCGGTCTTGGAGCCTTGATCAGATGCGCGCGGCGCGGCCCGAGCAAGCGCTCAATCATCCGAACTGGTCGATGGGCCCCAAGGTCACGATCGATTCGGCTACCCTGATGAACAAGGGGCTTGAGCTGCTCGAAGCTCACCATCTCTTTGCGCTTCCCCCGCACAAGCTCGACGCGGTGATCCACCCGCAATCGATCGTGCATTGCCTCGTCCATTTGAGCGACGGATCGGTGCTGGCACAGATGAGCTGCCCCGATATGCGAACGCCGATTGCCTATAGTCTGGCGTGGCCCGAGCGCATGCACGCGCCGACCAAGCGTCTCGATCTCGCGTCTCTGGGCACGCTCAGCTTCGAGGCGCCGAATGAGGAGCGCTTTCCCGCGCTCAGGCTCGCCCGTGAGGTCCTGGAGGCAGGAGGAAACGCTGGCACCGTGCTCAACGCCGCCAACGAGGTCGCGGTGGAAGCTTTTCTCGCCGGCAAACTCGGGTTCTTGGACATCGCGGCTGTGGTCGAGGCGACGCTTGCGGCCAATGTCGGATTGACTGCACCTGAACGCGCAACGGCCGACGATGTGCTTACCATCGATGCAGAGGCCAGGGTAGCGGCCCGGTCTCTGTTGGCGCAGTTTGCTTAGCCCGGATGGCCGGGCTAAGAAGGGCCAAATTTCAAGGATAAATCCTCACCGATGGACACCCTGGTTCAACTTTCAGGCTTCGGCGATACCCTTCTCGGCTACCTTCTTCCGTTCCTATTCGTTTTGACCGTCGTGGTTTTCGTCCACGAGCTCGGACATTTTCTCGTTGCCCGCTGGTGCGGCGTAGCGGTCAAGACGTTTTCGATCGGCTTCGGTCCCGAGATTTTCGGCTTTAACGATAGTCACGGCACGCGCTGGCGACTGTCGTGGATTCCTTTGGGGGGCTACGTCAAATTCATCGACGATGATAATGCCGCGAGCGCCGGACATAAATCTCTGGATCAGCTATCGCCGGAGGACCGCAAGCGAAGCTTCCAAGGAAAATCGCTTGGTCAGCGTGCGGCCGTGGTCGCGGCCGGTCCGATCGCCAATTTCATTATGGCAATCCTCGTCTTCACCCTAATTTTCGCAGTATTCGGCGAGCGCATCACCGCGCCTAAAGTTGACATCGTGAATCCCGGAAGCGCCGCGGAACGCGCCGGATTTGCGCACGGCGACCGCGTCATCAGCATCGACGGCCAGGCCATTGAAAGTTTCAACGAGATGCAGCGCATCGTCGGCATGAGTCCCGACCAAGCGCTTCATTTCAAGGTCGACCGCGCGGGCCAGACCATCGAAATTACGGCGACGCCTGAGCGCAAGGAGATCACTGATCATTTCGGCAATGTCATACGCCTGGGATTACTTGGTATTCAGCGCACTGCTTCGCCCGACGATTGGACACTCAAGCGACACGATCCAATCACGGCCTTCGGCATGGCTTTGAAGGAGTGCTATTTCGTCGTTTCACGCTCCCTGGGTTATCTCTACGACGTGGTTACGGGCCGGGAATCTGCCGATCAACTCGGCGGCCCTATCCGAATCGCCCAAGTCTCGGGACAAGTGGCGACTGCGGGATTCGTGGCCCTTCTTAACCTTGCCGCCATCATTTCTGTCAGTATTGGGCTGCTGAATTTGTTTCCAATACCAATGCTAGATGGCGGTCATCTTCTGTTTTACAGCATCGAGGCAATCAGAGGCCGCCCGTTGAGCGAAAGCACGCAGGAAATCGGTTTTCGCATTGGCCTCGCGTTCGTTTTGATGCTGATGATCTTTGCAACCTGGAATGACTTGATTCATTTGAAGTTTTTGTGAAACTAGGGCTTCTAGGCATTGTGGCTGCGGGGCCGGTTGGCCCCCCATAGACGTAATGAGGCGAGAACCAAAAATCGGCCACAAAAGGTGGCCAGTTTCGCTTCTGAAGCCGTAGCGGCGGCGGGGAATCGGCTCGAGGGGAAGACACCAGTAATGGTGCGGTGGACGTTGGCCAGAGGGCTGCTCGCAGCCCTCCTTGTGTTGAGTACCGTCCCGCTCTCGCTGGGTCTTAGCGCGAGCTTCGGCGATTTTTCCGCGCAAGCTCAAGGCGTTATTCAAAACATCCGGGTCGAGGGCAGCAAGCGCGTCGAACCTGAGACGGTGCGCTCCTATCTTACATTCTCGACAGGCGACGCTTACGACCCCGCACAAATCGATGAATCATTGAAGGCCCTGTTTGCGACCGGCCTGTTTCAGGACGTGCGCATCAGACGGGATGGGGCCACGATCGTCATCGTCATCATCGAGAACCCGATCGTGAGCCGGGTCGCATTCGAAGGAAACAAGGAGATCGAGGACGACGCGCTGGCATCGGAAGTGCAGCTGAAACCGCGAGCCGTCTTTACCCGCGCGCGCGTACAATCAGACGTGCAGCGGATTCTAACGCTCTATCGTCGTCAGGGCCTTTATGGCGCACAGGTCGATCCGAAGATCATCAACCTCGATAACAACCGCATCGACGTCGTGTTCGAGATACACGAGGGTCCCACGACCAAGGTCCGGGCCATCAACTTCATCGGCAACGCCGCCTATAGCGATTCGCAACTTCGCTACGTGATCTCCACCACGCAGACCAACATCCTGAGCTTCCTCAAGGGCACCAACATCTACGACTCAGACCGGTTGAACCTCGATCGCGAGTTGCTACGGCAATTCTACATGAAGAGCGGGTATGCCGACGTCCGCATCGTATCCGCTACCGCCGATCTCGACCCGGGCGGTCGGGGCTTCTTCATCACCTTCACCATTGAGGAAGGCGAGCGTTATCGCTTCGGGTCCATCGAGTTGGAGAGCGCGCTCCCCTCGCTGAGAACGGAGGAGCTTGGACGCTATCTCCTGACCAAGAGTGGCCGCGTCTACAACGCTGAGAAGGTCGAGAAGACGATCGAGTCATTGACGCTTGGAGTTTCCTTGCAGGGTTACGCGTTTGGCCAGGTGAAGCCCCGTTTCGACCGGGACGAGTCGACGCACACCATGAATATCGTCTACGTGATCGACGAGGGCCCACGGATCTATATCGAGCGGATCAACATCGTCGGCAATTTCCGCACGGAAGACGAGGTCATCAGGCGCCAGTTCCGGCTGGCGGAAGGTGACGCCTTCAACCGACTCCTCGTCGAGTCGGCACGCAAGAGATTGCGTGCGCTTGGGTTCTTCAAAACAGTTGAGATCGACACCCAGCCGGGCAGCTCGCCCGATCGCGTCATCGTCGTGGTCAAGGTTCAGGAGCAGCCAACGGGTGAGCTTTCCTTCGGTGCCGGTTATTCGACCAGTGAAGGCATCATCGGTGACGTAAGCATCACCGAGCGGAATCTGATGGGCAAGGGGCAGTATGTCCGGCTCGGCTTCTCGGGCAGCCTCGACCGCGCCCAGGTGGATTTCAGTTTTACCGAGCCGTATTTCCTCGATCGCAACTTGGCCGCGGGGTTCGACCTGTTCCACAAGGACGTGGACCTGACAAGCGTCGCTTCCTTCAAGCAAAGCGACACCGGCGGCAATCTTCGGCTTGGCTTCCCAATTGCAGACAACACGCAGATGGGATTGCGCTATCGCTTCGAGCGCGAGGAAATTTACGATGTCTCGAACAACGCGTCGCTGGCCGTGAAGCAGGCCGAAGGAGTCGCCAACGTTTCGAGCGTGGGCTACACGGTGGCTTACGATACGAGGAACATCCCGAATTCTCCGTCCAGCGGCGTTTTTGCATCGTTTTCCCAGGACTTTGCCGGCGTTGGCGGGGATGTGAATTACATCCGGTCGACTGCCGATGCACGCGGCTATTACCCCATCACCAACAAGGTTACCTTGGTTGGGCGCGTGCAGGGCGGCGCCATTGAGGGGTGGGGCGGCCAAGACGTCCGCCTGACGGACCTCTTCTTCAAGGGCGGCGAAACCATTCGCGGCTTCAAGCGCGCTGGCATTGGGCCGCGTGACGCTTGCGAGGATCCGATCAATCACAAGCGCGTACAGGATTGTTCGCGCGACTCTTTAGGTGGTGAGCTCTTCTGGGCCAGCACGGCCGAGCTCCGCTTTCCGCTCCCGTATATCCCTGATAATCTGGGCATGTCGGCCGCCATCTTCGTTGATGCGGGGTCTCTGTGGGACCCCAGCGAACTTGCTCTCGATGCGGTAAGGCAGGAGGGCAGCTTCATCTTCGACAGCAGCGAAGTCCGCATGTCGTCGGGCTTCAGCCTCATCTGGCAGTCGCCCCTGGGGCCCCTCCGCGCCGACGTCGCGCAAGCATTGCTCAAGGCCGACTTCGATAAGACCGAAGTATTCCGCTTCGGCGCTTCGACGAACTTCTAAAGTAAGCGATTTCCCGTTATGGCTTCGCGTCATGCAACATGCCGCGGCGCTTGCCTCTGAGACTTTCATGGAACATCCGGGTTTCTTCGACCGCGCCGGACCTTTTTCTCTCAAGGCCGTCGCGGAGACTGCCAACGCCGAGGTGGCAGCTGGCGCGGATCCTGGCCTGCAGATCAAGGACGTGAGGCCGCTCGACGGTGCCGGCCGTGGCGACCTTTCCTTTCTCGACAATCCGAAATATCTGCCGCTCTTCGCCGCCACGTCCGCGAGCGCCTGTCTCGTCGCGCCGAAATTCGCCGCTCAGGCTCCCTCCGGCTGCGCCTGCCTCGTCACGCCCGAGCCCTATCGCGGCTTCGCGCGAGCGCTCCTCCTATTTTATCCCGATGCGCTCAATCCAAAGGCGGCACTCCCCGGCAAGCCGAGCGGGTCAAGCTTGGTCCATTCGAGCGCCATGCTCGAGCCCGGTGCGATCGTAGAGCCAGGCGCCGTGATCGGACCGGAGGCTCATATTGGGCGAGGCACGACTATCGCCGCGGGCAGCGTCATCGGCTATCGCGTCCATATCGGCCGCGATGGCTATATCGGCCCAAACGCCTCCGTCACCCATGCTTTGATCGGTAACAATGTGACGCTCCACGCCGGCGTTGCCGTCGGCCAGGACGGATTTGGCTTCGCAATGGGCAAAGGTGGCCACCTCAAGGTTCCCCAAATCGGCCGGGTGATCATTCAGGATGGCGTCGAGATCGGCGCCAACACCACCATCGACCGGGGCGCCTTACGCGACACGGTGATCGGCGAGGGCACCAAAATTGATAATCTTGTGCAGATCGGGCACAACGTGGTGATAGGAAGGCATTGCGTCATAGTTGCGCAAACCGGTATCTCAGGCAGTGCCGAACTCGGCGATTTCGTGGTGCTTGGCGGCCAGGTGGGGGTCGTCGGGCACGTCAAGATCGGTGCTGGCGCTCAGATTGCCGCGAGCAGTAATGTTCGTGGCGATGTCCCCTCAGGCGTGAGATGGGGCGGCACGCCGGCCAAGCCCGTACGGCTATGGTTCCGGGAGCTCACGCTGTTGCAGAAGCTTGCCGAGCGGAAGGATTTGAAGCTTGATCAGGACGAAAACGGCAGCGGAACTGGCGCCTAGCCCTGCTGTCCAAGGAGCCAGATTTATGAATGAGAGCGGGGTGAAGTCGAAGCTCGGGACGGCGGAAATTACCGACATCCTGAAGCTTCTGCCGCATCGCTATCCCTTTCTCATGGTCGACCGCATCGTCGACATGGATGGCGATCGCTCTGCGAAGGGGATCAAGAACGTGACCGCCAACGAACCTTATTTTCAGGGTCACTTCCCCGGCAATCCGGTGATGCCCGGCGTGCTTCTCATTGAAGGCATGGCCCAGACCGCTGGTGCTCTCTGCATGCGTCATATCGAGGAGTTCAAGGAGCCGCCGCTCGTTTATTTCATGGCCATCGACAAGGCGCGGTTCCGGCGGCCGGTCGTCCCCGGCGACACCGTGCATTATCACGTGCAAAAGATGCGCAATCGCGGACGCGTCTGGCGGTTCAAGGCACAGGCGCTCGTCGACGGCGCGCTCGTCGCGGAAGCCGAGGTCAGCGCCGTGATCGTAGAGACTTAGCCGGGCGAGCATGGCCAATATCCATGCGACCGCCGTGGTCGATCCGAGCGCAAAACTTGGGGCGAACGTTGAGATCGGCCCTTTTTGCGTGATCGGACCACATGTCGAATTGGGCGATGGCGCGGTCGTCCGATCGCATGTGGTCATCGGCGGCCACACGACGCTTGGCGGCGATTGCCGGGTGTTTCCCTTCGCATCGATCGGCCTTCCTCCCCAGGATATGAAATATCATGACGAGCCGAGCACGCTGACCATCGGTCCGAAGACCACCATTCGCGAGCACGTCACGATTAATCCCGGCACCGAAGGCGGGCACATGGCGACCAAGCTCGGCTCCAACTGCCTGCTGATGATCGGCTCCCACGTCGCCCATGACTGCGATCTGGGCGACAACGTCACCCTGGTGAACGGCGCAACCTTGGGCGGACATGTGGCGATTGGCGACGGCGCCATCATTGGCGGTCTCTCCGCCGTCCACCAATTCGTGCGCATTGGAGCCTATGCCTTCGTGGGAGGCATGACGGGCATCACCGCGGACGTCATCCCGTTTGGCATGGCGATCGGCAACCGTGCCAGCCTGTGCGGCTTGAACATTGTCGGATTGAAGCGCAAAGGCTTTCCGCGCGAGCAGATCCATGAGCTCCGCCAAGCCTATCGCATGCTATTTTCCAGCGAAGGAACGCTGAAGGAGCGCCTTGAGGACGTGGACAGCATGTTCTCGGCAAATCCGCTCGCGAAGCAAATCATCGACTTCATCAAGAGCGGGTCGGATCGCTCCTTCTGCGTGCCGAGCAATGCCGCAGCGCCGAGCCCTTAAGCAGTCGCAACCGGATCATGGCCGAGCCAGTCAAAATAGAAGGGCCGCTCGGTATTATCGCCGGCCGCGGGCCGTTGCCTTGCATCGTGGCTGCTTCGGCCGCCGCTCGCGGTTTGCCCCTTCACATCGTTGCCATTCGCGGCGAGGCACGGGAGGAGATCGAGCGATTCCCCCATACCTGGGTCAAGTGGGGCGAGATCGGCAAGATGTTCGGCGCGCTCGATAAGAACGGCTGCGATGATCTCGTGATCATCGGTGGCGTGAACCGTCCCGACTTTTCCAATGTCAGACTGGACCTTGGCGCCATCAAGACCTTGCCCTTCATCCTCAGCCTCGGCAAAGGGGGGGACGATCATGTGCTTTCGAGAGTGGTTCGTTTCTTTGAGACCAAGGGCTATCGCGTGCATGGCGCGGGCGATGTGGCGCCTGAGCTCTTGGCAGGGCAAGGCGTTCTAGGCAGTAAAGTGCCGTCCACCGAAGAACAGACAGATATCGCGCTTGCCTTCAGCGTCGTGAGCGCACTTGGTCGCCTCGATGTCGGCCAGTCGGCCGTCGTGGTCAGAGGGCATGTTCTAGCGGTCGAAGCGGCCGAAGGCACCGATGCCATGCTCGTCCGCTGCGCGGAGCTTCGGGAGCTGGGTAAGGTTCGGCGCGGGCGTGCCGGCGTGATGGTCAAGGCGCCGAAGCCGGGGCAGGAGGAGCGCGTCGATTTGCCGACGATCGGCCCTGATACGGTGCTGAAGGCCGCGACGGCAGGTCTGGCGGGCATCGCTGTGGCCGCCGGTCAGGTGCTGATGGCCGAACCCGCGGCCACCATTGAAGCCGCCAACGAGCACGGCCTCTTTCTCGTCGGTGAAACCCTGACCGAGGAAGGGGTCGGCTAGCGGGCGTTCATCGCCACATAAGGGCGCTCGGTAGCACCGGTATAGAGCTGGCGGGGCCTGCCGATGCGCTGCAGTGGATCCTCGATCATCTCCTTCCACTGCGCGATCCAGCCGACAGTGCGGGCGATCGCGAACAAGACCGTGAACATGTCTGTCGGGAAGCCCAAAGCCTTCAGCGTGATCCCGGAATAGAAGTCGATATTCGGGTACAGCTTCTTCTGTATGAAGTAGTCGTCGGACAGCGCGATGCGCTCGAGCTCGAGCGCCACTTTCAAAATCGGGTCGTCCCCGTGACCGACCGCATTGAGAACCTCATGGCAGGTCTTCTGCATGATCTTCGCGCGCGGATCGTAGTTCTTGTAAACGCGATGGCCGAAGCCCATCAGTCGGAACGGGTCGTTCTTGTCCTTGGCGCGCTTGATGAATTCCGGGATTCGGTCGACTGCGCCGATCTGCTGCAGCATCGTCAGCGCCGCCTCGTTGGCGCCGCCGTGAGCGGGGCCCCAGAGGCACGCGATGCCGGCAGAGATGCAGGCGAAGGGATTGGCACCGGATGAGCCTGCTAGCCGGACCGTCGATGTCGACGCATTCTGCTCATGATCGGCATGCAGAATGAAGATGCGGCGCATCGCGCGCGAGAGGATCGGATCGACCTTGTATTCCTCGCACGGTACCGCGAAGCACATGTGCAAGAAATTGGCCGAGTAATCGAGCTCGTTTCTCGGATAGATGAAAGGCTGGCCGATCGAATATTTGTACGCCATTGCGGCGATGGTCGGCATCTTGGCGATCATGCGGATGCTCGCCATCTCGCGCTGCGCCGGATCCTTGATGTCGATCGAGTCGTGATAGAAGGCTGAGAGGGCGCCGACCACGCCCACCATGACCGCCATCGGATGCGCATCGCGGCGGAAGCCCGTGTAGAACCGTGTCATCTGCTCATGCACCATCGTGTGCATGGTGATTCGGTGCTTGAACTCGTCGTACTGGGCGGCGGTAGGTAGCTCGCCATAGAGCAGCAGATAGCACGTCTCCAGGAAGGTGCCGTGCTCGGCAAGCTGATCGATCGGATAGCCGCGATAGAGCAGGATTCCCTCGTCCCCGTCGATGAAAGTGATCTTCGACTCGCAGCTTGCGGTCGATGTGAACCCTGGGTCATAGGTGAAACACCCGGTGTCCTGATAAAAGGAATTGATGTCGATGACATCGGGGCCGAGCGTGCCTTTGCGGATCGGCAAGTCGTAGCGCGCCCCCTCGATGACGACAGAGGCCTCGTCGGCGCCGGACGCGCGAAGCTTTTCTGCGACGCTCATTTAAACACTCCTTTGTCCGTCATGCGGGAGAGGGCTCGCCAATGAACGCGTGGCACTCGCAAAACGACGCGGCCTCAGCGAACTTATTTTGCACCGCCGCATATTCGCGCCGATTGTGCCGCAGTGCAACAACTTGGCATGCTTAAATGTTAATCATATCAGCTTGCATGCGCTTGATCGCAGATGCGAGCAAGCGATTCGTCTCTTCCGAGCACTTCGAGCACATCGAAGATGCCGGGAGAAATTGACCGCCCGGTTAAGGCGGCTCTAAGCGGTTGCGCCACTTTGCCGAGCTTCCGGCCGGTCTCCTCGGCAAAGCCTTTCACCGTTTCTTCAAGGCTCTCTTGCGACCACGGTTGCACCGATTGCAGCCGCGACAAAAGGGCGCTGAGCATCTCTCGTGCACTCTCGTCGAGAATCTTGCTCGCAAGCTCATCTATGACAAGAGGTCTCGTTGCAAACAGAAAGGCGGCATTGTCGAGCAGTTCGACAAGGGTAGTCGCCCGCTCCTTCAATCCTGGCATGGCCCGTTCAAGCTTGCGCCAACCATCCTCGCCAATTCGCGCCAGCGTCGCCTCGCCGTCTGGAAGCTCGGGAATGAGTGACTTGAGCCGAGCAACGATCTCAGCATCAGGCGTCGCCCTGAGGTAGTGACCGTTCAAATTCTCGAGCTTGGCGAAGTCGAAACGTGCCGCCGACCGTCCAATGGCATCGAGATCGAACCATTCGATCATCTCGTCCGTCGACATGATCTCCGCATCGCCATGACTCCAGCCGAGTCTCACGAGATAATTGCGCAGGGCGACCGGCAGATATCCCATAGCGCGATAAGCCTCTACGCCGAGCGCACCGTGCCGCTTGGACAGCTTGGCGCCGTCAGGGCCGTGGATCAGCGGGACATGGGCATAGATGGGTGGTTCCCAGCCCAGCGCCTTGAAGATCTGCGTCTGGCGCGCCGCATTGGTGAGATGGTCGTCGCCGCGGATGACATGCGTGATGCCCATGTCGTGGTCGTCGACCACGACCGAGAGATTGTAGGTCGGCGTACCGTCGCTGCGTAGGATCACGAGATCATCGAGGTCCTTGTTGGCGAAGACCACGCGGCCCTGGACGCGGTCCTCGATCACCGTGTCACCGTCGCGCGGTGCTTTGAAGCGAATTGCCGGCTCTATCCCGGTCGGCGCCTCCGAGGGATCCCGATGCCGCCAAGTGCCATCATAACCCGGCGCGCGGCCTTCGGCCTTGGCGCGATCTCGCATGGTCTGGAGCTCGGCGGGACTTGCATAGCAGCGATAGGCATGGCCTTGCGTGAGGAGTCGTTCAGCAATCTCGCGGTGGCGTTCCGCGCGCGTAAGCTGATAGACGGGCTCGCCGTCCCACTCGAGCTCGAGCCAACGCAGGCCGTCAAGGATGGCAAGAATGGCGCCTTCGGTCGATCGAGCCTTGTCGGTGTCCTCGATGCGCAACAACATCTTGCCGCCGGTGTGCTTGGCAAAGAGCCAATTGAACAGAGCGGTGCGCGCGCCGCCGATATGAAGATAGCCGGTGGGTGAAGGCGCAAAGCGCGTGACGGTCGTTTCGCTCATAGCGGTCGCTGCGGCTTCGGTAGAGGCTAGGGACAAGTGCGCGCGTGATGTAGCATGGGGGCAGATGCGGGGTAAGGGCAGGGGAAGGTGTTTATCCTTGCTCGTTTGAGCATCGCTTATGGCGGGCGAGAGCGAAAACGATTGGGGTGCTGTACGCGCCCGTATTGGGCGCAGCGACGGACTGCTGTGGGCGTCCGCCGCGGCGGCAGGGCGCGCGCTCGAAGCTGAGCAGGATCGCTGGTTCCTTTGGCTGCCGGTGCTGTTTGCCGGCGGCATCATCGTCTATTTCGCCCTTACCGATGAGCCTGGGGCAAGAATGGCCGTTGCGCTGCTGATCGGCGCGCTCGGTCTCTGCCTCTTCCTCAAGCATTTGCCGCTCGGCGTCTGCATCGGCGGCGCGGCACTCGCCGTCGCCTCCGGCTTCGCCGTTGCCAAGCTTCGCACCGAATTGGTGCGGGAGCCTGTGCTTGCGCACGAACTGCGCTATGTCGAAGTCGCCGGCTATATCGAGAGTCACGAACTGCGCGACAAGGGACGCGCTCGGCTGACGCTGCGCGTGCTCGCGCTCGGCAATGTGGCGTCGGAAGAGCTGCCTTACCGGGTGCGCATCAGCCTGCCTGCCAAGGACGCCGCGAATGCCAGGATCGGCGAGGCGGTCCGCCTCCATGCCACACTTCAACCGCCACCCGAGCCAATCGAGCCGGGCGGTTTCGATTTCGCACGGCAAGCTTGGTTCGCCAAGCTCGGCGGGACCGGCTATGCGACGAGCGCGATAACGTCTTTTGTCGCTCCCAGGCCGCCATGGGACTTGCAGGCCTGGGCTCTGATCGACGATGTGCGGGCCTTGGTCAATGCGCGCGTACGCGCTGTCTTGGCTGGCGGGAGGGGAGAAATCGCCGCGGCGCTCATAACCGGCGAGCGCGGGGGCATCCCGGAAGAGGTGAATGATGCCATGCGCGATTCCGGTCTCGCGCATATCCTTTCCATCTCCGGCCTGCACATGGTCATCATGGCCGGCACTGTCTTCTGGCTTGTGCGGGCTATCCTCGCCCTCGTCCCGAGACTGGCGTTAGGTCATTCGATCAAGAAATGGTCTGCGGCCGTGGCACTCAGCGCCGCCAGCTGTTATCTCGCGCTATCGGGTGCTGCGGTGCCGACGGTGCGCTCCTGGATCATGATGAGCATCGTGCTGATCGCCGTCATGCTCGATCGGCCCGCTCTGACGATGCGCAATGTTGCTCTGGCCGCCATTGCTATCCTCGTCGTTGCTCCGGAATCGTTGTTCGATCCGAGCTTCGAAATGTCATTTGCGGCGGTGATCGGGCTTGTTGCCTTCTATGAATGGCTGTCGAAGCGCAGGCAGAAGCAATTGGGCGATGTGAGCCCTGCCTGGCAGGCCCTACGCAGAGGCTGGTCGCTCGCCGTCGGGGCTGCTCTCACCACGCTCGTGGCGGGAACGGCCATCGCTCCTTTCGCGGTGTACCACTTCCACCGCATGACGCATTACGGGCTCTTTGCCAATCTCGTTGCAGCACCTCTCGTCAGCTTCTTGATCATGCCGATGGCCATGTTGAGCCTCGCCGCTATGCCGTTCGGTCTCGAAGCCTGGCCTCTCCGCGGCATGGGGCTCGGCATCGATCTCATGGTTGCGACCGGCCAGTGGATATCTTCGTGGCCCGGAGCCGTCTCGATCCTGCCGCGCATAACCGGCACGGCCCTTATTTTGATCGTGCTGGGAATGTTGTGGCTTTGTCTTTGGCAGGCCCGGCCACGCGCGCTGGGCTTGATCATCATCGCGGCCGGCATCGCGCTCGCACCGCAGATCGAGCACCCCGACGTTCTAATTGAGCGCGAGGGTGCTACCGCGGCGCTTCGCTCGGACGACGGCAACCTCGTTTTTCCGCCGGCGACCGCCGCTGGTTATAGCGCCGACAACTGGCTCCTGACCGACGGCGATAGCCGCACAACCGAGGCGGCTAGCGAGAAGGGAGCTTTCCGCTGCGATTCGCAGGGTTGCATCGGGATGGTCAAAGGCAAAACCGTGGCTCTCGTACGCCACCCTGGCGCGCTTGAAGAGGATTGCCGCCTGGCGGACATCGTCATCGCACCCTTCACCATCGGCAAGAAATGTCGGGCGGCTCGCGTCATCGTCGATCGACGCGTGCTGCGAACTGAAGGGGCGCACGCGCTCTATATCGAGGGTCTCTCGATCAGGACCGAGACTGTCGCCAAGGCGCGGGGACACCGTCCCTGGGTTCCTCAACGTGCGACCGCAAGCCCGTATTCGGGCGACGCCAATGGCCCCGACAACAGTCGTGCGCCGGAGAACGATCCGGGCTTCGATGGCGACCGTGGGAAGTAAGGCTAGTAGCGGCGGATAAGTCCCACGAGCCGGCCCTGCACGCGCACCCGGTCGGGACCGAAGATCCGCGTCTCGTAGGATGGATTGGCCGCTTCGAGCGCGATGGAATCGCCGCGTCGGCGCAAACGCTTGAGCGTCGCCTCCTCATCGTCGACCAGCGCAACGACAATCTCGCCATTGACGGCGTCGTCGCACTTCTTGACGATAATCGTGTCGCCTTCGAGGATCCCGGCATCGATCATGGAATCGCCTTTGACCTCGAGGGCGTAATGCTCGCCCTTCGAAAGAAGCTCCGGCGGCACCTCGATGGTGCTGAGCCGGGTCTGGATGGCCTCAACCGGCACGCCGGCGGCGATCCTGCCCATGACCGGCACGGCTACCGTCTGCGGCAGGCTCTCGCCCTCTGCCACTTGTGGAACGCGGCCTAAACTTCCCTCGATCACGCTCGGCGAAAACCCGCGGGAGCGTTGCGCCAGACCCTGTGGCACCGAGTCCGGCAGCCGCACGATCTCCATGGCGCGCGCACGGTGTGGAAGTCGCCGCACGAAGCCGCGTTCCTCGAGCGCCGTGATCAGCCGATGAATGCCGGATTTCGACTTGAGATCAAGCGCTTCCTTCATTTCGTCGAAAGAGGGCGGGACGCCGGTTTCCTTCAGCCGCTCGTGAATGAACATGAGAAGCTCTTTTTGCTTCGACGTGAGCATCTGGTCCCCTTTGATCGGTTAGCTCTTTGTTCGGCGCCCTACGGGCAGACAAGCCCGCCTGTACAAATCATGAACAATTTATCTGTTCTGTTTGTGTTCCGCAAGCAGGAATGCCACGAAATCCAGTAGGCCCCACCCAGAAAGACCTCCAGCGATTCGGGTTTCCAGTGCCTTAATCAGTCCTCGAAAGGCAGGACCCTTACGCGAGCGCCGGCCGGCAGCGCTGGCTCGTGCGGCTCTCGCACAATGAAACAATCGGTGATGGTCAGGGCGAGGAGCAACGAGGAATCCTGGGAGGGAAAGGGGGCCACGCGGCGCTCGCCGCCGGGTGTCCAGTTCGAGACCGCACGAAGGTAATGCGTGCGCGGACCGTTGGCTTCAAGCGCCTCAAGGAGAATTCCCTCCTCAGATCGCCGCGCCGGTGCCTCCAACCCCAACAGCCGGTGCAGCATGGGCACAAGAAAGATGAGCGCCGTGACGTAAGCCGAGACGGGATTTCCCGGCAGGCCGAGCACAGGTTGGGTTCCGAGCCGGCCATAAAAAACCGGCTTGCCTGGCCGCATCGCCACCTTCCAGAAATCGACTTCAAGCCCCTCGGCGCGCAGCACACTTGCAACGAGATCGCGTTCGCCGACCGAGGCACCGCCGATGGTGACCAGAATGTTGGCAGCGCTTCCAGAGCGGGCGAGGGTGACCAAACTCTCCGCTTCGTCCTTGGCGATCCCGAGCCGCATCGCCTCGCCGCCGTGCCGTTCGACCAGCGCCGCAAGCCCGTAAGGGATCGAGGAAACGATCTGGTCGGGCCCAGGCGCGGCGCCGGGCAACACCAACTCATCTCCGGTCGCGAGTATGGCGACCTTGGGCTTGCGGCGCACCGCGATCTCGGCATGGTTCATGGCGGCCGCAATCATCAAATGGCGCGGACCGAGCCGCGTGCCCGCCGTCAGCAGCGCCTCTTCTTCGGTAAAGTCTTGTCCCCGCGGCCGGATATGACGACCGGCCGCAGCGTCCTTGACGACCACCGTGCCGGAAACCTCCTCGGCATCTTCCTGAAGCACGATCGTATCGGCGCCCCTTGGCACCGGCGCACCCGTGAAGATGCGCACGGCCTCGCCCTTGTCGACGCAACCCTTGAAAGCCTTGCCGGCAACGGACGTCCCGGCCAATTTGAGGCTTGCGGGAAGCGCGCCAAGATCGGCGGCGCGGACCGCATACCCGTCCATGGCGGAGGCATCGAAGGGCGGCTGGGTCACAAGCGCCACGAGGTGGCCGGCAAGCACGCGGCCTGCCGCTTCTTCCAGCGCAACCGTTTCGGATTTCAGGGGTTCTAGACCTTCCGTCACGCGGGCTAACGCTTCGGCAACGGATAGCAAAGTCGTTGGCTCCTTAGCGGCAAAAGCTGCCGGAGCGTCCGCCGGTTTTTTCCAGAAGACGAATGCCGGAGAACGAAATCGCGCGATCCACAGCCTTGACCATGTCGTAAATAGTGAGGCAGGCGACTGACACCGCCGTCAGCGCCTCCATCTCGACGCCGGTCTTGCCGTCGACTTTGGCAGTGGTCTCCACCCGGATACCGGCCGGATCGCTCGATGGCTCGAATGTCACGGTGACTTCCGACAAGGGAAGCGCATGACAAAGCGGAATCAATTCATGTGTTCGCTTGGCCGCCATGATTCCGGCGATGCGCGCCGTCGCAAGCACGTCCCCCTTGGGGACATTTCCTGAAAGGATCAAATCAAGCGTGGCGGGAGCCATGGCCACCCAACCCTCGGCGCGCGCGCTGCGCGAGGTCACGTTCTTGGCCGAGACATCGACCATGCGTGCCTCGCCTTTGTCGTTGAGATGGCTGAGCCGTGCCGTCATTGCACAGCCTCAGCCCGGGCAGGGGAGCCGGCGAGCAAGTTGCGCGTGGCCGCCGCAACATCCTCCTTCCGCATGAGACTTTCGCCCACAAGGAAGGCGCGTACGCCGGAAGCGGCGAGCCGCTCCAGGTCGGCATGCGTGGAGATGCCGCTTTCGGCGATGACGGTGCGGTCCGCCGGAACGTGCGGTGCGAGACGCTCGGTAGTTGCCAGCGTCGTATGGAAAGTCTTCAGATCGCGGTTGTTGACGCCGATCAGTGGGGTATCGAGTTCAAGGGCCCTGCCAAGCTCCGCCTCGTCATGCACCTCGGCGAGAATGTCCATGTCAAGGTCGCGCGCAGTGGCAGCGAGATCGCGCGCTGTCGCATCGTCTACGGCGGCCATGATGATGAGAATGCAGTCGGCGCCGAGGGCCCGTGCCTCCAGCACCTGATACCGGTCTACCATGAAATCCTTCCGCAGTGCGGGTAGGCTGGTTACCTGGCGAGCCGCGGAAAGGTATTCCGGTCGCCCCTGAAAGGACGGCCCATCGGTGAGCACCGATAGGCAGGAGGCGCCGCCGGCCTCGTAAGCACGCGCCAGGGAAGGCGGATCGAAATCGGCGCGGATCAGCCCTTTGGAGGGGCTCGCCTTTTTAAGCTCTGCAATGAGCGCGAAATCAGCTTTGGCGAGACGCGACCGTAGCGCGTCGGCAAAAGGCCGCACGGCCGATTGCGCCTCCGCCCGGACCAGCATGGCGGCTTCGTTCACCGTCGCCTTGGTTGCGGCTACCTCATTTCGCTTATAGGCGAGGATATGCTCGAGCACCTGTGCCATGCCTCAGACTTTATCATGACTGAGCTTAACGAGGGCTTCGAGGACGCCTATGGCTTTTCCGCTGTCGATCGACGTCGCGGCAAGTGCCACGCCGTCACGCAGCGTTTTCGCCTTGGCCGCGACAAGCAGCGCCGCGGCGGCGTTCAGCAGCACGATATTGCGGAAGGCACCGTTCTGACCACCGAGCACGGCGCGAATATGGGCGGCGTTTTCTACGGCGTCTCCGCCTGCCAAATCTTCAGCCTTCGTCTCGGGGAGTCCGGCATTCTTGGGCGAGATCTTGAAGGTCGTGATCTTGCCTGCGTCGAGCGCCGCGACATGGCTGATGCCGGTGGTCGTTAGCTCGTCCAAGCCGTCGCCGCCGTGGACGACCCAAGCGCGCGCAACACCAAGCCGGCCGAGAACATGCGCGATCGGCGCGACCCATTCTTCGCTGAAGACGCCGACGACCTGATACTTGGTGGACGCCGGATTCGAGAGCGGTCCGAGCAGATTGAAGATGGTGCGCGTGCCAAGCTCGCTCCGCACCTTGGCGACATGACGCATGCTGGCGTGATGCGCCGGAGCGAACATGAAGCCGAGTCCGCAGCCCGCGATGCAGTGGGCAATACGGTCAGGCGTGCATTCGATATTGACCCCGAGCGCGGCGAGCACATCGGCCGAGCCCGAGCGCGAGGAGACGGATCGATTGCCGTGCTTGGCGACGGGAACGCCGGCGCCCGCGACGACGAAGGCGGCGCAAGTCGATATATTGTGCGTGCCTTTGGCATCGCCACCCGTGCCGCAAGTATCGATAGCACCTTCGGGTGCGCTTACCGGTACCGCGCCGGCGCGCATGGCACGTGCCGCGCCGGTGATCTCCTCAACCGTCTCGCCCCGCACGCGCATCCCCATGAGGAGAGCGCCGATCTGCGCCTCGGTGGCGGAGCCTGACATGATCAGCTCGAAGGCCTCGGTGGCTTCAGCTTCCGTAAGCGTCTGTCCTGCCGCCACTTTCCGCAGCGCTGGGCTCAGATCTGCCAAGCTCGCTGCGCCCGCGAGCGCAGGGCTAGAGCGCACTTGCCGGTTCTCGCTGCGCCGAGTCTCGGGATCGCCGCTCGACGCGGGCGAGGTCGAGGAAATTGGCAAGCAGCTGGTGGCCGTGCTCTGAGGCGATGCTTTCGGGGTGGAACTGCACGCCGTGCACGGGATAGCGCTTATGCTGAAGGCCCATGATGACGCCGTCAGCCGTCTCGGCCGTGACTTCGAGCGCCTCTGGCAAGCTCGCGCGCTCGACCACAAGCGAATGATAGCGCGTGGCTGAGAAGTCCTGCGGCAAGCCGGCAAACAGGCCCTTGCCGCTATGGTGCACCTTCGAAAGCTTGCCGTGCATCAGAACGGGCGCCCGAACCACGCGACCGCCATACACTTGGCCGATAGCCTGGTGGCCGAGGCAGACGCCGAGGATCGGCACCGAAGGCCCCGCGCGCTCGATCAGCTCGAGACAGATGCCGGCCCGGTCGGGATCGCAAGGGCCCGGCGAAAGCACAATCGCCTCAGGCGCCTCGGCCAAAACCGCATCGACGGTTATCTTGTCGTTCCGATAGACGCGCGTGGATGCGCCCAACTCGCCGAGAAAATGAACGAGGTTGTAGGTGAAGCTGTCGTAGTTATCGATAAGCGTCAGCATGATGGGTGGTGTTACGCTCGCACCGCACGGCCCGTCAAGGTTTCTGGAGCCGCCGGAGCTAGGTGCGCAAATCCTTGGGCGACAGGAATAGGTTCAACGTCCCGCTGTTGACGCTAACGCTGCTCCACAGCCCTGCCGGAAAGTTGATTACCGCAAGCCCCGCGGTGGGAAATTTCTCCCGCAGCCTGTCCCGCAAATGTTTTGCCCCCGCGCCCACGAGATCAAGCGCAAAGGACTGGAGTTCGGGATTATGCCCAACCAGCATCACCCGGCTTGACCCCGGTTGGATCTGCTTCACCCGCTCGAGCAATGCCGCTGCGGTGGGATGATAGAGCTGATCCTCGTAGACCACCTTGGGTTCGACCTTAAGCTCGGGGAGGACAAGCGCAAGGGTATCGCGCGTGCGCCGCGCCGACGAGCAGAGAACGAGATCGGGATCGATGCCGCGCTCCGCCATGGCCTTCCCCATCAGCGGTGCGTCGCTCTCCCCTCGGGTCGCGAGCGGACGGTCCTGATCGGGCAGCGCTGGCGCCTTCCAGCTCGACTTTGCGTGGCGCAATAGGCTGAGCGTGAGCATGCGGCTTGCTGACCCTTACTGACCGCGCTTGGCGCGCGCGGCGAAGCGCACCGCCTCGTCGGCGGCTTTGAAAAGAGCGCGGGCCTTGCTCATGCATTCGGACTGCTCGCGTTCGGGTACTGAGTCGGCGACGATGCCCGCACCCGCACGTACATACATCGTGCCATCCTTCACGACCGACGTTCTCAATACGATGCAGCTGTCCATCTCCCCGCCGGCCGAGAAATAACCCACGCAGCCCGCGTAGGGCCCGCGCGCCTCGTCCTCCAGTTCATCGATGATCTGCATCGCACGTACCTTCGGGGCTCCCGATACGGTCCCGGCGGGAAATCCGGCCATCAGCGCATCGACGGCATCGAAATCGGAGGCGAGCCGCCCCTCGACATTCGATACGATATGCATCACCTGGCTGTAATATTCGAGGAAGAAGCTGTCGGTGACCTGCACGCTGCCGACTTCGGCCACGCGTCCCAAATCGTTGCGGCCGAGATCGAGCAGCATGAGATGCTCGGCGCGCTCCTTCGCGTCCTGAAGCAGTTCCCTCGCGAGAGCCCTGTCCTCCTCTGGGTTTGCGCCACGGGGCCTAGTGCCGGCGATCGGCCTGATGGTCACCTTGCAGTCGCGCACTCTGACCAGGATCTCGGGGCTCGAGCCCACCACGGCAAACCCATCGAAATTGAGATAATAGAGGAAGGGGGAGGGGTTGACCCGCCGCAGCGCGCGGTAGAGCGCGAACGAGGGCAGGGCAAAGGGCGCCTCGAAGCTCTGGCTGAGCACGACCTGAAAGATGTCGCCGGCGGCGATGTAGTCCTTGGCGCGCTTTACCTTCGCCATATAGGCCTTTGGTGCCGTGGTGGAGCGAGGTTCCGGGTGTGGCGGGCTCACATCAGGCTCGCTCGCGTGTGGAAGAGGCTGCTCAAGCCGCTCCAGCACGAGGTTCAGCCGATCCGCCGCCCGCGCATAGGCAGACTTGGCGCTCACGCCGGGCGCCGGTCTCACCGGCGTCACCACCGTCATCTCGTCCTTCACGCTGTCGAAAATCACGATCAGGGTCGGCCGAACCAGGATGCTGTCGGGAAGGCCGAGCGGATCCTCTTTTTCGCCGGGCAGATGTTCGATCAGCCGGACGGTGTCGTAGCCCATATATCCGAAAATACCGGCAGCCATCGGCGGCAGCTCATCCGGTAGCGCGATGGACGATTCGGCGAGTAAAGCCCTGAGCGAAGCAAGCGCCGGCAAAGGCGAAGGCGCGAACGCGCGCGCATCCGAGACAGGCGCGCGGTTGATCTCGGCCTTTACGCCGTCTGCGCGCCAGATGAGATCTGGTTCGCAGCCGATGATGGAATAGCGGCCACGCGTGGCCCCGCCCTCGACCGATTCAAGCAAAAAGCTGTTTGGACGTTCCGCGGCGAGCTTCAGCATCGCCGAGACGGGAGTCTCGAGATCGGCCACAAGGCGCGTCCACGCGACCTGTGCAACGCCTCCGTCGTAGCGAGACGCGAAACTCTGAAAGTCGGGCTCGATCGGGTGGTTACCGCCTTGCTGCGCGAGTGGCGCTATGGAAGCCTTGGCGGAGCTCATGGCTCCTCGCCGCTGCCGATCAGCTTGGCGAGAGCCTGCTGGTTGACGGTCACCCCGTAACGGTTCTCCAGCGCATTGAAATATTCGGCAATGGCATCTTCGCTGATGAGGGCGCCGATCTGCTGCTTGAGCCGCTCCGAGGCTGCGGCATCCAACGGTGGCGGCGGGGTGATCTTGTCAACCTGGAACACGACACGGCCATCCTCGATAGGCGAGGGCGCCGAGCCGTAGCCTTTCTCGGGGAGGGTGAACGCCTGCGCCACGGCGGTCGGCAAAATATTCACCGTGATGCTCTCGCGTTTCAACGGATCGCTAGTCAGGATCTCGACGTTAAGCTCCTTGGCGATATCCTCCAGCGTCTTGCTGCCGTTCAGGGTGGTGACGAGGTCCTGCGCGTATTTGGTGACACGCGCGCGCACCTCCTCGCTCTTCCAGTCCTTGACGACCTCATCCTTGACCTGATCGAACGGCTTGAGCTGCTGCGGCACGATCCCCAGAACCTCGTACCAGACCACGCCTTCTTCCTTGGCGTCGATCGGATCGTTCTCCACGCCGGTATCCGTGGCGAAGGCGGCGTTCAGCACCTCCTTCTGCGCGGGCAGCTTGACCATCGACCCGTCCGGCTTGCGGCCCTCGCGGTCGACCTGGTCCATCATCTCGTAATTCAGCTTGAGCTTGCTAGCGACTTCCGAGAGCGTTGTTCCGGCGGCAAGCTCGTCTTCGATCTTGTCGTGCAGGTCGAAGATCGCGCCGGAGGCGCGTTCCTTGAGCAGCTTCTTCTCGATGGCAGCCTTGGCCTCTTCGAAAGTCGGAGTCTGGCCGGGCTCGATCGCGCTGACCCGTAGCAGCACGACTCCGCCTAATTTTCCAGCCACCGGCTCGCTTACTTTGTTCGCCTCGAGCTGGAACGCCGCGTCGGCGATCGCCGCATCGGCCATCTCCGCGCGGCTCGGATTGCCGAGATCGATGTCCGACTCGCTCAAGCCTTGTTCCTTGGCGAGCGCGACGAAATCCGTGCCGGACTGAATCTTCTGATAGGCGGCTTGAGCGGCGGCAAGATCGGGGAAGGAGATCTGCTGAATCTTCCTCCGCTCCGGCTTGCCGAGCTGATCCTTGCTCGCCTCGTAGGCGGCCCGCACATCCGCGTCCGTGATCGCGACTTCATCCTTGACGGTTTCGGGCGTGACGGCCAGGACGCCGATCTTGCGATATTCGGGCTGGGTGAACTTGCTCGCGTGATTCTCATAATAGCGCTTGAGGTCTTCCTCCGTGGGATCGGGGACGGCGCCCGCGACGGTCGAAGGAACCAGGACATAGCGGAGCGTGCGCGTCTCGCCGTTGAAATCGTTGAGGGCTGCAAGCAGGATGTCGGGACTGTTCACGACATTGCCGATGGAACTGAGAATCTGCCGGCGCAGACTGCGTTCCCGCAGGGACACCAGGTAGCCCTGCTCGTTCATGCCGATATTCTGTAGCGCCTGCTGGAAGGCAACCGGGCTGAATTGCCCCGCCGGATCCTTGAACGCCGGATCCTTCATGATGTCCTCGAGCAGGGCGGCATCGCCGATGCTCAGATGCAGGTCACGCGCGTGATTGTCGACGGCGGCGCCGCCGACGAGCCGCTCGAGCACGCGGCTGTCCAATCCCAGCGCGCGCGCCTCTTGCAAGGAGAGGCTGCGCCCAGCCTGCGAGCTCATCGCGCGCAAGACTTCCTGTTGCGCGCGCAGATATTCCTGTGGACCGATCTTGGTATCGCCCACGATTATGAGGTCTTGCTTGCCGAAGCCCTGGAACCAACCGGCAGGAAACCAAATGATGAAGCTCGCAATCAGAAGCAGGACGAAGATGACGCCGATGACGCCGCCTGCCCCTTTGCGCAAAGTATCGAGTGCCACGCTGGAAGACCTTCCATTCATTTACTAAAGCCGCGCCCGCGTCGGAGGCTTGGACATCCTCGCGCGGCGGCGGCATCATAGGTAGCAAGCGCAAGCCGGGCAAGGCGAGCAATTTGGCGAAAAGCCCGAGAACGTGCCGAAAACCCGCAGATTAACGAACGGCCAGAGGAGGACGTGTGGTGAGAAAACCGCTGGTCGCGGGCAATTGGAAAATGAACGGGGTTGCTGCTTCCCTGGCCGAGCTGAAGCGGCTCAAGGAGCGCCTTGGACAATCGCCGGTGCCCGACACCGATATCATGATCTGTCCGCCCGCGACGCTTCTCGCTCAGGCACGCTATGCGCTTTCCGGGGGCACAATCAAACTCGGCGCCCAAGATTGCCATCCGCTGCCCTCGGGCGCTCATACCGGCGATCTCTCGGCCGAGATGCTCGCCGATGCAGGCGCCCAGGCGATTATCGTCGGCCATTCCGAACGGCGGACGGATCACGATGAGACCAGCGCGCTGGTGAACGCCAAGGCGCGGGCCGCCCATCGGGCGGGTATGATTGCCATGATCTGCATGGGCGAGACCGAGCAAGAAAGGCGCGGCGAAGCGACTTTGGAAGTCATCAAACGCCAGTTGGACGGCTCGCTGCCGCAGGATGCGCGCGCGGCGAATACCGTTATCGCCTATGAGCCCGTATGGGCGATCGGGTCTGGCTTGACGCCGACGGCCACCGATATCGCCGAAGTGCACGGCTTCATCCGCGCCGAACTCGGACGGATGATTGGACAGGGGGAAGCGACGGATTTCCGCATTCTTTATGGTGGCTCGGTCAAACCGACCAACGCTGGCGAGCTTCTCGTCGTGCCCGACGTCGATGGAGCCCTGGTGGGCGGAGCAAGCCTAAAGGCCGACGATTTTTATGGCATTTTGTCGGCCTATGCCGGGCGGAGTGCATGTTGATCCCAGAGGCGGGTGCCAGCGTGCTTGGCAAAGCTCGCGATCTTCGCCATTCTAGGGGTATTGATTTGGGGTAGGGGGACGACCTTTCTCACGGGCCATAAGATGCTGTTGCTGCGCTTGATTGCCGTGGCGCTTTTCGCATGGATTTCGGTGCCATTTTTGGCGCGCGCTGTGGCAGAACCGCTGGACAAAGAGGCGTGCCTCAATTTGCAGCTCGAGCGGAAAAGACTACTCACCCCCAAGATGCAGTCGGCGCTCGAGCAGGGACCCGATTGGGTGAAGAACCACCTCAACGATGAAGATCTGGAGCAGGTCAGGCAGTTCCTCGCCGTCGAAGAGAAAATTGAATTTCGCTGCCGCGGCGGGGGCATTGCGAAACCTAGCGAGGCTGCTGCCGCCGTCGCCGCCGATGGTGACGTACCGCCTTTGCCCGAGCGCAAACCCTCTTCGGCAACGGAAAGCGCCGTCGCAGCGGGCGGCAGCGATGCGCCGCTGCCCGACCGCAAGCCTGCTTCGGCAGAAGCAAAGCCTAGCCAAACCGTGGCTGATTCGGATAAGACACCGCCTTCGAAGGTGAAGGCGACACGATGATAACTGTTCTGCTTCTCATTCACGTGATGGTGGCTATTGCGTTGGTCGGAGTCATCCTCCTGCAGCGCTCCGAAGGCGGCGCCCTCGGAATTGGCGGCGGCGGCGGCGGATTCATGACAGGACGCAGCGCGGGTAACGCGCTCACCAAGACGACGGCCATTCTTGCCGCGAGTTTTTTTGCGACCAGCCTCTTCCTTTCCATTCTGGCAAGCCGCCATGATCCGCCCCCATCCATCTTGGCCCCAGCCAATCAAGGCGAGGGGGGATTGGCACCGCTTCAAATCCCTGGCGCACCGGCGCCGGCAGCCCCGCAAGCTCCGGCAGCGCCTTCAGCCCCCGCCGCTCCACAAGCTCCGCAGTCGCAATAGCACCCGGCTTTAGCCGGGGATAAAAACACCGCCCATAAACGACGAAGCGGTTTGGGGCTACGACTCACGTCTGTTTCGGTGTAGGGTCGAGGCCCATGGCGCGGTACGTTTTCATTACCGGCGGCGTGGTTTCCTCACTCGGCAAGGGACTCGCCTCGGCGGCGCTCGGCGCGCTGTTGCAGGCTCGCGGGTTCAGCTTGCGGCTACGCAAGCTCGACCCTTATCTCAATGTCGATCCGGGAACCATGAGCCCCTATCAGCACGGCGAGGTCTTCGTCACCGACGACGGCGCCGAGACCGATCTCGATCTCGGTCATTACGAGCGCTTCACCGGACGGCCCGCGTGCCAGGCCGACAACATCACGACGGGGCGCCTTTATCAGGAGATCATCGCCAAAGAGCGGCGCGGCGATTATCTCGGTGCGACCGTGCAGGTCATTCCGCACGTCACCGACGCCATCAAGAATTTCATCACCGCCGGCAACGAAGGGGTCGATTTCGTCCTGTGCGAGATCGGTGGCACGGTCGGCGATATCGAAGGCCTGCCCTTCTTTGAAGCAATTCGCCAGCTCGGCAACGAGCTGCCGCGCGGATCGACAGCCTTCATCCATCTCACCTTGGTGCCCTTCATTCCGAGCGCCGGCGAGCTGAAAACCAAACCCACCCAACACTCGGTCAAGGAGTTGCGCTCGATCGGCATTCAGCCGGACGTGCTGCTCTGCCGCACGGACCGGCCTTTGCCGAAGGACGAAAGGCGCAAGATCGCGCTTTTTTGCAACGTTCGCCCCGAAGCCGTGATCCAGGCGCTCGACGTGCCAAGCATCTACGACGTACCCGTCGCTTATCACGCCGAAGGTCTCGATCGCGAGGTGCTGGCCGCTTTCGGCATTTCCAACGCGCCCGAGCCCGACCTCGAGCGCTGGCGTGCGATCTCCGAGACCATCGCTAATCCGGATGGCGAGGTAAACGTCGCGGTCGTCGGCAAGTACACGGGTCTCAAGGACGCCTACAAATCCCTCAACGAAGCCCTCATCCATGGTGGCATCGCCAATCGTGTGAAGGTCAACTTGCAATGGATCGAATCGCAAACCTTCGAGAGCGAGGACGCTTCTGTTTATCTCGAGGACGTGCACGGCATTCTCGTTCCAGGCGGCTTCGGAGAGAGGGGATCGCGCGGCAAGATCCAGGCGGCGAAATATGCGCGGACCAGGCGGCTTCCTTATTTCGGGATCTGTTTCGGCATGCAGATGGCCGTGATCGAGGTTGCCCGCGATCTTGCTGGCATCGACGGCGCGAGCTCGACGGAGTTCGGTCCGGCCGAGGAACCCGTAATCGGCTTGATGACCGAATGGATGAAGGGCGACGAGCTGCAGAAGCGCCAGGTCAACGGCAATATGGGCGGCACGATGCGGCTGGGTGCCTATGATGCGGTTCTGGCCAAAGGCAGCAAGGTCGCCGAGATCTACGGAAGCACGCGCATCTCCGAGCGCCATCGTCACCGTTATGAGGTGAACACCCGCTATCGCAACAAGCTCGAAGCCGCGGGCTTGCGCTTCTCGGGCCTCTCGCCGGACGGACTCTTGCCGGAGATCGTCGAGATTCCGGACCATCCCTGGTTCATCGGCGTGCAGTTCCATCCCGAGCTGAAATCCCGCCCCTTCCAGCCCCACCCGCTTTTCGCCTCTTTCATCGGCGCGGCGGTCGACCAGAGTCGCCTCGTCTAGAATCGCGCGCTAGCCTGCTGTTGACGAGGTGTGACGCGGGTCGCATGGTCTTGTCATGAACAAGGCCATCAAGCCCGCTCCCTCAGGCGTCGTTGTCGTGGGAAAAGCCAGATTCGGCAATGATTTGCCGTTGGCGCTGATGGCCGGCCCCTGCGTGCTCGAGAGCCGCGCGCATGCACTTGAAACGGCGATGGCGCTCCAGGAGATCGCCCAAAAACTCAAGATCGGGCTCGTCTATAAAAGCTCCTTCGACAAGGCCAACCGCACGAGCGCCGGAAGCGCCCGCGGACTCGGGCTAGCAGAGGCCCTTCCTATCTTCGCCGAGATCCGCGAGACCACTGGGCTTGGCGTCGTGACCGACGTGCACGAGCCGGAGCAATGCGCCCCGGTCGCCGAAGCTGTCGACCTTCTTCAAATACCGGCCTTCCTCTGCAGGCAGACCGATCTTCTGATCGCGGCCGCGCGGACCGGTAAGCCTGTCAACGTCAAGAAGGGTCAGTTCCTGGCGCCCTGGGATATGAAGAATGTCGTGGCGAAGCTGCTCGGCGCCGGCAACCCGAACATTCTCCTCACCGAGCGCGGCGTCTCCTTCGGCTACAACACGCTCGTCTCCGACATGCGCGCGTTGCCGATCCTTGCCGAGACGGGAGCGCCGGTGATCTTCGACGCCACGCATTCGGTGCAGCAACCAGGCGGGGAAGGGGAGAGGAGCGGAGGCGAGCGGCGCTTCGTGCCGGTGCTCGCCCGCGCCGCGGTCGCCGTCGGAGTCGCCGGCCTCTTCATCGAGACGCATGAGAACCCCGACCGCGCACCTTCAGATGGCCCGAACATGCTGCCGCTCAGCACGCTCGAGCCTCTGCTCAAGGAGCTGATCGAGATCGACTGTCTAACGAAGCGCCTGAGCCATTCGCCACCATCAACGAGCTCGGCACGAGGATAGGCTCAGCCGCGCCCGCGATAGGGCGCGACGCCTTGCTCCGGAATCCACACCCCCTCGGGCGGCGTGCCGTGCTGCCAGAAGACATCAATGGGGATGCCGCCGCGCGGATACCAATAACCACCGATCCGGAGCCATGCAGGCTCGATAAGAGCGACGATCCGCTTGGCGATGCCGATGGTCGCGTCCTCGTGGAAGGCGCCGGTATTGCGGTAGCTCGCGAGATAAAGCTTGAGCGATTTCGATTCGAGCAGCCACACTCGCGGCGCGTAGTCGACGACCAAATGCGCGTAGTCGGGCTGGCCGGTGATGGGACAGAGGCAGGTGAACTCGGGGCAGGTGAAGCGCGCCACATAGCTTTCCAGCACAGTGGGATCCGAAGCTTGGAATTCACGTGACTTGAAGTCGC
>JADMIO010603847.1_pt1 | contig 103896 bp, 54 predicted proteins | sample 8958161 | NCBI WGS metagenome assembly JADMIO01 (sample SAMN16585339, study PRJNA669376) | soil metagenome | isolation source: Crop rotation soil | place: USA: Cullars Rotation, Alabama | collected 2011
CCGCGACTTCAAGTCACGTGAATTCCAAGCTTCGGATCCCACTGTGCTGGAAAGAGGAAGTGTTAGCCACCGTGAACCGACTTGTCACGCTTGTCAATTCAAATCAGGTGAAACCTGCCGTAGCGCCCATTGCATTCGATTATTTGTGGGAGCCGCTGGTAGGTGCCGGATTCACGGTTGATCTGCTGGATCTCTGCTTCGCGGAAAATTTCCGACAGGCGATCAGGGACTATTGCGCTCAAAAGCAGCCATCGTTCTGGGGCTTGACGATGCGCAATACAGACGACGTGTATTTCTCCAGCCAGCATTCGTTTGTGGACAAGGTCCGCGACATGATTGCTTGCCTCCGCCGGCACTCGAGTGCACCGGTCGTCATGGGCGGAGTTGGTTTTTCCATTATGCCCGAGAAGATTATGTCTTATTGTGGCGTAGACTTCGGAATCATCTGTGAAGGTGAAGTTTCATTCCCATTGCTCTTAAGCAGACTTTCGAATGGCCAGCCATACCATGACATACCCGGACTGGTGTACCGCACAGAGAGCGGCATCCGAAGAAATCAGGTTGTCTTTGCTGACCTGAAGGAAGTAGGCACACATGGCCGGAAATTTCTGGATAACAAGCGCTATTTCGCCAAAGGAGGACTGGCTGCTGTTGAGACCAAGAGAGGATGTACACGACCGTGTATCTACTGCGTTGAACCGCTTGTAAAGGGAAAGAAGGTCCGTCTTCGCGATCCCCGTCATATTGTCGACGAAATCGAAAGCCTTGTAGCCCAGGGGATTTATGCCATCCATATCAATGATTCAGAATTCAATCTTGATGTAAATCACGCCGTCGCATTTTGCCAGGAATTGATACGTCGGGGCGTGAACCGTCAAATCCAGTGGTACGCCTACGGCATGCCGTCTCCCTTTCCGGAAATCCTCGCACGCAATATGAAGGATGCAGGTTGTATGGGCATGAATTTTGGCACGGATAGCGCCAGTGAAACCATGCTGCGCGTTCTGATGCGTACCTTCAGGCCCAAGCACATCAAAGAAGCGGTAGATTTGTGTAAAAAATACCGGCTGCGGCACATCATAGAAATTCTCTTCGGTGCTCCTGGTGAAACGGCAGAGACGGTACGGGAAACGATTGAGTTTCTCAAGGCGATTGATCCTGAGCGCATTTCCGTAACGGCTGGGCTCAGAGTATTTCCGGGCACGCGGTTTGAGAGCATGGTTCGCGCGGAAGGCATCAGCACGAGTAATCCGGCATTATCCGGCGCCATTGAAAACAACGATGATCTTCTGAAGCCGCTCTTCTATCTTTCCCCGCATATTGCGCCGGAACCGATGGAGTATATCGCCAGTCTCATCGGAGATGATCCCAGATTCTTCGGTGTAAATACAGATCGTTTTAACTACAACGCCAACGACCTGCTCACAGACGCAATCGAGCGTGGAGAGCGGGGCGCCTATTGGATGATCCTTTCCAACATTATTAACCGAGACCCATCTCTGCTGCAGACGGAAACTCCCGATCAGCTCGTAAATATACAAACCAAAGCGACGGATACAGATCCCGAGCAACATGCGGTCGCGTGACAGCGACCGGACCTTGATGACGTGTCAACCGATTCGCAACTGATAAAGGAGACAGTAAAAATGAACGCAAGATCTTTCTCTCGAGTTCTCAGGACCGTTCTGCTCTTGTCGACCGCCGGCGTGCTTTGCATGCAGTCACTTTCAGGCTGGGCATTAGAAGACGATAAGAACAATCGGGACAAGCGCCAGAAACAAAGGGCCCTTCACTTTCAAAACATCATCGATAAATTCAATCCCCCTTTTCAAATTGACGGTTTTTCGTTTATGCCCGGCGTAGGCATCATCGACTTCAACAATGATGGCCGTCCGGACATTTTCTTCGTAAACGGCACAGGACATTCGGCTGCTCTCTACAGAAATAACGGTGATGGAACATTTACGGACGTTGCCGCGCAGGCAGGCCTGGGAGCCCCTTACACGCACGGCATACCATCCGGAATTGCTGTAGGCGATATCAACAATGATGGCTGTGACGATATCTATGTGGCCGTGGGTTCTTCCATCGTCCCAGGTACAGTCGTTGATGACGGTCCCGACCGCCTCTATCTCAACAATTGTGACGGCACTTTCACTGAGATCGCAGCACAGGCGGGAATACATGAAGACGGGAACAACACAAGCGTCGCCTTCGCTGATGTTGATGGAGATGGCTTCCTTGATCTGATTGTTGGACGCTGGGTAGGATTTGGAATCAATGATCCGCGTCTTGGCCGCAACCAGGTTCCGGGCCGCGCCAGCCGTCTCTACCACAACAACGGCAACAATACGTTCACGGATATCACAGAGCAGGCGCATTTCGGCAACAACGACTTCAACACATGGTCTATTGCCGCCTATGACTACGACAATGACGGACACATCGATATCTTCCTGGGTTATGAGAGAGGCCCAATCGATGTCTTCCACAACAATGGCGACGGGACCTTTACCAAGGTCACAGACCTTTCCGGGGACTTGAAGGCCTTTGGCGCGTGGATGGGCCTCGCGGTGGGAGATGTCGACGGCGACGGGTGCGTTGACATCCACGCGTCGAACATCAGCGATCTCCGAATCACTCGTGATCCCTCGCTTCCGCCCCTCGTGGTTCCTCCACCGGACACGTGGGACAACCCCCGGCCTACATTGTTCCGGGGAAATTGCGACGGAACATGGACCGACGTAGGACTGACTGCCACCAATTCATCAACTCTCAAGTTTTCCTGGGGAACCGCCTTTGCTGACTTCAACAATGACGGCCTGCTCGATATCTTTCTCGCCGAGAACATGGCGCCGGTTGGCGTAATCGGAAAAGAAAGAGAAGGCGCAGGACCAGGTGCGTTTTTCCTGAACAACGGTAATGGAACGTTTACTGAAAACGTTTTTAACGTGGGAGTCGCCAACACTGGACAGGACGGCAACTATCTTGACGCCAGAGGTATGGCTGTTGTCGACCTGAACAACGATGGCCAGCTGGATTTCATCGTTGTCAACGTACCTCAGTTCGTCGAGCCTTTTCCATTTGGCAAGACCCCGATCGCCGGAAAGTCAGTCCCGAAGGTCTTCCTGAGCCAGGGCACAAACAACAACTGGGTTGAGCTGAACCTCGTCGGGCGAGGCAAGTCAAATCGCAATGCAATTGGCGCGGTCGTTACGCTCACCTCCGCATCGGCTAGGCAGGAGCGCAGTATTGCCGGAGGAACCAGCGCATATTCCGCCCCAAGCAGAGTGGTCCACTTTGGTCTGGGAACCGATAAGCATGCAGCGATTTCCATCAAGTGGCCTGACGGAAAAATCGAGCGCTTCAGCGACGTGCCCATCAACAAAGTCCTGACAGTAACCGAGGGCCGTCGCCGGCTGACTGGCCGCGGTGATGATGATGGTGGCCGAGACGACGATTAATCCGTCCAGAGAGGCTGCATGCGGGATTCTCTACACCGGCTGCTGCCTCTCCTTAATTAATTGCAGACAACACCTTATTGAGAAAGGACCGATATGCACTCATCAAAAACTTTCCGTTTGATTCTGGCCTGCGTATTGCTTGCCGTCACACTAGCCCATGGCGTGGAAAAAAAGAATACGCACGTGCTGCGTGCTCATTTAGCGTCGGGCACCAACCGCTTCCTTGGGCAACCCATCAGCGATTTTGCCTTCGGCTTTGGAACAGCGGGCTTCTCCAACGTTGGCGTGTTCAATCCCGCGGGAAGCCAGCCACTTCCATTAGATGCGCAGACACCTTTGTCTGCCAATTTGGCAACGTTCGTCGATCCAGGCTTCCTCGGTTTATTTGGCAAAACGTTATCCGATGTCGATTCCCACCTGCTCAACGTTCCATTGCGGAACGTAGCCGTCAATGCTGACCTGGCTGGAAAAAATCGTGTACCTACAGTCGCGATCGCGTCAGCTCAACAGACGCAACCGAGCCAGGCAGAACCAGCCGGCACGATAACGCTTCGCGACTGGGTCCGCGCCAGAGGAACTGCGATTGTGGAATGCGAGAACAATTCAGCCGCCGTCCGGCTTGAACTCACAGGGCTGATCCCTAACCGGATCTATTCGGTATGGGGCATCTTTGGCGGTCCTGCCGGCCTGTTCCCTTTTCCTCTGGGCGGCGTTCCGAACATTTTAGTCACGGACCGGCAAGGCCGGGCCTTATTCGAGCGGCAATTGAATTTCTGTCCGGAGCAAACGACCGCCAGTGAAAATCCACTGCTGGCCATCGACATTGTCTTTCATTCCGACAACCAGAACTACGGTTTGGTTCCTGAACCGGACCTCAGCGGCTTCTTTACAGGCACCGTCACCAACACTCAGCTCGAGTTTTTGGTGAAGGGAGAGGAACTGCAATGAGGTTGTTAACGCGGGAGGACAGGAGCAGGACCAGACCTATGATCGACGAATTCCCCACAGGCATAGTCGAGCAGGCTCTTTGGCAGGCCGGCATCGATTTTCGGCAGCTCGATATTCAGGAGCTGTGGAAACAGATTGACGACTTCGAAAAGAAACTAGGACTCAAATATGTCAGGATGGACTTCGGAGTACCGGGACTCCCGCCTCCTCAAGGCGCTCTATGGACACAGCTGCAAGCAATTGCAAGTGAAGCTGCTCCCAAAACGTATCCCCCAGCCGCCGGGCTCAACGAATTGAAATTGGCAACGTCAGAGTTTCTAAAACATTTTCTGAAGCTTGAGGTTGATGCTGAATATTGCCTGCCCACCTGCGGGGCAACGCAAGGTGCGTTCATTGCCCAGGCAATAGCCGGGCGCCGTTACGTCGGCAAAACCAAAGTAGTGCATCTTGAACCAGGCTATCCCCCAGTCAAGGAACAGACGCGCTTTCTAGGGTTGCAGTGTTGTGGCATTGATCTGCTTGAGTGCCGCGGCGCCCGGCTGGTTGATCAGATTCGTTCCGACTGCAGCGGCGGAGATGTGGCCGCGATCTCCTGGTCAAGCCCGAACAATCCGACCGGCATTATTTTGTCTGAAGAAGAACTGCATGGCATTGCAGCCGTGTGCAACCAGCACGATGTAATTGCCATAGAGGATGCCGCTTACCTTTGCATGAGCCCGGGCAGCAGTCCGCCACGCGCCAGGTCCGTTGCTCATTTTACGAACAACTTCTTTCTTCTGTTGAGCGCCTCCAAGATGTTCAGTTATGCGGGCGAACGCATCGGAGTTCTGGTCACCTCAAAGGCGCTCGCAAGCCGCAGCTATCAGGATTTGCATAGATTTATGGGCTGCGCCGATGTCTGGCAGGCGCTTAGGAGAACGGTGTTCAATCTAACCGCGGGAGCGCCCCACAGCGCTCAGCTTGCACTCGCCTCCGCGTTCAATTGCTGTACGCGCGGAGAATACGAACTTGTAGATATTCTGGCTGAATATGGACGGAGGGCCCGCAACATCAAGGACATTCTCCTCCGTCACCAGTTCCGTCTTTTGTCTAGCGATTCTTCCGAAGAAGATGGCTTTTACCTCACCTTCGCATATCCGGGACTAAGCGCGGAAGTGCTGCTACGGAAACTGCTTTGCCATGGCATCAGCGCGTTGCCCCTGGAGCTATTCGGCAGTTCCCGCCACGACGGACTGAGAGGTTGTGTCGGCCTTCTGGGACCAAAAGATCTCGCACGCTTTGAACAGAGGATAAAGGCCTTCTCACAAGCGCAGGAGCAGGCAGAGAACTCTTCGTCTTCGAGCTTTCACACAAATGGAAAGGAATGATCATGGCGACCGAAACAAGCCTTAAGAAAACAAAATGGAGCGTCAAGCACGTGGATGAATTGCCGGCCGAACGTCTTGAAGGCGTGAAGATCACGCGTGTCCTGGATGGAACGGCATTTGACAATCTCGGCTGCGAATATGTGCTGCTTGAAAAAGGACAGCACCTTGAACCACACGTTCATGAAGAAGCAAATTCATTCATCCTTATTCTGAGCGGCGGCGGCTTTGTGCAAATGGAAGACCAGGAGGTTCCGATTGGCCGGGGCCACCTCGTCTATGTACCAGCAGGCGTTTTGCATGGCTTTCGAACGCTCGAAGAGCCGATTGTGATGTACGGATTTCAGTCCCCGCCGATCATCAAGAGCAAGGACAACGTCGACATCGTCTTCGAAAAAACGGGGACGCAGGGAAAGCTCTCTTCCAACTAGTTGGAGGGAGCAATTTCAGCCGGTAGTAGCTTCCGGGATTTGCCATGCTTCAGCGCCAGAAGCCTGGTAGGCATTGGGTCTCATCACTCGAATCATCAGCGGATTGGGAACTTTATATACAGGAGAGCCTTTTATGAGCTTGGCTGTCAATCACGAAAAACAACCCGATGATGCAGAACGCATCCAATTGCAACCCGTCGCCATTGACCGGCGCGGCTTTATCAAGGGCGCAGCCAGCGCGGCAACCACGATTGGTCTCACAGCCGCAGGCATTGGGCTTGAGCCGTTGCTTGGCTCAGGCGCAACAGTGGCTCATGCCGATGAGCATCGGAACCGTGAGGATAATGACGAGGGCTCGTCTGGAGCACGTAGGGCGGAGCAGGCCTTTCAGGTCCGTTTCCGGGCTGCTCAACGGGAACGGCAGCTTCCAATTCCTGAACACGTGACCAATGGCGACGAACAGCGCTATGACACAAAGATCGGGAACCACACCAAGGCGCTTCCACACAATGAATTTGGTGAGGTTGACCTGCGCGCCTATAACTCCATGCTCCACGCCTGCCAAACCGGACGGCACAGCGATTTCGAGAACATTGTGCTTGGGGGCAATACCAAATTGACCAATCCGCAGTCAGGGCTGGCTTTTGATCTCGAGGGCACTGACTCACACCAGCTTAATTTGCCGCCATCGCCGGCATTCGCCAGCGCGCAACGTGCCGGTGAAATGGTGGAGGATTACTGGATGGCGCTCACTCGCGATATTCCTTTCAGTCGCTATGGGCAGGAGCCGTTAACACAAGCCGCTATTGATGATCTGAATCGTCTCTCGGACTTCAGAGGACCACGTGATCCCAAAACAGGAAAGGTCACAGCGCAGACATTATTTCGCGGAATGACGCCCGAAGAGACAATTGGTCCATATGTCTCACAATTCTTTGTAATGCCAGCCCCCTTCGGAGCGCTGGCAGTGAACGACGCCTCAGGTAATCCCGCCCAACAATATAACGTCTACGTCCCAGGCCAGGACTTTATGACGGACAAGGACTCGTTTCTGGCAGTGCAGGATGGCCGCGGCCCCTTTGGCAAGAACACAGTGCTCGGCCCTCGTTTTCATCACACAGCGCGAACCTTGAACAGTTTCGTACACGTGGACGAACTCTACGAGGCATATTTCATGGCAACACTCAATCTGCTGAGCCACATGCAGATTCCATACAACCCCGGTAACCCTTATAACAATTCAAGGACGCAGGTTGGGTTTGGAACGTTCGGCAATCCTCATGCCGCAACCCTGGTCGCCGAAGTTACAACACGCGCATGCAAGGCGGTTTGGTTTCAGAAATATTTTGTGCATCGTGTCCTGCGCCCTGAGGAATATGCAGGCCAAGTCCATTTCAAGATAACCAACAACAGGGAAGCTCCCGTCCATCGCGACGTGTTGAACTCCACAGCGGTCCACACAGTCCTCAGCAAGAATGGATCCGCGTTCCTGCCCATGTCGTTCCCTGAGGGCAGCCCAACGCACCCTTCCTATGGGTCGGGTCACGCGACCGTAGCCGGGGCTTGCGCCACCTTCATCAAGGCATTCTTTGATGAAAACGCCGTGATCCCTAACCCTGTAGTTCCGGCCGATGACGGACTTTCCCTCAGTCCATACACCGGCCCAGACGCGGACAGACTCACTGTCATGACAGAAGCGAACAAGATTGCAGGCAATGTCGGCCTTGGGCGGAACAGCGCAGGAATGCACTGGCGCTCTGACCATCATCAATCCATTTTGCTCGGCGAAACGATTGCTACCAGCATTCTTCGTGACCAGAGAGCAACCTATAACGAGGACTTCGCTGGATTCACTTTCACCAAGTTTGATGGCACCAAAATTACTGTTTAACTCATTTGCCTGCCGGGACTACGAGTCTGATGCTGTTGCGGTGACACTGCTCTGCTACCCGGCAGGCAATGGGAATCGCAGTGCGCTAGTTGTACTGGAGGACGTTGGTGATCGGCGCAAGACCGTGGGGGTCTCTGCGTCCTTTTGCCAGCCTGAAGGCGGGAAGACATTCAACCTCGCCTTCATTGATGGCTCGTTAACCGTTTTCAGAGACTAAGCATGTCTGTCTAGCAGCTACCCGTCTGTTAGACGTCGCTTGGGCTGGAGGAAAAGAATGAGCGCCACGCCCCGGTCGCCCGCTTCTCCTCCTACCGAGCTCAGTCTTTCTGATCCGCTCTTGATACTCTGGAGGAAACAATGACGTCTCCTAAACGTCAACATATGCTTGGGATCTGGCTTTGTGCGCTCGGCTATTTTTTGACCTACATTCCATACAGCGCGTTGACCAAAACTGTGACTTCCGGTCTGTGGCACAGAACGCCGATCTCCGGATTTGAACTTCTCATACCGGCTGCAGTCGCCACATTGTTTATTGAATTTTCCTTTATTTCGATCATGGGATGGTGGCGATATCTCCCCCGTAAATGTGTTTTCGGATTCTCCATGCCTCAACCCAGAACTACAGCTCTCATCTCAGGGCTGGGATATGCCGCGATCATTTTGACGACCACTCTCTCATACAGCTTAAATGGCGTCTCGATTCTTCTCGCGTTGCTGCTGATGCGGGGTGGAGTACTGATTATCGCGCCCGTCATTGATCGATTTTTTCATAAACCTGTCCGGTGGTTCTCCTGGGCAGGGCTGCTGCTGAGCGTGGCTGCATTGCTGTGTGCTTTCAGTAACGTTCACAATTTTCGCCTGACGCCCTCCGCGATTGCTATCCTTGCTGGCTATCTCGCGGGCTATGCAACACGATTGCCGTCCATGAGCCAGCGAGCTAAGAATAGCGACCGGATCAACACTCTTCAGTATTTTGTGGAAGAACAGTTAGTGGCCATGCTGGCAATCCTGCTGGCACCGTTGTTCTGGATCCTCCTCGCACACCGGGGCATAGCGTACGGCATGAAATATGCGCTCTTTCATTTCCTGAGCGCTCCGGCCACGATACCCGGATTGCTTATCGGCATTTTTTATGCTGGTCTCGGGACTTTCTGCACGTTTATCTATCTTGACCGGCGCGAGAACTCTTTTTGTATTCCCATGTACTCCTGCTCTAGTCTGTTGTCAGGGGTAGTGGCGTCTTATGGCTTGCACTTTTTTCTTGACGCGCCATCGCCACCCACCTCTGAACTTGTAGCTTCCCTGTTCATGATGTCTGCCCTGCTGGTGCTTTCTCCACTTCATCATCTTCCGGAAACGCTGGCGCACTCCTTTCACAAGCTGCAATCCAGGAAGGCTGACGAAAGTTGGGTTGAACCAAAAGGCCGGGAGGTCGGCGCATGAACTCACTGCCGCACAACGAACTGGGAATCTGCATTCAAGGAGACGCGAACGTGCTACGCGTCCTTTCCACAGCGATGTCCGGCCATGATGACATAATCATCACAGCAATCCGGAATATCGCGATGCAAAAACGCTCCCTTGCCAGGGAAGAGGCATACGCTGTAATGATGCGCCTGCTGTCAGGCGAGGCAACCGATGCTCAGATTGCTGCTCTGCTGATTGCGCTTCAAAATAAGGGCGAAACGGTGGAGGAGATTGTTGGTTTTGCCGAAGCGATCCGTCAGGCCGCGACCCTGACTGTGTACGAACATCGCACATTAGCAGATCCAGGCAATCACGAACGCACCCAATGTATCGATATGTGCGGTACCGGAGGGGATGGGCACGGGAGCTTCAACATATCCACGGCTGCAACCTTCATTGTTGCCGGTGCAGATGTCAGGGTGGCTAAACACGGCAATCGTGCCTTAAGTTCACGATGCGGGTCGGCAGATGTAATGGAAGCATTGGGCGTCCGGATTGACCTTCCGCCGGAACTACTGTCGCGCGCATTGAACGAAGTCGGCATAGCTTTTCTCTATGCTCCCAGACTGCATCCGGCTGTAAGACAAATACAGCAGGTCCGGCGCGAGATCAAGACAAAGAGTATTTTTAATCTGCTCGGCCCCCTCACCAATCCTGCCTGGCCATCGGGGCAAGTTGTGGGAGTGTATTCAGAACATCTGGCTTTCGCTATTGCATCTGCGCTTGTGAAATCTGGAGTGTCGCACGCTCTGGTAGTCCATGGAAATGATGGTCTCGATGAAATCACCATTACGGGATCGACGAGGATTGTCGAAGCACGGGACGGCTGGTTACGGGACTACCAAGTGGAGCCGGAACAATTTGGGATTGAACGAGCTCCGCTTTCCGCGATCTCTGGTGGTGATGCCCAGGAGAATAGCCGGATTATCCAAAATATTCTCTCCGGCGAAAGATCGGCGTGCCGTGACATAGCATTGATGAATGCTGCGGCTGGATTGGTCGTCGCTGGAAAGAGTGGGTCTTTGGAGCAAGGCATGCCGTTGGCAAGAGAGTCTTTGGATTCCGGTCGTGCCCTGTCGAAATTACGCGCACTGATCAAATTTACCAACTGTATGGCGCCTTAAACACGGAGGTACGCAATGCATGAAAAGAACGATGTAAGACAAGGAACGGATAGCCACAACTTTCCATTTCGAGAACCGAGAACAGCGAGATCTATTGATAGCCTTAAGTCCCCGATATTGACCAATCCAATGTTGGCAAAGGACAAGCGACCCGGGTATTTTGCAAATTCTCCTGAGGAACTTCGCGTCGCCATACCAAAGGAATTATTTACGGCCCTTTGGGATTTTTTGGAGGGCGAAAGACCAGCCGGATCGGTTACTATCCACTTCAGAAATGGTGGAGTGGCAGGCTTGGAGGCCCTGATCAAGAAGCACTACAAGTAGAGCGCAAGATTCGGAGAATGCCTTCACGTCGTTTCGCCGGTTACTGCGGGGTGACATACCGAAGAGAACAGGGTGATGCACTCGATGTGCGTTTGCTTATGAATAGTTCTTCGAGACTGACTTTCTGAAGACAGGCGGAAGCTACCGGTCATTCGAGAGTCTCTGGATTCAGGCCGAGCTTTAGCCAAGCTGAGGATTCTTGCAACCTTTTGCCAAGATAAGACAGGCTTTAGATTAGCAGCGCGTTAGCACATCTCCTTCGGGCAGCGCGTACTTCCGTGCAGCCATCGTCTCAGACTCGCGGGATTAAAAAAGCGATTAAATATTTACTGCAACCGAGTACCCTTCGCGTTGCCACACCTCTAGCCGATCATCGATTCCTGGCCATTTGGGAATCTGTACAACCTGTACAAGAGTGAAATAAGTTGACATCTTCTTATAGAACTCGGGCGTGCCCGAAGAGACATGCCCATCATCACCGACATATATAACTGTCTTACCTTTGTAATTCTGTATGGTTCTTAGTGCAACATCGGAACCATGAGGCGGCCAACACAAAAATAATGTTCGATCGGAATACAATCTCACAATATCAAGATCAGCTTTTGAAACATCGAAAAATGTCCCAGGCTGACGATGCCAGTTATTTACTCCTTGTTTGGTAGGAGGATTCGAATCAAACGCAATGATGGAGGCTCCTGCTGAAGCCGCAAGCCCTGCCCAATATCCCCTGCCCGCTCCTATCTCAACAATCGGCGAATGCTTGACCAACGTGCAAATTGCTTCATCATTTGGAATGGCCCATGCGTAAGTATCGCAGTGTACGAGCCTCATTTTGAGCATTTTGATAAATCGCACCACGCTTCGTGCATCAATGAGGTGACCATAGAATGCCACAAGAGACTCATCCACATTGAGAGGATTCCATAACACGCTGTACCAAGTAGACAACAATATCTGCTTCAATGACTCGTTATCTAAGCTATCAAACCAACGGAATGTCTCAGATTCCTTCAGGTAGGCCTTGTATAGCATATTTTCCATTTGTCGTGAATCTCCAGGAAAAGTATGGCTTGATCGATCTCACCCCCCCGCTCATTTTGAGGCGAGAAGGAGTACGAATACATTGTAACTGCTGTAGCTGCCCATTCAATCATTAGGAAAATCAAGAACTTTGTTTCCCTACTAGCAGCCTTGGAGTTTCCGAGAAAAATTGGCGGGGCTATATAACGCAGAGAGGCTATCGGGCGACTTTCGCGTTATTTGTCAGGCGAGATATAACTCTGCACTACACACGGACGCAAAAAAAGGTTTCTGGCTGCTGCGTTAAACTATGGCTTGCGCTTCGAGCCGTCGCACCCACTGCATCCGCTGCCCAGCCGGATCGAGGAGCGGGTCCCGTCCGAACAGTTGCTTGCGGGAATCAGCCCAACGTAGCGGCATGGGACGCGGTTGGCGCTTTTGGCCGGTTGCATTGAAAATCGCATCGAAAAACCGGTTAACGCTCCGAGGAGCAAACAGCCCAAAGTACCGAACAGTGTGCTGGTAATGCTTTAGGAGATGCTGAACCCAAAGATCGATGAACTCTTCCGGTGAACGCTGGATTGCAACCACTCGCTCTAATTTCTTATCTTTGGCCCAAAACGTGATACTTCCCTTCTCGATTTTAATGATACGTCGCTGTGCGATGGGCGGGCGCCGGGCATACCTTCCTGCATATTGAAGAAAGTGCTCTATTGAGTTAAAGGATTGGATCTTAACGCTCCACCAGCGCTCCTGCTCCAAGAGCATGGCCGCCAGTTCTTCAGATGTCATGTTCGTTCTGAGCACGCCAGCGCAATGGGTGGTGCGAAGTAAATCTAATACCGCTCTTCGCCACATCTTCATCAATAAATCGTTGTCGTAATATACTTGAGCTAACCAGGATTCATTTGAGGCCTTTAGTCCCCCGGCAGTGACCATCGTATGCACATGAGAGTTGAATTCCAAGTGCCCGTTAAAGGTGTGGAGGATCGTGATAACGCCTGTGCGCAACCCGTACTTGGCAAGTATCAGGGCTGAGATTGCCCCCGCAGCAAGCGCTGGCAATGCATCGGTAAGGGGCCGATTATCACGGAAAAGCCGCCAGAGAGCCTTCGGCATTGTAAAGGTAATCCCTTTATAGGCAACGGATGGCAGAGCTGCTAGACGTTCACGCTGCCACTTCATTGTGGCCCAGTGGCCGCAGCTTGGGCAGGCTCGGGATTTACAGGTGTGGTAAACGGTCAGTTCACCATTTTCTGAGGCAAAAACCTCTGCGCCGAGCGCAGGCGTGCGGCATTGAAGGACTTTGCGAAACGCGGTCCGCACGTGCGAGGGAACACCGTCGTGATCCCAGTACCAGCGTGTCTGCTCCAAGATCTGCTTCAGCGGGTCTCGATATCTCATGCCATAGGCATTTCTGCCAAAGCGGCGGTAATGTCGTTCCAATCATCTTGGCCTATTAGGATTACCGTTTTCTTGCGTGCACCGGCTCTCATCACGATCGAGCCAGGCTGTCGTGCTTCCCGCTGGAGCAGAGCACGCAAGAGTAAATCTGCTTTAGGACCAATTTTTTCCATCCTTAATATTGCGATGGCCTGACGGGTCGTTTTGCCGTTTGAACGCTTATTTAGGTAATGCGTGAGATCCTCTACCTGCTCATCTTTGGGGCGCCGGCATAGTTTTGAGGCACAATGGATTGTCACAACGCCTGTTTGGCAGGCCTCTATCAATCGGGGATGGGCCTTCAGAAGAATGGCCTTAACTTTGCTGACGTTGCGAGGACAGGCGCCGGCGAGATAAGCGATCTCTTGCCGCACTTCGATCTGTCTAGCTTCCGGCAAATTTGCCCAACCTTTGTCTTTGCCGCCTACAACCTGGTTTGCATGAGCCCTCGCTTGAAGATAGGGCTCCTGTTGCAGTGCTATCTGAACTCGGGTGAAGGCGTTCCACACACCTCTCGATTGCTGAAGTATCAGAATCATTTGAAGGGCTTCATCGTCGCTCAGTTGATACTCTGTGCACTTAACTGCCTGGCGCCCTTCGCTGACCGCGGCGTGCCATTCTCTGATGCCAGAGATCACAATGCCGTTAGATGAAATCAGAATTGGTTCTGGGACGGTTTCAGGAGGCCTCTGCCCGTAGACCGTCTGGTTGATCAGTGTCCCGACTAGGCCCAACTGGATGAAAACTGGATGCAACCTCAGTTGCACAGGCGGATAAGCGGCTGGAGTTCCCAGCAAATCCTTCCCGCCTGAAACCAGAGGCACCTGCAGCCGCTCCTGAGTGCTCTGGATTTTTTCTGGCGCAGTTTGGCCGAATTCAGGAGCACTTCCCTGTCTAGGATAAGGGCGAAGCATTCTCTCGTTTCAAAAAACGAGGGAACGAACGAGGGAACGAAAAAGTTGAGACCTACCTATTTACACTCACTTAGCTGCCATCCATGCGCTTAAAATTTTTTGTAAGTCCTTAAGCATCAGCAAGTGTCTGGGCTCATAACCCAAAGGTCGGTGGTTCAAATCCACCCCCCGCAACCAACCGAATCAATCACTTACATTACCAGGTCATCGCAAGAAAACGGATTTTCGTTCCCCTGTTCCGTTCGTTTTAGTTAATGAATCGTTGCTCTTGATGTTGCTTCAGCAGCGGCTGCAGTGCTCCACTCTCCGCCAAAGCGTTTACGCTTAACGCCGCTGTGGTTCCGCCAGGACCGCTCGCATTCCTGACCTTATGGCCGCAGGGAAGTCCACAGCCTTGGTCTCAACTCTCAATGCGGTGGATGGTACGGTGACCTCGAATCTGGCTATTGTCCCCACCGGTAATGGCTCGGTGAGCTCATTCGCGTCAAATCCCACGCATCTGGTGCTGGATATCTCCGGATATTTCGCTCCTTAATTGCACCGGCGGTCATAACAACGGCTCACACTCGGGTGAGGTTAATTGTCCGCGGCCAGCTGTCTTCCTAAAGCGTGCCAGTCGATGCCACGTATTGATTTCAAAGGGCACCCGTTTCTGCTGGCGTGTAATAAAACGAAGGGGCTAAACACAATAATTTGTGAACTGCCACAATGGCTGGTACATGCCGGCATGAACTACCCTCTCGGAGATCTTTCACTTCCGCTTCATCAGCCTCATACCCGGCCTTTCCTCACTAAGACACTCGACACCCGCCTTTTCCAGCGGCCGCTGGCGCGGACGAACGCGATAGGCGGTAAGATGAAGCCGCAAAAATACGACACTCTACTACAGTCCCCGACACTAGACTCCATACCCGCGTTGTGCGCTCTCCCGCGATGAAAATGCGCTAGAGATGATGCACAAGTGGTGGTGGCAGAGCCCTATTCTTCGCTGGTTCTATATTTACGGTCCGGCTTTGCAATATACGCGCAGTCGTGCTCGCGGTAGCTCTCATGCTCTTTTTCCTGCGTTTTTCCAGAATCAGGTTTTTGTTGGAGACCCTGAAGAAGATTTCTATGCCAAGCTATCGTGGGGCACGCTCGCATAAATTTTCTCGGCAGCCAACGCCTTCCGCGCCGGACTATAAGTTCCGTTCCAAGATGCTTTTTGCCGGCGAGGAAATTCGAAGTCGCCTTAAAGGAGAGAAAGAAACCTGGGCAGCATGCCAAATCCCTCTGCTTGTGCCCTCATTCTCAGACTACCAGTCCTTGGCCAGTTCGATTCCAAAAGCTTGGCACCTGGACCTATCCTCCTGGGTGCAATTCTTATAGTTCATTACATTCGGAGATGGTACCGGAGCTACGGCATGAGTAGGTGGAAATCCAAGATTTGGCGTGCAACGTGTCTTTTTCGCCAATACAGTAATTGTGTATGAAACGAGTTGGCAATGCAGGGACTCAAGCAACCCCTGACACTCACGGGAAATCCATCGCCTCCATTTGAAATGCCGCGCTCTAGATCGCGTAATCGAGAAATCACCTAGTTCTTGTACGCAAGAACAGCGATGTGGCGCATAACGGAATCAGCAACTTAGGAGCATACGGAACGTGGAGCTTTTGGAACACGGTGGTTGACTTCGAAATCTGGAAATGGATCGCTTGGCAATTCTGGGGGAGCGAATTCTCAGAAAGACAATTCAACAAGCAAATCTGCCGTCGATCTGATCCCGCAAAGTTGAATGCTCTATTAAAGCGTTTTTGATGCTCAGCGAATGCGGATCTTCACAGCGCACTATTCTAGGAATGCCCATCGTAATTATCTATGGACAACTCATCCAAAGATTTCGTCCTATTTAGTGGAATTCCCTCTCCCTCCCAGGATATTGTGAAAACTAGTACAGTAATTTTACTGATTGCATGGTTTGTTCATTTACTATATAACCTTTTGCAATCATCACCGCAAAGCGTTACTTGAATCTGTAGCCCATACCGATTCAGAGGAGAAGTTGTTGTGCTAGTGCAGGTATACCTGCTGGCTTAGTCCAGCGGAAAGGCCTATCTACGTGCAAACTTCTTGTCTGAGGGTGCTCGCCTGCCTGGGCGTGTTGATGGCGGTCTCTGCTGCGTCCGCACAGACCGCAACATATCACCTCCATAATGAAGCGTCTACTATCAACACAAGCTTTAAAAAGCTTCTTGCGATTGGTCCTGACGCGGCAGCAACAACAGCCACGGTTTCATTAAAGAGCAAGACCGCGGGTGAGTATCTCATTAAGGAATTCGAAACCCAAACAAGTGTTCCGAATACTCTTGGTGTCATTCCTAGCGGATCAACTCTGAATTTCGCAATTTGGATGCGAAAGACCGCTAGCGTGGGAACAGTATTCGCGCGGGCAAAGATCCGGCTCAATAGCGCAACGGGTACCCTGCTTTGCACTGCCACTGGATCTAATGCCCTAACTACCACGGTGGCGAGCCAGAATATTAGTTGCGTTACAACCGCAGATATTACCATGGCCGCAACCGATCGATTTTACTTGTGGGTCGGCGTGAATCTCACGGCTACTTCTAGTACTACATTCAGCGGCGAGCTAGATTTCGAAGGTACGCAGAACGGAAACTTCGATTCACAAATTACTTTGCCCTTGGCAACCGGAGTGCCGACTATCACCGCCGTGGCCCCGAATGCAGGAGCGATCAACTCTTCCGTTGTTATTACAGGGACCAATTTTCGTTCCACCCAGCTGAACGGTAGTACGGTTAAATTTAACGGTACAGCCGCAGTCCCCTCAGTATGGACGCCGACCAGCATTACCGCGCCTATTCCCACCGGCATCGCTACAGGTAGCGCACCTGCGACGGTCACAGTTGGCGGACAAACGAGTGCCGCGGTGAACTTTACTGTGACTCCAGCGCCAAGCATCAGCAGCCTTGCACCAAATTCAGGAGCGATTGGATCTTCCATCACGATTTCAGGGGCAAACTTCAATTCCCAGGGTACTGGCAGTCAGGTAACATTTGGCGGTACTCCGGCAACGATCACGAGTTGGACGAACTCCAGCGTAATAGCGGTTGTTCCATCTGGAGCGACCTCCGGCAATGTTATAGTCACGACCGCAGGCGGCGTGCAAAGTTCTGGCGTTCTATTTACAGTAACCCCGGCGCCCAATATCACTAGTCTTACTCCTCCTACCGGTGCGATTGGGTCTTCCGTCACGATTGAAGGATCAAACTTCAATGCTCAGGGCGCGGGTAGCGCAGTGACATTCGGTGGAACCCCTGCAACATCGATTACTAATTGGACTGGTAACAGCATTACAGCCAATGTGCCGACGGGAGCGGTATCCGGCAATGTTGTGGTTACGGACGCAGGCGGAGCAACCAGCAATGGTATCAACTTCACTGTTGTCGTCCCGCCGACGATCACCAGTTTAACGCCCTCGAGTGGGGAACCCGGCGCATCAGTTTCAATCGCAGGCAACAACTTCACTGGAACGACCGGTACGGTCACTTTCAACGGCTTGCCTGCTTCGACGACGAGTTGGACCAATACCAACGTTACGGCCGTAGTGCCGAATGGTGCAACCAGCGGCAACGTCGTGGTAACAGCGGGAGGTTTATCCAGCAACGCGTCGGCATTTACAGTCCTCACCCCAACGATCAGCAGCCTCAGTCCGACCAGTGGAACTGTTGGAATTCAGGTGACCATCAATGGAAGCAATTTCGGCGGCAGCGCGGGTACGGTAACTTTCGCCGGGCAAACGGCTGTGATCAACAGCTGGTCCGACGGCAGCATCCAGGCAGTCGTTCCCACAGGCGCCTCTTCCGGCAATGTCGTTGTGAACCATGGTGGTCTCCAAAGCAACGGAGTGCTCTTTACCGTTGCGGCGCAGGTTTTCAGTGGGCCCGTCAGCTACAGCTATGACGAGTTAGGACGTTTGATTGGTGCAGTGGCCAACACCGGCGACGCTGTCAGGTATAACTATGATTCGGTGGGCAACATCTTGTCCATCACCCGATATGCTGCTGGCCAGTCTGCCATCTTTGAATTTCACCCTAAGACCGGCACTGTCGGTACTTCGGTTACCATCTCCGGATCCAATTTCAGCTCTGATCCTGGCCAAGACACTGTTAAGTTCAATGGTACGACAGCCAGCGTTAACTCAGCATCGGCAATATCCCTAGTGGTCGCCGTGCCAGCCGGGGCTACAACGGGAGCGATCAGCGTTAGCTCACCTGGTGGTTCGCCTTCTAGCGCAGATTCTTTTGTTGTGCTTACGGGTGCGGGAGCACCGACCATTAGTTCCTTCACGCCACAGATCGTTGCTGTAGCAGGCTCAACGGTCCTCACGGGAACGAATTTTGATCTGGGGGCACAAAACAACGAACTGCTCCTGAACACAACACCTACGGCTGTCCCGACATCCGTCACGTCGAGCAGCATGACAATGACGGTGCCTGCATCGGCCGGTTCGGGCCATATCTCATTAAGGACACCTGCCGGCATCGCGATCAGCACAGGCGACCTCTTTGTACCGCCGGCTCCTTTCACTGCATCTCAGGTAGCTTACACAGGCCGAGCGACTTTCAGTACGGCCACGACGGCTTCTATTTCGGCGGCCAATAAAATCGGGTTGCTCCTTTTCGATGGGCAGGCTGGACATAGCGCTAGCATTTCAGTGTCCTCGCCTACGTTTAGTAGCTGCTCTTATCAGATCTATAAACCAGACAATACGGCATTGAGTTCCACAACTGCCTCTTGCTCCTCAGCCAGTTTTCTTCCTTCACAACGTTTACCGATGACTGGGACTTATACCGTCCTCGTCAATGCTTCCTCGGGGGGCTCCGGCAACGCAATTTTCACCATCTATGACTCCAGCGACATCGTAGGCACACTGACGCCAGGTGGACCGCCGCTCTCAGTGACTACTACTGTACCTGGTCAAAACGTCCATCTAACTTTCTTCGGCAATACAAACCAGCATGTCAGCTTAACTCTGTCCAATAGCAGTTTTAGTTCTCCGAATTGCTCGCTATCTGTTTACGCCCCCGACAGCACGGCTTTGGTCTCCGCCAGCGACTGCAGCAACTCCACCGCAGGTCTTGATATCCCAGTCCTCCCAGAAAGAGGCATATACAGTATCTGGATATTCCCGAGCTCAACGCATACAGGAACTCTGACACTGACCCTGAACAATGTTGTAGACATCAACGGCGGCGCGTTGACGCTCGGCAGCTCCGTGACTGCGTCGATTGCTATTCCGGGCCAGAATGCTGTTTACACTTTTTCAGGTTCACAAAATCAGCACGTCAGTATTTCTTACCTGAGCAGCACGTTTAACTTCTGCAACATTCAGATCTACAACCCGGACGCAACCGCCCTGGTAAATGTTGGCGCCCTCTGCGACCATAATCAATCCTTCTATGACGTTCCCGTGCTTCCGCAGGCCGGGACATATAAGCTGATAATTGACCCTCAAGGCGCCGACATCGGAACGGTCACGTTCAGGCTCAATGATGCGACAGACGTAGCCGGCACCATCACCACGGATGGGACGCCTGTAACGGTCGCAACCACGGTTCCCGGTCAGAAAGTAAGGCTGGCATTCAGCGCTTCAGCGGGACAGGCGATCACGGCGCTACTCGACAACAACACATACACCACATCGGGAATCGCGATGACGATTGTATCTCCCACAGGCACCCCTTTGTTTGCGACAAGCAGTAGGTCAGTGGCTTTCATTGATGATGCCACTTATTGCAACGTCTCTTTTGGTCCTTACGTTTGCGGAAGTAACTTGCTTCAAGCTTCAGGGACTTACACATTGCTTCTGGAGCCCATCTCAGGCGGGACCGGTCAAGCAAGAGTAAGAATATTCAATGTCAGCGACGTGACTAATTCAAGCACATTGGGCGGACCGCCGGTTCCCATCACAATTGGAGTACCGGGACAGAATGCCAGGATAACGTTCGCCGGTGCGCAGGGCGGGCGTGTCAGTATGAGTTTCAGCAGCGCTGTCTTCAGTGGGGCCATCAACTCCAGATTTACCTTTGCTCTACTGAATCCCGACGGATCTCAGTTTGCCGGCCCATTCAATGGTGGTCCGTTCGGTTTCCCTGGATCAACAACCTCAGGATTAGTGGCTTATGACGACACGCTTACGCTCCCAACTACGGGAACCTACACCGTAATTTTTGACCCGATAAGCGACACCACTGGAACCATGAATGTGGCGCTCAATGACGCAACTGACCTCAATGTAAATATCAATGCGGACGGCGGCGTCAACAATATTGCCACGACGTCGCCATCGCAAAATGCCCATTTGAATTTCACCCCGGCGATTGGACAGACCATCAGTGCGTTGGTAACGAATATCAACTACCCATCGGGGCAGCCCGATCTGGTGCTGCGAAGAGTGGACGCTGGAGGCAATGTTACGAACCAGGTTTTCTCGGGCGCAGATGGCAGCAATCGTTTCCTGGATGCATTCACCATAACTCAATCGGGAAGTTATTTCTTGTTTTTTGATCCCGCCAATCAGGATACCGGTTCGGCGAGTGTGGCCCTATACACGGTCAATGATTTGAACACCACGATTGATACCCTGAACGATCCCGTCACGGTGACTACCACCGTGCCCGGACAGAACGCGAACATTTCGTTTAGTGCGACCTCCGGACAGAACTTGACGTGGTCGGTGAGTGGCTCCACTTTTGCCGTTGGCACCTGCTTTGTGACGCTCAAGGCGCCTAATGGCTCCTCGCTTTTCCAGCGCGATTGTACGAGCGGTGATCCCTGGTCCGATACGCGGACCGCCACGCAGAGCGGCACCTACACGATCTTCATGGACCCGGTGCGAAGTTCAACCGGCACCGTAACGTTCAGCGTAACAGCACAATAGGGGAGATTGGACATGCCGAGACGAACCATAAGATTTTTTATATTGATTTTATGCAGTGTGTTGATCTCGTCCTTCGCCGTAGGTCGGTCGAGCAAGGTGGCCCCGCAAGGCCAATCTGAAACGCTTCTCCCCAATGGCAGCAGGTTGACGCTTGGCGGACTAAATGCGGAATCCGTTCCGACCAATGCGAGCGCAATTCAACTTCCCGGAGACACTCCAAGAGCGCTGCCTGTGGGCATGAATGTTCCTCGCTCGGGACATACAGCAACGGTGCTTCCGGATGGAACAGTATTTATCTTCGGCGGCATCGGCGTAGATGGACGAATTGTCGCCACTTCCGAGCTCTTCGATCCTGCTACGCAGACATTTTCTGTGCTGTCGGATGTTTTGGCCGTGCCTCGGGCTTTTCACACGGCGACACTCTTGACCGATGGAAGGATTTTGCTGGCGGGTGGCATCGAAGCGGGCGGAGAGTTCCCCGATGACGTTCAGCTTCTGGATTTTCGCACCAGAAAAGCTTTGAGCCAGCATTCCCTGCTCATGACTCCCCGAGAGGGCCATGCGGCCGCGCTTCTTTCCAATGGGGACGTGAAGATTTCCGGTGGTACCGATCATTTTGGCCGAATAGTCCAGATGGACGAGATCTATGATCCGATTTCCGGACGGTTCAGGTACTCAGGCCCTGAAGCCACTGAGCCAGTAGCGCCGAGCGAAATCGCAGCTTCAATTCCTACCGATGGCGCAAACGACGTAGCCATTCAAGATTTAATTGCGCTACGTTTCTCTCATTTGCTTAGCGTAACCAGTGCGACGCCCAACAACTTCGTTTTGACCGGTCTAGGTGGGTCGGCGGTCAATGCTAGGGTGACTGCGGCAGAGAGCGGGCGTTTGGTTTTTGTTCTGCCGGAGTCGCCTCTGCAACCGGGATCGACGTACGTCCTGCGCATCAAGAACGCGCTGGATGCGGCTGGAAATGCTGTGCCCGATGCTTCCATAACTTTTCAAACCGAGGGCGAATCGCCTGAAGGCCCAACGGACTGGGTTCCCAACGCAACCTGGACAGACAACTCTGGCACAACGAAATTTCAAGCGCTGCCGCCGTTGCAGGCCCCACCCAACACCACTGCCTTAGCCGGTCAGGTTCTCAAGCTAAGTGGCTGGCCCCTTGAACGTGTAACCCTAGAAATCGATGGCAACAAGACACACACGGACGCAACGGGGCGGTTTTTGCTTCGTGGACTTACGCCAGGACATCACGTCCTGTGGATCGACGCCACAACGGCAAACCAAGCCGATGCCAGCTACGGAACCTATGAAGTTGGTGTGACCATTCTTCCCAACAAGACGAACGCCCTTAACTACACTATTTGGATGACGCGGCTGGATATGGACCATGCCGTCTCTGTTGCCTCGCCTACCACGGGGGAAGTGGTCATCACAAATCCTGTGATGCCGGGTCTTGAGCTGCACCTTCCTCCTGGAACCGTCATCACAGACCGCAATGGCAAAACCGTGCGCCAGATCAGCATCACGCCGGTACCGCTCAACAAGCCTCCTTTTCCTCTGCCGGCGGGAGTGGCGGTGCCGATTTATTTCACCATTCAACCCGGCGGGGCTTACCTCAAAGTGCAGAACATCAGCAGCGGCCCCAAAGGCGCCCGCTTAATTTACCCAAATGCTTTCAAATTTCAACCGGGCACTCCGTTTGAGTTCTGGAACTATGATGCTGACGCTAAAGGTTGGTTCGTTTATGGGCAGGGCAAAGTCAGCCAGAATGGACTTAGCGTCATCCCTGATCCCGATGTTGTAATTTACGAATTTACCGGCGCTATGGTAGGCGATCCACACATGGCTCCCACTTTTGGAAAGCCAGTCGGACCCGGAATAAGCGCCGCTGATCCGGTGGAATTGTCCACGGGACAGTTCGTCTACTCCAAGACCGATCTGGCGTTGCCCGACACGCTTCCGATCAGCCTCTCCCGCACTTACATCACGAATGACAGCCGCTCGCGCTCGTTCGGCATTGGCGCTACGCATAACTTTGACATCTTCATGGTGGGAAGCGTCAATCCTTACTACTATCAGGAATTGATTCTTCCCAATGGCGGTCGCGTCCGGTTTGACCGCATCTCACCGGGCACCAGCAACGGAAACGCTCTTTATGTGCATACCAGCTCGGGCAGCTCGTTTTATGGGGCGTTGCTTTCAGTGAACACGGACCCGGGCCTCCCTGGCATATGGAAAGTCGTCCTGAAAGATGGCACGATACTTAGTTTTCCTGATGGCTTCGGCGTCTCCAATGCGTTTTGCCAGGCTGTTCTCGGAATCCAGGACCGCTACGGAAACCGCATCAAGCTGGATCGTGACACCGGCTGCCATTTGACGAAGATCACTTCTCCCAACGGTCGCAGCATCAGTCTCACCAATGATACGCAAGGCCGGATAACACAGGCCAGTGACAGCTCCGGTCGTAACGTGCAGTATGCGTACGACGCAGCCGGCAGGTTATTTACTGTTACCGATGCCGCCAATGGAGTCACCACTTACACCTACGACGACCAGAATCGGATGTTGACGATCAAAGACCCGCGCAACATCGTCTATCTAACAAACCACTATGATTCTGCCGGTCGGGTCGACCAACAGACTGAAGCTGACACCGGTACCTATTTGTTCCACTGGACCCCGGCCAATGCCGCCCAGACGCACTTCATCGCCTCGTTCGGGGCAACGGATACCGGAACCGTCGGTGGCAACGTGGCCTTTGTTAATTCATGTTGGGGCAGCAATGGATTCAGCCGCTACGATGCCAGTTGTTTAGAAGGCTATATGCCCCTGGTGGCGCAGGTGGACGTGACCGACCCGCGCGGATACGTACGCCGCGTGGTGTACAGTGGCACCGGCTATGTCACAAGCGACACTCACGCACTGGGGCAGCCCGAACAACAGACCGCCACCTACGCTTATTACTCAGACAACACGCTGCAGTCCATCACAGATGCGCTGGGCCGGGTCACCAGTTTTGACTATGATGCCAACGGCAACACCACGCGCGTCACGCGGCTGGACGGCACGCCGGACGCTGTGACTACTAATTACACATACGAACCGCGATTCAATCAACTCGCCAGCGTCACTGATCCCCTGAACCACACCACAAGTTTCTACTATGACCAGAATGGAAACTTGACCACTGCCACCGATCCTCTGAACCATTCCGTGACCATGGCGCACAACACCGCGGGTCAGGTAACCTCGATCACAGACCTGCTCAACAACAACGTGCAGTTTGGATATTTTGGAGGAGACCTTGCAAGTGTCACCGATCCTCTGGGAAACGCCAGCAGCAGTTTCTTCGATGGGGCTGGCCGCGTCACTTCTTCCACAGACTCCCAGGGTAATACCACTCTCTTCCAATACAACAACCTGAATCTGGTCACGCAGGTTACAGATGCCAAAGGCGGTATTACGGCGTTCTCTTATGACCCCAATGGAAACCTGCTCAGCCTCACCGACGCGCTCCACGTCACCACTCCGACGACTTGGACCTATGACAATATGGACCGCGTGCAGACTCGCACAGACCCACTTCTGCGGCAGGAGAGCTACAGCTACGACCTGATGGGCAATCTGGTCAGCTCGACTGACCGCAAGAGCCAGGTCACCAGCCTGACGTATGATCCGCTGAACCGTTTGAACCTTGTCGGCTATAACACAGTCGTCAACGCCGGAGTGACCTCTTACGAGAGCACCGTCGGCTATACCTACGACGCCGGCAATCGCATGACCCAGGCCGTGGACAGCGCGGGCGGAACAATCACCGATGCATATGACAACCTGGACCGGCTGACCTCGGAGACCACAGCTCAGGGTTCCATTTCGTACGGCTATGATCTGGCGGGCCGCCGCGCCAACATGACCGTCGCCGGTCAGCCGCAAGTTACCTACACATATGACAATGCTAACCGGCTCACGCAGATCGCGCAGGGAACATCCACCGTGGGTTTCAGCTATGACAATATCAATCGCCGTTCGAGTCTGACCCTGAGTAACGGTGTCAACATGGCCTACACGTACGACAATGACTCGCACGTGACTGGGATAACCTACAAGTTCAATTCCAATACACTGGGCGATCTCTCGTACTCGTATGACTCGCTCGGCCGGCGAACACAGGTGAACGGTAGCTTTGCCCAGACCGGATTACCCGGCGCGATTACCTCTGCCACGTATGATGCAGCCAATGAGCTGACGAATTGGAACGGTACAACGATCAGTTATGATCTGAACGGCAACATGCTGTCAGATGGCACGAACGCGTTTTCCTGGAATGCAAGGAACCAGGTAGCGACTCTCAACAGCGTGAGCCTGCAATACGATGGCTTTGGCCGACGCACAAAGAACCTTCAGAACACGTCGTTTCTCTTTGACGGAGCGAACGCTGTGCAGGAACTTTCTGGCTCCACCCCGACAGCCAACCTGATCAATGGCGGTATCGATGAAATCTTTTCTCGTGCAGATTCGACCGGAGCTTTTACGCCACTGCAGGATGCTCTTGGCAGCACGATTGCTTTGGTTGATGCCAGCGGCAGTGTCGCAAGTTCGTACGCATACGATCCGTTTGGCAACACCGCCGCATCAGGAACGAGCAACGCCAACAAGTTCCAGTACACAGGGCGCGAGAACGAAGGCAACGGCCTGTATTTCTACCGGGGGCGCTATTACTCGCCGCTGCTAGGTCGGTTCATCAATCAAGACCCGTTAGGCTTTGCCGGGAGTGGGCCGAACTTTTACGCATATGCGGGGAATGATCCGGTCGATTTTAGAGATCCATTTGGCCTAACTGGACCAGGAACGGCGGTTGCAGGAGTTGCAGGCACGACTGCAACGGCAGCTGAAGTAGATGCCGTTGCAGCGCCGTTAATTGAGGGCGCAGCGACGGATCTGGGCGTCGGAGCAGGCTTTGGAACCATTGTCGAGACAGGTTCGGCAGGCGGTCCGGCTGGGGTCGCAGTCGTCGGGGCCGGGGCTGTCGGTTGGGGAATTGGACGAGGTGTCGGCCATGTCCCGCTAATCGGTGGTGGAACTGTTGATGACGGATGGCAAGACATATTTACCTCGCTCTTCTACTCCAACCCCGATCCTAATCCTGGCGCCGGTCCGGCATTCAACCCGCATCCGCAGCCGCTGGCGGGGAGAAAGGATGAGAAGTCCGACGACCTTAAATCTTGCAAGCTGGATGGCCAGTTCGAGCTTCCCTCGGGTCAAGTGGCCTGCGCGTATAAGTGCGGGCACTGGCCAGGGGCTCACATCACCGTAACTTGCGATGCTGGCCAGAAATGCAAAGGGGACATCCCCGGCGGATGGGTGTCGAAAGAGACAGCTTGTGAATAGCGAATAGAATGTTTATTTGCTGTAATTTTTGGGTATAGATATATGCAATTAACCAATCAAATAGACTTTGAAAACAAGTTCGCATCTGGCGTGCAGGGGTAGCCATGCAGCCTCTAGCGGGACGATTGGAGGGAGCAGTTCAGTGCTTCTGAATGGAGTCCTCTGGTTATAAACCCGGTCGGGGCGAATGCAATTTGTCATCGAGGCTTATGGTGAAGGAAGTGGAGTATAACGCTTGAAGAATATTCGGGTTGGCGGTCGAGTGCGCGTGAAACCACGGTCGTTTTTAGAACAGTTCCAGCGCGAGTCAAAATACCAACTTTCGATTTCAAACGCGCAACTGGAGGCAGCAGGGACAACCGATACTGTTAAAGGGGCAGGAATCCATCGAGATGGCTATGCGTTGGTGGAGTTAACAGCGACCTCCGGGTTATGGCACGAAGAGTGTTTAGAGTGGGTAGACCGAGACTGTAATTGGTGATACATGTGGGCCGCAAAAACTCTAGGGAGCGGCGCAGGTGAACGGCAGCTTTGCGAACACTGCTCTGCCAACGGCGATGACATCGGCTATATACGACGCGGCAAATGAGCTGACGAACTGGAATGGGACTGCGATCGGCTACGACCTAAATGGAAACATGTTGAGCGATGGTTCAAACGTGTTCATTTGGAATGCGAGAAACCAGGTGGCGACCTTAAATAGCGTGAGCCTGCAATATGATGGCTTTGGCCGACGCACAAAGAACCTTCAGAACACGTCGTTTCTCTTTGACGGCGCGAACGCTGTGCAGGAACTCTCGGGCTCCACGCCAACAGCCAACCTGATTAATGGCGATATAGATGAAATCTTTAGTCGCGCCGATTCGACGGGCGCCTTCACGCCTTTGCAGGATGCTCTCGGAAGCGCGATTGCTCTGGTCGATTCCAGCGGCGGTCTGGTGACACGGTATGCCTACGATTCTTTTGGCAACACGGCTGTCTCGGGTTCAGCCAGTTCAAACGCCTTCCAATACACGGGACGGCAAAACGAAGGGAATGGGCTATATTTCTACCGCGCCCGGTATTACTACCCGTTTTTAGGCAGATTTGTTTCCGAAGACCCAATCCGCTTTGCGGGTGGGATTAACCACTATTCATACACTGGGGATGATCCCATTAATTTTGTAGATCCATCTGGCATGGATAAGAATAAAGTCGACATGAACACGTATTCGGAAGCATTCAAATTCATCCATCACTGTGCTGCCGATCAGGCCAATACTCTTTCCATTGCAAGCTTGACTGGTACGCAAGATACTCTGGTTGGCTCGCTCATCCTTGGCAATGATGCGTCGAGCTTATCCACGATTATTGCTGGGCCGGCTGTGCCTGATCCTCCCGGAACAGCCCCAATCACTTCCAAGACTGGATGGTCAATACTCGGAATGGCTGCTAGTAATCCGGTCGGTAAGGATATCGTGGGTCTGGGGATCAATGCTGTGGGAATGATTCCAAACGTTTCTGCGCCCACAACGTTCATCCTTGGGGAAAATGGTGCAGGAACTGCGTTCGCTAAGGCTGCGTTCAAGCCCGGCATCGGGACATCGGGATTGGGTAAGATGGGCCTGGGCCTTCTTGGAGACGCATTCATTGTCAAAGCCATTTATGACGGCGTTGTCTACACGGGAGCGATGTTTAGCTGTTATCAGAGTCCTGACCCATCCAAAAGGTGATGATGAAGGGTATCGATGAAGGGCAGCGCTTGCGACAATCCATCTTTGGATTAACCGCGGTGTTTTCGTTTCTCATCTTCTCTGCTTATCTTGTGCTTTGGAAGGAAAGTAACCATGACATGAGAATTGCAGCAACATCTGCAATTTTATTTCTGATGGGAGTATTTCTTTCTCCCAGGAGAGATGTGACTATATTTGCGACCTTTATATTTGCAGGAGTCCGGTGGGCATTTGGGGCAATCATCGCCCACGATCTTCGAGTCATCGTAGCTGCGTCGGTTTTTCTGGCAGTACCTGTTGTGATGCTTGTTGTGGACGCGCGAAAACAGAAAGGATCCGGGTGAGACGGTGGTGTTCATAGCCGTGATCGGTTACCTAGGCGAGTGACGCGCCGACGAATTGACCAACTGGAACGGCACAACAATCAGCTATGACCTGAACGGCAACATGCTGTCAGATGGCACGAACGCGTTTTCCTGGAATGCGCGGAATCAAGTAGCTACGCTCAACAACGTGAGCCTGCAATATGATGGCTTTGGACGCCGCACGAAGAATCTCCAGAACACATCGTTTCTCTTTGACGGTGCCAACGCTGTGCAGGGACTTTCAGGTTCAAATGACAGCGAATCTGATCAATGGCGGCGTTGATGAAATCTTTTGCACGCGCCATTCAATCATTAGGAAAATCAAAACTTTTATTCCGTCACCGGCGTCTTGGAGTTCCCGAGAAATCTGCAGGGGCTATGAAACGACGCAGAAAGGCCGCTCGGCGACTTTTGGCGTTATTTGTCAGGCGAGATATAACTCACAGTCTGCAACTACACACGGGGACGTGCAAAAACAAGGTTCTGGCTGGCTGCGTTAAAGTGCAGCTTGCGCTCCGAGCCTTCGCACCCACTGCATCCGCTGCCCAGTCTGGTCTAGAAGTGGGTTTCGGCCAGACACCTGCATGCGAGAATCAGCCCAACGTAGCGGCATGGGACGCGGTTGGCGTTTTTGGCCGATTGCGTTGAAAATCGCATCGAAAAGCCGGTTAACGCTCCGAGGAGCAAACAGCCCAAAGTACCGAACAGTGTGTTGGTAGTGCTTTAGGAGATGCTGAACCCAAAGATCGATGAACTCTTCGGGCGAAAGCTGGACTGCAACAACTCGCTTCAATTTCTTATCTTTGGCCCAAAACGTGATGCTTCCCTTCTCGATTTTAACGATACGGCGTTGCGCGATGGGCGGGCGCCTGGCATACCGTCCCGCATATTGCAGAAAATGTTCGATTGAGTTGAAGGATTGGATCTTAACACTCCACCAGCGTTCCTGTTCCAAGAGCATGGCTGCCAGTTCTTCAGCTGTCATGTCGGTTAATGAATCGTTGCTCTTGGTGCTGCTTTCATGCTTTCCGGCAGCAGTTTGCCCGCCACCAATTCGTTGGCACCCGCGTTTGGTTTTCTCATAGGCAGATCCATAATGGTTCATCGTCGTCCTAACATCTGAATGACGCATCAGCTTCTGTTGCACACCAATTGGCGTCCCTCGAAGGCGTCTGTGCGTTGATGCGCTGATTAGAATGTTGCCCCAGCGCAACGACGATCGCACCAATGAAACCGGATTGGAGATGAGAATTTCTGTAACGAATACCGGATGACTGTCACAACATCAAAACAGCCTTTTCGCCGAGAAGCGGCTGATTGAGCTAATTTGGCAAACTGCGGCGAACCCTCGCGGCCGGGCAAGACCGTGATCGACAGTCGCAAGCCGGGTTCGGCTTGTATTTATGTCATTTGCTGGAGCGGCACTCACCGGACGCGAACGCGTTCGGCGGGCGTGCTTTTCAGATGTTGTTTGACCGGGTGGGTATTTTGAACCAAGACCAACTCACTTCTCTCGTGGCAGGCCTGACCGCGAACCTCTCAGTTTCTTCCCGCACCTCGCAGGAGGATCTCTCCACGGCCCGAAGCGCTATTGCGAAAGCGCTGGCCGGTGGCGTGCTGCACACCGCCTCCAGGATCACGGAAATCAAGCCGGAACTGCTGGCCCCGGAGATGCGCGCGGAGATAGAACGTGCTGCAGAAACGGCGCGCTCTGCGGTGCAGGTGCCGTCGGTGGCGATTCGTAATGTTCCCAACCCCTTACTTCAACCGCCACAATTGAAGGCCGCCACGCAAGGGCGTGCTATCTCCATCTCCTATGGACCGTTTCTTGACCAGTTCGGCCGCGAAACCTGGGTGGATCTTTTTCAACCCATTGAGCTTGTCGGCCTGTTGCGCAATGGGCAGGCGGCGCCGTTTCTTTATGTCTCGATTCCCAAAGGGCGAGGTTCGGTTAAGCGCATCGATCTGGGCCCGGGCAGCGTATGGATCGCGGCTACGGTGCTCGACAGCGCGGCGCCGGCAGGCGGTTTTATCGGGCTGCGCATCAAGACCGGCGCGATCATCTTTGATAGCCCTGTTTCCCACAACTCTACGATCACTCTTCCTGCATGGAGCACTATCAGCCTCGAACTGGAACTCGATGCCCAGCCGGGAGCACCCGGCACAAAGCCAGGCGCGGACGCGCATCAAGCCGTAATTGCGGCACCAACAAAAGTGACTTTCCGGTTTGCTCCTTCGGGCGCGACAGTAGCAAAGGCAGGCTCCGCTGCGCTCACCGTCTTTGGCTGGAAAGGCAATTTTTCTCACCCGTCCGCCACGGCCAAATTCGACAGCGTTACGCAAAGAATGGAAGTTGCGTACTCACCCAATCCGGACCAATTCAAAATCACCGACCAACGCGCAGAGCTGGTCCGGGTGGCGGGGAGCGCGCCAATCGTCAGTAGCGCATGGTCATTTGCTGTCACGATAGCGAACCCGGCAACGCTGGGCCAGGCCGCCGGCACGGGAGGACTGAGCTTGCATCTCGGGGCAGGCCTGCGGTCGCACTGGAGTGGACGCGCCGAAGATGCACTACTTGAGACCTCAGTCGTTGTCGTTGAGCCCGGCACATTGGAATTGCTCGCGCCCACGGCTCGCTCGATCAACACCCCGCAGCATGCCTCTCTCTGGGAAGGTGTGGCGCCCTCAGCTGCCGCCGGCGCGTTCGATCTGCGCTTTCCCAAGCCGTTTGCCTACACTTTTGTCTCCGCGACGGTTGGGTTCGATGCGCTGATCATTGTGCCTGCGCTCCGCCTTACCGCCGACCGCCCAGTCACCATCAACGGTGAGCGCTTCCCCTTTGAAAGCACCGCAGCGTTGATCATTCTCGTGGAAACAGCCGCAGGGACGAACTTCCTGGTCGAAGCCGTTGGCACCCTTCCTGCAAAACCGCTGGGCCGCGCCATTGCGCTCAAGAATCTGGTGATGAGGGTCAGCGATGCACGGGCGCTCATTGCCTTTGGCAAATATGAAGACGGGGCATGCGTTTCCGGAACACTGGCGCTGATCTTCGAACTTGGTTTTGTCCTGCCAATCCTTCCCGATCCCTACGCCGCCAACGTTGCATGGGAACCGCGCCGGCTCGAGCAGTCATTCTCCGGAAGCGGGTTGCTCGCAACAGTTACTCAATGGAAACCCGATAGCGGGCCAACGCTAGACCTGCTGCTGCTGAGCCAGCCGCGCGGGAACGCGCTTGCGGGCTCTGCATCTGCCAGGCCGGCGTTGACGGCTGCCGTAGCGGTCAACGATGACGCCAAGGCGCTCGCGGCAATGCAGCAGCGCCTCTCTGCTGTTTCCGGTGGTGTCACCAGCCAGTTCGTCCTGCTCGATGTCTCCACCAACGTCTCACTGTTCGGCGTCGGCTACGCACCCGCACGAGGCACTGTTGGCACAAAGGGAGCTGTTACGGAAGGTCCCGTCCTTTCCTTTGAAAACCTATACCTCTCCGCTCCGGGGCGCAGTGTGCGCATCCTGACATTGCCTCCCGTGCAGTGGGAGCCAGTCATTACTCACGATCCGAATCATCCATCCTTTCCTTCGCCGCTCAGTTATCCCAACAGCGGCGGCATGGCGGAGATCGTTACTGATTCGATCGCGCTGGTGCCCGTGGCGCCCCAGCCCGCTATTGATGACCTGCTTGCGAACTATAATGGACCGGCACGAAGCCGCGCGGTGGTACGCTTCAACCTTCCCTTCGGTATCGCCGCCGTCGCGGAGCTGCGAAAGCATGCTCCAGATGCGATCTTCTTCGGACCGTTTTTGAGCGATATCCAGCCCGGCTTTAGCCTGGAGGGTCTCAAAGGCGCTTTACAACTGCGGTTTCAGGCAGGGGGTTCACGCTTCATCCTCCCGGGCACGCCGGCGGAATCACCGAGCTTTCCCGGCATTGCACAGCAGTTGCGCAATGGCCTCAAGTCCGGCATGCCGGTGCCTGAGAATGTCCTTACACCCATCGACGTAACGTTCAACTCCAATTTTGGAGTCTCCGCAACGCACCCGCGCGTGCCCCTGACGCGCTTCGATCTGTCCGGCTACGGTGAGAACGTTTTCAGCGAGTGGGTGAATCCCGCCGATGCCGGCGCGCTCATTTCCAAAGCGCACTTTGAGGTGATGAAGGGGCGCACGCGGCTCGAGGTGGTGCAGGCCCACTCGATTCTATATCCCTTCGCGGTACGGGTGATCCGTACGATCACCATCGAACGCGGAAACGGAGCCGCCATGATCCGCGAGGACAGTGGTTGGCAGCCGGCGAGCGACGGTTTCTATGATTTTCCTGCCTCCGCCGGAATCATTACGCATCCGGGTGTGGTCCGCGGGGTGCTCAAGGTGAGCAATATTCGTGACACGAACCAGCGCTTCACCACCAGCGATGCCAGTACCGAACTGATGGCCGTGCGCTTCGATTGCGTCGTCGACATGGAGAACATCGTGCAAGGCGCGGGAATCGGCGGCGTGGCAACACGCGATCTTCTCGGCTATGTGCAGCTAACCAACGTCCTCCCGATGACGCCCACGCAGTACAGTGAGCTGCTCACGTTTGCCGGACCGTTGGGGGGTGCTATTGATTGCACCATCGATGTTGGCGCATCCGGGCAGAAGATGCGCGTCGGCCGCATTGGAGTAGCGGCGACTCCAGGCATGGGTGGCCCGGAATTCGCCGTCGCGGCCTGGGGAAGCCCTCAGTTTCCCGGTGGCGGCACCTGGACATTCTTGCGCCAGCGCAGCCCGGCGGAAGCTCCCAGTGCGGTCGATCTGCAACTTGGCACACCGCTGGTGCGGGCCGGGGGTGCCGGAGGATCGCCCCCCAGCGCGCCCTACCGCTTTACGGATCCGCAGGATCTACTCATTGCCGACTTTCCGGCCACTGAGTACGGTATCGTACACTCCACCGGCACCCAGCGCACGTATTTCCCGCGGCCCAAGATCGAAGCGGGCACTCACCAGATCACCAGCGTGCGCAATCCTTATCTCGCCGATCCTTACTCGCTCGGAACCGCGGTCGATCTGTTTCCGCGCCTCGAGCTTACGATTCCATTTCCCGATGCGAACTACTCGCTCAATATCGCGCCGGACGGAAACTTCAAGCTGCAGCTTCCCACGCCGAGTTTCCAGCCGCCGCGCGTGCAGCGCGTACTGCTTGACGCGCCGCCGATCCGCACTGTGGTGGAATACGGTGACGAAAAAGGAAATCCCTGCACAGTCACTGTCGCGCTCGACTCCGCCGCGGCCATTCCCTGGAGCACGCGCATACAAAACCTGAGCGTGGCTACAAATGATGGCGATCGCAACGAGATTACGCGTGTGGTTGGGGACATGGAAGCAAGCGCAGTGAAGCCGGCGGCACTGCAGAACAGCCGCCTCGTCTTTGGAGGCGCACTCCAGCCGGTCCAAGATACCGTTTCTTTTCTGGAAAAATTCGGTCCCATTCCGCCGGTCAGCGTCTCCATGACCAACGATGCGTCGATCAAGGCGGGCCTTAAAATCGATTTTCAGAAAATTCTCCAGAACAACCCAGTCGTCGGGAACTTCATGAAGAAATTCGTGATCGACCTGGACTTCGAAGTTTCGGAGGTCATTTATCCGCTGGCCACGGAGGCTGAAGCAGTCTTCGAGCTGACGCTGAAGATTCCCACGCCCTTCACACCGGTAGTGGGGATTGCGCTAGCCAAGTTCAAGATACAGCTCAACTCCGGCTTTGGAACCTCTTACACCTTCACCATTGGGGTAGGGGTGGGAGTTTCCTATGACGTGGGCGACTTCAACATCACGGCCTACTTTGCCGAAACCGTCTTCCTCATTGCCGGAGACAACATATTCGGGCTGGGCTGCAGCGTGCTGATCCGCGGCACTGTGGACCTGGTGGTGATCTCGATCCAAGTCACGGTAGAGGCGAAGGAGGCGCTGCTCAAGGTAACCTGCGATGCGGGCGCCGATTCCAGCATCTGGGGAGTCGCACAGCTCAGCTACTCCTTTGACGTCACGATAGCCTGGGTAATCGATATTGAATACGACGCCCAGATCCAGAGTTCACATAATTTCGACGGCGGTCCATGCCCGCTGCCAGATGTCGTATAGGTAAAGCCGATGCCAACGAGTCTTTCTCTTCTCACATACTTGCAGGAATGGGACGGCAGCGCCCTCAAAGCGCGCGTGCTGATGGTCCCGCGCGGCAACCCTCTCGATGCGCTGACCGCCGGCGCTCCCTCTTTCGCGGAGGCCAAGTTTGTATTCGACGCGCGGGTGGTGCCGGGGTTGGACGCGCTGCCCACGCTGGCCGCGCCCACCACCAAGACTATCAACATCGGCGTCTCGGCGACCGCAAAGTCGCTCTTTGAGGCGCTCCAAACGGTCTACCAGATCAATCCCACGCCTCCACCGGCAAGCCCGCGCCGCGCCAATACGTTTTTCAAAAAGCATCTCCCACTCACCTATCAGGTAGCGGCAAAATCTTCCGGCGAGCGCTCGCCCTACGTCTACACCGATGACACCTATTCCTGCGCGCTCGCCACGCCCGCGCCCCGGCCCTTCATCTCGTTTCCGCCGCCTGATCCGCGCGTGCCGTGGGGAAAGGTCATCGCATTCATCATGCGCAATCCGCAGCTGGCGGAACAGGCTGGGCTGATCCGCCCCATCTCCATCAACATCGCCGCGCCCGCTGACCTGAGTGCCGGCGGATGGCTCTACGTGACCCTCGATCCCGCCAGCGACGGAGCCGCCCTGCTCGGCATTCCCGACGGGTTGAAGGTGTACGCGGCGCGGATTCCTGCACTCTCCGGTGCGCGCTCGCTGTTTTCTCCAGTGCTCTTCCCCGTGCCGGCCGTGCCCTCGGGACTCTCCTATGACGAGATGTTCGCCGAAGTGGACGATTACGATGACGGATTTGCCAAAGCAGTGCACACGGTCCAGTCGAAACAACTCGATCCGCTGCAGGAGCACCTGGATGGCACCAGGCCGGCCAAGGACCTTGGCGTTCGTATCGGCTGGGATGATGAGCAAGTCACGATCTGGTTGAACCGCCAGGTCGATCCCGGGGCAGCCGAGCTCGATGCTCCCATGGGGGTCTTCGGCTATCGCATCGACGTTAGAGAGCACTCGGAAGCGAACTGGCATTCGCTGAGCCTTGCCACAGGCCCTCTGAAAGTCGGCGCGTTCGATGGCGGAACCTTCACCGGCGAATTGGGGGTAGAGACGCATCCTGTACAACTCAACGGGGAGAAGACCGGCGACTTCTGGCTGCCCACCTACTTCACCGCCTGGACAGGGCCTTCGCTGGTGGGGCTGGACGCCGATCAGATTCGCATCATCAACGGCCCGGACAAGCGCGATTCCGGCCGCGTGCAACCGGTACAGCCTGATATCGCCCTCAACTACGGAACTACGTATGACTTCCGCGTGCGATTCATGGACCATACGGGCGGAGGCCCGGTGCTGGATGACAAGCCTTCGGTTCCGGGACCATCGCTGGTTTCCACGATTCCGGTGCGCCGCTGGATCCGTCCCGGGCTGGTCAGCCTCACGGATGATGTTCCGGCAAACCCCGATCCGGCGAATCCGCCGTCGCATCTGCATTTTGTGCGTCCACTGCTTAACTATCCGGCAGTTGTCCTCACCCGCGCATATGCCAATCCCGTACAACTTTTGCTGAATGATCTGCCGGCCGCCAAGGCGGAAGAGCGCGAGCCGGGCCTGCACGATCCCGACGTTACGGCGGTTAAATTCGTGATCGAAGCCCACGGTCTGGCGCAGGATCCCGAAGCGGACGCCGGAGGGTTCGTCCCCTTGTATGAAACTACCCGTGAATTTCCCGCAGATTTCGATCAGGCATTGGCAGTCAATCTTGAATATGTCGACGTGCATGACGCCGCCACACTGGATGCGCCCAGCGGCGCGCTGCGCCTTCCAACCGCGCGCACGGTCCGCATTCGGTACTCCGCCGTCTGCCGTGAAGATCCGCATAACGACTACTTTGGCGCCGACGATGTCCGCTTTGGCCCCACACGAATGGTAGAGGTACGCAAGGAGTCCGATGATGAGCGCAATCTGTTTGCGCCGGACGAACCAGCGCACCAGTTCAGCGCCGTCTATCTGCAGCCTGATCCCATCTCGGAGACTTTTATCAGCGCGGCTCAGATTTTCGCCGGACGCGGCCTGGAGCGTCCCAGCGATGTAGGCACGCGCTTTGCCGCCCATTTCGACTGGCGCAATGATGGGTTGGTTATGCGCGCCCAACCGGGACGCCGCGTGATTTTCGGCGCCGCAGCTGCTCTCCGGCACGTCATCGGGCCAGACGGCGCCAGCATCGCCTTCGCCTCGCAAAGTGATCTCACCCAGCATTGGCTGGTCGTGGTCCGTCTCACGCTTGATCGTGATTGGACCTGGGATGGGCTCGAGCACAACGGCATCGTCATCCAGCGGGACGGCGTGGAGGTGGGCCGTATCGGACTAACAGGCAGCGTGGGCAGTGACGCTCTTCTCGATCCAGCGCGCCAACAGACCGACCTGGTCTTTATTGATGCGGTCGATCCCAAGCCGGCTCCGGGCGATTTTCCCCGTGAACTAAATCTCGATTACGTCGTGCAGGTGCTCCTGCGCAATAACAGCGCTTTGCAGGATCCGCCGATGGATCTCTCAATCCGCCTGCCCATCACGACGCCTCCGGCGCAGCGGCCGAAGATCGTCGCTGCCGGCATCGCTCTGTCTCCATATGAGCGAAGCGATGATTACGACAGCACGGGCTCGCGCAAGCGCGCTCTCTGGATTGAATTCGACAGGTCGCCCGACGATCCGCATGACGCATACTTCGCCCGCGTGCTTCGTAATGTTCCCGACCCGTTGCTGATCAACAGTCCTGAAGGTGTGCCGGAAGCCGGCGAGCCGCCGCTGCCCGTCGACCCGGAGTGGATTCGCTCCATCGTTCACGGGCAGTCAGACGACCGGGCCGGGCTCTCGGCGATGCAGAAGCTGAGCCAATCGGATTCCCCGCTGCATTACCTGCTGCCGCTTCCCGCGGGCGTGGATGAAAATTCTCCCGAGCTGTTCGGCTTTTACACCTATGAAGTCCGTTGCGGCCACGTCGAGGGCTGGTCGACCGCGCAGGGGCGCTTCGGCTCGCCGCTTCGCGTGACCGGTGTGCAGCACCCGGCCCCAGAACTTCTGTGTTCGGTGGGCAGGACGCAGGCAGGAGTGAAAGTGAGCGCCCCTTTCGCAGCCGCGGTGTGGGACGGACGCAACGTGCAGCCAGTTCCTCCGCGTAGCTCCATCTGGGTGCTGCTTTATGCGCAGGCGGAGCAGGTGGATGCGGCGGACTTCCGCAACGTCCTTCTGGGACGGAAGCCGGCGCTGTGGTTTCGGAAACAGGATTTTGGCGCCGCCAATTTTGTCGGCCATAGCAGCTTCTCGGGTTTGAATGCCGCAGCGCCCTTCGGTACAGCCACTTTTTCGGCCGCCGAGATTGCGTCGGCGTTGCGCGCTCTCACATTCCGGGCAGACGCGCCGCTAAGTGTGCTGGCAGTGGAACTGCTGCCGGAAGTCCAGGAACTTCCCGATCCTCTGGGAGCGGACCTGGGTTCTCAGCGCATCCTGAGAACCTCGCCGCTGATCCCTGTGCCGGCGATCTGCTGAAGATGCAAGCCTTGCGAATCGCGCAGAGAATTGAGCATCTCCACTGCATCATTATTAATGGGCGACATTAATCGGCGACGAGATGTTGAACTTGCATGCAGCCTGCTGACTGGTTCCGAGACGGGGTTCCCCCATCCGGCTGCAGGCGGTTTTGTCTCGATCAAAGCCGCAAAAAAAAACAGAGTTCAAGGGCTTTCACGTAGTGGACAGCAACTGAGCGACTACCGCACGGCGGGCATATCGCCCTGCTTAACGACTTACAAAAAATTCAGCGCATGGATGGCTCGCTAAGTCAGTTTAAATTGTGTAGTCGCGAAAGATGCCGACGGTTGCGGTCGCAGCTACCCTTAACGTAGACTGTCAGGCATGAGTCCAACTCAAACAGGTCGCGCTCGATATCGCGTCATCTTTGCCAAAGACGCACAGGAACTTGAGGCCAAGCTCAACGACACGAATTTTGTTCCATCCGAATATGCAATTACCCACCTCACGTTCAATTCGGGACGTGCGGAATACCTGGTCATCCTCGAACGGGATTGAGCTTTTTCTGAAAATTCTCCCGCTCGGCGTTCGCGCTGGCCGCAGCTTGTGCGGACTTTCATATCACCAGTTGCGACTGCACGACGCGGGCAGATTTTCAAGGTCAGGATTCTATGACGCCCAGTAGATCTTCCAACCTGTGGTTTGACCATTTATCCCGGGGACAGGCGCCATCGCTGCGGTTATTTTGTTTTCCGCATGCAGGAGGATCTTCAGAAACCTACCGCAGTTGGCAACGTTGGTTTCCAGAACAGATTGATCTGTGTCTGGTGCATTTGCCCGGACGGGCCAAGCGCTTGAGAGAACCGGCCTTTACTCAGACCACTCCCCTGGTGAAGGCGATTGCCGACCACATGGCCCCTGAGACGGTTGGTCCGTATGCTCTATATGGTCATAGCATGGGGGCCACAATCGCTTTCGAACTGGCTCGCGAACTCATTCGCAGGCGCTGCCCGGCGCCTCTGCATTTATTCATCTCTGGTCGCTGTGCTCCGCAGTGTCCCAGAACGCAACCGAGAATCTTTGATCTTCCTCACGATGAATTTATCGCTGAACTTGGAAAGCTTAACGGCACTCCAAGAGAGGTGCTTGAGAACCCTGAACTCCTGGAACTGTTCCTGGGGCTTCTAAGAGCAGATTTTGAAGTGGTCGATACCTATCAATACGATCCCGCTGAACAACTCTCCTGCCCAATCACGGTATACGGAGGACTGCACGACAAAGAGGTCTCGGAAGAAAGCTGCCGGGCATGGAAGGAACAGACATCTGCAAGTTGCAACGTGAAAATGGTCGAGGGAGACCATTTTTTTGTTCGAACCCCCACGCCGGAATTTGTGGCCGCGTTCCGAAGCGATGTATTGAGTGCTGTTCCCGCATCACGTACACAGGAAATCTGCGATTCAAAATGATCTTCGCTCACTGCCCGTAGCAACTTCCGCCTTCCCCGTTGCCTGCCGACAGTGAGCAGAGTTATAGCCATTCTCGGCATAGAGATTCTTTTTCACCTCCGGAAAACGGGTGACCAAAGGACACGTTGAGCATTGGAATTTTAGATTTTTTAATATTCATTTTAAGCGGGACTAATCTCTTCCTGTCACGATATAATCTTTAAGACATTGGCCGTTTCTTCACCAATTTGAACTCGATGCTTACGATCAAAAAATGTCTACGCTGGGCGGTGCTGGGCTTGATTTTCTTGCTCACGGCCTCGGTCAACTTGTTCTGCGTAGTTATTGATAATGACAATGATGGTGATCCGACCACTGGTTTGACCATCGAGTTCACGCTCGTACCGGGCAAAAGAATCCAGGTTGTGGCTAACCCGGTGCATCAAAAATCAACGCTGGCGCCCAAGGTTTTCCGCTCAGCATTCTTTTACAAGCAGCGCATCGAGCATTCGGATGATGCGAACACGAATTCCAGCTTTTCCAATCTGGTCAACGTCTTTGGCTCTCCGCTAAGGTGCTAGCTCTCTAAATCTCTCCTGAATCTTCGTCATTGTTTCGCTTTATCGCCGCTCATTCCTGCGGCGCTAACCAGCGGCCATGGCGTCTTATTCATCTTTCTTAAAGATTCCGTTGGGGGTAATCCGTCCTCACACGGGATGGAGAATTTATGGCACGCGCCAAACGCAACCACCACCTCTCCTCGAAAGAAATGATGCAGCTTACTATCTGGGGCGGACTGCTGTTGATCATACTTCTGGGACTCGTATACGGGCTTGTTCGCGCCGGCGCAGTAATACCGGTAGGTAGTGGCGTGGATCATCATACAGCCGCCACCAGTCACAAAAAGGCCGCGAATTCTCGTCCATAAGCAGCTACGCAGTGTGCGCGGGCGGTTGCATTTGCGGCCCGCCAATTGGATTCTAGGATTTGCAAACAGCCCGGTCTGTGCCTTGCGCCATCGTAACCAAGTGGTCTTACCTACGCTCATAACGATGCGCCTGGCCGATTTTCGGACTTGGACGCCTTTGTTTTGGAGATAAAGCGCGCGCTCAGTCGCCATGATTTCGGTCAAAATGAATAGGCGATCGCAATTTCCCTCAGTACCCATAAGCCATTGAGCTTGTCGGCTTTTGCCAACATCCGGCGATTGTCTCCAATTCCCTTTCAGGCCAATGCTTTTGCCTTTGTTCCTAAGGCCATAAGCTTCCCGCCTTACTAAATGTCTTCTTAATCGACGCCCTTCCCAAAAAAATTAAAAAGTCTAATTAGGGGTTAAGACCCCCTTAATGTCACTTGAGCAGAATGACTCATCGCCGCAGTAGTCTGCGCGCGGCCATTGCTTAGGTATGAACTCTTTTGTCACAAGATGTTTTCGTTGCGCGGTGCTGGCCATGATGCTCTTGCTTTCAGGGCTGGCAAGCATGGTCTGCTTCTCGTATGACGCAGATGGCGACGAGAGCACTCCTCCGGTAACAATCGAGTTCAATGGCATTGTTCCCAGCAAGAAAAGCATTCAGATTCCAAAGCCACATTCCACGGCGGCAGCTCATCACGTTCGCGATGACAAGCCAGCCTCTGCTGAATTAGTGGCCGTGAGCGATTTCTCATCCGCTCCACTGTGTGAAAAAGAGTCACCACAAGTCCTTATTCCACTCAGGACCTAGCCGAAGGTCCATCTCTCTTTTTTCGTCGTAACGCCCAGGCATAAAGGCAACGTTTCTGCTCGCGTATGAGCACGACAGCTAGATCAAGCTAAAGCAGTTCAATGTTCGCTTGAATCGCCTTTGAAAGTTTTGCCGCCCGGGAATGAAAGACGCCGTTCACGACGGAAACCAACCACACAAATTTGATCGCCTTGCCGGCACAGTTTCGTTTGCGGCAGGAGATCACACACAAACATGAAAAACAGTTTGTGGCTTCTTTCGGCGCAAAGCGTTTGCCGGAGCAACCACAGGCTAACGACGACTCTGAGGAGATCAACAATGAAAGCGTCTTCCGGGACTCTGGCTTTTGTGCGCCTTTTTATCTGGGTAATCGCAATCACGGTGGCCGTTGGATATTTTGCCCACGTGCGCGCGCAGAGCGGCGGTCTACCTGAACAAGGGATGGTAATTCCAATTCGCCCCCTTGCTCCTTTATCCACGGTTCCAGTTCCTGCGGTATTCGGGATGGAAGGAATTCTCGCCGATAAGACGGCGGCCATTGAGCTGGGCAAAGCTCTGTTCTGGGACATGCAGGCCGGCAGCGACGACATCCAGGCCTGCGCCAGCTGCCACTTCAACGCGGGAGCAGACAGCCGCGCTATCAATCAGGTAAATCCTGGCCAGGCAGGTGGGGACAACAGCTTCCAGTTGGGCGTTTCTCTGAATGGATCTTTAGGGCCAAACTACCACTACAAGGCAGGAACGGCGAACGCTGGCTTCGGCGGATACCACGACGGAGATTTTCCGTTCCGCAAAGTGTCCGATGTAAAAGACCGCTTCAGCGTAATTTCTGATGTCAATGATGTCTCCGGTTCGCAGGGAGTATTCGGCCTTACCAATGACCACATCACGGTAGACGTCCAGATTCAAGGCGGCGTAGGTAATAATGATGGCGCGGATGTGAGAGACCGCCATAGCCACGCTGACGATGGCGCCAATGACGAGTTTACATACGGGGTTGATACTCCGCACCAGCCCAGTTCCAGAAATCGCCCGGCAAACTCTTCTAACAAAGGCAAGGGCACGGGCGCGACACAATCAAACAGCGGCAAAGGAAATAATAAAGTTGGCGGCCCCTTTGTTGGCGGCACCGTTGTCACCTCAAACAGCGTTGAACATACGACTTCGGCGGCTGATCCGGTCTTTTCTTATCCAAATCCGGCAAACCCGACTGACCACGTCAATGTTCGCAGAGTAACTGGACGCAACACGCCGAGCGCGGTGGACGCAGTCTTTAACTTCCGAAATTTCTGGGATGGCCGCGCGCAGAACGTTTGCAATGGCGCAAATCCTTTTGGTGCTCGCGACAAGTCTTCTCACCTGCTCTCTATGGGGTCAGATGGCAAGCTGGCTCCGGCCTACGTGGGCATGGCCAATTCTGCGCTGTGCTCGCAATCGCTGGGACCGATTCTAAGCAGCACTGAAATGTCAGCCGATGATCGCAATTTTCACCAGGTAGGCAAAAAGCTGATTGCCCGCGTGCCATTGGCCAAGCAGTTGGTGGATCCCACGGACAGCGTTCTGGGAATTCTTTCCAACGCTCCCGGCAAAGGTCTCAAAACCAGCTACTCGGCACTGATCCAAAAGGCGTTCTTGCCTGAATGGTGGCAATTCTCGCGCCACATCTGTACCGCCGCCGACGGCAGCACTGTGACCAATATCGATCCGACAGCCTTTGAAACCTGCCCCGCCGGCACGGACGACTACAGCCAGATGGAATATAACTTCTCGCTCTTCTGGGGCGTAGCGATCCAGATGTACGAGAGCACTCTGATCGCCGATCAGACACCTTTCGACAAGTACATGGAGCAGCAGCAGACGTATACGCTCATCGGCGACAACCACAACCAGAGCTACACCATTCAACTGGCGCCCGGTATTAAGCCCTATTCACTCTCTGTGATAGCGCTGGATCCTCTCGCAGACGCAACCGACCAGGATATGGCATACGCCTTTGATTACGGCGATGGCCGTGTGATGGGCGTGGGCCTCGATAACGGCGTCATTGATTATGCCACCGGCAAACTGACGCTGCTTTTCGGATTGCCGCCCGTCTCTACATTCCCTATCAAGATCAGCTATTCCGTGGGCGAGACGCCTCTCACCACTCCGCAGCTGCGCGGCCTGCTTGTCTTCCAGACAAAAGGGCGCTGCGTGAACTGCCACGGCGGCCCGGAGCTTTCCAACGCATCGGTAGGAACGGTGAGTACTGTTGGCCCGGCGGAACGCATGATCATGGCGGACATGCAAGTCCGTGTTTACGACACGGGCTACTACCACATCGGTGTGCGGCCAACCGCAGAAGATGGCGGCCTCGCAGGCTCCGATCCAGTGGCGGGCGAGCCGCTCTCGCAGTCGGAATATCTGAGACAGCGTGTTTGCAATGGCACTGACCAGCCAATCATGATTCCCGGGCGGCCGGGCGATGGCATCTCCATGGCGCCGCTGAATTGCGGCGACGAAACAGCGCGCGGCGGATTCTTTAAAGCGCCGCAGCTGCGCAACGTCGCGCTGACCGCTCCTTATTTCCACAATGGCAGCCAGTTGACGCTGGAGCAGGTCGTTGAGTTCTACGACCGAGGCGCCGACTTCAATACCTTCGGCGAAGAACACCAGTACATGGATTCTGACATTGATCTTCTGGGCTTGACGCTTCAGGACAAGACTGACCTGGTTGATTTCCTACGCAACGGTTTAACAGATCCGCGCACGGTGAGTCAGTCAGCACCTTTTGATCACCCGCAACTGCTTACTCCCAACGGTCACCCGCAAAGTGCGAGTGGATATCCGGTGATAGCAGATCCGAAAAATCCGGGCCAGGCCACTCAGCAGTTCATGGAAGTCCCGGCGGTGGGAAAAAACGGCGGGAAACCGTTGCCGACGTTCCTGCAAAACCTCCTGGGGGTGACAAATGGGTCCAATTAATTTCCGGCACAACGCGGTTCGAGCAGCGCTTAAAGATTTCCCCCAATCAGCAAGGCAAAACACGACTACGAAATTGAAGGACGACGACGGAAGGAGCTTCAACATGATGGGTTTCAAGCAAACAAAGAATATTCTTCGAGTAGCGGGGGTTTTGCTGCTGCTGATGATGGTGTTGGGCGCGAGCATGTCCGCCCAAAGCCTGAATCCGGTTCCCTGGCCTACACCGGCGACGGTACCTCCGGCGATGATCCAGGAACCGTCCTACCAAACCAGACCTGCGGGCGTTCTTTTTAGCGGGCAGATCCAATCGGCGACATTGGACGCATCGCCCGGCCTCTGCAACAAGGACGATAATCCGGCGCCTACGCCCGATAATCCTCCGCTGCCCAATGATTGCAAGAGCACGGGCGGCTGGATTCAGGCAAACAACCAGCTGATCCGCATTCCTGCGGGAACGATTGTGGTGATGCCAAACACCTTCCTTACATGGGAAGAGCTGTTTGAATTCAACCCCAATACCCACCAGACAGACCCCATCTTCCAAACGGGTCTGGCAATGGCGGACTCAGTACGGTTCCCGGGAACGTACCAGGCCACTATTGACTACAACATCATCAATGGTCAATCCATCGCCGGCATCGTTCGCATTGCCCAGGACGGGGCTGCAGCGATGGAGGGTTTCATTGAGGCCATCGACTATGCCCGCGGCGAGCTGATCGTGAACGGACAAAGGGTCCAAATCAATGACCCGAAGCTCACCTTTGAGATTCCGAATCCAGATGGCTCCGGGACGGGCGTCATCCTCACAAAAGGCCGCTATACCGCTGGGCAATCTGTCGATCCGCGCATGACGGTGGACCAGGGCAATACCACGGTTCGCGCCGCAACTGGATTCAATATGTGCATACCGGTCACGCCTCCCGGCACTTACAACGGTGAGCTTGGAATTCCCGGCGTTGCAGATCCCTATGTCCTAACCGCGCCTCCGGGTTTCACTTATACCGGAATGGACGATCCGCAGTGTCCTGAAATCAATCGTCCGCGAGATATCAATGGACTTGGTCTATTGACAATCTTCACCATGAACGCGCCAGGTGATGCGCCGAGCCCGGAAAACCCCAATCCTCAGGATCCCTATGCGGAGGCGCCATTTGAAGTGGGCGACTTCGTGGACATTATCCCGACCCAGGAGATGGATGACCGGGGGCCGTTCGTATCGGCCACGGAAGTGGTCGCCAACGTCACCATCTTCACTTCCCCCGGCGTCGATCCGGCTTATGTTGTGGTGGAAGTAACGCTTATGGGTACGGCCGCAACACCTGATCCTGCTTTCCCGCAGGAAGCAGGCGTCAGGACCAGAGTGGAGGGCTTCACAAGTGATCCCACACGCACGGTGGACGTCTCGGCCATTGACTATGACTGCAACGGCAACCTTACTTTCCGCGAGCCTTCATGGGTAGCAAACTTCCCAGTTGAGCCTGGACCTCCGGGAATCGGCAAACGCGGCCGTTGGCGCGTTCGCTTCCCTCAGGGCGGCCAGTTCATGCCTCCAACCCAAAACATCGGAGCACGCGTAAGCGGCGCCGTACTTGGCAAAAACAAGAGCGGATCAGATTCCGGTGAATATCAATTGCCCACGGGCGAGTTCATTTATCCCGAACTCCTTGTGCCCGGCAATCCTCCAGTGCCGTTCAACTTCATTGATTTTCAATATCTGACCAACGGCTCAGGCCCGTTGCCGTTGCTCGGCAGCGTGTTTGACAGCACTCAGATTCAATTGGGATTGGCGCCAGCTCCTTTCTATCCCAACCAGAACACGCCACAGCTCAACCCGTTCCCCTATGATGTGGTGCCTCCGCTGACCTGCACTGCGGGAACGTTTACTTCCGTGGCGCGGCCAACGTTCTCGTCAACGCCGAATCCGCCGTTTGCCGGTGTGATTGTTACGCTTGACGGAACAGCCAGCACTCCGCCAACCGGTCCGTTCACCTGGTCGCAGATCATCAACCCTGGCGATCCGGTCGTAACCATCAACAATCCAAACAGCGCGAAACCGACTTTCATAGCTCCTGTAGTAGCAGGATCGCAGAACCTGGCGTTCCAGCTGATTGTGGGCGGCGATGGATTTACTCCGGCCTCAGCTCCTGCAACTCTGCTGGTGCCGATCGTAGTCCCCGCGCCAAATACTCCGCCTACGGTGACTGTTTCATCCTCGGGAAGTCCGGTTGCCAGCGGCGCGCCCGTAACGCTTACCGCAGTGGGAGTTGATCCTGCCGGCGGAGCACTCACCTTCAACTGGACGGCTCCGGCTGGAATCATCCTTACGCCGGCTGCGCCAGATGGCTCATTGCAAACGTTCACCGCGCCACTGGTTCCGGAACTCACGGCTCCGCTGTCCCTGACATTCCAGGTGACGGCGACCAGCGCTACCAGCGGTCTAATCAGCGCTCCCGTGAATGTAACCGTGGTTGTGAACCCGCAGACGGACGTCGTCATCGTGACCAGTGCGATCTACCTCACGAGAAAAGCCCGTCTTGGTGTAACGGCTACCGACTTCACTCCTGGCGTGACGCTCACTGTCACGCTGGACATTATCAACCCAGCCACCGGGCTGCCGGTTTCGGCTGTCATGGGTCCGGCGATTCCGGGTGGTCCAGGGTTCTTCGATATCGAAATCGATAACTTACCGCCGCCGAACATTATCACCATCACCTCCAGCGGTGGAGGAGTTACAACCACAGGTCTAACCGTCCTGCGCTAAATCGATAAAGCGGCTGCCGGGTTTCGGCCCGGCAGCCCTTGAAACTGAAACCGGCAATTCAAGGAATAAGCAAGCACGTAGCAGCACTCAAACTAAAGAGAGGAATCAGACAATGAACGCACAGCTTAAGCGAGCCTGCGGCAAGCAAATAGCGCAGTCCCCATCTGAGGAACACTCGCGAACTCGCGGCTCTTGGAAAATCTTTGTGGCACTGGCCGTTGTCACTTTACTGTCAGTAACCAGCGCTTTTGCAAATGACAGCAAGCTGATTGGCAGCCAAGGCATCAACGGACCACGGGGCATGATTCTGGCGCACGTTCCCAATCCGGCCAATCCAGCCGGCCCTGAAATCAAGGACTACTGGGTGACCGATAGCGTCGCCGGATTCTGCCGTCTTGACAACGGCAGATTGAATATCACCACCTGTGACATCAACGGAACTTTTGAACCGATTGATTATCAGGCTGAAACCAGAGGCATCAATGGCTCCAATGGCTATGTTTTTGTAGCCAGCGTGGACGGTGCACGGCGCATCAGCTTTATTGCCGATGCTACCAACACCCATACGATCATTGATACGGCCCACACCCAGGTTTTCGGCGGTGCCGGTTCACTGTTTACCAATAACGTAGCTATCAGCGGCAGGAACCTGCCAGATGCCGTTAGTCTGGGACCTGATGGCAAGTTATATCTGATGTTTGTCGGCAACATTGACATCTGGCGTGTACTGAACCCGCTTTCTCCCACCTTCACTCCGGCAGGCAACAAGATTGAGAGAGTCGGAACAACTGAGGGCACGGGCGGCCGCGGCACCAGTATGGCTTGGATCGGGCATGATCTGTGGCTGGACGATGTAGGATTTATCAACCGCATTCAAAATGCCGATCTGTGCTTTTACACCTTCCCCAAGTGCCAGGCTGTGATCCAGTTCAACAACTTGAACAGCGATGCAGGCATGGCTTCTGACCAGTTCATCTCGTCGATTCCGAACGGCAGATATTTGTACTTCGGCAACGGCAGCCGCGTCGTCCGCTATGACACGCAGACGAAAGGCCTCATGGAGGTCTGGAACCAGCGAGGAGTTCTGCAGGACAATGTAACTCTTCAGCACTATTCGCTCATTTCAGGACTCAACTTTGTACAAACCCTCACTCCTACATTGCTGAACGCAACCGCTACCGATCCAGGGCCACTCTTCATTGAAGAAATGTTGGTGGTGATGGATCCTTTCGTGAACGCCCTGTTTCCGCCGGCAACAATGATCCCGCCGCGCAATGGCGCCGGCAAGACGTGGTCGCTCGCTGCTTCCCCGACGCTTGTACCGGAGTCCATTTGCGACGGTCAATCTACTACCGCAACCGTACAGAACCCTCCTGGATGCGCCATCGGTGTCGTCGGGTCGCCCGGGCAGATTGCTTCACCAAATCCACTCGGCGCCAGAAGAGGAGTTTTGCTGGCTTCCGGCATCACTCATCCCAGAGGCCTGCTGTGGCTGAACAGCAACTGGTGGGTATCTGATGAAGCATTGGGTTTCTGCCGCATCGATCAGAACCCCATCAGCGGCGTAGGTTCTCTTTCCCATTGCTTCCAGCCCGATCCAACGTTCTTCCCGGGCCAGACCGCGGCTTCCAAACCGACCGCATCCGGACAGCAGATCGTCTACGTCCCCGACTCTTCGGGCAACACGTCAAACATCTATCGGTTCCTGTTTACACCGAGTGCTACCGGCGGGACCCTGTCCCAGACGGGAATCCTTGATGGTACAGGCAGCAGAAAAGGTTTGACTCTCCAAACCGTCGCTCTGCCTACCGGTCCGGGGAACGATGGAGCGCTGTACCTCGGATATTCCGATAGCGGCTTCCTGGAAAAAATCACCAACCCGGCCACTGCTCCCAGCGCGCCGGTACAAATCGCCCGCCTGTTCAATGGCATCGGCGTAATCAGCATGGCCTTTAATGGTAACGATCTCTACCTCTCCGAGCTGGGACCGCCACCCATCAACGGCCAGTTCATCAAGAAAGGCGTAGTCACAAACCTGCTGAGGGCTTCCCCGAGCATGTCACAAGGCAGCGCTTCGCCCGTGAAGCGAGCAATCGCCCGTCTCCAGGCGCCCCAGATCATCGTGGAAAATCCAGGCGGCTTTGCTGTGGGCCCAACTGGTTCGCGGCCATTCTGCTTGCCTCCTGCAGGCGTGAAGGTCTCATCCACTGTGCCTGCTGATCCTGCAACCACTCCAGCGTTCTACATTGGAACTCTGGGACTGCCGGTGGACGGCGTTTCACCGGATGGCGGCGTGACAGGTGGTCTGGCGGAACTTCCTGAGGTTGATCAATACGACTTTGTCTGCAACACCCAGATCGTTTGGGTCACAGACGGAGCGCTTGATCCTCTCTTGAGTTCCAGCACGCCGATAGGCTCGGCTACCGCACTTGGCTTCAGCGGCATGGACGGCAACGCGGTCATGGCAATCGGAGATGATCCTTCAGTGGTCATCCCCACCCAGACTCGCCAGAGAGGCATCATCCGCAAAAACGGGCCTCCGGGCACTGGCTCAACCGGACAAGGACACGTGTTCCTGGTCTTCTAGGAAAATAGTGTTCTAAACAACAACCGTTCAACCTAAACTGGCCGGCGCTGAAAAGCGTCGGCCTTTTTCGTTGAACCAAGCAATGCTGAAATCGCCGCGGATCAGCAATAACAACGACATGCCTTTCCGAGGGACCGAACCTTTATTCAGTTATATCTTCTGCGGTGCTTCCGTGAGGGACTGAGGAATCGGCTCCGCTGCTCTCAAGGCATCACAATCCACCCGCACGATGGCGAAATCACCTTTTCTCCGATCTGTCGCTGTCCTCGTTCGGCCTCATGCGTTTCAAATAAAACGCTCCTGCATTACCTTCCTCAGCTCCAGCACCTTCACCGGACACTCAGGCCAATTGTGTTTCCAGCACACAATCAGGTCGCATTCCTTCGCGTCATGCATGTGTTTCAGAAAGTTGCGGCTTTCGTATTCAAATTCAATCCTGATTCGTTGCCATTTGTCGTTCCCCACCAGGATCATTGCTTCGCAGTCGGGAAACTCGCTTCGTATCCATGTCACCACAAATCCCAGCTCGGCAGCCACTGTGCCAAACAGAAAGAGCACTCCCAACTCGTTCATCGGCCCATGTGCCAGCGGATAAGGATGGATCAGCGGTCCATAAAACGGTCTGTCCGGAAAAGCTTGCCAGCGTTTACCTTGCCCAATCGCCGCCCGAAAGATTTCTGATTGTTCGTCAGTTCCGCCCTGAGCCGGCTTCCACCGTCGCCCACTGTTTCCTCGGACCAATCCTGCAGGCAATTCATTTCTTTCTGTCTCCTCATTGTCGTTCGCCTCAATCAGCTCCAGCACATCTTTCCAATCCTCCAGCCAGCCCGGCTCTTTCGCACCGTGGGCCTTGATAAACTCCTTCAGTCCGTGCGGCACTTGGCTCCATGTGCCAAAACGCGTCACCAATGGCCTTTGGCTGTAATGACTATTTCTTTCGTACTCTGTACCGCTGGGCAGTTTTTTCAAGGCCCGCACCACCATCGCCCAGTCTTGAAACAACGCTTCCAGCGGCACCTTCGCTCCGCCTCCGTACCTCTCCAGATTGCATTCGCGCAGTGCCGCCGCATATGACCCAAAATGTCTTCTCACCTGCCGCTTCGTGCAATTGCTCACTCGCATTAGTTGTTTCAGGCTGGGTGCCTCTCCCAGCCTCTCGGCGTATTCCACAATCGCCGCCACAATCTTTTGCTTAGTCACCTCATTGGTCTTGCTTCTGGTCACAGTCTTGTTCATCGCTCGCACTCCGTAGAGAAAGTTGTAAGCCTCGGATCGTCTTTGTTCTTCTAGAAAAGCCCATGGGAGCGCAGACGATGGCATAGAAGCCCTGACCTGGCGGATTGCCGGTGGCAAGAAGCTTTCGAACACACTTCTGCTGCTGACGGATTTTCTGGATTTTACAAAATATGACTTCGGGCAGTGTTCTCCGATTCCGGCGCTTTCGCGCGATTCCGGCGATTACCCGATTCTTGGTGTCTCGACGCTCTCTGTGGCCCTGACGATGGGTCGGCTATGAGAACATGGGTGCTGGCCTTTTTGGGTTTCCCGCCTCCAGCCTGGGATTCCCTTATCTCTAAACCGGCTTCACTCCTGCTGCCAGTCCGGAGACGGTTCGCCGCTGCCGCTCCCGGCGAGAACCTGTGCGCATATTAAGCGAAAACAAAACCAGAATCAATAGCTGGGAAAAATTTAAAAAGTTATCAGACTTGTAAAACGTGGTGATTATGAAAGAGGACGCTACCTATTGATCCGCAAGATTGTCTGGCTAGAAGCTAATGGCAAGAAGCTAGCAGCTTCTTTGTGGCAGTGATAGCTGAACAAACCTAAATTTGGCTACTAGCGGAACATGTTTCTATGAGACAGACAGCTCCCTGGAGTGCTGTTCTTTTCTCGCCAAAATATCATCAACCACTCTGAGAAATCTTCCTGGGTCATCCGGCGAAGCATGGAAGTCGCACGGTATCTGCTTTTCGCCGATACGTTCAAGAGAGAGGATTGGGGCAGGACAGTTCTCCCTGAACGTTTGGACCAGATGCAGCTTGTCTTTGTCTGGAATTGAATGACCGAGAATGAATAGGTCAAAGTGGGATTCTTGGCATTGCTCTACCGCGGCCGTAAACCCAAGAGCAGAAGTAACGTCATGTCCCTGCTGCTCCAGCAACATCTCGCGCGTTGCCAGCAGCACATCATCGTAGGAAACGGATAGTATGCGCTTGGACATTTTTCCCCTCCTGAGGGTCCAAACTAGACCGTCATTTTTTTGATATTCTGAGATGAAGCCCTTAGTGCTGTCAAGAGGCATTCTTTTTGCGCCAGGCATTCTTGTTTTGCCATTATTTCGCCTTTTCACATTTTACAGATCGGTAACCGGACGTCCGCCTATCTATCCTTGCCTGCCGCACCGCCGAACCGGAATAAAAAAATAACTTTCGGTTTCAACCTTACTTTGCATCTATTTGTCACAGGGGAAGCTTACGTCTTGCCGCGTACCCCAGGGAGTTGGCCAAAATATGCCTGAACGCCGCATCGCTGAAATCCAGATTAACCCTGTAAAACACGCCTGCCGGCACGCTGTCCAGTTCTATGAGCAAGACTCCGCATTGGTTGAAGCCTTAGGACGGCATATTGGCACGGCGGTTGAGTCCGGGGACACCGCAATCGTAATCGCCACCAAGGCACATCGTGAGAAATTGGCTGAAGAGCTGCGCCTCCGCAAAATAAACGTCGCCCCTGCTGTCAGGGCGGGACTGTACATCGAATTGGACGCGGCTAAAACTCTCGCAAAATTCATGGTTGGCGGCGGTCCGGATAAACAGAAGTTTCAGGCAACCGTGGGAGCCCTGGTAAGAGATGCCGCGGCGCGCACAAAACCGTGGCATCGTCTGGTCGCATATGGTGAAATGGTCGCCCTTTTGTGGGCTGAAGGTATGCGCGATGCAACAATTCGGCTGGAAGAGTTCTGGAACGAACTCGCCGAGCAGTATACTTTCGATCTTTTATGCGGATACCCGATTGCCGTTTTCGACCGCATGGAACACCGCCAGCTTTTTTTCAGCATTTGCGGAGAGCATACAGAGGTGAATCCGGCGGAAAGTTATCCGGTCCATGGCAGTGATATGCAACGCCGCCGTAGCGTTGCCAGACTCCAGCAGAAAGCTAAAGCGCTGGAAAATGAGATCCGGATCGGCCAGGAACGCGTTCAGTTATTGCAACAGGTCACCCGTGCCGGGACTTGGGAACTGGATATAGTCAATGACACTTTTTCATTTTCCTCGGCTGCCGCAAAGCTGCTGGGATACTCTTCATCCAGCCGCGTGCGCCTGGGCCAGTTGATGGACTTGATGTATTACTCGGGTGATCGGGAAATGGTATTTGCCAAGCTGCAAACCGCTCAACGGCACCGCAAAGAGTTTAAGGCCACCTTCCGCTTGCGCCAGGGTGACTCCACTCGTATCGTCGCCATGCAGGGTAAGACCTTTTACAACGGCGGAAGCCCTCTTATGCTGGGCGTTATATCCGATGTGACTCCCGCAGCAGAAAACAATCCTGTTTCCAGTCCTCTCGATGGCTCTGGCAATAAAGCCGCAGCTGCGAGCTAGTGCAGGGTGAACATCACGGCGCGTCGTCCGATCCCCGGTGATCAGATCACCGAATTTTCTGATCCGCGTCATCCGCGTAAATCCGCGGTAAAATTCTGCTTCATTTGGAGGCCGGCTTAGGCAAATGCGCGAGAAGGTCTTTCCGAATCTTCAGCACCATCCCGGCATTCCGGTCAGCCACTTCGCTCACCTTATATTCAGACGCCGTTCCTATCACCATGGCAACTTCTGATGGTGTGAGTTTGTACTGCTCCATCAGCCAGTTGGCCATGTTGTCGGTAGCGCTCTTGAACGCGTCATCCAATGAGCCTTCCAATCCCATGGCCATGATGTGACTGCTTGATTCAAGTCTTGGTCCGGGCACGCGCTTGCCCTGAATCACTTCAACGGTAACCTCAACCTCCATGGAAGTTTCAAGCGCATTGCCATTGATTTCGCCATCACCCTGCAAGGCGTGGCCATCACCAAAATAAAGCAGCGCGCCCGGAACACTCACTGGAAGATAGATGGTGTTGCCCTCCACCACTTCGTTAAAATCCATGTTGCCGCCGAAGCGCCCGGAATCGCCGGTTCCCGGTGGCGCTGCCGCTGAATTCACAGCCGTTGCCACGCATCCGAGCATGGGCTTCACCGGTACTGCGTAGCTGGCCATATGCTCGCCGGGTTTTTCAGGTGTTGCCAGACCACGTTGCAGGTCAAGGTGCCAGCGAACATTAGCGTTGTTATCTTTGGTCTTGATCGCCAGTCCGCCGGTAAGCCCGCGCGGAACAATGCCATCATCACTGATGGCGTAATCCCGATTCAGTTTCAACCTGTCAATGTGGACGGCCAGCGTGTCTCCCGGATATGCGCCTTCCACATAGAAAGGTCCGGTCTCCGGATTGCCACCCAGAACGCGTGTCACGCCTTTTTCGTCAGCGCCACCAGCATCCACGGTAGTGGTGTGGATCGTGTCTCCCGAATGGATGGTCAGCACAGGTTTGATTTCATGGGAGAAGCGCCGGTAGAAAACGGATGGAGTGAAATCATGGCGGACTGGTGATTTATTGGCGCTGATGACTGGAACCATTTTGGCAGTGAACTGCCGGGTTTGCGGATGCTCTTTGTCACTGCCATCCACAAAGACGATGGTGCCGGTCAAAAGCCCATTGGCAATCGTGGCCTTGCAATCTTCCCACCCGCCCTGATCATCCACCGCATGAAACTGGACCGTATTCGACGTCAACGTGCCCTGAAGCTTGTCTCCGCCGAAATCACCCGTAAGTTTGTCACCCTGTTGAACAAGGTTCAGCGGATAGTAAATAGGAGTGCCGTAGAGGTCAGTGGAAACGAACCATCTCCCCGAAAGGTTAGAGGTTTGTGCCACTGCCGGCAGGCAAAGAACGAACAGAAACCACAAGCGTAGTATGCGCATGACGTTATATACGGTAAAAGACCAGAAGAGTTTCTGCAAAAATGATCAGAAAGGTGGCAATGACTTATTTAGCGGGAGCCTGACTGCCTGAAATGGTTTGGTTTTTAAGCCCACCTTGGAATTCGAGTAACAATTCAGCTACTCTGGACAACCAATCCAATGATGAATGAATCTTAATCAACAGCAGTTCCCTCCCCCATTTGTTTTGGAATCGGGTTTTCAAAAGGATAACTTCGCTTGGTCGCGGCTAAGATGGCTCCTGAGCCACCCAATACGAGACTCTCTGTTGGCGACTACATCGCCGACATCCTGCTGGACGCTCGCTCCAACGGAACGATCTACCATTGGATCGTGCAGCGGGTCGGCTCGGCCGCCATCATTCAATGGGGTCAGGAATACACGTTTGAAGACGCTTATTCCGCTGTCTCTGCCTATTTAGAAAACCTGGCCCATCCCAGCAAGGAACAAGCCTAGCAAGAGCTCCAGCCTGCGGCGTATCCTCTCCGGCTGTTGAACCGCCGTTCAAATGAACGAATGAATCTTTTTAGTCATGTGCACTATATTTTTCGGTGCTGTTTCGAATCTACTACTATGAAAGGCAGGTTCATCCGACACATCCCAAACCCCCGTAACTCCTAAATCCGTCACACTGCTGAATTCAAGGTCCAGAGTTTCCGGAAAAACTCTGGCCTTATTTTTTGCGCATCATTCGGGCATCAGTCCTGACGCCGATACAAGGCTAGTTCCAGATCACCGCAGCGTACCCGGTAACATCCACCAAAAGCAACATCGACCAGACTGCCGGGCATCTATATTGATTGTCCGTATGCCCGCCCTCAATTTCATTATGCTTGAACAGGATCATCCTCGATTCTGGCGAATCAAGTCGCCCGAAAGCAACAAGGTGACTGAATCCTATTGCCTTGACTGCTCTTCCTTTGTAGGCGCCAGCCAATCTGTTATCAATCTCAAATTAGTAGAGTTGCTTCACTTGGCCCGTTGCAAGCAGAAGACGCCCGCCGCGTCCTGATAACTCGCATCTCATAATGCATGGACCCTAACCGGCGCAATTGGAAACGTCTGCTCAAGAGACATCAGCCGCTGCAACTTGTGGCCGCCTGTGACGCGCTTACAGCTAAGCTCATCCAACAGGCCGGATTCCCAGCCTACCAGGTCGGCGGCTTTGCTCTTGACGGCACGCGCTTCGGCTTTCCAGACATGGATGTAAATCGCCTGGGCGAGAAATCCAACGCCGTGCGCGACATCATCCATGCCTGTGACCTGCCCGTTCTGGTGGATTGTGACGACGGCTATGGAGATGAAAAGAACGTCGTGCACACGATCCATATCTATGACGCTCTGGGGGCTTCCGCGATTTTCATGGAAGACCAGAAGTCGCCAAAGCGATGCGGACATATGGGTGGCAAACAGGTCATCGCAGCGAAAGATATGGTCAACAAGATTCGTGCTGCATGCTCTGCCCGCCGTGAGAAGGAACAACTTTTTATCATTGCCAGAACAGACGCAATCGCAGTCAACGGCCTCGACGATGCTTTGCGCCGTGGCGAAATGTATTTGAAAGCCGGAGCGGATGGGGTCTACGTGGAAGGGCCGCGCAATCTCAAAGAACTGGAGGCTGTAGGTCGCGCTTTCAAGGGCGAACCTTTGGTCGTGACCATGCTTGAAGGAGGCGGGGTTACTCCGTGGGCATCTCCGCAGGAGTTTGCCCGCCTCGGCTTCAATATGGTCCTTTATCCAACAACTCTTCTTTTTCGCCACACTCGTGCAATGCAGCGGGCACTCGAGGATCTCAAAGCCGGCCGCCCCATGCCCAAGGATGACAGCGTGACCATGGATGAGTTCGAGAAGATTGTGGATATTGCCTACTGGAAATCGATTGAAGAAAAAGCTATGCCGCTCGGTGAAAAAGTGCGACAGACGATCAATAAGGTTGTAAAGAAGATTGCGTGATGGCGTTGCAACCTCGCAAGCGCCGGAACACAAAGCCTTCCATTGCTCTCCTTATTATCGATGTGATCAATGACATGGAATTCCCCGAGGGCAAGCAGCTCTTCACGCAGGCTTTGTCCATGGCCAAAAAAATCGCGGCTCTGAAAAGCCGCGCCTCGTCCGCGCAAGTTCCTATCATTTACGTGAATGACAATTTTGGCCACTGGCGCTCAGACCTGAAAAAGCAGATATCCCATTGCTTAGTTGATGGCGTAAGAGGCGAGCCGATTGCGCGTCTGCTGGCTCCGGATCATTCTGATTATTTTGTGCTGAAGCCCAAATCGTCGGCATTTTTTGGGACTACGCTCCACACATTGCTCCAATACCTTGGAATACGGACTCTGGTGTTGACCGGCATTGCCGCCGACGTTTGCATCCTCTTTACGGCGCACGACGCTCATTTGCGCGACTACAAAATTATTGTTCCTTCCGATTGTGTGGCTTCCAACACCTTGCCGGAAACGCGGATGGCATTGGCCAACATGAAGAAAGCCGCGCACGCTGTAATTTGCAAATCGGTGTCCATTAATTTCAAAGATTACAAACGGCGTGGCAATCCACAATCCGCAAGGGTTCAGAACCTAACGAAGAAAAGCTGATGGATCTCCTGACCAACTCGGATATAGCTGAACTTCTGGCCATTGCAGCCGAATCAGCTAAGCAGCCTTTGCAAAAGGCGCTTCGGCGAGCTTCACGGAAGGCCTTCCTCTGGCCGGAAGAAGCCTCGCAAATCGTCCGCGAAGATCGATCGCTGGAAGAGCTTCCCGGCGTCGGTCCATCTCTCAGCAGGATCATTCGCCACTGGATTCAAGATCCTCCGGATGTTCCTAAGCCGCCAGAAATCCGCTCCGGGTTTCTTACTACGTTGCGAGCACGGGAGATACTTGAGGCTAATCCTTCATGGCTGAAAGGCGTGAAGGGCGATTTGCAGATGCACACACTTTGGAGTGACGGAACCGCCTCAGTTGAGGAGATGGCGCAGGCCGCCGTTGCGCGCGGCTATGAGTACATCGCAATCACAGACCATGCTAAAGGACTTAAGATCGCAGGCGGCATCGATGAGAGCCAGCTAGCCATGCAAGCGGAAGAGATCGCGCAAGTCAATGCTGCCATGGCCTCCACAACAAAGCCTTTTCGGGTGTTGCGCTCGATTGAACTTAACTTGAATTCTTCCGGTGCTGGTGACATGGATTCCGCTGCTCTTTCGCGGCTCGACGTGGTGCTGGGCTGCTTCCACTCTGCGCTCAGAAAAAAAGAAGACCAAACGGAACGCTACCTCGCGGCGTTGCGCAATCCTGATTTGCACATCCTGGGCCACCCACGCGGCCGCATCTATAATTTCCGCCTCGGACTCACGGCAGACTGGCGACGCGTATTCGACCTGGCTGCGGAGCTCGACAAAGCAGTTGAGATCGATTCTTATCCTGATCGCCAGGACTTGAGCAGCGATCTAATCAGACTGGCCGCAAAGGCAGGCTGCCGAATTTCCATTGGCACCGACTCACACGGCCCTTCGCAACTGCGCTTTATCGAGTTTGGATTGGCTGCCGCCCTATCCTCAGGCGTAAAGCGTGACCGCATTCTAAACTTCATGACGGCTGAAGATTTATTGGGTTGGGTTGCAGGATTGCGCGAACACTCAACTCAAAAGCCTGCTGCCTGACGAAGCAGCATCTCCGTTTTCCAGGCCAATCCCTGCTGAAATACCGGCCATGCAACGCCGACGAAGAGGAGCACGCCCAGAAAGGCAGAATCGGTAGGAGCAGCCGTTGTGGTTAGCTTCTAGCCTCTATGGTGACGGTCTTCCGATCACGTGCGATCACGCGCTATCACCCGATTTCTTAATGCGGCTCGTGACCGCGGCAGATATGTGCACATGCTTCAGTTCCCGCACGCGCAGCCGGTCCGGCTTTGAATCCGTCGCTACAGACGCATGGTTCCGATTCCGGCGTAGGTGTGGGTTTGGCACGCGGCTGGATGAGGACGCCGACCCACCATTCATGCGAGTCGTCGCCGCCGGGAATATTCTTTTTGCTCTTGAGACGCAGCTCGCACCAGTTAGTATTCTGCTGGCCTGCACTGGTTTCCACGTGGACGTCAACAGTGGATGCGTTGTGCACTGTCCAATGATTTGTAGATACTGAGCAAGGCGCAGCAGCCGCCGGCGTGTTGTCTCTGCCCAGCCAGTGTGCCACGCTGGCCTCAACCTCCCATGAGCCATTGTCTTCCGTGGACCATGCGGTGAAAGGAATGTTAACGCTCAGGCCAGACGTGGCTGGAAACCAATCCTTCTCAGTACTAACGTTGAAGTAAGGGAAAGGGCTTTTGGGAACGGCAGGATCGCCGCCGTGTTTGCTCTTCTCATTGCTGTAAATACGCTCATACTCAAATGGTCCTTCGCCGCCGGGGCCTGGTTCAAACCATCGCGCCCCTTCTGACATATCTGCACTCTCGATGCTCCCGCTCTCCCGCACCCACGGGCTGCCGCCAGCATTGCTGCCTGTATCCAGGTAAGGATGATCGGGATCGTTGGTATGCAAGTTGAACCGTATTCCTGCTGGAGCGTCTGTGGCGGCCTCAGCTGTTTCATGGCTCGCGGGTACGGTCGCCTGATCGCCGGTGAAGGCAGACGGATTGTGATTAGGATTGAAGGCGAGAACAAATGCCAAGCCATCCCCTGGGCTGAAGAGTTTGGCGGCCTGCTGTTGCCAGGGCTGACCCGATCCCAACACGATGCCGGTGTGATGGCTCTTACAACCGCCACTCTTGCCCAGCCCCGGCCCATTGTCGTCGCAGGGCACGTATAGCAGGTAAATCGTCCGATGGGCTGGATCGGCTTTGATCTGAGATTTAGGTTTCTGCGAAAGATCGAAGATAAACTTCTCAAAGTCCGCATTCGTTTTTGGCTGGCCATGGTTTAGGTCAGGCATACCGCTGGCCATAGAAATCACCTGCAAAAGAGTAGGTCCCGGAATGTCATAGGCTGCGGTAAATTCCTTTAGCCATTTGCTGCTGAGCATGGCACTAGAGAATTGTTCCAGGTGTTTGGCGATATTGGGCGGATAACTGTCAGGAATAATAGTGACGATGCGCAGCGGTTTCGCCGAAGGACAATCATGCTGTGGTGGACAAGGTTTGTTGTTCTCATCATGATTGGGCAGCAGCGGTGGATTCCGATGTGGAGCTGTAACGAACGGCGTCGGGGTATTGAGTGGTGGAGGCGCTGCGCTGCCATCGAGTACGCTGGGGTTCCCAGGCGGCAGAGCGGATGGGTTAGCGTGGGGAGCAGCGAATGTCACGACCAGGAGCATAAAGGCGGGTGACAGGATTTTGACGCTTCGGCTCAGCATTTCCTCTCCTCCAGTGTTCGGAATTTCACGGGAGCCCAAAAGCGACACACACTCTACAATAATCGAGCCAGGAAGCTAACAAATTCTCGGGCACGCCCCAATTTTTCCCGCGCTATTTCGCCACGCATACCTCGCAGGTCGCAGCCCTTCAGATACCGCCTAAACCTAAGAAAACATGTGCTATTATGGGCCCATCAAAGTCCGAATTTACCGGTCGCAATCCGTTTCAAAAGAGGTTGATTTGCCCAAAATGATTCGTCATTTGCAGTTCGTGTGTGTGTTAGCCGTTGTGCCCTTGTTTGCGCAGTCGCAGACCCAGCCGCAGCAAGTGCCATCATCCGCTCAAAATTCGCAGCCGCCCGCGGCTGTCGCAAACAGGCCGCAGCCTATTACACCGCCAGCGCCTGTTGCGCCTGATGCGCCTGTGCTCACGGTGCATGGCATCTGCCCAGCAGGACAAACTGCATCGGCGGACAAACCAGAGGCATGCACCATGGTCCTGACGCGTGCGCAGTTTGAGGCCCTGGTGGCATCGATCAATGTGAACAATACGAATTTTCCGCCGCCGGCGCTCCGCGGCTTTGCTACGGACTACGGCAACATACTGGCTCTGGCCAGCGCTGGCGAAAAAGCTGGTGTAGACAAAGACCCGCGCTTTGCGGACCTGATGAAGATTACCCGCGCGCGTGTGCTGGCAGAATCCTACCGGCGTTCTCTGCATGAAAAATACGCCAAGCCATCAGACAATGAAATTGCGGCGTATTACAAGCAGAACGCGGACAAGTTTGGGCAGACAAGGATCGATCGGATTCACGTGCCCAAGGTTGATCCCACGCGTCCGCAGAACCGAAGCCCTGAGTTTGAAAAGAAAGCCAAGCAACTTGCCAGTGACATACGGGAGCGCGCAGCGCGAGGTGAAGATGTTACATCGCTGCAGGTCGAGGTCTACAGCACACTTGGCTTGAAAGCCCAGCCCCCGCAAACAGAGCTGAGCATCAATCCCAAGCCTACGTTTACGCCAAGTGTGGACCAGGACATCAACGCGCTGAAGGCAGGTGAAGTCACCAAGGTGGAAGTTGAGCCCTCTGGATTCAACATCTATAAGGTGCGCAGCCGAAGCACCATACCGTTGGAGCAAGCCAGAGCGCAGATTGTCCGCGAGATTTCCCAGAAAAATATTGATGACGCGCTGAAAGCCGCCACCAGTAGCGTGCATTCTGATCTCAACGAGCAGTATTTCAGCTTGCAGCACGCTCCCCCGCCTCAGCGGATTACGCCGCCCGGAAGCACAAGGCCCGCACCGCCAAAATAGTGATCGCGCTTCAAATGAGGGCGCGCCGCATTTCCAAGGAAAGCTGCGCGCCCAGTTTGCATTTTTCTACTTCACTCGAACCTGGCCCGTAGCGATCGGGTTTGAGCTGTCAGTACCGTCAAAACTGAGATAGCCCGTGGCTGTGAGCGTTGTCTGCGTCGATACCACTGGTGAAACATAGTTCACGGTGACCTGCAGTTGAGTCACAGTGGTGGTGCCACCGCTGCCGCTGGAGGAACCGCCCAGATAATCGATATTGCAACTCACTATGTTCGTGCCCGGGTCTCCCGGCACTGGCGCATTGCACACAATCGGATCGCCGCTGTTGGAGCCGGTAACCGCGGTGGAAGTGATCAGCATGCGATTGTCGATAACCATGGCCAGCACCAGTTTATTCGCCCTTACGCCGGTTGAATTCTGCAAAGTCCAAAGGAGCATTCCAGGCCGGCTGCCCACCACGTCTTTTGGCGTGGGATTGGCGGAAAGCGAAATAGAGACAACTGGTGTTCCCAGCGGCGGATTTCCATGCACGGTGGTCCGCTGCACAGGCGCTATTGAAAATGCGGCCCCGTTGCCATCAATGCCCGTCGCCGAGGAAGAGAGCGTAATGTCAGTGCTGACCATCTGAGCTTCAACGTCTACAGTGACGGAGGCGCCAGAATCCAGACCGCCAATCGAGCAGTTCATGGTGGTGATTCCCAGGCCTCCCTGATCGCACGTCCCTTGACTGGGCTGCGCGGAAATCAGGTGCGCGCTGTCCGTAGCGCTGAGAACATGAGTCAGGACGATGCTTGAGGCTGGTGCCGCTGAAGTGTTGGTAACAGTGATCTTGTAAGTTGGAACTACCGGCGTATCTTTAAATGAATACGGACCCGAGATGGTTGTCGTCAGCACGGGCGCTTGTCCAAAGGACATGACAGCAGCGCATAGCGTGAGGATCGCCAAAGATGCGGCCTTACAAGCAGAACCTGTCCAAAGCATCCTGTGCGCAGTGTTAGAGCATGGAATTGTGGTGTTCACTTTTGCCTCCCTCTCTCGCAAGCATGGAGTTGCGGGAGTTTTGAAAAGAATAAGAAGGCATCATCCGCGCTGACAATACACTGCCACGGCGACTGTTCACTGACCGGAACGCCGTTTCTTTAGTCACAACCAGCCGCGTCTGAGCCGCTGCAGGCCAGTGACAAAGTTTTTTAAGAATTAACGCCAAACATTAAACCGCTGTTGAATGCACATTAGAATTTTTAATCTTCAAGTTTGCCCTGGCCAGGCATCTCCTGACATCATTTCTCTGCGCAATAAAAGCTGCCGAGGGGCGTTAATTGCACCCTCGGCAGCCGAGCTCTGGTTAGTGGACCCGAAGGACGATGGTTGCCGTTGGGTTTGAGCTGTCAATGCCGTCAAACGTGACAGTGCCGCTTGGCAGCAACTGCAGATTTGCCGGACTCGGCGCTGTTATCCCGACGGTGACAATCATTTTTTGCACTGCGGCCACGCCATTCGCTGGTGGACCGCCCAGACTGGCGATGGTGCAAACGATAATGTCGCCGCCAAGTCCTGGCGCTGGCGCCCCACATGAAGCCGGGTTCACTCCCGCAGATGGAGTAACCGTCACTGAGTTAATGGTCAAAATGCTGTCAATGGTGATCGTGAATACAACATTGTTGGCAGCCGTGGACGAGTTATTTCCGACCGTCCAGGTGAGGACACCTGTGCCTCCCGGCTTGACCGTAGAAGGTGTCGCGCTTCCTGAAACTTGGACAGGAACCTGCGTGGTGGGCGGAGGCGGCGGGAGCGAAGGCTGGGTAGTCCGGAACGCCTTGCTAAACGTTAAAGAACTGCCATTGGCATCAAACCCGGTGACTACGGCAGTATCCGTGATGGCTGCGCCATTCATTTGCGCAACCACGCTGATGTTAAGCACCTGCCCCGGAGCCATGCTGGCTACGTTGCAGATGGTTTGGGTAACGCCCGCTCCCACGGCAGAGCAAGTCCCCGCATCCGGCTGGGCCGAGATGATGAATGCTCCATCAACGCTGGTAAGAATGTTGTTCACTGAAACATTGTGGATTGGGAACAGTGATGCGTTTGTGACCACGATTCCATAGGTTATCTGCGCCGGTGCGGCAGGCACGCCAGAAGGGCCGTTCACCACGATGGTTGTGTTTGGCACATTGGTGATGAGTGGCGTTACCGGCAGAGACGCGGCCGACTCAAAACCATTTCCGGCGGCGTTGGTTGCATGCACTGTGAATGTGTACGCGGTGCCATTGGAAAGACCAGAGACCACGGCGCTGCCGCTGCTTGATCCCGGAGCAGGCGCTGGAACTGTGGCGCTGTTTGCCGTAGCAACTCCGTTGATTCGGGCCGTTACCGTGTAACTGGTAATGCCGTTGACGCTTTGCGGAAGCGTCCAACTCACTGCGGCTTGCGCGTCGCCTGCCGTGGCTCCCACCGCGCTGGGCACACCCGGAAGGCTAATACCCAGCGGTACGCTATTGCTGGGAGCTGAAAACGGACTGCTTCCTTGAGCGTTGCTGGCCAGCACCTGGAACTGGTAAACCACTCCGGCAGCCAGCCCGGAGATTGTGATCGATGTAGGAGGATACAGTCCACCACTTGCGGGAATTACTGTTGCATCGGCAAGGGGCAGGCCGTTGGAGGCGAAATTGTTCCTGACTGTATAGCTGGCGACCGGCTGGGCAACTTGTGCGGGACTCCAGCTGAGAATGGCGTTCGTGCCGACTTCAACCGCCACCACATCGAGCGGGGCCCCAGGAACGTCAGGGGTCACCGCAGTCTGGCTGGTCTGGAACATACGGCCAGCTCCGGCCGTGCCCAAACCACTGGGATCGTCCCCTGTGTACAGGATCAGATTTGCAGGATCAGTGCTATCCAGGACCAAAGCGCCAATGCTACTGAGCGGCCCTGCAGCCGGAATTTGAGCCGCGTCGATATACGTTGAATCAAGGCTCTGCCCCGCAGCGGCGCCCGTGACATTGCCCACCCAGGCCACATTCGCTGCAAGCGCAAAATAAAGATTGTTGCCGTTCGTGGCGGGATAGACCTGATCGCCGGCCATTGCATTCGCTCCGCCAATTGCGGTTAACGTGCTGGTCGCGCTCTTGTCCGTACACACTGGGTTGGGAGTTACAAGGCAAGAGGTGTCCGCATTGCGGATGAAAAATGGCGACTTGCTGTCCACGCTCCACAAATCATGGCCAATCCAGGCCAGTCCATTGCTCCGCTTTTTGTCCGGCGTTGATGCCACAACTTGAATAAAGTCCTGGCACGTACCGAAAGCTGTTGCAGTGGCCGCGGATGGATTGTTGAAGCGAAGAATCGCCCCGCTTCTGCCAAACCCAATCCAGAGATTGCCTCGGGGATCAAGCGCCACGGAGTTGGGCAAACTTGGGTTTCCCGGCAAAGCGCAGCCTGTCTGTCCTCCCGGAAACACATCCGTGGTGCTGTTACCACCCAGTGAGAAGGTGCTGTTGAAGTCGAACGATCCATTGCCGCCGTCACCCTGCGGGAGATATTGAATGCGGAAAACGCCTCGGGTCGCGGAGCGGTTATCTACAAAGTAAAGGAGGTTGTTTGCGGGGTCGAAAGCCATGCCGCCGCCAGTAACTTTGGTCGAGCGAAGAGGGCAGCTGTTGTTGTTGATCGCAAATGGCCCGGGAGAGTCCAGATCAGGATCAACGCGGCAAATACCTGCCGCTCCATCTGCTACCCACACATGCCGAACGGGTTGGCTGGTATCGGGATTGGCCGCCGTGCCATATAGCACGATTCCGCCTTTGACTCCGGTGATCAGGCTTGTGACATCAGGGGTTCCGGCGAACTGGATCGTATGTGTGCCGGCATTAACTGCGTTTTGCGCGCTAGCCGCCGCACTGGCGATAGCAAGGAACGTAACCAGGCAATATAAAACGCGAGTGGAAGAGTTTCTTGCACTCCGAATGGCTGGTTTCGCAGGGGAAGTGGAGCTTGACTTCAAGTGATGTGCCTTTCCGTCTCGTAAGCTGAGAACTTCGAGATCTCTTTTTTGCAGACATCAGCCGTCACTCTGGCAAACATATTGACGAAAACCGGAAGATTGCCAAATGCATTGAAAGATTCAGTACCGCATACCGTCCTGCAACTGCACTCAATCCAGATATGAGCCTGCCCAGGAAGTACTAGAGCAAAGTTAAAAACGCACAACTATCGCAACGCGATATATGTCACGAGCTGGAAATTTTCATAAATCCGTGTTTCTTGAAAAATGCGGGCCCAGGCTGGGCCCGCTAAACCCTCGACTTATCGTTAGCAATTTGCCGGTGCAAGGCTTGCCCGGTGATAATCCGGGCAAGCCCGCCTCCTGCGGTTCTACTGCCCCACTATTTTTACCGTGAATGACTCGTTACCCGGTTTGGCCTCGGTTCCGTCAAACGAGATTGAACCGGTACTGTTAAAAGTCCCCACAGCATTGATGATCACGTTGACCGTGACCGTAATAGTGCCAGCATTTGCCAGAGTGGGAGCAGTGCATGTCACCGTGCCGCCTAAGGAATTGACGGGCGGTGTGGTGCAAGTTCCCAGGGTGGTAGTTGCTGACGTGAACCGCAGACCAGTGGGTATGACTTGCCTGAATACCACATTGGGTGCGTCGGCACCTTTGTTGCTGATCGTCCAGGTGTAGGCATTGGTTGAATTCACCTTCCCGCTGCCGTGTGCTGCCTTGCCGGTGATAGCAAGATCGGTAGTGATTCCGGTATTGTTTGGCGGCGGTGGCGGCGGATCTGTTCTGGCGGTGGCGCTGCTGGTTGCCAGCGACGTGCCTGCCGTATCAGTTCCGCTCGCTGTCGCTGTGTTGGTAATGGCCTGATCCTGCGCCATCCGGACAATGAAGGGGATGCGAACCACTGCGCCCGGATCCATTGTGCCGATATTGCAGGAGAAGCTGACCACATTAGTTCCACCTGCGGTGCAGGTAGCCACACCACCCGTGACGGAAACGATATTCGACGCGGGCAGGATAGTGACTGTACCGGATCCGCTGGTTGCTACCGCACCAGCCTGCGAGTAGGTAAAGCTGGTGTTCGTTGGTACGCTCGTGATTAAGAACGTGCCATTGAATGAAGGATCAGTGACTCCCGCGATGGCAACCTGCTGGTTGAAAGCAAAGGATGCCGGAGCGGAAACTGTTACGGTAACAACGCCGCTGGCGCTGCGCGAAATCGAAGAAATGTTCGACGTCACGGTGCTGAGCGTATTTGTGACCGAGGCATTCGCCGGGAAGTGCGACGTGTTCGTCACGGTAATGGTGTAAGTCAATTGTGCTGGAGTGAACGTGACTGAAGCCGGACCGCTGATGCTGGTCGTCAGCGTCGGCAGGTTCGCCGTCGAAGGAACAATTGCGTTCGATGGCGCCGATTCAGCGCTGTCTCCGGCAATATTGCTTGCATGAACCGTGAACGTGTAGGAAACGCCGTTCGTCAAGCCGCCGATCAGCGCGCTGTCGGTGTTCGACCCGAATGTTGGCGGCGGAGCCGGGACCGTGATTCCGGTTGGCACTCCGTTGGCAATGATGCTCACCGTGTAACTGGTGATCGGTGAACCGCCGTTGCTGGCAGAAACCGTCCAGGTCACGAAAGCCTGAGTATCGCCAGCAATAGCTGTTGCGCCTGTCGGTGCACTTGGAGCAACCACGCCCGGCGGCGTCACGATATTGCTTTGTGCCGAGAATGGGCTGCTGCCATTGCCATTGCTCGCCAAAACTTCAAAAGCATACGAAACGCCGTTGATCGCAGGTATAACAATCGAGGTGGGCGGATAGATCGCACCCGGAGCAGGATTGACCGTGATGTCCGCCAAAGGCGCGCCAACCGAGATGAAGCTGTTGCGTACGGTATAGCTGGTCACCGGTTGCGCTACCTGCTGCGGACTCCAGCTCAATGTGATCAGCCCGTTTCCGGCGACCGCCACCACATGCTGGGGCGTTCCCGGAACATCAGGAGCAGCGGAAGTCTGCGTAGTTCTCCACCAGCGGGCCTGGCCGTTTGGCGGAATCGGTACAACGACTGCGCCTGGATCCTCGCCCGAGTAAATCACCAGGTTGGCTGGATCGGTTGTATCCAATCCTGTTGCGCTTACGGCCGCAAGCGGCGGAGTGGGGTTGGGATCATTAATGTATGTGAGAGACTCAGTCTGCCCGGCAGGGCCTCCGGCAACGTTGCCTACCCAGGCGATCTGGCTTCCCACTCCAAAATAAAGGTTATTGCCGTTGGTCGCAGGATAATGCTGATCACCCTCAATGGTGACCGGTGCAGCTACATCGGCCAATGCGGGAATGACAGTGCCGTTCGCCGTTGAACAGGCAGCCGATGGAGGAACCAGGCAGGTGGTATCGGCATTGGGAATCACAAAAGGCGAGGTGCCATCCGCGCTCCACAGGTCGTGGCCAATCCAGGCCAAGCCGGCAGAGGTGGCTCCGTCAGGAGTGGTGGCCACAAGTTGGACAAATTGGGCGCAGGAGATGAAGCCGTCATCAGTAGCGGTAGCAGGACTGTTAAAACGGTAGATCTCACCGCTATCCTGAAAGGATACCCACAGATCGCCTGTAGGACTCAAGGCCGCGCCATCAGGCTGCTGGCCGACTCCAAGGGGACAGCCGAGGCCGCCGAGGAAGGTAGCTTTTCTTCCTCCTGCTCCGCCGCCGAGCGTAAATACAGTGCTTAAATCCAGGGCGCCCTGTCCGCTGTCAGCTGAAGGGTCAAACCCCATTCGGATGATTCCCTGGCTGGCGCTACTGTTGTCAGCAAAATATAGGAAGTGTCTTGCGGGATCATAAGCAAACTGTCCGCCAATCGGAATTGCAGCTCCTCCGCTGTTGACAGCGAACGAACAGGTTGCAAAATTTATGTCCCACGGTCCGGGAGCATCGAGCTCCGGATCCATGCGGCAGGGGCCTGCGAAGCCATCGCCTACCCAAAGGTGCCTAACGGGTTGGCCGGTAAACGCACTAATAGCTGTGCCTTGCATCACAATTCCAGCCACCGGGGCCGTGTTCACACTGGCCGGATCATTGTTGGCGGAATCAGAGAAAATAACTGTGTTTGTGGTTGGAGTGATTGGCGTTTGAGCGCTCGCTGATGTCGCGCCCACAAGTACAATCATGAGGCAGAGCCACATGATCAAAAGAGAGTGCTGCTGAGCAAAGCCCAGACGCCGTGCGTCTGTGGTCGAGGGGGATGTCATTTTTTACCTTCCTGTTTTTATTTGTTCTTTTGTTGCATCTCTTCGCCTCCGGAAGTCTTGGCTAAGAGTTAGGAAAAAAAGCCGGGCCAATCAGGCCCGGCCTGCCCAACAGTAGGGCGTGAAGTTTGATTTAGGAGAAAAAAATTCGCTTCTATTTCTCTGGGTCCTCCTCTTGAGACCACAGGCGAAAAGTCGCCGGCCTCAATCTCTTCACGTAAAAGTGACACTGGTTACAAGCTCACCCGTGTCCGGGGCAGATCTGCAGTGAATGCAGAGCTCTCCTGGAAACGGCGGGCATAACTGTGGATCGTTCAATGGAACGGTGCTGTAAGTTCCCAATGCGTGATCCAAATTGCTGTGCGATTGTTTTTGTCCGTAGCAGGAGTCGAGCTTTGCTTCCGGTTCCAAATCAGGTCCGGATGCTGGTGGGCTGAGCTGGTTCTATCGCTTAGCGAACAATAGATAAGCCTTGCCCTGAATTAGCTACGAACAAAAGGATAGATGGAGCGAGAATTAGCGCCTGAGCGGGACAACTAACTGCGGAGAGCCCTTATCAAGGGCCGGAACTGCTGGGAAGCTTACAGAAGCCACAAGCTCAACCGAAGCCGGTTGAACGTTGCGGACGTGCTGGGCTACCGCGCTTGCACGCGGGCTGGAAACCTGAATCCCTTTCTTACTGGGAACAACACCGTTAAACTCAACCGTCACCGGAGGCGTACTGTCGTCGCCATCTGCATCGTAGGAAAAACACACCATGCTGGCCATTCCTGACAGCAGGAGCATCATGCCAAGCACGGCGCCACGAAGATATCTGGTGAGAAGCGGTTTCATAGGTTAAGACCATCGCCAAAGCGCACTTGGCGATATGCAAGTCTGCTCAATTGGCATTAGAAGACCCTTAATCCAAGATTAGAATTTCTAATGATTCCTGGTACCGCAGCCTGGGGATTTGAAACTGCGCACATTATGACATGGAACTCAGCGCATGACCTCTTGAATCATTCAGATTTCCGGGCAAAATCTTTGAAAATGTTACTATTTCATGACAAGTTTTCGCTGAATCCACCCGAAAGGTTTACCAATATTCCAAATTGGCGGCAGTCTCGCGTTCCCTATCAGAGCAGTTGGTCTCAATTAACATTTATGGTGTTGTGTGGCTTCCTGGTTGCGACCGGCGCGGCCGCATACGCACAAGATGGCTCTGCCTCGCCTGTCATAGTCCAGCCAGGTGCCCCAGGCAAGCCGACCAGGAGATTGCCAGCGTCGGCAACCGGAAAGCTGCCACCGCGGTCGCAGGCAGAAGCAGAGTTCATGCAGGGCATGATCATGCATCATGCGCAAGCGGTGGAAATGACGGCGCTGATTTCATCGCATACGGAAAACAAAGACCTGCGATCCTTGGGCGCGCGCATCAGCAGTTCGCAGTCTGACGAGATCAAGTTTATGAAGCGGTGGCTGGCGGCGCGCGGCGAACCAATTTCCATGTCGATGGCGGGAATGAAAGACATGAATTCTTCAGGTCAGCCAGTGGCTTTTATGCCTGGTATGTTGACGCCGCAACAGATGGACGCGCTGCGCAAGGCGAAGGGCAATGAGTTTGACCATTTATTCTTGACCGGGATGATTCAGCATCATAATGGCGCGTTGACCATGGTGAAAGACCTGTTTGATACCGCAGGCGCAGGCCAGGACGCCGAACTTTTCAACTTTGCCACCGATGTGGACAGCGGTCAACGGGCCGAAATCAGGATTATGCAAGGAATGTTGGAGAAGAAAACTTCAGAGGAGAAATGATGAACCGAGTGCCCAGAATTGCTTTTTGGATAGCGATGGCTGCCATGATTTTATTCCCCGGTGTGAACCGGATGCGGGCGCAAGATCAGACGCCGTCGCCGACGCCAGCGGCCCAGACGCCTTCACCCACGCCGGCTGCGCAAGAGGATGAAGAAGAACGGAACCCGTTCGCTGTGGAGCCCGCTCCCCCGCTTCCACCCGGCATGACCGGATCCGATACAAATGATCCGCGCGCGAAACTCGCCCCGGGTCTCTATAACGCCGGTGAAGCTGCCATGGGACTGAAGCACCTTCAACTCGTCAAAAAGCCTGCTGCATTTCAACTTGGAACGAATAATCCCGATGATCCCAAGGTCAAGAAGATGCTGGAGCAGCTGAACTCGCCTAATATGGCAAAACTCCCAGCCTCCAGGCGTTTGGTAATCGCGCAGCTTGCATTCGCAAACTCTGACCTGGCATTTCAGGGCAATCATTTGTTTCAGGGAAATTTTTATGGCGTAAACATCTTTGATATTTCCAACCCAGCGCATTCCAAGCTGCTCACTTCCATGGTATGTCCTGGCGGCCAGGGGGATGTTTCGGTTTATAAAAACCTGCTTTTCATGTCCGTCGAGCAGCCGAATGGACGCCTTGATTGCGGCACACAGGGCTTTCCCCCGGGACCTCCTCCGACTCCAGAGGAACAAAAAGATAAGAAGCGTCGCCCACCGGCTGCCCAAAAAGACCGTTTCCGCGGCGTGAGAATCTTTGACATTTCTGACATCAAAAACCCCAAGCAAGTGGCGGCGGTGCAAACGTGCCGCGGATCGCACACGCATACTCTGGTAGTTGATCCTAACGATAAAGACAACGTTTATATCTACGTCTCGGGCACATCGTTCGTGCGTCAATCGGAGGAGCTGGCCGGATGCTCAGGTGTTGAAGAGCCGGAAAAAGACCCCAATACAGCTTTGTTCCGAATCGACGTGATCAAAGTTCCGTTGGCTTCTCCGCAGGATGCAAAAGTAGTATCGAATCCCCGCGTATTCATGGATGCCCGCACTGGCGCGATGAACGGTCTGAGCAACGGCGGTACCCATGGCACAAAAGGTCCGGAAAAGCCCAAGGACACAAACCAGTGCCATGACATCACCGTGTATTCCGCCATTGGACTGGCGGCTGGCGCCTGCTCCGGAAACGGAATCTTGCTCGACATTAAGGACCCGGTAAATCCAAAGCGTGTGGATGCGGTGAACGATCCGAACTATTCGTATTGGCATTCAGCTTCTTTCTCAAACGATGGGAGCAAGGTTGTATTTACTGACGAATGGGGTGGCGGCCTGGGAGCGCGGTGCCGTCCGAACGATCCTAACAAGTGGGGCGCAGACGCGATCTTCGGTTTGAAGAATGACAAACTCACCTTCGAAAGCTATTACAAGATGCCGGCTGCGCAGAGTGACGCAGAAAACTGCGTGGCGCACAATGGCTCTTTGATTCCCGTGCCGGGCCGCGATATTGAAGTGCAGGCCTGGTACCAGGGAGGCGTTTCCGTCGTGGACTTCACGGATGCAGCTCATCCATTTGAAATTGCCTACTTTGACCGCGGCCCAATCGATCCGAATACGCTTGTGCTGGGTGGCGATTGGTCAGCGTATTGGTACAACGGTTACATTTACGCTTCGGAAATTGCGCGCGGATTGGACGTGTTTGAACTGACGCCAACGAAATTCTTGACGCAGAATGAAATCGATGCGGCGAAAACAGTCCGCGTCGATGAGCTGAATGTGCAGAACCAGCAGAAGCTTGAGTGGTCGCCAAAATTGGTCGTTGCGAAGGCCTACGTTGACCAATTGTCGCGCTCGCAAGCCCTGCCTGCGGGCAAAATTACCGCTCTACAAAAGGCAATCCAAAGCGCAGAAAGCTCTCACATGGGCCAAGCTGCGCTGGAGAATTTGAAGGGCATGGCATCGTCATTGCAAAATGATGCAGGCTCGGCAAAAAGCCAGTCAGATGCGGCACGGCTCAAGGCTTTGGCTGAGATTCTGGAGCATCCCGCGGCATAACCATTTCAGTTATCGCAGGTAAAACTCGTTGATCGGGGGACGCTGAGGCCAAGTGCGAAAGCGTCCCTTTTTTTTTGGCTCAGCGAGGCGTCCAGTGTGGATGGCTACTGAAAAGACCGCCGGCAAAACCGATCTGATAGACCAGTAATATTCCGAATGCCAGACTGAGCAGGCCAGAGACTAATCCGAGTCGATGTGAGAATTTTTGCCGGCCCCTTCCCATAAATGTGAAAGCGGAGGCGATGCTCATGGTGATCAGCATCATGCCCCCAACTGTCCCTGCTCCAAAAACAAGAAGGTAAACCACAGCCCAGCGCGGATTGGGAATTGTCGCCAGAACAAGCAGAGCTACTGCGGCCGAACCGGCAAGCCCGTGGACAACGCCGACAATAAATGGTCGTACCGGGCGATATAAAGCCAGCTTGCCGAAAAAACGATCAAGCAGCGCCAACGGCGTGCTGTCGTGCTGGTGTGGATGCGCTTCCGGCGCATGCCCGTGTGCATGGCTATGAATGTAGTCGCCATGAGCATGCGGATGCACGTGCGTAATTTCAGAATCTGTATTGGCGCTGGTCGCCAGCAATGGCGCGGAACGCATGAAAGCCGCCACATTCATAATGCCTAGAACAATCAACATAAGCGCCACGGAAAATTCCATACTCAAGCCAATGCGGGTGGGAATAACCACGTCAAAAAGAATGATCAAGGCGCCCACCACAAAAATTGTCAGCGTGTGGCCGACACCCCAGAACGCACCGGTAAAGGCAGCCCGCGTAAGCTGGCGCTGCCGCGTGACGATGGTGGTAACGGCAATCACATGGTCGGGGTCAGTAGCATGGCGCATCCCCAGAAAAAACCCAACCGCGATGATGGAAAGGAAACTGCCCATTTCGACTCTCTTCTGAAATCTTTTATTGCTGCTACGCCTGCGCTGTTAAATGTTGTGGGATATTTTAGCGGTTTATTCTCGCCTGTGGTAACAGAGTACGCCGATTAGCGATCATAAATCTCTGTGAACAGCTTCAAACGGCATTGATCCTCTTTGCGAAGGTCGCCGTCGCCTAACCTCCAGGTCCAGTTGCCGCCAAGCGTTCCCGGTGTGTTCATGCGGGCTTCGCTGCCCAGGCCAAGAACGTCTTGCATGGGAAACAGGACGGTGTTCGCGACCGACTTCATGACCTCGCGAATAAAGATCCAATTTACCTCGTGGTCCAACTGAGCAGCACTTACACCCAAGTAATTCTGTGCATCGGCATATTCCTTTTTGACGTCAGCCTGAGTGCGGGTGCTTTGCGCCACGCCAGAGCGCCACCATCCGAACATTGTGTCATTGTCGTGCCCGCCGGTATAAGCCACGAGTTGCTGTTCATAATTGTGTGGACGAAAAGTCGGCGCCTGCGGATCAGTACTGAACGCGAACTGCAGAATCGCCATTCCCGGATAGCCAAATTGTATGCGGATGGCTTCCACTTCCGATGTTATGACACCCAGGTTCTCAGCGACGATCGGTAGCGGCCCAAGCTTATCCGTGAGCACTTGAAAGAGTTCAGCACCGGGACCTTTCACCCACTTGCCATGCATCGCTGTCGGCTCGCCTGCGGGAATTTCCCAGTACGCTTCAAAGCCGCGGAAGTGGTCCAGCCGCACCATGTCAAACATTTTGAGCGAAGCCCGTACGCGCTCAATCCACCAGTTGTAGCCATCCTCCTTCATGGCGTCCCAGCGGTACAGCGGATTCCCCCACAGCTGCCCGGTGGCGCTGAAGTAGTCGGGAGGAACGCCTGAAACTTTTAAGGGACTTCCCTTTTCGTCCAGCCAGAACATTTCAGGATGTGCCCACACATCAGCGCTGTCATGGGCCGCGTAAATGGGAATGTCTCCCATGATGCGAATTCCGCGCCGTTCGCATTCTTGCCGAATGGCATGCCATTGCCGAAAAAACTCGAACTGCCAGAACTTGTAGGCCGCGATCTCAGAAGAGAGCGTTTCTTTCCATCTTGCTAAAGCTGAATCATCGCGAGCTGCCAGGTCCGCATCCCATTCCGTCCATACTTTCCCCTGATGCGCATCCTTGGCAGCCATGAAGAGCGCGTAGTCATCCAGCCATCCGCGATTCTCCTCCACGAATTTTCCATAATCGGCTATGGCTTCGGACATTGCGCATTCGAAAAATTTAGAAGCGGCTTTTCGAAGTAAAGAAAATTTCCACGGAATCACTGTGCTGAAATCCGCGCGGTTCGGGGGGAAGGATGGCCTTGATTGCAGAGCGTCGTGGTCCAACCAGCCTTCTGCGATGAGCATCTCCAAGCTGATCAATAGCGGATTTCCGGCAAACGCGGACAATGCTTGATATGGTGAATCGCCGTATCCGGTGGGATTCAACGGCAGAACCTGCCAGATTCTTATTCCCGAATCGTAGAGATAAGAACAAAAGCGTAGCGCTTCCTGCCCCAATTCTCCGATTCCATAGGCCCCGGGCAGAGACGTGGGATGCAGTAGTATGCCGGCCGATCGCGGAAATATCATTGCAGTTGTTCCAGAACTCCGTGAAGCGGAATGCGGATCCAGTCCGGACGGTTCGCAAGTTCGTACTCAATTTCCATCAACCCCTTTTCAAGCGTGTATGCATCCAGCAATGCTTTGACCTCCGGCTGGGTTTGCGGCAACCAGTCAGCCGCCCCAACGGTTTCAAAGTATCCGCGCAGGAACAGCGCACTCACCCATTGATACCAGGCTTTGGCCCACCGCTCCAGCCGCCAATCGGCATCCTGCGTAGCAACAATTCCCGGGACATGATTGAAGAGTACCGCGTGTGATACGTAGTGAAGCGAACGGACCATACTGGCAACGTCTTTGATCGGCGACCGTTTAATCCGCCGCTCGCTCATAGGCCGTGTGTAGTCTCCATCAAAGTTCTTGATCACGAAATCGCTGCCGGTATAAAGCACGTTTGCCAGATGGTAATCGCCATGATGGCGGCTCCGCGTTCCGGAGATGCGCATATCTCTAAGAGCGTTAAAACGTTCGCGCAGCGTATCCTGCTGCTCAAGTACAGCCCGCGCCTCTTCTTGTGCCGCACCCGACAACCGCTCCACATTCTGACCAAGTGCATCGAGCGCCTTATTCATCTGCGCCAGCAGTCCATGATAAAGACCATGACGATAGAACTCAGTAAAGGGCTCGGGCGCAAATTCCGGTATCTCAGGATGGCTGCTGAGCGCCGCATGCATTTCTGCCGTGCAGCGTCCCAACAATGCCGCTGTCTCTGCATGTCCACCCAGCAATTCATTCATGACCCGCGGCACCGGCTGTGATGACAAAGCGAATGGAGTGCCCGAGGTCAACTCCTTCAGTCGCGGGTCATCTTCTGCGATAGCCAGAGCGCGTTCAAAGAAAAGTCCCAGATGGTCGATGGTGTAAAGCCATCCATCCGTGGCGTTTCGCAAATAGGCAGTGAGTGTGCCGAGCGTGGTTACCTGCTCAGCCTCATCTTGTGTTATCCGATACTCGACCGCGCCCAGCGTGCGGGCAATATGGGAAAAGCTGGTATGGTTCGTCAGGAATTCTCCGACCTCGCGGTCCGGGTTCGGGCCAGTTTCAACTTCGCGGTATAGAGTAAAAACAAAGTCCTGCCCCAGCGTGACCAGAATCTTGTGCTCATCCAGCGCCTGCAACTGAGGCTCCAGATTGGAACGAACCCGACTCCAGGCTTCACGAAAGGCGCGTGTATGGGTGCCAACAATATCTCCCTTTTCTCCCTTGATCCGGCGGCGACGCAGCATCGCTTTTAGCAGTGCATCATTAAATTGCCGGTCAAAGATGGAGCCATACAGAATTGCTTGAAGATCAGATAAGCCCTTTATCTTGGCCAGGATTGTATGAAGCCGTTCCCGCAGAATTGTTTCGGCCTGTTCTCCTGTCGCCAGCGAAAGCGGAATTGTAAACGTTTCCGGTTCGCCGTCACTATATTCAAGGTTGACCAGCAGGATATGTGCCGAAGTTTGAGGTAAAGCGATAACGTCAGAAATACTCACCTGGCGGATTGTCCGATGCTTCTTGGCAAACCACGACCGCCTTCGCAGAATCCGCGGCAGCAATTTGGCAATGGCGTTTCTTGTGGCGGTACTGAAGACCTCTTGCGGATCCGCCTCAATTACCGGTAAATCTTCTGCTCGCGCCGTAACAGAAAGTGATTCCTGGCTCTGCTCCCGGGGCTGCAGATGGAACCATTGGAAGGCATGTGGCCCCAGAGAAAGCAGGTAGGGCTGTTCCGTGATCGCGGGGAAACTGTTTCGGCCAAAAACCTCAACCGGCACGGATTCACGATGCCGGGACAAATCCAGCTCAGCGCATTGAGTAAAACGCGAAAGATTGGCCACCACAAGTATTTTTTCGTCCTCAAACTCGCGGACAAAAGCCAGAATTTTTCGATTTCCAGGGAACAGGATTTCCATTTTCCCGCGCCCAAAAGCGGGATGTTGTTTGCGCTGGGCAATCATGCGCTTCATCCACCACAGCAGAGAGTGAGAATTGTTGTTCTGCGTCTCTACGTTCAGGGCTTCGTAGTGATATTCCGGATCGATGTTGACCGGCAGATACAGCTTCTGCGGATTGGCGCGAGAAAAACCGGCATTGCGATCCGGGCTCCATTGCATGGGAGTGCGAACGCCGTTGCGATCGCCAAGATAGATGTTGTCGCCCATGCCGATTTCGTCGCCATAATAAAGGACCGGCGTGCCGGGCAGCGAGAGCAGCAACGCATTCATCAGCTCGATGCGGCGACGATCATTTTCTAGCAATGGCGCAAGCCGCCGGCGGATGCCGAGATTGATCCGCATGCCACGGTCCTGCGCATAGGTACGGTACATGTAATCGCGCTCTTCATCCGTCACCATCTCCAGCGTAAGCTCGTCATGGTTGCGCAGAAACATGGCCCACTGGCAATTTTCAGGTATGGGCGGCGTGATTCGCAGGATCTCCGTGATGGGATGGCGGTCTTCCATGCGCAATGCCATAAAGAGGCGCGGCATGATGGGAAAATGGAAGGCCATGTGGCATTCATCGCCATTCCCAAAGTAGGCGACGGCATCTTCCGGCCACTGATTGGCTTCCGCCAGCAACATGCGGCCTTCGTATTTTTCGTCCACGTGCTTGCGTAGTTCTTTTAAAGCCGTGTGAGTCTCCGGCAGGTTCTCACAGTTCGTACCTTCGCGCTCAAACAGGTACGGAACAGCATCAAGACGCAGGCCATCAACTCCCATGTCGAACCAGAAATCCATAGCGGCAAACATGGCTTTGCGCACCTCTGGATTTTCCCAGTTGAGGTCTGGCTGGTGAGAATAAAACCGGTGCCAGTAATAAGCCTTGGCCACTGGATCCCAGGTCCAATTGGAACTTTCAAAGTCTTTAAAGATAATGCGCGCATCGCGATACTTATCTGAGGTATCGCTCCAGACATAAAAGTCCCGCCAGCGGCTGCCGGGCGGGGCATGCCGTGAACGCTGAAACCAGAGATGCTGGTCAGACGTATGATTGAGCACCAGCTCGGTGATCACCCTCAGGCCGCGGCGTTTTGCTTCGCGCATGAAGCGTTGAAAATCTTTTAGCGTGCCGTAGGAGCGGTGTATATCCGTGTAGTCGGACGTGTCATATCCATCGTCCTTCAGGGGCGAAGGACAAAACGGCAGGAGCCAGATTGCGGTAACACCCAGGTCTTCCAGATACGGCAATTTCTGGGTCAATCCGCCAAAATCACCGATTCCATCGGTAACGCTGTCAAAAAAGGCCCTGACGTGAACTTCGTAAATAATTGCGTCTTTGTACCAATCCTGCATGCGGTCGAGTGAACTGAATAGGACTACTAAATTGTATCTGGAGTTGGCCGCTCAGGTCGGCAATGCAAGCTGTCATGAGCTCTTTATCGGTCGTTCGGGGCAATTTGACCAGAATGCAGGTGTCAACAACTAAAGATCCGCATAGGAGATTAGCTCTATCTGCCGGCGAGCTAGCGCTTTCTTTGTCTCTACAGAGGTCAATGCAGAAAGTTCAATCTCCCTCGATTGCGTCAGGCGCGTTCCCGCTGCGTGCAAATCGGAATCCAAATAGCCGGGATGGCAGACTAGCTCCCACGTGCCATTGGGCAACGCATCAAGAATCTGCAAGAGCTTTTTCTGGTCCAGCATGCCTGTCACCGCGATGCCCACGGTGCCATCTGTGGAAACCATTGCTTCTTCTTTGAGGACGCGCCGGAATTCCCCCGCAAACATCTGGAACGCCATCACCCCAGCCGAGCGCAGCCACCACCCTGGATTTCCCACAACCATTCCGAGCGGCCAACTGCGCAAGGGCTCAAATGGGTTCCTGACGGCGCGGATGCCACATGCTTTTGCCGCGCGCAACAAGGGACGCAAAATATGCGGAAACATGTGCGTATGCTTATGGCTGTCGAGGTGAGTGATCGTCACTCCGCGCGACTGGAGCTTGCGGATCTGGGCTTCTACTTCCTGCTGGATTTCGTTCGAGTCAATTTGCTTGCGGACGGCAGCGAAGGCAAATTGCTTCAGGCTGTTGCGAAAGCGCGGCGAGCCATCCGTCAACGAAGGAAGATTTGCGGTGAGCGGAACACCATCGATCAGCACGACGTGACATCCCGATCTTAGCCCCGGCTGCTGCATAACCAGATCGATTGCGGAATCCGTTGCCTTTGCATTCGCCATGACCGTGGCCGAAGTGACAATGCCGGATCGATTGCCCTCAATGATCGCGCGGTTTACGCCCGCGGTCAGGCCAAAATCGTCAGCATTCACAATGAGTCGGCGCACTGGGTGAGTCTAACAAAAAACCTACACCAGAAAGGACACGAAGGAACACAACGAAAAGAGGTCGAGCGAAGTGGAAGTTGTTAAAGAGAGAAAGCAGGGTGCGATCTAAAGGGACAAACGAAGACCCACATCTTTGTGCTCCTTCGTGTCCTTTGTGGTTAATTCCTAAGCTGTCTTAACTGCCTGCGGGCGGGGCTCTCTTTCACCCAGAAACATCTTGATTTTTTCCAGAAGCGCAGGAAAGAGATCCTCTTTTTGCAGGCAGGCTGCAACATCCTTGCCGCCATCGATTGGACCGTAGCCGGTCACGATAATCACAGGAACATCGGGGTTCTTTTCATGGACCTTTTTGGCCAGCTCAACGCCGTTCATACCGTCCATGCGGAAATCGGTCACAAGAATGTCGAAATCCTCTTCGTCGAACTTCTGGAGCGCCTCGGCTCCGTTGTAAGCGCTCACCGCCCGATAGCCCTGCATTTCCAGAATTTCGCAGCTCAATCGCGCCAACACTTCATGATCGTCAACGAAAAGGATCGCCCGCATGAATGACTCCTTGTGGCAACAATGAATGGGAGCAATTACAAAAGGACCAGAAATCCGACAGCAGCTTCGGCCTCAGTTCTTTGTTTCATAATACGCCTGAAAAGATGCCTGCTGAGTATAGTATTTTTTGGCCTGGCAGGCACTCCCAAAGCCTCCAACCGGTTCTAAACCAAGACTTTAATCGGCCTCCGGCGGCAAATACAGCGCCGGAGTGTTGCTGTTCTTCATGGCCTCATTGAAGGCTGGAACGTCAGTGGAAACAAGCTGCTTCCACGCCGCCAGTTGCTGGTCCAGTTGGCTACGCAGCTGCTTAAACACCTCATATTGCTGCTCTGAAGGCGCGCCATCCCCCGCCTGCACAATGGAACTAAAACTATCCAGCTGCTCGTTGAGCATGTTGGGGAAAGCCAGGTTCGCCTCCGATCCCTTCATATTGACCTGTATAAGATGCTCTTCCACCGGAGCCATCTTCTTGTCCAGTGCAGCGGCTTGTTCAAGTAAAGCTTTCATTTTCGGATCATCGTCAAAACGCTGCTGGACCGCTTTGATCTCAGCCCGCATTGTGCGCACCTGGTTCACCGCGCGATGCAAATCGTTATTCGCCTGATTCACCTGCAAAGCCAGCCCAAACTGCTTGCGCAGATCGTCAGGGTTCACGTTTTTACTCCGCGGATCCATCACAATTTCCAGCGGCTGTGAAACGCTTTGCTTGCCCGACGTCAGCCTGATTGTGTATTGTCCCGGCTGGACCAGCGGACCTTGCGGGCCAATGCCGCTGTAAAACGCTCCCGGAATCTTGACTGGCTGCTCATAGCGCAGGTTCCAGGCATAGCGATTCATACCTGCCGCAGCAGGAATTGTGGTGACTTCCTTTACCTGGTCCGGCCACTCGGGCGGCTGCTCGTCACCCTTCTTCTCTTTGCTGGAAAGCGTGCGGACTATCTTCCCCGCCGAATCCAGGATCTCAAGCTTTACTTCATCTTTTGGTGCAGCTTTAAAGTAATAGTTAATGATGGCTCCCGGCGGCGGGTTATCACCTACCGGCCCACGCCGTTCGATGTCCGTGGGCAAATGCAGTCGCAACGCCATCTCCGGTTTGAAGAGCACCATGTCGGTGGTCGACGAAACTGAATCAAGCTGACGCAACGGAGTAATGTCGTCGAGCACCCAGAAGGCGCGTCCGTGGGTTGCGGCAATCAAGTCGTCGCCATGAATTTCCAAATCATGGACTGGGACAGCCGGCAGGTTCAGTTTCAGCGGCTGCCAGTGACCGCCATCGTCCACGGAGAAGTAAACGCCGGTTTCTGTTCCCGCATAGAGCAAGCCTTTGCGCTTGGGATCTTCGCGAACAGAGCGTACGTATGAACCCTCCGGAATTCCGTTGGCCGTAAGTATCCAGTTCTTGCCGTTATCGCGGGTGCGATAGATCAACGGACGAAAATCATCAAACTTGTGCCGATCAACCGCCACGTAAGCGGTGTTCGGATCATGATGTGAAGGCTCAATGATGCTGATCATGCTCCATTCCGGCATCTCTTTGGGCGTGACATTGGCCCAGTGCTGCCCGCCATCTGTGGTGAGTTGGATCAAACCGTCGTCGGTTCCGGCCCAGAGCGTATCTTTCTTCAGCGGCGACTCCGCCAGCGCAAAGATCGTGTCGTAATATTCCACGCTGGTAATGTCCAGCGTAATCGGCCCGCCCGAAGGCTTTTGTTTTGATTTATCGTTGCGGGTCAGGTCACCGCTGATCGCCGTCCAGCTTTGTCCGCCGTTGGTCGACTTGAACACCATCTCCTGCGCCGTGTACATCGTGTTGGGATCGTGCGGTGAAATAAAGAGCGGTGAGGTCCAGTTAAAGCGGTGGGGCAGTTTCTCCGCGCCGTTGCCGGAGTAGTCGATTGGCCACACAGAAATATCCACTATCTGCTCGGTGCGCTTATCAAAGCGTGAGGTAAACGCCTCTGCGTTGGCAAACACAATGTTCGGATCCGGAGGATACGGCGCGATATAGCCGCTCTCGCCTCCGCCCACTGCGTACCAATCCTGCCGGCCGATGACGCCATCGTCGTCATAGCTCTGAATGGCAATCGTTGAATTATCCTGCTGCGCGCCATAAATGTAATACGGCCAGCGATTATCGGTAATCACGTGGTAGAACTGCGCCGTGGGCTGGTTATACTGCGTTGACCACGTACGTCCGCCATCGAGTGAAACGGTTGCTCCGCCGTCATTGCCGTTAATCAAATGATCAGGATTGTCAGGATCAATCCACAAGCCATGATGGTCGCCATGCGGCGCAGGCAGCAGACCAAAGGTGCGCCCGCCGTCTGTAGAGCGGAACATTCCTGTATTCAAGACGTAAACCGTGTCCGGCGATTTTGGATCGGCAAAGATATGGCTGAAATACCATGCGCGCTGACGCAAGCGACCATCTTCATTCATGCGAATCCAGCTGTCACCACCATCGTCTGAACGATAAAGGCCGCCTTCTTTCGATTCAACCATGGCGTAGACCTTGTTTGAGTCCGCGCCGGAAACCGATACGCCGATCCTCCCCATGATTCCCGCAGGCAGGCCGTGGCCTTCAATGCGTGTCCATGTAGAGCCGCCGTCGGTAGATTTATATAGTCCGCTGCCCGGGCCGCCGCTGTTGAGGCTCCATGGATTTCGATAAACTTCCCAGAGCGAGGCAAACAGCGTGCTGGAATTGTTGGGATCAAACACCACGTCAATGGCGCCGGTCTTGTTGTCCTTATATAGGACCTTTTGCCAGGTCGCTCCGCCGTCAGTCGTTCGAAATACGCCGCGCTCTTCGTTCTGTCCATACGCGTGACCCAGCGCAGCCACAAAAACAATATTTGGGTTTCTGGGATCGATAATCAACGCTCCGATATGTTGGCTGTCTTTGAGACCAACATTTTTCCACGTCTTGCCCGCATCCACTGACTTGTAAACTCCATTTCCGTAAGAGATGTTTCCGCGTATGCAGGCTTCGCCTGACCCTACATAAATAACGTTGTGGTCAGATTGGGCCACGGCAATCGCGCCAATCGAGGCAATAGGCTGCTTATCAAACAATGGCTGCCAATTAGTACCTGCGTCCGTGCTCTTCCAAACGCCGCTGGAAGCTCCGCCAAAATAGAAAACGTTTGGCTCGCCCGGCACGCCGGTGACGGCCAAAACGCGCCCGCCACGGAACGGACCCACTTGACGCCAGCGCATCGCGCCAAAAACTTTTTCGTCAATCTGCCCTGGTGCCGGTGGCGGAGTCTGCGCCGGGCTCACGCTCTTGGTGGCCGGCTTTTTTGCCGGGGCGCCCGCCGGCTTCTTGCCTTGCTTGTCTTCCGATGTCTGGGGATTTTTGGGTGATTGCGCTATTGCGGCGGTAATCGAACAAATTAAACACAAAACAAAAACACGACTCCGAAAGATCATAGCGGGATGATGCTCCTTATGTAGGCCAAGCGGGTAATGATACGCCTTCAGAGCAGAGTTCGCACAGCCTGGCGGCAAATCGCACCCCCCTACTTCCCCACAAACCGCACCAACCCATCGCGATAATCGATCGTCAGCTTCATATCTTGCATAGCGCTGAAGCCAATCTGCCCGGAGACTTCAATCCCCAGGTCTTTGCTTACGGAATGAAGATCGAGCGTGCTGATTCGGTCGCTGCGGTTCACCTTGGCAAAGCGCAGCGTTGCGTCGTCGGCGGTGAACGCACTATTCACCACGCCGCTGGCTCCGGACATGGGCGAATTGAAGGCCCTCATCTCTGGAATTGATCTCGCCAATTCCGGCGAGATGGTATTGGCGTTGGAGCCGCTATCAATCACAAACAGCCCAGCAGCTTTTTTCCCAACTTCCGTCGGCAGCAGCAGAAAGTGGCCGACACTGAAGGCATGGCTGAAGGCATCTGATTGTGCCGGCAGACCGTCGTTGCCTCGAACCGGTATAGGATCCAGGCGAAGCTTGCGAGCAGGCAGGTCCAACGTGACGAGATACTGCGAGAAGACATCCATGCCAATAATTCCATCCACCTCGGCAATCTCTCGTGGGGTGGCCTGAACGAAACAATCATGAAATTCAAGATCGCCAATCACAACCTTATCCACCCACGCTTTGTAGCCAACGGCCGGCCCAGATTTCCCCACGCCTTCCAGCGCCTGCTCGGCCAGCTTGGTTGCGCCAATCTTTTCCGCCAGCTTGCGCGTAATGGTTATTCCTGAAGATCCGGTATCCACCAGCAACGTCACCGTGGCACGGTCATTCAATCGCGCTCGAATACCGTAACCGCGTAACACAAAATGGCCGCCCACAGTCAGCCCTTCCATCTTGATTTCCGTACGCTCCACGTCGCGCGCCGGTATCCACGTCTTGCGACCCGCCAGAGCTTTTACAAAGTCTTTGTATTCGCGTTCATGCCGCTCTTCTTCCGGATCATTGTGGAACTCGGCCAGATGATGTTCTAATGCCGCCACAATTTCCGGATACGGCAAGCGGATGGCCCATTCATAAAATGCGTCGCTGTCTTCTGAATCAAGATCATGTGCCTTGGCGATGGCTGTCTTTGACTGGCTACGCCGCGCATAAACGGCATCAATCTTTCCCTGCCCCAGCCATGCGCGAGCACATTTATCGTCCAGTTTGAGAGCTGCCCTGTATTCTTCTTCAGCTTGTGGAATAGAGCCACGGCGATAGTAAACATCGCCACGCTCGGCATGGCTGATTGCCGAGTCCGGGAAGGCGGCCAGCGCCTTTTGTGAGCTTCCTTCGGCGGCCTTGACGTCATCGGCTTTCAGGAGGCTGCGCACCAGACCTGCATAGGCTTCGGCGGACGGCTTAACGTCAGCAATTTTGCGATAGGCATCTGCGGCCGCGCGAAAATCAGCCTGGCGAAAAAGATGACGCGCATTGGCCAGCGCGCCGTCATCCGTTGCCGGCGAGCCTTGTGACCAAGACAACGGAGCTAGCATCACTAGAACCAATGACCAAAGGGTATTCACAACCACAGAACGCATCGCTTGAGAATACTTGCCTGGCTTCTGATTGGCAAAACGCGGATTGGACTTAAGTAAGGTAGTACATTTGAATTATCGGAGGATTACAATACAAACTGCTCACATGCGAAAGTGGCGGAATTGGCAGACGCACCAGACTTAGGATCTGGCGGGTAAAACCGTGGGGGTTCGAGTCCCCCCTTTCGCACCAACCATTCTGAGATCCTTCGCCTCCCTTCGGCAAGCCTCAGCTCGCTCAAGATTTCGCCTGCAGGCTCCCGCTTCGCTCACGCCTACAGAACAGCTCAACTTAGGATCTGGCGCCGCAAGGCGTGGGGGTTCGAGTCCTCCCCTTTCGCACCAACCATTCTGAGATCCTTCGACTCCCTTCGGCAAGCCTCAGCTCGCTCAAGATTTCGCCTGCAGGCTCCCGCTTCGCTCACGCCTACAGAACAGCTCAACTTAGGATCTGGCGCCGCAAGGCGTGGGGGTTCGAGTCCTCCCCTTTCGCACCAACCATTCTGAGATCCTTCGACTCCCTTCGGCAAGCCTCAGCTCGCTCAAGATTTCGCCTGCAGGCTCCCGCTTCGCTCACGCCTACAGAACAGCTCAACTTAGGATCTGGCGCCGCAAGGTGTGGGGTTTCGAGTCCCTCTTTTCGCACCAAATATGTCTTTTCACGATATCTCGAGAGCGTTTCACCCCTAAGATAACGTTTATTTTCCTTTTCTGAACAATTCTTGACAATTTCTAAAGGTCTTTCTTGGCTTCTCTGGGTTAATAGTTTGCGTTTAGTCTCAATTCAAGTTTTTTCCAGAAATCTGTAGGTTACCCCGGGTCAAATCGAAGTTCCAGGTGAGGAAAGCAGGAAATGCCTGCAAAAATTTATTTATTCATATTCGTATGCTTGGCATGCGGGTACTCAGCACAGTTGTGCGCCCAGTCAACATCAACGCATGCCGGCAACACATCCCGAACCACAGCCAATGCAATTTTCCAATCGCCTATAGCGGCCCCGGATTCCTTCGCCAATTCGATAGTGATTCGATACGACGGCGTTTTGAAGGGGCAGCCATCATCAACTACTGTAACTGTCTTTTTTTCCCTTTACGGCAGTAGTGATTCAACAAGCCCACTTTGGCAAGAGACTCAAACTGTCCAGCCGGGTCAGGATGGGCGCTACACCGCATTTCTTCGCGTCTCAGGTTCGAACGGGCTGCCGTCTCTCGTCCTTGCCGAGTCCCAACCGCGATGGCTTGGCGTGCGGGTTGCCGGTGAAAGCAATGAGCAACGAACACTCGTGGTCACTACATCGAATGGAAGCCGTGCTTTGACTGGCAACGTAGCGGGAGCTGCGACCATGATCGGGAATCCGCTCCCAACACTCATTCAACAAAAGAGTACTGTCCAGCAACCTGGCGCGTTAGGGTTGGCAATAACGACCCCACCTTCGCTGTCACTGCCTAACTTGCCAATCGATCCGGGCTCGTCAACAGCCCTGTCGCATGAGATTTTCGCAAACAGCACGACTGAAGCTTTTACAGTACAACAAAGCGGTTCCGGAGTCGGAGCGCACATTACCACGCAGACAAATAATGCGCTTCTTGCGGAAACAACATCGACCAGCGCAGCACAGAACACAATATTTTCAATTAACCATGCTCCTGAAGGAACGGGCCTTCGTGCCGAGTCTCAAGCTTCTACTGGATCTGGTGCCGGAGTGTGGGGTGTTTCTGCGGGTGATCACGGAACTGGCGTTGTGGGAGAAGCCACTCAGAATACAGGTTTGACGTATGGGGTACGTGGCATCTCCGCCAGTGATGGCGGGCTCGGTATTCTAGGCGTAAACACTTCCCCTAACGGATCAACCACAGGCGTTCGTGGTGAGAGCAGCAGCCCTGATGGTACGGCCGGAGTATTTGATTCTTTGGGCGGAGGGAGCATTCTTAGCGGCAGAAGCGGAGGCGTAGAGAAACTCCATGTCGACACGCAAGGCAACGTTGCCGCAACAGCGTTTATCGGAGATGGATCGAAGCTGACGAATGTAAATGCGACCTTACTTGGCGGCCTTTCTGCTTCTGACTTGCTGAAATCATTTGTTCTCAATGGAGATGGATCGCTGCTTTCCAATGTGAACGCCCTCACACTTGAAGGCTTGCATGCGGCAGATTTCGTGCGCACCGGCCTGCCTCAAAATGTGAATGGACTGGAAAGTCTCGTGAGCAAGCAATTAGCCCTCAATTCCAATTCTGACGGTATTCAATTCGGCGCAGCGGCGTTTGTAAGAGAGGACCAGGACACAGGACATGTTTCCGCATTTTCCCAGACCGGTCCTCAAATGCATCTTCGACTCACCCGGGCCTATTGCGATAAGACCAGCGCCAGCCAGCAAGCGCCCTCAGACCAGGCGAACTATTTCTGCGTACCAGACGCCGTGACAATTGACGATGCGCATCCAGCCTCTTCGACGCCGAACAAGGATTTCATCATTGCGCCCTACAAATTTGGCATGAGCGTCTCCTACCCTGGCGTTGTTGAATTTGTCAGCCCTGCATTTTCCATCCATGCGCAAGACAACTCTTCTGGAGCACATCTGTGGATAGGTGATGAGCACGATCTCGGGGGCATTTTTGCCACAGCGCATGACTCCATGAATAGCGATAACACAATCGATCGCTCCCAGAGCTTTGTTTCGTTCACCTCGGAGACTTTCATGGGAGGCAGCCACGGTGACATGCTGTTTGCAGTCCGGGACTCCCAGGACAATTTCAGATTTCAATTTGGTCCCCTCAACTCTGCTGAAGCTCCGGGAGTGTATCAGCAATTCACCAGGGCCAGGATCGACAGTTCAGGAAAAGGGTTTTTCGATGGTGGCACTCAGACCGGAGGAGCAGACTTTGCGGAGTCGGTAAGCATTACCGGCAGGAAAAACAATTATGAACCTGGCGATGTATTGGTAATCGATACGAACTCCGATCGCCAGTTCACCGTGACCAAAACTCCTTACTCAACACTTGTGGCCGGAATATATTCAACCAAGCCGGGCGTCACAGCGACTCCGCACACGTCAGAAGACCCGAGGCTTGCCGCTGAAATACCCGTGGCAATCGTGGGCATAGTGCCTTGCAAAGTCACGAATGAAAATGGGCCTATTGCTCGCGGTGATCTTCTAGTAACGTCTTCAACGCCAGGATATGCCATGCGCGGTTCCGATAGGACACTGCTTCCCGGCGCTGTTGTAGGCAAAGCCTTGCAGCCATTTTCTGGATCAAAAGGCAAGATTGAGGTGCTGGTGACCTTGAGGTAACAACCAGAACTCCCTTTCGCTTGTCGCCTTTGCTCCCGGTCGATCCTTGGAGAAAGCTAGCCTTCACACCCTTTTCGCGACCGTCAGCTGGTGGTACGTAAGATAGTGGAACCCTGCGGGCATCCGCAGTGTGAGCAGAATGCTTCTCCCGCTCGAATAGGCTTGCCACAGGAACTGCAAGGCCCAAGGAGCGGCCGTCGAAACAGAAAATAAAGGATGACTCCAATCAAATTGGGTATGAAAACAGCGGCAATTACCCAGGCCGCGGCAGGCATTTGACGCCTTTTTGCGTCCCCATAAATATATCCAAGGACAAGGAAAAAAGCCGCGGTGAAGACACCAAACGTCAATCCAAACCAAAGCCCTTGCGGCATGGTATTGAGAAATCCTTTGGAACCAAGTATGAAACGGCCCTTGCTGGAAGCAAAATAAACCACACTAATAAGGATCGCCAGAGCTGCGATGGCCATTGAAGACCTGGGTAGAATATTCCGTATTGCGCTTCGCAACAAGAGAGCCGTAACTACAAGCCCGCCCAGGAACGGTATCAAAAGCAAAGCCGATTGCTGTGTCATGCAATGCCTCTATTCTCACCAGGCGCCGCGAGCAGACATAAGGCCGCGCAAATAGATGGAAGCAGCCAAAAGATCAGCACGCCGGCCTGGATTTGGGTAGTGTTGAAATGCATTGGGACCGCCAGGAGCTTGGCCAGTTGGTACGCGAGCGCCGATCCCACAAATGACATTGAGAGCGCTACAGCAAATGTGGCCCAGATCTTGAATTGCACGTTGTGCACTAGCATTCTCCCGGTTTGATGCGCAAGAATCTCAAGGACCTGTTCGTTCGAATCTGGTTCAATCGAAAAGGTAAATTCCCGCAACCCCTGAATCGTACGCGCAGTGAGTTCGACATAGCGCTTGCAGCCATCACAATCGCGAATGTGGTCATCGATGACCTGCCTTTCTTCCTCTGGAACCTCTTCCGCGAACGACCTGTCGATAAGCTCTCGAAATCTCTTGTCACACTCCACGTGAATCACCCTCCTCAAATGCGGATCTTAGTTCTGAAAGACCGCGATAGATTCTGGACGACACCGTTGTAACAGGTGCACCCACGACCTGAGCGATCTCGAGAAGAGACAGGTCTTCTTGAAACCTCAGCAGCAAAGCCTCGCGATATAGCGGTGGCAGAATGTACAGGCGACCTGCCAGACGCATTGCGTCTTCGCTTCGAGCCGCGTCTTCAAATGGTGAAGGCCCCAAGGAGGGCACCAGCAGCATTGCATCGCGATCATTGAACAAGGAAACTGTCTGTACTGCATTTCGCTTTTTCCGGATGTAATCTATTGCCAAATTGCGGGCGATCGCGAAAAGCCATGGATCAAAGCGCTGCCGCCCGTTGTATTGGCTGCCGCGCTGCAACACGCGAACCCAGGTCTCCTGCGCAAGGTCCTCAGCATACTCTCGCCTCCCGGTGAGGTATAGCAGGTAGCGCACCAGTCGATGCTGACAGCGCTCCACCAGGTCTGTAAGGAGCTCCATATCCCTCTCACGCAAGCCTCGCGCAATCTTTGCCGTTTCGGTGTCGGCCGTCGTATTCAACGTCATGGGAAGAGCCCACATATATCCTATATATACGGTTCAACCGCATCGGATTACGCAACTTCTGACCAAAAAATCACGCTAAGATTTGCCCTTGACGGATATCAGATCATTGGGCGCAAGGGCCTGACGTGTATAGCTTATTGATTGGCGTACTCAAAAGGGGGTAGTAGCGCTGAAGGGAAGGCGAATGGGGTTCCGTGAGCAACGTGACCGCATCGCAGCGCAGTGACACTACCGTTGTAATTGTCCAGGAGGTGTGTTTGGGATTGGTCAACTGTCAGCGTAGCATCGCTAGGAGCGAAAGGCTGGCGCTGATGGGCAGTCTACACGTGGGTCGGGAAATTAGTAAGAATCAGGCGGGGTAAGGGTGTGGGGAAATGGAGGTATAGACCGCCTCATCGTCGGTCGGATGAGTTTCGGGTCGGCTATTTTTTTGGCGGGCTGCTCGCCATTGCGAGCGACATTCGCCACTCTTGGGGCTTTCCAGCAAACCGTTGTTCCAAACCAGCTTTCCGGCTCTCAGCTCGGTTGGGTGTACGGAGTTGCTAATATCAATCTTCTTCGGAACAGTAAAGTGTGGGCAGGATGGAAGAGCTTACGTGCGCTCGGGTGCGGAGACCAACACATAGCGCATTTGCGTGGACGAGTAACCGCGTTCTAAGTACTGAATGAGCATCTATAGCGTCCCGTCAAGCTCATCCTCAGCTGGGAATAATTCCGATATTTGTGCTGCAAAACCCTTGAGTGTGGGATCGTGGAAGAACAGCGCGGTAAGTGGGAGTACCGGTGGCAGCAGTTCTTGAACACGGAAAATCATTTGCAAGGCGCTTTGGGAATCTCCCCCTAGTACGAAGAAATCATCTTCCAGACCGACACCTGTTACTTTAAGCTCCTCTTCCCAGCACTTCGCCACCAAGCGCTCTATTTTGGTCATCGGTTCACTGGTTTGTGTCGTCGCTTGTCCAGGTACAGTGTCTGCAACCGCGCGAACGTTTTGATCCATTCGCTCGCTGGTATTCTGGTCTTTCATCGGTGAAGCCTCCTTTAGTTAGTGAATAGCTCTGTTTGGTATAGAAGCGTCATTCGCTCTTTTTCATTTCAAGTCATGGGCAACAATACGCAACTCACTTGTATATTGGTGACCTTGGTGATCGCGAAGCCAAAGTTCATCGGGCCGCGGAAGCATCTCCGTAACCGTGATTGGTTCGTGTGCGTGATCGCTAGCCAAAGTCCTCCTTACCAGTTTTGTCAACATTTCGACATAAATGAGACTGTCGAAATCGACATAAATGGGCTTTACCTCTACGGGAAGTTTGGCGAAAGCAAAACGCGGCAGGCCGTGCTTTCGCATCCAGCGTCTAACTTCCAGAAACCTCTCATGCTCATCCTTCTCGTCAATGAATTTCAAATCCACCGCCTGAAATGACCAGGACTCGCGGGAAATCACCAGCCGATCGATGACAAGCCGAGGAATGTGATTGCTCCCGCCGATGAAATCCAATGCGTGTGCTGTGGTGAAGGAAAGAATCTCGCCGAAGAATTCGACTATATCGAAGCTCAGGCGGCCATCATGTGTCCTGACTATAAGACCGCCTTTCGAATTCTCGACAACAAAATTTGAGATAGGGACTACACAGGAACGTGGACAGTTCGACAATTGAGGTGAAATTTCAAGATGATAGTCCTGAGGCGAATAGACGGCCAAAGATGTCCGGTTGGTCACTCTGGGCCACTGCCGCGACAATACGGGAACCACTCCTGGTGAGACCCTGTCGCGGGAAAATGCTTCGCTGAGTTCCTTTGGATTGGAATGTTGGGCCATCATGAATGCATATCGCAATGTATTCGATGTGACATGCACCTCTCCAAGGATAAAGGAATAATCACCTCGGTTGATTGCTTCGGTATCAGAGGCGGCAATCATGACATCGGGGCTGTGGTACCTGGCAAGCTGCCACCCGGCCCGCGGCGCCGTGAAAAGCTCTTCAGCACTGGCCTTGAGATCCTGGCTTCGATACTTGACGACATGTTTTTCGAAGGGTATTTCTCCCAGGATCTGCGTCCAGCGACGCTGGAGTTCTGGTATCAGGTTATTGGACATTCTCTTCCTCGGGTCAAGTAAGAGGCTCTCGCTGACGGTCCAGAATTGAAGGAGATCGATGACGTCCCTGCCGGTTTTTGCCTTCAGATCAGCATGGATTTTCTGGAAAGCCTCGCGAACAAGAGCGGCAAGCTCCGAACTAAACCAGCGGGCACTGTCTAAAACGATACTGAGTGGGGTGGCCAGTGATGACGCGAGGTCAGCCCCGATTTTGAGGTTCAATGACCGCTGACAGTCCTCATAAATTAACGTCCTACTGGCATACATTTGCCCGGGGGATCTGCTTGCATCTCTGCCTGTTATCCGCGTAAAGGTACAGTTCAGCTCTTCCAGCGCTTGTTCCAGGAGATCAGGACTACCAAGAGAGCGGCTTACATTTTGTTGCGCCCGCTCCAACTCATCAAGAACTCCAATTGCCTCACATCGTAAAGATTCGTCCTCAATGCGTTGTAGCGACCGCCGCAACCATCTCTCAGGGTGAATATCAAACGGAATTTCAAGCGTCCAGGAAACAATCCGCCTGGACTTCAAATGCTTAAGTACTTCATAAACCTGATTCTCAGTAGTGAGTTCGCTATTCGCCGCAGCGAGGACCTCAATCGTGATCTCCCTGGCCGTTTTTTCTCCGTCGCACTTTCTCAGGATTGCCAACTGAATGGGAGAGAGTGTTGACCGGCCACCGCCGGGCACACGTAGTTTGTCGCCATCGATCCAATAGTATGGCAGCAGCCGAGGAGCAACCCACGGTAGTATCCTTTCGTTGCGCGCGATATTTTCGGCCAAAGCTTCAATGCACCAGTTTTCAAAATAAATAGTGGAACTTGAAACCAGACTCGGCCCCGGAGACATAGACATTCCTTTTGTTTCACGATCGAAGTGTGCCCACCCGACCGGTCCAAAGAAACCAATGGTGTCGTTCTTTACACAATAACGCTGCAGGTAATTCGCGATAAGCTCCTCATTCTGCCGTTCCTTGAAGCCCCGCTTGCCCTTTCCAACCGGCTCACGGGCCAAGGCTCGCATCACCCGTGAAATTGCCCGGCTGTTTTGCAACAGACCAGCCTCACGGAACAAGGGGTCACTTGCCACTTTTCGGATTTCTTCAGCGAGTTGCGCCGCAGCGACTTCAAATTCCCGTCTCAGTCGCTCTTTTGCCTCTGCCACGCATGTCATGGCCGATGAAAGTCTTTGCCGGGGAGATTCCAACACAGTCCCGGGCATTGCATCCGGTAATTTTCCTTTGCTCAATCGCTTTAATGCAGAGATGAGTATTTTCCGCTGCTCCTGGTTTTCTGTTCGCACCAATTCCTGGCGGAACGCTGCCACTGCTTCCAGCCTGCGTTCCTCCACCTCGCTCTCGGTTACAAAAACTTCATCGGCCGCACGCGCACAAGCTGGAGATGACAGACTCCTGACCAAGTGGCAAGGGAAACCAGATGCACGCAGACAAGCCGTACGCCAAAATGTCCAATGTCCGGCATCTGCTTCAATCAAGTGGTTTGCTAGTGATGGAATAGCTCGAGTTGCCATTCCCTGGCTGGCTTGCGAGAGTGAAAAAGAAGGTTGCTCTGTTTTCATAATCGAGTGAACAGCTTTCTCCCAACACAGAATTTTTATTTCCAATTGTGAAACTTCCTCCGCTACTGTCTTGATTTAGCTGCAAAGGATGTGCGGAGCTTAAGCAAGAAAAGAGGCCGAAAGGAGGAACTATCCGGACTCACACTCGAGTAGCTGAATTTCGAGTGTTCCGGCAAACCAGGCGGTTCATTGTGATGATCGGGCCCCGTCAACTCATGCCTGAGAGCGTGGAATTTCGGCCAGACCAGGCCTTTAAATCTGCGCGTAGTCGTACACTGGGGTCTGAGAATACTGACTCAGTCTTTTCTGCGGCGCTTGCAGCACCTGAGCCAGCAGGTTTTTCAGTTGTTCACCTAACTCGGCCACGCGCTCCGTGCTGAAGAGATCGGCATCAAAGGTTAGCAGGCAATCGATACTCTCGGATTTCTCTCTCAACACCAGGATCACATCCCATGATGTCGAGCTGTTTCCTCGATAAGCAACAGGATCCGCCTTCAGGCGTGGCAACTTCAGCTCATGGTCGGGCACATTGATATAGTCAAACATAACCCTACTGAAATCCGAGTTCGCCAGGGCTTGATGCACAATCCCAAACGGTAGGGCCTGATGAGCGAAAGCTTCCTGGCTGACCCCGTGCAGTTGCCGCAGAAAATCTTCAAAATTGAGATCGTCATGTACCTCGGTGTGCAGAAGGACCATATTGATGAGCAGCCCTATCACGTCTTCCAATTCGATAAGGTTGCGTTCGGAAACCGGCACTACCACTGCGATGTCTCGTGTAGCCGTATTCTGATAAAGCCACAATTTGAAGATTGCCAGCAAAACGATGAAGGGCGTCACTCCCTGCTTTCGACCCAGGACTCTAATTCTTTCCGTGGCCCCTTTCCCGAGCACAAAAGCAAAATGTTCCTCCCGCAGGCTCGGGGACAGCTTGGGCAAACGATCCCCACGCAAATGGGCCAGTTTCTTCATTCCTCCTAAACGCTTCATCCAGTAGCCCAGTAAGCGGTCGAACACTTCTCCTCGCAACTTCTCCCTTTGCCATATCGCGTAGTCGGCATATTGAATCTTTAGAGCCGGCAGAGACGCCCGCCGCCCTGTCACATATCCTGAATACAGAGTGCGCAGTTCTCGCGAAAGAATCGACATCGACCAGCCGTCGCTGATGATGTGGTGCATGGCGAGCATCAGTACGTGTTCCTGCTCGTTCAGTTTCCACAAGTTGATTCGCAGCAGCGGGCCCCGCTCCAAATCAAAGGGCTTTGCCTGCTCTTGAATCACAGCTTGCCTTACCTGCTCCTCTGTCTCCACCTCTTCGATTTCCGCTGGCGCCGCGCATACCTCCCATGCTGGATCCAGGATGCGCACTTCGCGCCCATTCTTCATCCCATATCGCGTCCTCAATATTTCATGTCGCTCCACGATTTCCTGCAAGCTCCTCTCCAGAGCACCCTGGTTGAGTTCTCCCCGGAGACGTGTTGCCATCTTAGGCCCAAGGCTCCGATAAGCCGGTGAATGCCGCGCCATCACATAAACGCCCTGCTCATGGAACGACAGCGGCATGCCCTCGCTTCTCTCTTGCCGCTCAATCCTTTCCACCTTCCTCTTTTGCTCTTGCCCTGTCTCCCCAGTCCGTGCTTTTTCAATCACCGCCGCCAAACTCGCCAGTGTCTGACTTTCAAATAAGGCCTGCAGCGGCATCTCCACCTGCAGAATATTGCGTATGCGGGCTATTACTTGCGTAGCCAGCAATGAGTGTCCACCCAATTGGAAAAAATTATCCTGTCGCCCCACTCGCTCTAATTGCAGAAGCTCGGCCCAGATCGCAGCCACCGTGGTTTCCGTCTCACCCACTGGCCCTTCGTATCCACTCATCGCATAGGCATCTCTGTCTGGCGTCGGCAGTGCTTTCCGATCCAATTTCCCATTCGGAGTCAAGGGCAACAACTCCAGCCGCACATACGCCGCTGGCACCATGTACTCGGGCAATTTGGCTAGTAGGTGCGAACGCAGCCGCTCCGCCTCAATCGTCTCTTTTTCAGCGTCGTCGTTTGGCGCAATGGTGTAGTAGGCCACCAGCCGCTTGTCTCCCGGAGTATCCTCGCGCGCTACTACCACCGCTTCGCGCACTTCTGGATACTCGACCAGTCGCGACTCGATCTCTCCCAGTTCGATGCGGAAACCCCGAATCTTTACCTGGAAATCACTCCGCCCCAGACACTCGATGTTGCCGTCACCCAGCCAGCGCCCCAAATCGCCGGTCTTGTACATCCGCGAGCCATCTCCACTGAACGGATCCCCTACAAACAGTTCCGCCGTCAACTCCGGACGCTTCAGATACCCTCGCCCCACTCCTGCCCCGCCTATGTACAGTTCTCCGGCCACTCCTACTGGAACCGGCTGCCCATAGGTGTCCAGAATGTAGACCTGCGTGTTCGCGATCGGACGGCCGATATGCACGATGCTTGTGGCTTCATCCAGACGAGCCGTTGTCGCGGCTACCGTTGTTTCCGTTGGCCCGTAGACGTTCACCAGCGAGAAGTTCCATCCCTTCGCGGGTAACTGCCGCAAATGATCTCCACCCACCAGAAGAGTCCCTAAACTTCTGCTGACGATTCCCCGCGAGAAGGCGAACTCAGCCAGCGCCGTCGGCAGCACACTCACGTCCAGGTCCAGCCCGCTCCACCAGCTCAGCAGCGCCTCCGGATCGATCGCCTTTTCAGAAGGAGGTACAAACAGCGTGCCTCCCACGCAAAGAATCGGCCAGACTTCGCAGATGGTCGCGTCAAACCCAATTCCGGCAACGTTCGAGGAATGCGAGCCTGCTCCAATTCCGAAGACGTGGCAATGCCACTGCACTAGTTTTGACAAGCCCCCGTGTTCGACCATCACTCCCTTCGGGGTTCCCGTTGAACCTGAGGTATAGATCACGTAGGCCAGATTGTTGGGGCTAAGTCCGATGCTATCGGAGTTCGGATTGCCATCGGGTAAGTCTTTCCACGGAGCCTTGCCATTGTTCAGATCCAGGACCGGCAGCGTTTCAACCAGTTCGGGGAACCGGTCTGCCAGATGACTTTGTGTCAGCAGCACCATCGGATCGGAGTCCTCAAGCATGAAGCGGAGCCGCTCCAGCGGATAGGCCGGATCCAGCGGCACATAAGCGCCTCCGGCTTTAAGCACCGCGAGCAGACCAGTCACCATTTCGAATCCGCGCTCCACACAGATTCCTACTCGCGTGTCCGGCCTGACTCCCATCCTCCTCAGATAATGCGCCAGTTGATTAGCCCGCCGGTTCAACTCTCCGTAGGTTAAGTCTTCATTCCCATACACTATCGCCACCGCATGTGGTGTCTTTTCCGCCTGCTCTTCGAACAGTTCCTGGATGAAATTCTTCTTCGGATATTTAGCTTCCGTCTCGTTCCACTCGAAGAGCACTTGTTCCAGCTCTCTCTCCCCCATCAGCTCGATACTGTTCAACCTCTGGTTCTCATCGGCCACCATCCCTGCCAACAGCCTCCGGAAATATCCCTGATAGCGTTCGATGGTCGTGGCCTCAAACAATGCCGTGGCATACTCCACTCCGCCCCTGATCCTTCCGCTTGTCTCTTGCAGCGAAAGACTCAGATCAAACTTGGCCTTCACCGATCCCGCCGACAATACCTCTATCTCTACTCCCGGAAACTCCACCTTCCCTTCCACCCCGTTTTGCCATGCAAACATTACGTTGAACAATGGCGTATGTGACAGACTCCGCTCCGGCCCGATGATCTCTACCACCCGCTCAAACGGAAGTTCCTGGTTCTCTTGCGCCAACAGCACATCCCTCTTGACTCCCTCCAGCAGTCCCCCCACCCTCCGTTCCCCGGCAACATTCACTCGCATGGCCAACGTGTTCACGAAAAATCCGATCAGATTCTTAATCTCCGCTCTTCCACGGTTGGCCACAGGAATCCCGATCACCACGTCCTCCTGCCCCGATAACCGTCCCATCAGGGCTGCCCACCCCCCCAGCAATGTCATGAACAACGTTGCTCCATGCCGCCGGCCTAACTCCTTCAGCCCTATTAATAAGGTCTCTTCCAGCTCGAATCGACTGAACCTTCCGCTATAGTTCTGCTGCGCCGGCCGCGCATGGTCCCACGGCAACTCCAACAGCGCCGGTGCTCCCGCCAAGTTCTTCTTCCAGTACCGCCCTTGTGCCTTCGAGATCCCGTATCCTTCCATCCAGTTCCGCTGCCACACCGCGTAGTCGGCATATTGCAGCTCCAACTCGGGCAACGGGTCTCCCTGGCCCTCCCGGAAAGGTGCGTACAGCGTGTTGAGCTCGTTCACGAAGATGCCTATCGACCATTCATCGGAAACGATGTGGTGCATGGTGATCAGAAGAATGTGCTCGTCTTCGCCCACCTGCAGCAACTGTCCACGAATCAGTGGCTCGCTGGTCAGATCGAAAGCTCGCTCACCTTCCTCCTCGATCCGCCGCGCCAGTTCCTCGCTCGTCTCGCCTCGCTCCCGCAGATCTTCTTCCCTCAGCTCGAACCGCGCCTGCTCGACCGCTTCAATCTTCTGTACCGGCTCTCCCTGCACTACCGCAAACCTGGTGCGCAACACCTCATGCCGGGCCACGATCCGATCCAGCGCCCGCCGCAGCGCTCCTGTATCCAGCGCCCCCCGCATCCGCATCCGCAAGGGAATGTGATACGCTTCGCTGCCTCCCTCCATCTGCCCCAGAAACCACAAACGTTGCTGCGCAAATGACAGCGGCAGCTGCTCGCCACGCTCCGTCTGCGTCATCGGCGGTAGCTCCCACCGTCCTGCCGCTGACAGCTTCCGTACCAACTCCGCAACCACTGGATAGGTAAACAGATCGGTGAGCTTCATTTGCATGCCCAGCTGACTCTGCACCCGGCTGAGAATCGGCACTGCCAACAACGAATGGCCTCCCAGTTCAAAAAAGTTATCCCGGCGACCCACACGCTCCAGCTTCAGCACCTCGGCCCAGATCCCAGCCATGGCCGTTTCCATCTCGCCTTGCGGAGCTTCGTAGACCTGCCGGGCAAAGGCATCGTTGTCGGGCGCCGGCAAGGCCTTTCGGTCCAGCTTTCCATTCGCCATCAGCGGCAACGACTCCATACGCACATACGCCGCCGGCACCATGTACTCAGGCAGGCTGGCCAACAGAAATGCCCTTAGCTCTTTCGCCCCGACACCAGTCTGGTTCAACCCAGCTGTCTCCGTGTAGTAGGCCACAAGCCGCTTCTCTCCGCCCTCGTCCCCCCGCGCCATCACCACCGCTTCCCTCACCCCTCCATGCTCTAAGAGCCGTGCTTCAATCTCCCCCAACTCAATCCGAAATCCTCTCACCTTCACTTGAAAATCATTGCGCCCTACAAACTCTATGCTCCCATCCGCCAGCCACCGCCCTACGTCCCCCGTCTTGTACATCCGCGACCACGTATCGCCGGAGAACGGATCGAAAACAAATCGCTCCGCTGTCAACCCCGGACGATTTAAATAACCCCTCGCCACGCCTCCTCCTCCGATATACAACTCTCCCACCACTCCCACAGGCACCGGTTCGCCGTGCTTATCCAGGACGTAGATAAAACTGTTCGGGATTGGTCGCCCAATGGACCGCCAATGAGAAGCATCAGCGGTCAGCTCGTGTACCGATGAGACGATGGTTCCTTCGGTCGGACCGTAGGTGTTGAGCAACTTAGGCTTATAGTTTTTTCGTTTGAACCAGGTGCTTACAGCCGCGTAATCAACGGCCTCCCCTCCAATGATGATCAGCCTGATTCCCTCTGGAATCGTCACGGAGCCATCGTCCAGGATCTGCTGCCAGAATCGAGTCGGAAGATCCAAAATACTGACAGTCTTTTTTGCGCATAAAGCCCAGAATTCCTTGGCGCCCACCAGCCAAGCATCGGTACGCAACACTAATGTGGCCCCCGAGAGCACAGCACAAAAAATTTCCTCCACCGACTGATCGAAATTGATGGAAGCGAATTGTAAGAGCCTGTCTTGGGGACACACTTCGTATCGAATGCGGAGGGCTGTGATCCGATTAGACACTGCTCGATGCTCCACCATTACACCCTTGGGAAGACCTGAAGACCCAGATGTGTAGATTAGGTAAGCCAGATGCCGGGACGTGAGATCGATAGATTCCAGATTATCTTCCGGCCCATTTCTCCATTCCTCCGCATTCCTCATATCCACAAGGGGAAGCCTGGCAGTCATGCCGGAAAACAAGTGTTGCAAATGGGCTTGCGTCAATACCACCGCCGGCCCGCTGTCCTGCAGCATGAACTGCAACCGCTCAGCTGGGTAACCTGGGTCCAGAGGTACATACGCTCCTCCCGCCTTCAGAATCCCCAGCAGCCCTACTATCATGTCCATGCCACGTTCCACGCAGATTCCTACTCGCGTATCCGGCTTCACTCCCATCTTTCTTAGATAATGCGCCAGTTGATTCGCCTGCCGGTTTAGCTCCCCGTAACTCAGCACCTGATCGTCATACACCACCGCTATGGCTTCCGGCGTCTTGGCCACCTGCTCCTCGAACAACTGGTGTAGGCACCTCTCCTTCGTACACCCAACTGCTGTGCCATTCCATTCGTGGAGAAGTTGTTGCCGCTCTGTTTCGGAAAGCAAGGAAAGTTGGTCCACCCTCTGACCTTCATCAACTACCATCCCCTCCAAAAGCCTGCGGAAATATCCCAAGTACCGCGCAACTGTTTGAGACTCAAACAAGGACGTGGCGTATTCCACCCCGCCCCTGATCCTCTCGCTTGCCTTATGCAGACAAAGGGTCAGATCAAACGTCGCCTTTACTGAGCCTCCGTGCAAAACCTCGATCTCTACTCCCGGAAACTCCAGTCTCCCTTCCGGGGCGTTCTGCCATGCGAACATGACCTGGAATAAAGGGCTATGCGCCAGACTGCGCTGTGGGTTCACTAGTTCCACAACCTGCTCGAAGGGAATGTCCTGATGCTGCTGGGCAGCAAGAGCTTGCATTTTCGTTTGCTCCAGCAGTTTCCCAACTGTCTGTTCCCCGGAAACATTCACTCGCACCGCCAGCGTGTTCACGAAAAATCCGATCAGCTTCTCTATCTCCACTCTGCCTCGGTTGGCCACCGGTATCCCGATCACCACCTCCTCCTGCCCCGATAACCGTCCCATCAGGGCCGCCCATCCCCCCAGCAATGTCATGAACAACGTTGCTCCATGCCGCCGGCCTAACTCTTTCAGCCCTATTAATAAGGTCTCGTCCAGCTCGAATCGACTCAACCCTCCGCTATAGTTCTGCTGCGCAGGCCGCGCATGGTCCCACGGCAACTCCAACAGTGCCGGTGCTCCCGCCAGCGCACCTTTCCAGTACTCTGCCTGCTGCTGCAGCATCTCGCCTTCGATCAACTGCCGCTGCCACACCGCGTAGTCGGCATATTGCACCTCCAGCTCCGGCAGCGGGTCTCCCCGGCCCTCGCGATACGCTGCGTACAAAGTGTTGAGTTCGTTCAGGAAGATGCTCATCGACCATTCATCGGAAACGATGTGGTGCATGGTAATCAGAAGAATGTGCTCATCTTCGCCCACCTGCAGCAATTGTCCCCGAATCAGCGGCCCGCTTGTTAGATCGAAGGGACACTCGACTTCCTCCTGCATACGCCGCACCAACTCCTCGCCCGTCTCGCCCCGCTCTCGCAGATCCTCTTCCCTCAGTTCGAACCGCGCCTGCTTGATCGCTTGAATCCTCTGTACCGGCTCCCCCTCCACCACTGCAAACCTGGTGCGCAATATCTCATGCCGCACCACGATCCGATCCAGCGCCCGCCGCAACGCTCCTGTATCCAGCGCCCCCTGCATCCGCACCCACAAGGGCATGTGATACGCTTCGCTGCCTCCCTCCATCTGCGCCAGAAACCACAAACGTTGCTGCGCAAATGACAACGGCAGCCGCTCGCCCCGCTTAGTGCGAGCCAATACCCAAGGATTTTCGAGAATCCGAGAAGAATGGGTCTGGTGAATGATCAAATTAGCGCCATGTGTCCCTGTTCTTAATTCCACCTTCGGTGGTCTATACTTGAAATCATCCGTGGACACTCATTCCTCCTAAAGATTGATTTCTTTCATATCTCCGGCCGATTCCTATCTGGAAACCGCTGACCGTTTCGGCCTGGCTGGTGAGAACTCAACTATTCTGGCGCATTCTCATTGGGGTGGTTCCAAGAGCGTTCAATGACAGATCCCAGTTGAAAAGATCGGTAGAGCTGACCGGCCCGGTTTGCCCGCGCGTGCTCAGGAAAAGAGCACTGGTATTTGAAAGAGGCCGAAGTGCTGGAAAGGCAAGGAGTGTTACCAGCAGTTTTCAGCGTAGCTCGCAACGATCTTTGAGAATTCCCCGATTCCCTTGCCCAAATGCATGCCGGCCATGTGGATGATTGCGAGTTGGCAACGGCGGAGTCGGCTCATACGAGATTCGTCGCGCTCTCGGAATCACACAAAAATTTGCATGGTTTGAAATGCATCGTGTGTGTCTTGCGATGCAGAACGGCCCAGTGATGAAGCTTGGCGGGAACGGCATTCACACCGAACTTGACGAAACGTTCATCGGCGGCTGTTCTCTGAGGTGTCTCCAGATGGCCTCGTTATTTGCGAATGCATCTGTCAGGTTCTCAAACTGCACTTTGGACAATATAGAAAAATGGTCAGCATCGACTGTGTAGATTTGGGCTGGGGTGTGAAGGAGTTCGTTCCAGCCGCGATGAGGCGGAGCCGCTCCATTTCCTTGTGTTGCCACATAGAGCGCTACATCAATGTACCGGGGCAACATAGAGGGTTTGTAATTGCGATAGCAAGTCAAGTTAGCACGATAAACCCGATAGAACGCGGACAATTGGGCATCATTAACTTCCACGCCGCTCTCGTGCAGCAGTCCAGCGATGTATTTCAGCGCCGCCTCGGTGGACAATCCCTTGATCCGATTGATGTCGGGTTCGACCTTGATGTCATATAAACTCGCTGCTGCCGCACACATATCCACGAGTTCAGTCGCATCATCCTTCGGTGCCAGCAGCTGCATCAGCGAAGGCGCCACCGAGTCTAACAATATCAACCCAGAGATTTCTTCTCCCTCCGCCAGAAGCATTCTCGCCATTTCATAGGCAACCACGCCACCATAGGAATGTCCCAGCAGCTTGTATGGTCCAACCGGTTGCACCGTCTTCAGAGCGTCGATATTGGCCCTTGCCGTTTCTTCCACGCGGTTGAACGGTAACGTGGAGCCATCTAATCCAACAGCCTGCAAGCCATAAAAAGGTTGATTTGTTCCCAGCGCCCGGATCAGCGGCTGCAACGACAACACATTGCCACCCACGCCTGGTACGCCAAAAATCGGCTGCTCATTACCCTGAGTCTGAATAGGAACCAGAATGCCGCTACTGCTGGCTTCTCGATTCGAAATCAATTGCGCCATCGCAGAGATATTCGGAGCCGCGAATATTACTCCCAGAGGAAGCAGTTGCCTGAAGCGATTGTTGATTTTTGCCATCAATTGCACAGCCAGCAACGAATGTCCGCCCAGTTCGAAGAAGTTGTCCTGCCGCCCCACTCGCTCTACCTTGAGCAACTCAGCCCATATCTCTGCCAAGATGATTTCCGTCGTCCCCACTGGAGCTTCGTACCCACGCACCGCATAGGCATCATCTTTCGGCTCCGGCAGCGCCTTCCGGTCCAGCTTTCCGTTCGCCGTCAAAGGCAGATGATCTAGCCACACATATGCTCCCGGCACCATGTACTCCGGCAACTTCTTTGACAGCTGCGCCCGTAACTGGGCCGCTCCCACTCTTTCCTCACTTCTTTCGCCTCCCTCACTTCTATTTGCAGAAGTGTAGTAAGCCACCAGCCGTTTCCCGCCTCCTCCATCCTCCCGCGCCACTACCACGGCCTCCCGCACCCCGGCATTCTCCCTCAGCTTTGCCTCGATCTCTCCCAGCTCGATCCGGAACCCACGGATCTTTACCTGAGCGTCGTTCCGCCCCAGAAACTCGATCGTTCCATCGGGCAACCACCGTCCCAGATCTCCGGTCTTGTACATCCGTGCCCCGGGCTGCGTTGTGAACGGATCACGCACAAACCGCTCCGCCGTCAGCTCCTCACGGTTCAGATACCCACGCGCGACCCCTGCCCCGCCTACGTACAGCTCGCCCTTCACTCCCACCGGGACAGGCTGACGCCGCGAATCCAAAATGTAAG